>ULPZ01013080.1_pt1 | contig 23744 bp, 20 predicted proteins | sample 1953991 | NCBI WGS metagenome assembly ULPZ01 (sample SAMEA4835642, study PRJEB28245) | human gut metagenome | biome: gut microbiome; material: fecal sample | place: Denmark | collected 2008
TTCGAGTTATTCAGTTATGCGAAGTTTGGGGAATCCGGTTGATAGACTTTCGTAACCAATTCGTGACCCATCCCTTTTTATCTCTGATATTACAGTTTGTAAATCAACGAGATAGTCTAAATGGAAACAACCTATAACAAGTTGCAGCTATTTCTGAATTTAAAAAGTTGTCTGATACAAAGAAAAACCAACTCTTGATATCACAAGGTTATCGCGGAATTCGCGTTGGATGGAGCTCGTATCAGAATAGATTTTATTATGGTTGTCAGGAAAAAGGGTGGGAATTTATCTTCATGCACGACTCAGGACGGGAAGTGGCAAAGCCATTCAATGATTACGTTCGTGAATACATAATGTACGGTGATATAGAGACTATCTTAAAGACACACAAGAAAGATAATGGCATATATTGGATATGCATTAAAATATGATGACTTCCTGGAGTCTGCTGGGAAATTATACTATTATGCTGGTTACTATTACGATAATCCAATTGATTTAAGAATTGTGTCACTACAAAGAGCCTCGTCCAGACCCTTGAGCGGTTATCATTGTGAGCCTTTTGCGCAAATAGTAGTTAATCATTTAAAAGCGGAAAACAAAGACATAAAAGTATCATCGTGGGGATATGGTGGAAACAGAGGTTCAATTCATTGTGATTCATTAAACTTGAAGCTGAAAAGCTATACAGACCATTGGAAAATAGACATAGATTATCCTGATAACGTTTTGCCTGAGCATAAATCTTTGCAACAAGTGTTTTCTGAATATAAGTCGGTATATAACCTATCATGGAATGAAGATTGTTCGTCCTTAATAATACCTCTTCTTGAGGGCAAAGATTTGGTGGAGACAGGTGTTTCTTTCATTAAAGATATTTATATGTGAGCTACTAACAATTATTGGCAATCAGGTGCAATTAACGATTAAAAGTAATACTTTCTTCCCTGATTCCGACTTTATCGAACGATAACTAATGGAATAACGTAAATTTGCTTTGGCCGAGCATTATCGTATGAGAAGATATCCTTAATTACCAAGGTAGCATTATGCACTACGTTGCACTTGCACTTTTGCACTATGGGCTCCTCAGTTTGCTTCATATTGGCTTTTCTCTAAAGAAATTTGCTGGTCCTCAAGAAAATCCGTAATTTTGCGCCGTCAATTGAATAAAAACAAAAGCTTACAATGCTTCAAAGAAGAATGAACAACTGGAACACCATATCGGATCGAGGCATAAAATGCCTTGAGAGAATGTCGCATGTCCATACTTCGGGCATTGGAGCATTCTATACTTTTGGAGACATTTTCCGACGAATGTTTGATAGACCATCGGGGATGCAATGATGCTGGTATCCCGCTGAAACGATAAATGAAAACCGTCGGAGAGTCCTTACCAAACTTTTCGACGGTTTTTGTTTGATGCTTGTTGGTGACGTTCGCACGATGTGCTCTTCTCCGTCAATTCCGTCCACGGGCTGAATTGTAACGTATTATTAACCGCGCAGTGATGCGCATGAATGAAAAGATTATGAATTATAAATTTGACGGAAGCAGGGTGTTCTTTACATCCGACACCCACTTCAACCACACCAATATCATTAGGTTCTGCAACAGGCCCTTCAAGGATGTGTCACACATGAATGAAACGATTATTGCCAATTGGAACCGAGTGGTCGGTCCGGAGGATATCGTGTTCCACTTGGGCGATTTCTGTCTTGGAGGTTCTGCCGAATGGATAAACGTACTGAAGAGACTGAACGGGAAAATATACCTTATTTCCGGCAACCACGACATCAAGAACCTGAGGCAGAATTACACGAAATACTTCGAGCAGATAACGATGCAGATGTATATCGAGGTCGACAAGCAGAAGATTTATCTGAATCACTATCCGTTCCTTTGTTATGGCGGCTCTTATGACGACACATGGCAGCTTTTCGGACACGTGCATACCCGAAGGAACAATACCGGAAAGGATGCATCTCGGCTGAGTATGCTTCTTCCGACACAATATGATGTCGGAGTGGACAACAACGATTTCACACCGGTTTCATTTGCACAAGTGAAAGCCATCATAGGAAAACAGATTGAGCAATCAAAGAAAGGAGAACAGTAAGATGAAGATACAATACATGAGTGATTTGCACATGGAGCTCCAGGAAAACAGCAGATACTTGAAAAATAATGAATTGCCTGTAACCAGATGGGATATGTTTTTGAAGATGAACACCTGATGAACGGATTTGATCCGGCCAGATTTATTGAAATTTAATGGACATATAGAAATGAACGAAAGAAAGATTATAAATAGAACGCTCCTTACCGATTTGGCAAAGGATGTCGGTTTGAATGCCTCGCATTTGGAAGCGATGGGCGAAAGCCGTCAATGGGAGATTGTCGTTGGTGGCGATATGCTTGAACGGCTGGTTGAGATACAACATCGGTTCGAACGTCTGGCTGTAATGGGCGACGATGAGTACCGGGGATTCTATATCGAAGTGCCACGGCCTACGCCGGAAGAATGGGGGTATACCGAGGAATTGATCACTTCGGGGGAATATGACAGTCGAGAAGCGTTCCTTGCGGATTGGCTTGCATTCAACCCGATGGAGACCAGATGGTTTCATGTTGCTTCAAGTCGATACGGGGATTCCCGGTCAATCCGTGTTACGGACCGGAAGTACACCCGTTTTATCATTACGAATTGCCCTAAGTGTACGGATGCAGAGCCAGATGATACGTGGTGCCGGGAGAATCTGACCCGCTTCTTTGACTATCTGCAACGGATGATTGATGTCGTTGTCGCAAATCCCGACGGGTTCAACGATTACGTGGCGCATAACCTGCCGTACCAGCAGCGTACAGGACGGATTGCACAAAAGGAATTTAACCGCATTGTGCCGAAATTCAAAATTGAGGTGGAAGATAGGGAAACGGCCATCAAGGCATTGGAGGACTCGGTGCACGGGCATTCTGCCCCTCTTTTTGAAACCATGACCATACGAAAGTATTGCACATATTACCGCATTGCCAACGAGGTGTATGAGGCTTATCACCGGAAGCGGGGATTCAGGGGGCGCATCCATACAGATCCGCAGGATGTTCCTGAAGAACTGCGAGATGTAGTCTACTACAAGCGGAAGAAGTTCGTGGATGTGACGGAAATGTACGACATTGACAGTCCGGAGGATTTCATGCGGTTCGCAACTGACCATTACGGAGAACTGGGACTTTCACGCCTGAATATCTTTGCCTCACACGACCGGCAACAGGGATGGAAAATTGTTGTCTCCAACAGTTATTCTGCCAATGCCGGATTGGCCATTGAAGTAGCTACAGCTTTGTATAAGGCTGGGGCACCGCTGCTGATATATGACGCAGAGAAGCTCCTGAGAACCCTGCTCGAAGAGGATTATGTACGGCTTGTTCCCGATTCCTATCATAACTATATGGGCTATCAGGAAGAGGCCACTGTTTACGAACTGCCGTGGGAATACGAATGTTCAGACGATGCTAATTCGGTTCTGACCAAGGAGCAATATCAGACGATTGTCTCTAATGCAGAATGGCAGGACATAGAGCAGGTGAAATAGTAGATTCAAAAAGGGTTATGATTTGCCAAATCGCATAAAATATTGCTGATTTGGCAAATTATCTTTATTCTCGTTTGCAATACATTTTGAAGCATATTACCTAAAAATCTATATCGGTACCAGCAAAGTAGATTTTCCTGTAAAACTATCCGACTGACCAGCTGAATTAATATTACCTTTGTAAAAATTATCTTTCTAAAATGCAGACAGTCATAAAGAAAATACTATCGGACAGGAAACGTTTCTTGTCACTTCTTTTATTGGCAGACGAACAGGAAACTATGGTTGACAAGTATATCGGACGAGGAGATATGTTTGTCATGTACACCCAAGATGGTGTCGCGATATGTTCTGCATTAGTTACGGATGAGGGGGACGGTATATGCGAGATAAAAAGTCTGGCAGTAGCTCCGGAATTTCAGCGGAAAGGCTATGGTAAAGAAATGACTGACTTTCTGAGCCGACATTATGCGGACAAGTTCTGCCTTATGACAGTAGGAACCGGAGACAGCATGCGTACAATATCATTTTATCGGAAATGCGGATTCCATTATTCCCATACTGTGCCGGATTTCTTTACCGTCAACTATGATCATCCTATAGAAGAGGACGGAAAAATACTGAAGGATATGCTCTATTTTCGCAAATATCTGACTCAGCCGCAGGCAATATGTAAGAATGCCCGTACGGAAGAGCTAATTTTGTCCTTACTCAACCTTTGGAAAGAATCAGTTAAGGCAAGCCATCACTTCCTGACTGAATCTGATATCCATGATTTGATTCTGGATGTACGTCTCGCACTCAAATCAGTGGAAGACCTTGTTGTCCTGCATTATAAAAATGTACCTGTATGGTTAATCGGTATTGAAGACAAAAAGGTAGAGATGCTTTTCATTTTGCCAAATTATTTCGGTTGCGGTTTTGGAAAAAGGCTTATGGATATAGCCATCAGGGATTATGGCTGCACCTATGTCGATGTAAACGAACAGAATCCGAAAGCCAGAAACTTTTACCGGCATTTGGGCTTCCGTGAATATGGACGGACTGAGTCTGACACACAGGGGCGTCCTTTCCCTATAATTAAAATGAAATTGCACATCCAGCAGCTGCCACACATTGCTAGGAAGTGAAAAAGAGTTAGAAAACTTCAAGACAGAAACTGGAGCCAAGCGTATATATCAGGTTATACAAAATTTGTTAGTGGTATTTTAAATGCGATAAACGATATTGCATATTTTGACCGGAAATTTAACTATGCGACGATGAAAGGTTTAGAATCCGCGATGGATAAATTATATTCAGGGATTAACTATGAATTAGGCTTCAAGATATACTAATGACCACAAAACAGATACTTGAGCAACAAAAAACTTCTTGTATGCATAAAAAAAAACCGGATTCATCACCAGTAACTGAAAGCTGGGAGAGGAACGACCGGGACTGCACTACAAATATAATACAACTTGCTCAAATATGGATGGATTAGGGACTGTTTATCTGGAAAGAATCCGCATAAAAAGAGCAAATCCTATGCAGATAGCTTTGCCTTATTATTGCAAAATTGAATCAGGAGCACTAAACAAAGATTCAATTACCGAGAAAAACTCGGTAATTGCCGGTGACAAGTAAATAATCGAACATTTTCCTATCTCAAATTTTACTTTTCAGAGTCCCGGTAAAAGCAGTTACTTGGATTCTATTTGATAAGTAATTTTTAGTGTCAAGGGCTTGCCCAGTGTGCAACTTCTTGCTGTGATTTCAAAGATTATTTATATTTCTTATCAGAATATGCTATTTTTACAAAATATTTTGCTATATTTGGCCTTTTGGCAAATCATTATTGAAAATGGCCGAATTTAACTACAATCGTATTAAGGCAGAACTTGCAGAGCAGCACTTGACAAGCAAATGGCTTGCAGAACAGATGGGGAAATCTGAGACTACGGTTTCACGTTGGGTATCAAATAAAGCCCAACCTTCGGTAGAACAATTGTACGAAATTGCTCGTCTTCTCAAAGTCGAAGTGTTTTCATTACTAAAATCTACAATTGAGAAATAATGGCGGCAACAATCAATATTCCTTGGAACGAGTATGAAGCAGTTCTCCTCGTGGAAGCTTGCAATAAGGTGATCTCTGGAGAGGCATCAAAATCAGATGTGATTCCAGAACTCTCCAGCAGACTTAGGGGACGTATGCTTAGTCAAGGTGTGGAGATTAGTGAAACGTATCGCAACGAAAACGGTATTGCATTGCAACTGTCGGCGATGCAATATATTATGACAAATGGCGAAATTGGGCTACCCGGGGGTAGTGCTTTATTTTCCAGGATGGCGTCTCTATTCACTAAGGATAGACCTTCTTTTGACATGAAACTCAATCTTGCACAGAAGATATATCCTATCGTGTCAGAACAGGTAGCTGGTTATCAAATGAATACTGAGAGTGCTTGCCAGATATTGGAAGACGGATCTAAAGATAATGTTGTGTACGTACAGCAATCTGATAGTGATCGGGATGGCTCTATGTCTAAGAAAATTGTTGGTGTGCTGCGCTCATATTTTTCTAGAGGATTCAGGCTGAATTCAACAATTGAAGAACGTCGGTTTAAACAATTTTACGAAAAACAGTATTCATCAGAGTTCCCTGCGACACTGCAGCTTAGCATGATGATTCCGATGCTTGGTATTCAGCATGAGAATAAGGTTTATTTACCGGAATTTATGCTTGCTGCTGACGTTAGGGATAAAATTCAGTTATACATAGTGAGCCATTTTGAGTCAAGTGATTACATCTATTATGATGCGATACTGGATAAATTTTCGGAAGATATCGTTGACTCTCAAATCTTTGACAAGGAAACACTGAAGGCATATTTACAGTACTATGATGTGTGTGGTTGGTCGTATGGAACTTTCTATATTTCAAAAACCAATTCAGTATCGGTCAATCAAGATCAAGATATTATTGACTTTGTACGAATGCAAGGTGGAATTGTGACGGAAAATGAAATTCTCAACGCCTTCCATTATATGCCCAAAGATTATGTTGTAAGGTGTGTTGTAAGGAATAATCGCACCTTGATTTCATGTGGTAGAGGATATCGTTTTCACATTGATAATTATAGAATCAACGATATAGAAAAGAATGGCATTAGAGAAATAATTCAGTTGTCAATACAGTCTGCAGGATATCTCACCACTTCAGAATTGGCTAGAAGCGTTCAAATCAAATATCCTTCAGTATTGTCAGATAATACTGAGTATGGCATTATTGGTTTTCGCAATGTCATTTCAAATTTGTATGAGGGGGAATTCTCGTTTTATAACAACTTGATCAGTTCGATGCATTCTCGTTTGGACACCAATCAAGTATTTGAAGATTTTTGTAAAAGCAAAGCGACGTTTACAACAGAAGAAGTAAATCAGCTTGCGGACGACTTAGGAACGCTTATAAATTTTGATGCGATTTCTCGTTATTGTGTTCGAGTTTCAGAATCAAAATTTGTCTCAAAGGATAATATAGTTTTCGATGTTCCAGCAACTGATGCGGCCATCGCGAATTATTGTTCTGGTGAATATGTCACTATCCTTGATATCAACACATTTGTAGCGTTCCCGTATTGTTCGTATAGATGGAACAACTACTTGTTGGAGAGTTTTGTGGCTCAGTATAGCAAGCAGTTTAAGTTAATGCATAGTAGGTACAATAAGGACAACACGATTGGGGCTATTGTGAAAAGGACTTCGGCATTTTCTGATTATGATGAGATATTGATTGATGCAGTTGCGAACAGCAAAGTGCCTTTGAACGAAAACGATGTGTTAGATTATCTTCAGGAAAAGGGATATATTGCTCGTAGACGTTCTGATTTTTTGAGTAAAATTTCGTTGTTGGATAAAGCAGCAATAATTAGAAATAGGAAGAAGATATAATTATGTATTCATATACTTGGGATTCTGAAACAGGCGGTCTTCTGCTTAATAGTTCTCCTTTGCAATTTAGCAAGGAGCCTAGACCTGTCTACTATCAGGAGCTAGATATTCTTGGCTTTGACAGGTTCTGGAAATATGCAAAAGATGATTCCGCACCGTATATGTGGGCCGAGGCAAATAACTATTACTACAGAGGTAAATTGGTCGCTCAAACAAAGGGCGGTGCTTTTTTTACTGCACCCCATATTATTATCTTTGATGATCCTGAGCCTGGGAATGGCGAGCTGAGATTTGTAGATGTTGACCGAATGCTCATCAAAAATCAAGAGATAATGGATGGCTTGGTGGCAGAAACAATAAAAAAGGTCTATAATACTTACGTCGAGCATAGGGATAAGGTTGATATTTTCCATGTTTCATTTAGCGGGGGAAAAGACAGTGAGGTAACATTAGATATTGTACAACGAGCATTACCGCATACTGACTTTGTTGTCGTATTTGGTGATACAGGTATGGAGTTCCCGGATACATATGCCATGGTTGAAGATGCGAAAGCTAAGTGTGAGCAGATGGGTATTAGCTTTTACATTGCAAAATCACATTTGAAGCCAGCAGATTCATGGAGAATGTTTGGCCCTCCTACTTCAACGATTAGATGGTGTTGTAGCGTTCACAAAACTACGCCACAGCTACTTTTACTTAAAGACATCTTAAAAAAAGACAATTTTACGGAGATGGCTTTTGTTGGTGTCCGTGCTGATGAGAGTGTGAGACGAAGCGGTTATGACTATGTGTCTTATGGAATGAAGCATAGGGGACAGTGGAGTTGCAATCCAATTCTTCAATGGAATTCGGCTGAGGTTTATTTGTATATCTATATGAATAGGTTGCGTTTGAACACTGCATATAAACGAGGTAATACAAGAGCTGGTTGTTTAGTATGTCCTATGTCGACTAATAGGAATGACTACCTCAATTATCGATGCTATCCAGAAGAAACAAAGGCTCTTACTGACATTATCTTTGAACTCAATATTAGTGAACAAAAGAATTCAGATAAGCAGATAAGTTATGTGGAAAATAATGGTTGGAAAGCCAGAAAAAATGGACGAGACATTTCTATTTCGCCTAAGGATTATGATGAATCAGTGGTCGGGAATAGCCTCCTAATAACTTTTAAGAATAGAAGGGATGCTTATAAACAATGGCTTAAAACATTAGGTAAGGTGATATATAGTGACGACAACAGCAAGATCACTATTGATTGCCAAGGAACCAGCCATGAACTGCTCTTGTTATTTCTTGGAGATAGCTACATTCGAGTATCTACGTCGAATGAATCTACCACTTCAAATATTTTATTCCTTAAGAATATAAGGAAGGTGTTCAGAAAATGTCATTATTGTGTCGGTTGTAAGGTATGCGAGGCGAATTGCAAATTTGGTAACTTGTCATTTGATAGTGAAGGCAATGTTATCGTTAGTAATTCATGTAAACGCTGCAGACAATGTTTGGACATTGATACTGGATGCTATGTATATAAATCATTATGGTTATCGAAAGGCTTAGGAAATATGAACAAATCGAAATCATTAGACTGTTATGCTGCACATGCTCCGAAAATCGAGTGGTTCCAGCAGTATGTTAAGCTTGGCAATAGATTTAAGGCTGAGCATACATTGGGCAATAATCAGATACCAATGTTTAACCGTTTCCTCCGTGATTCAGGAATAATTGATGGTGATATTGAAACACCAGTTGGGGTTATGCTTCGTAAATCTAATTTAGATGATTTGTCGGTATGGGCAATTATGCTAGTTAACCTAAGTTATACTCCTGAGGTTGGTTGGTTTGTTTGTTCATTTGATTTCCAAACCACTATTACGCAAAATGCGATTATCAATAAACTATCAGATATTGACACAGTCAGCGCCAGCGCATTGAAATCGATCCCGAGTGCCTTGAAAAGAATATCACAATTGCCGTTATCTGAAGTCGGTTTTGGCTCAAGTGCAAAAGCTGGGAAGGAATATGGTGGTACTTGCTTTACAAGAATTGCATGGCAGTCTCCAGATCCAAAAGTAATACTGTACAGTTTGTATAAATTTGCAGAGGCATGCGGTAACTATTATCAATTTACACTGTCAAGTTTGATGGATGAAGATTTGGACAGAGATGGCATTTCGCCTTCACAAATTTTTGGTCTTGATAGAGAAACTATGACCAGTATCTTGAAAGGTTTGTCAATTAATCATCCTGATTTCATTTCTGCATCTTTCACTCATGATCTTGATAATATTACATTGCGAGAGGATAAATCTTCAAGTGATGTACTTAACTTGTTTTAAATAGGCAGCTATGAGTACTTATCGTAATTATTTTGATATTGACCCGACATATTTCCCAGCGGTCAATGCTGATGTGATAAAAAAGAATCCTGATTTATGGAAGAAGTTTTATCCTCATGAAACTTTTGTTAAATTAGTTCGTGATGTGGTCAGTGTGCTTTCGAGGAAACAAAAGTTAAACGTTTGGGTAGAAGGTGCATATGGAACAGGAAAGTCACATGCTGTCTTGACATTGAAACGCTTGCTTGATGCAAGTGAAGAAGACACAAAAGAATATTTTGAACAGTTCGGCTTAGATAATGATTTGCTCAACAAGTTTTTGGGAATAAAGAAGCAAGGTAAGATCGTAACAGTTCATCGTTATGGATCTTCATCAATATTAAGTGATAATGACTTGTTTTTGGCAATGCAAGAGAGTATTGAAACAGCTCTTGAAGAAGCCGGGATTGACAATAAAGCAACTGGTGCTTTGCGATTAGCTGTTATTAATTACCTTTCTGAAGAAGAAAACAAGCGAAGTTTTGAGGTATATGTAAAGGGTAGCTATTCAGCTCTATTTGGTGGAGAGAGTGTTGATGATATCATAAAACATCTTGATGAGTATGAAGATGAACCATTAGCTACTTTGATGGGAAAAATCTTCAAATTGGCTAATGATAAGAATATTCGAGCACTATATCTGACAAAAGAAAATATGGTTGCTTGGATCAAAGAAGTGATTGACAAAAATCATTTGCATGCACTAGTATTCATTTGGGATGAGTTCTCTGAGTATTTCAAGAATAATCAGCATAGATTGACAGGATATCAAGAAATTTTGGAAATCAGCGAAACTTATCCGTTCTGTTTTATTCCTGTTTCACATCAAAGTGAGGCACTGATTTCAGACTCTGACAAAGAAAAAACTAAAATTATTGGACGATTCGTACGCCCATATTGTAGTATAGAGTTGCCTGAAAATATGGCATTCCGGCTGATGGGTGCAGCCATGCGAAAAAAGGAAAGTGATCCTTTACTAATGAAAGAATGGCAGGATATTATTCTTGATTTGACAGACAGAACCCATGATTCGAGGGATATTGTAAAGAAGATGGCCAAGATTGATGATAAAGACTTGGCGGGAATACTTCCAATACATCCATATACGGCGGTGCTTTTGAAACATATTGCGACTTCTTTTGATTCAAATCAACGTAGTATGTTTGACTTCATCAAGAATGATCGAGGGGAGGAAATTAAAGGATTCCAATGGTATATTGATAATTTCGGTCCGTACGAAGATAATCCTTTGTTGACGATAGATATGCTATGGAGCTTTTTCTATGATATGGGCAAAGAAAGCCTAGCACCGAAAATTAGAATTATTTTGGATTATTATCCGAGACTTCAAACGAAGTTAAGTGCAGACGAACGCCGAATTTTAAAGGCCATACTTTTGATGCAAGCAATGTCTTTGGAGGTGGATGATTCAGTTGATTTGTTCATTCCGAATGAGAAGAACTTGAACAACGCTTTTGAGGGATCGGATATGGAGTCCGGTGAGGCCTCTAAGTGTGCTGAAAAATTGGTTCGCGATGGTATTCTTTATAAAAAGCCGCAAGGCAAAGATAAAGTAAGCTATTCAATTCTGACTGGTACTATGGATGCCGGCCAAATTGAAAATTCGAAGAAGCAATTTGAAACGAAGTCAACATCAACTTTAATCCAGGAAGGATCTGTTGGTGAAAGTATTGAATTGACTGCTGCGTTGAGACTGCGTTGCAAGTTGGATTATGCAAGCATCAATGATTTTGAAATGATTTCGAAAAAGGCGTCCTCATTTGCTGATAGTGACGACAAAAGAATATATGTGGTTGCTACGTTTGCAAAGGATTCGAATGAGAGCGGTGCCATTTCAAAGAAAATAAAGGAACGCTTTGTTGAAAATCCGACTTGTCCTGTTGTTTTTATTGATTGTGGAAAAACACCTTTAGGTACTGATGCTTTCGCTGAATGGGTAGAAAATAAAGCAACCGCATATTACCTGCAAGGTAAAGATAATGGCCAGTCTACTCAGTACGCTCAGTATGCGATGAAAGTCCTTAGTCAGTGGAAAGATAAAATTAGAGGCGGTCAATATGTAGTGTATAGTAATGCTGAGCCAGATGGTGAGTATGCTGGAAATTCAGAAGCTATGATCTCTGCATTGTCGACAATAAACGCAAAGCGATTCAAACTCGGTTTGGAGTGCTTTAATGTTATTGATAACATGTGGAAGTCTGTAGGTTTGAAACAAGGTGTCGGCTGCGGATTAACTCAGAAGGTAGAAGGAACATACAGATCTTCCAACCCTACGACAAAGCTGGAAACTGCTCTAAATGGCGCCTGGCTCGTCGATAATTATTGGGAGAGTCAACCATCTCTGGTCATATCAAGAATAAAGATTAATCTCGATAAATATTTCGATGAGATTATTGAGAAAAATGGTCGCATTTCAATTTATGAAATATACTCTTTTTTGAAAGATGCACCGTTTGGCTTTATGCCGTGCAACTTATCAGCCTTTATTATGGGTTTCTTGCTTAAAGAACAAATACTCAGTGAGAAGTATACATGGAGTGATGGAACTGTAAGCGATGAACTTTCTCAGCAAAGGTTTAAAGATATGGTTGAGCGAGTAATTAAAAATGATATTACTCCTATGCCAAGGTACAAAGATGAATATATCGTTGCCATGACAGAAGAGGAGAAGTCATTTATTTCCGCTACTTCTATTGCCTTTGGGATAAATAAAACATTATGCTCTTCTGTAGAAAGTGCAAGAGAGAGGATAAGAAATAAAATGAAGGAACTGTCTTTCCCAATCTGGACATTGTTATCCATTCTTGGGGCTCAAGACTTGGAAACTGACTCTAAGGACATATCAGACTTAATCAACTTATATTTTGGCATTGCCAATAATGTTGTTGCGGAATCAGGACAAACTGATAATGATATTGCCGCCGCTATCGGAAAGAAATGTATTGAGTGTCCGGATGCAGCAGCAGATCTGTCTGGGTTATTTACCAAGGAGCTCTGTGCTAAGGGTATGGAGGCTTATTTGAAAACATATAATGGTGGCGAGTTGTTGCAACTAGCAAAGGAGATTAATGACGGCGGACAATACATTAATGCATTGCGAGCAAAATTTGATGCCGATGCTGCTAATTGGGTATGGAAGAAAGAAACGGTTAACCAGCGTATTGAGGATCTAATCTGTGAATACAAGATTATCTCAGAAAGCAACAAAGTGGTTGATACACAATCTACATATAAGAAAACTTTGGAGTCTTGGATAGATAAATGTAGAAATATCAGATTGCCGTATGTATTAATCCAGCCGGTTATTGGCGAATTGGATACATTGATGTCACAGTTGTATAAACTTTGTATCAATGGAAAGATACAAGATTTACAGAAAGAAGAGTTCTTGAATAGCATTAGGAACTATGGTGCGGATTTCAAACAATTCTATGGTGCTCAGCTGCCTGTGTTTAAGAAAGTCTGCTCTTTCTATTTATCTGGGCTAACTGATAGTGACATCGATTCTATATTCTTAAAAGTTCACACAAACAGTTTTACAAAGGATAAGACCGAGTATGAACCGTCACTTGACAATTTGGTTAACAATTATAAAAAGAACCTTGGCTCTCAGAAACTCAAATCTTTGTGGCAAGAAAAGACAGGAACAGCATCTCCATTGGTTTGGTCAAGGCAGTATTTAATGCCAATAATGGTCATGATGAAACCTGAAGATGAAGAAGAGTGTAGAAAGGTTTTCTCTACTATCAATAGTAGTAATCCTGATCAAAAGGCTATTGAGAAAGCCTTGTCGTTTTTGGAAACCGTTTCTTTCTGGGATGTCTTGTCAGATGAGTCTTTGCGGGATAAGGCTTTTGCAGATAAAATCATCAAGAAATCAAGAGCGGCAATGCTCAGTGATATCCAATCAGTAAAACAATATTTGCGTGACCATATTACTGACGAGCCATATTATTGGAACGGTTCTTCTGCGGTCGATAATAAGCTTGATGAGTTGGCTCAACATAAATATGTTACAGGTGGCTATCAGGCGGCATTCAATAAAATTGATTCGATGGATGCTGATTTGGTGAAAGCATATCTTAAGGATCTAATTAAAAATAATATGGCTGTTGGAGTCGAGATAATAAACAACAAGAAGTAGCAGAATTAATGGATAGACTATATTCAATAATTGACTCTTATCTTGCATCGGATAAAAGCACACCAATAATTGTAGATGTACCTGATCCTATGATGCTTGAGGAGCTAGTAACGCACTATAATGTGGCTTCTAATCAATTGATTAGGTCTTCTCGTTATTGCCAGGATAATGAGACTCCGCAGATTGATAAAATGCAATATGAGCTGATGAATTCAGCGAAACCAACATTCCTTCTGGGCTTGTCTACTCATCTAAAATTGCAGGGAGAACTGACGGTAAAGAAGGAATTAAGGCGTATGCTGGATATGACGGTGGCAAATAAACTTGTCATTCTTACTTTTCAGTGCAAGGATTATCTAGAATACGGAGATCCAAGATTGATGGAGTCTTCTCGAATTGTTGTAGCATCAGGACAGTATTCTATTGCCCCCAAAGTGATTTTTGTGAGAGAGAGCATCGATTACAAGGTCGCTGCAAGTGTTCGCGGCATTAGCCAAATGCCCAAGTTATATGAAGCAATTGATCAATATCCTGTGATTTGTGTTAAAACCACAAAATCGAAAAAAGATTTTCCCGATTCACTAATTTCTATAGAGGAAATTGATTCTTCATATAGCGCACTTATTCATACTTATGACGGATTTAAGGATCTAGGACAAGAAAGCGGTACTGAAAAACAATGGAAGTACCTTCTTCGGTCATTAAATGAACGCGGTGGATGGGCTGAATTTTTGGATTATGAGTTTGGTGGCATTGAAAATTTGCTTCCAACAATTGAACATTTTTCATCATTTGACGTCAATAAACAGTGGGCATATTTTATCGCTTTGAGGAAGCATGGCGCAAAGGGCAATAAGTATTTGACCGAGGTCTTGAGCGAGGCGGCTACCTTTGATGAGTTTGTCGCTGGTCTTTTTGATTCATTACTCCGGTTTGATTATCAGACCAGTATATTTGGTCAAGTATACGATCAAAGAAAAAAAATTCTTAAAGGGATAACAGGATATAATCCTCTTTTGGCTAATTACCTTAAAAAACTTACAGATAAGAAGGATAAAGCGATTTATTATTTGACGGATTTGACCCAGCTTGAGAAAGAGCAGATCATTGAAGTAATCAATAGCTATAGAGACTTATACTCTCGTCAGGGGTTGATGGATATTTTAAGTGGGGTTTATCCTGATTTGTATTACTATTTACAGTCTTATAAATCTGGTATTCGTCTAATTGATTATTACTTTGATGATTACAAGTACTGTAAGGTAACTAATTGCATAAGCGAAAGTTTTATGCTGAAAGTTCAGGAACAGGCAACATTAAGAGAGTATAACAAAGAATTGAGCCCAAGAGACCTTTTCATTGATAAAATTGATAAGTCAAAATCAGTCTTGTACTTTGTTGATGCATTCGGTGTAGAATACTTAAGCTTCTTGCAGGCAAAATGTTTTGAGAAAGGCTTGGCAATCAAAGTGAGTATTGGTCGTTGTGATCTTCCTTCAATCACTTCTGTAAATAAAGGCTTTGTAGAATCATTTACAAAGGTTGGATGCAAGCTTGTCGATACTAAAGAACTTGATGAGGTTAAACATTCTGGCCAAAAGAATTATAACTACGAAAATACTAAGTCTCCAATTCATATTGTAGAGGAACTTAGATTGATTTCTTCATGGGTTGAAAAGATTGAGACAGAACTGGTGTCTGGCGGAATTGACAAAGTCATAATGGTATCAGATCACGGTGCAAGTCGGCTAGCAGTTATTAATGAATCTGAGACATCTCTTGAAGTGTCTGAAAAGGGGCTTCATTCTGGCAGATGCTGCCCTAAAGCAGATGTTTCAGTGAAGCCGGATTGCGCAACTGAAGAAAATGGTTTTTGGTGCCTTGCCAATTATGATCGATTTAAAGGTGGGCGAAAAGCTAATGTTGAAGTGCATGGTGGCGCGTCTTTAGAAGAAGTGGCTGTTCCTATCGTTGAAATAACAAAAGTCGGAAAAGCCATTGAGTGCAATGTATGTGCAGATAGCAAGGTTGTAACAGTAAGTTTTAAGAAAAAGGCAGAGTTGAGATTGTTTGTTGCAGAAGATTCTGAAAATGTGGCAATAGCTATCGGTGGAAAGATTTATCAGGCTGAAAAGACTGAGTCAAAATTCTATTATAAGATTCCTCTTCCGGATATCAAAAAAGTCGGTAATTATGACTTCGAAGTTCATGTGAATGGGAATGTTATTAAACGTGGGCTTTCTTTCGAGGTAAAGAAAGAAGGTGCTACAGAAAGAAAGTTTTTTTAATTCAGAAAGACTATGGAAGAAAAACTAAGACAATATTTTGAGGATATGGTCGTCTATAAGGACCTTAAAGAAAGCAATTTCTTTAGGGCTCTGAAGTTGCCTTCATTTCTGCGTGACTGGCTGCTTAAAATGTTTGAAGACGACGAAGGAAAATTCGATGTAGAAGAAATAACGAACTTCATCCATTCATATATTCCATCAAAAGGTGACTGGAAGGGAATTAAAGACAGAATTGTTCTTGAAGGAGAGCATGTGAAAATGCTCACGCGAGTATCCATTGATATTAGTGTTCATAATCAGGAGGTGACATTCGCGTTGCCTGATTTTGCTCTATCTAACAAGGATACTATTATTGAACCAGAAGTATGGGATAGGTGTCGTGATGAATTGCTCAAAGCCAACGAAACTTGGGGTGTAGTTGAACTTGGTTATCGTTACCCAGATAAGGATTCGCATACTACAGGTAAAATAAAACTAATCAGTTTCCAGAATTTTTGCCCGTACGAGATTGATCTTGAGTTCTTCAAGGATGTCCGAAAAGAGTTCAATGTCCATGAGTGGATAGACATAATCCTCGGCGCTATGGATTATAATGCGGCTGGATATGAAGACGAGCATCAGAAAATGGCGATGATTTCTAGACTGCTTCCTTTCGTCGAAAAAAGGGTGAATCTAATTGAGCTAGCGCCAAAGGGGACCGGTAAATCGTATCTGTTTGGAGGAATCAGCAGATATGGATATTTGTCTGCAGGCAAGATGACTCGAGCCAAATTGTTTTATGACTTAGGTCGTAGAGAAGACGGATTGGTGTTCTTCCACGATTATATCGCATTTGATGAAATACAGAAGGTGGAGTTTGACAATCCCAATGAAATGACCCAAACTCTCCAAGGTTATATGGAACAAGGTACCGTGAAAATTGGAGATAAGAATGATGTGGCTGATGCGGGTTTCGTAATGCTTGGAAACATCGATCAAGAAAAGATGGATGAGTGGCAGAATATGTTTGATGGGCTGCCTTCAGTTTTCAAGACCAGTGCCTTAATCGATAGAATCCATGGCTTCATCAAAGGATGGGATATCCCTCGTATGAATGAAGGACTGAAAATTAAAGGCTGGGCTTTAAACTCAGAGTATTTTACAACGATTATGCATTTGCTGCGTGATGATGCTTCTTATCGTGCAATTGTAGATAGAATCGTTGAATATCCGGATAATGCAGATACTCGTCATACTGAAGCTGTGAAGCGTTTGGCTACAGCTTTCATGAAATTATTGTTCCCGAATGTGCGTTCAGTCTCCGACGTCAATATTAGAGAGTTCCAGCAATACTGCTTGAGACCTGCAAAGAAGATGAGAGAGATTATTCTTAGACAACTTGGAATGCTTGATAGTCAATATAAAGGCAAGGATATGCCGCAGTTCTCAGTAAAAGGATTTGATAATGAAGAAAATTAATTGTATCGCTTGCGGAGAAGAAATTATTGATAAGGACACTATTGGCATCAATAAGAAGTTGATAGGTGAAGATATCAAAACGTTCTATTGCATCAATTGTCTGGCTGATTATCTTGGCTGTGATGTCCAGGATATCTTCGATAAAATTGAAGAATTTAAAGAAGAAGGTTGTAAACTATTTTCATAGAGATAATTATGAAGAGATTCATATATGCAGATAATGCGGCAACGTCAAAATTAAGTCCTCAGGCTCTGGAGGCAATGATTAGTTATTTGTTTGAAGAATATGCAAATCCTTCACAATTATATGCATTTGCTAAACGGCCAAAAAACACACTCAAAGAATCTCGTCAGATTATAGCAGAATGTATAGGCGCGTCTCCTGAAGAAATCTTCTTTACTTCATGTGGTACGGAAAGTGACAACTGGGCTATTCATGAAGCAATAGAACGGGGATATGACATTGTAACATCCTCAATTGAACATCACGCTGTACTGCACCCATGCCAAAAGGCAGAACAAGGAGGTGTAAGTGTAGCTTACCTTTCAGTTGACCATGATGGCCTTGTATCTGTAACCAATCTTGCCCAAAATATTGGCAGATCTGAGACTTTGGTGTCAATAATGATGGCCAATAATGAAATAGGGTCAATTCAACCGATAAAGGATCTTTGCGAAGTTGCACACTCGAAAGGAGCTTTGTTCCATACTGATGCCGTGCAAGCCGTTGGTCACATAAGTATTGATGTCCATGATTTGGGCGTTGATATGCTATCTGCATCGGCACACAAATTTAATGGCCCCAAAGGCATTGGTTTCTTATATGTCCGAAAAGGTATCGATATGTCGCCATACATAAGTGGCGGTGGTCAAGAGTATGGATTACGTTCAGGGACTGAAAATGTCGCTTCGATTGTCGGCATGGCGGTAGCGTTAAGGGAAAATATTGAATCTCTTGAAAAGAATCAATCTCATATTCAGCACCTTGAAAGTCTGCTTTTGCGTTTGCTTGATGAATCAGATATCATTTATCAGCGTAACGGTGCTGATAATCATGTTCCAGGTAACATTAGTTTGTCTTTCCCTGGTCACTCGGGAGAATCAATACTTCACAGACTTGACCTCCAAGGAATATGTATTTCAACTGGCTCTGCTTGTAACAGCAAGGATACTGTTGTCTCGCACGTCTTGAAGGCCATCGGTTTACCTGATGACATTGCACAATCAACAGTGAGGATTTCACTTGGAAAAGATAATTCTGAAGATGAAATCATCTCAATAGTAGAGTCATTATCAAAATTATAATACCAATTTCTATGACTTGGCAAATTATTAAGGAATCATATATTAAAGATCATCTGGCAAAGACATACTTAAAACAGCCAGAACGTCGTCTTCGTGCTCTTGATGCGATAGAGACACTTTTACGGTCCCAACATCCTGAATACATAGATGACCCCATGAGAATTTACAACATGGGAAAAGATAAGTTTAAAATCCAGTTGGCTGAGATGAAAGGAAGTAACTTGTCCTCAGCAGAAAAAAGTGTAATCACGGGGTTGTTTAAGTACCTCAGCATCCAATAATACATTCTCAATATGAAGGACCACGTTATTCTGGAAGATCGTTGTAGACACGGACATTTAACTGCAGGATTGATGATGCGGCTAAAATGCTCTGTAAGCAATTATATCGCTAAAAATGAATGGTTTTATATCGGGATAACAAACCGGCCATATCGAAGAAGTATTGAACATGAATGGCGCAACCATGAGCGAATGATACTCTTATACCGCACTACTTCAGAATCGTATGTGAGATCACTTGAAAGAGATTTTGTTAATCTGTATAGAACCGATCCTAAGTACAACGAAAAGATGGCTAATGCACAGGTGGTGGCGGTGGCGCTTATGGGGAAGGCATGCATTATTTGTACATATTGTTATAGGCTCAGAAACTGGAAATAACTTACATTAGAAAATAACACGATGGGTATTTTGGTTCATTATTTGGACGACCACGTCACAGCGAATTTGAAATTAAGGTAAAGGCTTGTACTGCAGTCCAAGCATATCAGAAAAAGAATTTTTCTTTCGCCGCAAAGTTATTCGCTGAATATTTTTCGATGAAGGGCTATGGCTTCTTTCCTGAACTGGATGCTGACGATTATCGAATGTATTTTAATTTGATGTTGAGCCAATTTTATGCTCAAATGTATGAGGATACAATCGCAACTTGTAAGAAAATCCAAATAATCAAACCACATTCTGGCGATTCGTTCGCTTTTCAGGCTTTATCTGAAAAGGCACTCGGAAATATCGTTGAAGCTAATAAACTCTGGACTAGGGCATCAATAAATGGGTGCGAGTTAACAGAGCATTTCCCTGATATAGACGATGTTGTTATGGTAGGATATAATAACTAATAAATACGATAATTATGATTGATTTATCTAATGATTTTGCAGAAGGCGTTTCAAAAATTCAAACTTGGCGCAATCGTTACAATTCTAAAGAATACCCTCACAAGATACTAATTAACATTATGTATCGAGCATACACTACAGATATGGTATGGGATGAATTTGAATCAGGAATGATGCCGAAGTTCTCATCTTTTCAAGAATCTGTCGTCTATGTAGTAAAGCGATATGGCACACTGGCAGTGGAAAAAGTAAATTCCAATTTGCTGAATTGGTTACAGAACGATCCGGGAAAATGGGTTGGTAACTGTTGCTATCAGTTTATGGAAGAAGTTGCCACCGATGCGGAAAAAAGCAGAAAGGACTTAGATATGATGGAGAAATCATATTTGCATCATTTGTTGAATGATAAGATGGTGTTGTATTTTATCGCAATGCGTCAAGCCGGTGAGACAGAGGCAAAGGCTATTGAAAGGCTGACAAATTTTCAAGTTGAAATGACTGCTAAGCTTGATTATGGTTCAACAAAAAGAATGTTCGCAGAATTAATCACTGAGAGATTCTTAGAAAACAAAGGCGTTAAAATAATGTAATGTTAGATAAAGAAGAATATCAAAGACTCGCGGATTTTATTTTATCTTTTCCGGAGATGGATGACTTTATTGAGGAACATCCGGACATACAACGTCTGGATATTCTTCTGAACGAATATGCGCAGTTTGCAAGCCAGCAGTATTATTACTCCGATGATTTAAGAATATCTATCCAGATAGCCAAAGAAAAGTTTTCAGAATTTGTTGAACAATCCCATCTCGGAATTCATTCGATTAATACAACCAAATGCATTGACGATGCGTCAATTATTTGTACATTCCATAATGAGGCATACGGTGACAAAAAACCAGAGTATCTTTTTAAGAAAGCAGATGTACAGCATTATCGGACAATAACCGAAAAGATTGCATATCAAAAGGTTGACTTCTCTCCGTTAGTTGAAAAATATATTTCGCACTATCATCCATATGTTAATATGGAGATTGCATCTGCTTTCATTAATGCAAAACAGTATGACATAGGGCTTCCTTTTTTGCAAAAGGTTCTCTCGTATGTTTTCAGTTATCCAAATATCTATTGGGATAATCCTACGGCGCTATACAGTTGCGCTGAAGGAATACATATGATGCAGTACCTTCTCGGACGAGCAGGGATGGATGCATTGGATTATATTATTCCTGACTCGAAATACCGATTATTGCAACTAGCATATCTGTATATTTCAAGGGCAATATATATGTGTGACGAAGACATTGCGTCACATGGTAAGTGGGATGGTGAGCATATTCCGGCAGGCCTGATTAATAAATTGAATTTTTTGTCGATCAGAGCTAATTTAGTATATGATTATCGCACAGAATTCAGTGTGATATTTGGTATTGGCATTAACCCAGACATTCAATACATCGCAGATAAGGCAACGGCATCAAGTATTGCTGACCGATATGGTTTATCAATCATATTTGAGGAATGCTTCAAAGATGCGATGAAGATGTATCGTTATGGCTCTTTGATTCCGAATGATACTGGTGGCTATGTGGATATTGAAGATGCGACTTTCGGTGAACTTATCGAAAGAGGAAACATTAGAAGTGAAGATCTTGCTAATCAGCTTTTAAAATTATATCGGGAATCCTATTTTGTCCTGGGCGAATCAGAACTTGCTGAGTGTATATGGTTTATTAAAGATAAACTGTGTTATTCGGTTTCAGAAGCGCTTCGCTTCAAGGAAGAGAGAATATCAGAATATAAACGATGGCATGAGGAGTGGGTACAGTCACTCATTTCAAGGTCATCGCAAGCTGGTAATGCTTTTGTCAATGCACTATCGATCAAAAAATCGTTCGCCTCTCATATTAAGCAAGCTCTAGCACAAAACAACATTACTTGCTTGTATCACTTTACCGATAGAGCAAACCTTGAATCAATTATAAAAAATGGTGGATTGTATTCTTGGAAGTATTTGGAAGAACACGATATATCAATCCCAAAACAGGGAGGAAATCTTGATTCGAAAGCAAATGATCAGAAATTTGGATTGGAGGATTATGTGAGGTTAAGTTTTTGCGATGATCATCCAATGATGTGGCGATTGAAATGCGCGGGCTACAATCTGGTGCTTCTTAAGATTAAAGTTGATGTTGCATGGGCCAAAGATACATTGTTTTCAGACATTAATGCTACTGCTCATAATCATCGCCATGGCGATGATATCGAGACTTTTAATTCGATAGATTTCAATGCTGTTAAACAGCATTATTTGAACAAAAGTTCTGCAATGTTCGGTCCTCATCAAGCTGAAGTAATGGTGAAAACCTGTATTCCGTTAGAATACATCCTCAATATTGACAATCCAATAATTCGCTAATTATGATATATGTCGTTAATAAAAAAAGGAAGGAAGAAAGCATCAAGAAAGAATTTCCTAATGCTGATATTCTCGATTTGACTTCTAAATCTGAATATACTAAAGTCCTTAGCCCATTTTATCCGCATGGAAATATCCCAATTCCATTTACGGAAGGATTAACGGCAACCTGTGTAGAGGCTGTTTGGCAAGGATTGAAGGTGTTTGAGACTTATGGCGTGGATTTTAATACTTTCCGTAACGACACAATGCAGAATCTAAAACGGACAGTACGAAAATATGGGGCTCCTAAGGGTCACTTAAAAGGCGCATTTGGAAATGAACTTTTGAACTGCTTCGACGCAAGAATGTTAATCTATTTGCCTACTTATAAATATGTACTTGATAATGTGCCTCGTGTCCAACACATTTTAAAGCGTATCAAAGAGCGGTCAATTGATCATGATTTAGTTTTCTTGGATTATAATACCAATACTGATGTAAGAGATATTTCTCAGCCGCTTTCCCATGCGGGACTTGTAAAACTGTACATAGAGGATAGGTATCCAGAGTATGATCCGTCAATTAGACCAATGACGAAAGAAGAAGTAGAGGATAAAAGGCAACGTCAAAAAGAAGAAAAAAAGGCTAGAACTACAAAACATAAAAGAAATTCATCGACAGATAATCGTCCGGGAAATGATTCTACTTGCAGTTCTTCGGACAAAAATGGCTTTCAAGAGGAACTTTTCCCATCTTCTTTCTTTGAATCAAAATAGGGACTATTTGCCTTTGAGCATCTAAACTTCTGCTGCAGTCCAAGATGATTTGTGTTAATTTGACAGATTTATATAGTAATTTCCCCATATCCGGCAAGACCGGCGGACTATTAGCGGCCGCACGAGGCGACCGCTTTTTGTGTGTTTGTACCATAATCCTTATCGTCTTAATCCTGTTCTCGGTTTCTTGCCCAATAGGAGGGTAGCAGCACGTGCACAGCGGCGGGCCCATTGCAGGTCGTCATCATCCTTGTCCCGCCAGGGGAGATCGCTTTGCGAACCTCCGCTACCACCTCCGGTAGATACGGCAGGGGG
>ULPZ01023282.1_pt1 | contig 23656 bp, 9 predicted proteins | sample 1953991 | NCBI WGS metagenome assembly ULPZ01 (sample SAMEA4835642, study PRJEB28245) | human gut metagenome | biome: gut microbiome; material: fecal sample | place: Denmark | collected 2008
GATACGGAAACGGTGCTGTCTACAGCGAGAAAGCACATGTGCCAGATGGCGACGCTGAAGTATCAGCAGACGGACGGATTGAATACGGTGCTGCCCATCGGGACGAGGAAAATCAACGCGTTCCGAACCCTCACCACGGAGAGCCTGGCGGTACTGATGCCTTTCAAGGTGCAGGAGATCATGGATAAGGGCGGCATTTACTTCGGTGAAAATGCCATTTCCCACAATCTCATCATGTGCAACAAGGTAAATCTCCTGAACCAGTCCGCATTTCTGCTCGGTGTTCCCGGCTCCGGCAAGTCGTTCTCGGCAAAGGAGCTGATCACCTTCCTCATGCAAGGCAACTCTATGACACGGGGGTTACTGCCGAATACGGAGATCAGCTTTTGACCCTTTCTACCTGCGAATATACCTACGCCAACGGTCGCTTCGTTGTTGTAGCGAAGAAGGTGTGACTTTGCAATCCTGATCCACTACGATTTACGGTGCTCTTTGCATCAGCACGAAGCTGAGAATCCTCAGATGATTCTCCTGGCATAATCGGCAGATCATCGTGCTTCTCAACAGCTACAGCCTGCTCTGGCTGTTCCTTCTCTGAAGACAGAGAGAAAGTCATGAACTGGATATGTTATCCTGTTGACCAGATTGCCAGGTTTTGGGGAGGAAATGATAGCAGTTTCGTAAATTTTCAGTCAAATCTAAATAATCCGCCTTTGAAAAATGTGGATGGTATTAAAGGCCGGCTCTTTATTATAGCGCTTTTCTCCATTCACAGTGAGTTACCTACCAAGGAAGATGCTGTAAAGGTTCTGCAGGTTGTAGATGATGCCGTAGCATCAGAATTCGTTAAAAAGATTATAGGCGCAATGGCTCGCGCTGCTAGAGTGGGCATGCAGAAGCCCAATGAGCAACAGACTACACCTTCAGCTGAACGAACTGATGGAGATAGGTCGGGGTATGAACTGCCTGAAGAATTGAAGGGTTTGTTCGTGGTGTACAACAAGCTCGTCCAATTCATTAGAGATTCTCACATTGATCCGATCCGTAAGCCAAATCCCTCCTCTCTACTTCCTTCAGTTTTTTTAGCAGATGATTCTCCATTTCTGCTATGTACAGCTGGTGCTCCAACTGCGCAATTCGGATTTGCATCTGCTCCAGTTCGCTCCACGGTTCTTGCTCATGCTTGCGCTTGCCGCTGCGATCCTCCAGCCCCGATTCGCCCGTCTCCCTGTATTTCAGCGTCCATGTGCGAGCCTGGCTTCGGCTGACTTCTTGCAGTTCGTTGTTACTGCGGCTTTCGGGTTCTCCTACTTCCCGGCTGCAAGACCTCCCCGGCTTATACTATTTCCAGATTCACCTGCGCCATCTGCTTGCGCCTTTTCCGTTCTGGCATCCGGTCGTTCCATTTAGCGTAGCGCTGCTACGCTGCATTCCACTCCCGTTAGCCAGAGCGAAAAATTCGCGGCGCATCTTTGCGCATTCTCATTTGGAAATAGTATTAGTTGTTGCTCATGCCAGGCGCGCCCAGAAAAAGCTGCCGAGGATTTGCTCTCCTCGGCAGCCTTCCCTTTAGTCGATCGCCGTAATGGTCGGCACTGTCCATGTCTTGAGTGCCTCCATATCTGGCGTATAGATGCGCATAAACAGATGGAAGCCGCCTTCCCCCACCGGAAGCCAATTGGTCGTGTCTGCCGGCGCGTCCTTCGACAAAATTACATCCACAGAGCCGTCGTCATTTCTCTTCAAACCCGAACGGTCGTTGATGCAGTAGCGGTCGAGCAGATTATCGATGAGGAAATCATCGTCACCGTATGCAGTGATCGACCAGAAACCGCCGTCAAGCACCTGCGGATCGCTTTCAAGGTGGAGATTGTAGGACTTTTCACCCGTCAAAGGATTCCCGTCGGCGTCCTTTTCCGTCTTGGGGTACAGTGCGATTTCCACCGTATTCGCCCCAAGTCCGGCAATGGCAACCAGCGCACGGTAGGCATATTCCGTACCAAAGTCTCCGATTGGCGCGCCGAAATAGCTCCACTGCCCCAGCTGTTTTGAAAACTTCATTCCCTCTGCCGCGAGCTTCGGCCGAAGCCCTTGCAGCATTTCCCGCCAATTTGCCTGAATATCACCGGTCAAAACAGATGCGTCAAATTCCATGCCGGGGCCAACGTGAACTGCCGCAAATTTTTCAAGTATTTCCACATCAGCGGCGGACGGCGGATTGTTCTCCATCAGCGTGTTGGCTTTGTTGAAGAATGTGACAGGATCCAGCGACAGTACCTTGTTGATGGGGACATAGCTGTTTTCCTCCCGATAGCTTCCCTTCGGGGGCTGATACGCTTCTCCGCTCAGGTAGACAGAAAGCGGTAAAAGCTGCATCTGCGCCTGAATGGCATACACATTCGGAAGATCCGCCTCTCCGGAAAGCACCGTTCTGGTAATGGCCCACGCCATAGCGGTAGGAACATCAATGCGGGTCACATTGTCCGGCAGGTCGCCCTTCCAAGTTGCGCGCGTGATCGCATAGGCTCCAGCCCGGTCAAGGACAGCGACAGTATTTGTCCATGCGTCAAGCACCTGCACCTTGCAAAAGCGGTCTGTTTCCGGATGCACATAGATCATCGGCTCTTCGCTCAGGTCATACCACACCTGTGTATAGATGGTGTCCACGTTCGGCGTCACCACGTTTTTGAACTGCGCGTTAGCCAGTGCCACACCGTGCATGAACTGATTGACAGGCGCCTTGCCGGGTGCGGCTTCCTCCGTATTCGTTGCGGAAGTTCTCGTCGCGTCCATCAGCACCAGCGGGAATGCGTAAATGTAAGCCTCTTCAATGGTTTTCCACACATCTTCGGACGACGAGACAGCCTCCGCCTTGACACCCCATGCGCAGCCGGACAGCAGCATCGCCATGCAGAGCAGAATCGCTGTGATTTTCTTCATCTTTTTTCCCTCCTATAACGATTTTTCTTACGGCTCGATGATATTGAAATACAGGTCAAAAGCGGCCATACTGTCGCAAAGCGCTTGGAACAGCGCCTTATCGCCCTTTTCAACGGTGATGAGCTTGTCGATATTTTCCTGATTTCCGCTTGTGATGGCAAGAATCCCGATTCGGGGGGTAGAAATCGTCAGGTCTGCCTCATCTGAGAGCGCATCCTTATAGTACAGGAGCACGCCATGGTGAATCTTCAGCAGATAATCGTCGCCATCCGTCAGCTTGAGGTTGATGGTGAAGGAACGATTCTGGAGCTTTTCCGTATCCATGATAATGCCCATGTAATCCAGCATTGTCTGCGCGTCCATCCCCTGGGCGGTGGTACCAACGCCAAGTTGGGCTGCCTTCGGGTACAGGCCGGTGCCATTCCGCAGCTCAAATGCTGCCACAAGATAAGCGTTTCTCCATGCGCCCGACTCTGCCTGATAGCCAAGCTGCTCCAGCGCATCGGCGCACAGATAGCGCGCTTCCTTATTTTCCGGGTCAGCATATACCAGCGTATTCGTTATCTGTGCGACCCACTGATATTCGCCCTTTTCATAATCGGCACGTGCCATTTCAAGCACCTTGTCCGTGTCGCCAAGATACTCCACAAGTTTTTTGGCATATTCGCTCGGCGTCAGTTCATCCAGATGAATCGGGTTTGCATCGTACCAGCCCATGTATTTCTGATAGACTGCCTTGACATTGTGCTTCAGCGTACCGTAATACTGCCGGGTATACCAAACCTTTTCCAGCTCCTCCGGCAGCCGGATCATGGAGGCAATCTCCGTGGAGGTATAACCTTCGTTGATATACAGGAGGGTCTGATCGTGGATGAACTTATAGATGGCAGCTGTGTTGGTCATGTATTCGTTGACGGTTTCCTTGCCCCAATGCGGCCAGTTGTGCGCCTGAAAAACAACCTCGGCGTCGGGGAACAGCGACTGTGCCTCGGTGATATAGCGAGCCCAGCCATTCGCATCCCGCACCTCCGCGCCGCGCAGCGTGTAGAGATTGTGCATGGTTCCGCTGCAGTTTTCCGCCATCCAGAGGGCTTTGCTGTCGGGGAAATAGGTATTCATTTCGGCGGGAGATTCCGTTCCCGGCGTCTGCTGGAAGATAGCGGTCACGCCATCAATGGTTGTTTCATAAATCGAATCCGCAACCTCGAAGGTCGGCGCGATATAACCGACACCGGTCTGCACTGCGGTCAGGCCAATGCCCACCGAAAGGCGTCCCTGTTCGCCATAGGGAAGCATGGAGCCGTACTGGAAAAACGCCCGCCGCTTCATTGCCGTGCCCACAAAGACATTTTCCTTCATTACCGCGTCCGTAAAGCCTTTCGGCACAATAATTGCGGTCTTGCCGGATGCAATCTGCTCGTCAAGCGGCAGGCTGCTATCCGCAGCATCTTCGGGGGCAATCAGCCCTTCAATGCCGCCGTAGTGATCCACATGCGCATGGCTGATGACAATGGCGACAATCCGCGCATCGCCCATCTTGGAGCGGAAGAGTTTCAGCGCTTCCGCTGCGGTATATTTGCTGCTGCCGCAGTCCATGATAATCCATCCGTGTTCGCTGCGGACGAAGGTAATATTGGAAATATCATAGCCGCGCACCTGGTAGATGCCGTCAGTAACCTCAAAGAGACCGTAAATGTGGTTTAGCTGCGTATTCCGCCACAGGCTGGGGTTGGCGGTATCCGGCGCGTCTTTGTCAAGAAACGCATATGCGTCCTGCGTCCACACGATTCTCCCGTTCTCGCCACGGAGATTCAGTGTGTCCGGTGCGGCGATGAAACCTCGTTCCGCATTCTCAAACTCCGACGTATCCTCAAAGTTCAGGAAGTCGTATACCTGCCGATTGACCTCAATGGTGCTTTGGGTTGCCGGCTTCGTCTCTGCATTGAACACGGCGGCAGTGTCGCTGCTTTTCTCGGCACTGGCGCAGACCGTCAGCGTGGCAGCCAACATGGTCGGCACAAGGAGTAAGCTTAGCAGTTTCTTTTTCACAGGTGTTCCTCCTTTACTCAGACAGATTTCCCCATAGGGAACTGCTACGAAAGATGACATTGCTCACCTTCCGTCCTTTTCTGTTCTTATGTTTTCAGTGTAGCATAACTTTGTTTGAATTGCAACATACCTTGCGTGAACATCGTACAATCCTGCGCGAATGACGTTTTTTCTTTGCGTTGAATCTTGCATTGCATCTGAAAACATGGTATTCTGTAATGGTATTATAATGGTGGAGGAAAAAGCTATGAGCTTCGACGATATTTCCGTTATTTCCAACCGCAGGCATATCAGCTTGCTGACAGAGGACATTCTTTATATTCAATTGTCAGGCCGCCAGTCGATCATCCATTTTTCCGATGGCAGAACCTACGAAACCTATGCCACCATCCATGAATTAGAAAGTATGCTTGGCAGCGGCTTTATCCGCGCCGACCGCGCCACGCTGGTATCTATCAAGGGAATCCACGACATTGGAAAGGAGATTGAACTCGTCAACGGAGAAACGCTGTATTATAGCTGTCGAAAGAAACGAGAGCTCAAAGAACAGCTGCGCGCCGGACGGCGGCAGATTGCGCAGAGCCTGTCTGACAGCGACGCGCCCACCACACAGGAAGAATATCAGCGGCACTATGCCAGCTATGACAGCGCGCCCTTTGCGTTTACCGACATCGAGATGGTGTTCAACGAGGAGCGTGCCGCTGTGGACTGGATCTTCCGCTACGGTAACGAGGCACTGGCAGAAATCGAAAAAACGCCGCTGCAGCAGCTCATCAACCACTCTTTCGGCAGCATTTTCCCCAATATGGACGCAAAGTGGCTGCGCGTCTACGAGCGCACAGCGCTGTTCGGTGAAACGCTGGAAATTGTATATTACAGCCCGGAGATTGACACAAAATTGAAAATCATCAGTTTCCCCACTTTCAAAGGGCACTGCGGCTGTATGCTGTTCAAACAAACGGATATTCAGACAGTGGTTGAGTACGCAGCGCCATAACGAACTGCGCAGATGCGTGTCCCTGCTCTCATACTATTTCCAAATGAGAATGCGCCAAGATGCGCCGCGAATTTTTCACGTTGGCTAACGCGAATGAAACGCAGCGTAGCAGCGCTACGCTAAGTGGAATGAGCGGACGCCAACGGGGAAAAGGCGCAAGCAGATGGCGCAGGTGAATTTGGAAATAGTATCACACATACTGTTGACATTTCAATTCTTTTCTGCACGCAAACAGGCGCTGGCAAGAATCTCACCCTGCCAGCGCCGTTTTGTATTCAGCTTTACTGCCGCTGCACCGAAATTGACTCATCCGTCAATTCCACCGTCTCGCCATACACCTGCACCGCCAGTTTGTCCCCCTGCGTCAGCTGGAACACGGTCTTGTCCGCGCCCATGCTGATTGCAATCACACGCCCACGGTACATGACCGAGAAGGTCAGCCGCTTCCAGCGCTCCGGCAGACGCGGGGCGAAACGCAGCATCGTGTCATCGCTGCGCAGACCTGCGAAACCGTAGACGATGTTCGCCCATGCCATCGCGATGCTCGTGATGTGCAAACCCTCGCGCGTATTGCGGTTATAGTTGTCCAAATCAAGGCGCGTCGCGTAGCCGAAGAAGCTGACAGCTTCATCCATCTTGTCCAGCTCCGCCGCCAAAATGGAGTGAATCGCGGGCGAAAGGGAGGATTCGTGAATCGTGCGCGGCTGGTAGAAATCGTAGTTGATACGCTTCGTCTCGGTATCAAAAGACGAATTGTAGAGGTAGAGGAACATCAGCACATCCGGCTGCTTAATCATGTCCGTGCGGTAGATGCGGTCGTATGCCCAATGGTCGTAGAGCGGGAACTCGCTGACCGGAATGCTGTTGATGTCCGTGTGCGGCAGCTCAAAAAAGCCGTCGTGCTGCTCAAACAGGTGATTAGGCGCTTCCGGAATGTACATGTTGTCGGCAATGTGCCGCCATTGCGCGGGTTCGTCGGGTACAAGCTGGACTTTTTCGCACAGTGCCGCGTAAGCCTCCGGCGCATCCGCCCGCATTGCATCCAGCACATCCGCCGCATAGCGCAGGGCGCGCATTCCCATATAATTGGTATACGCGTTGTTGTTGACCATCATGTGGAATTCGTCCGGGCCCATCACGCCAAAGAAGCCATATTTGCCGATTTTCTCGCTGAAGCCGACGCGCGTCGCTTGGAATCGGGCAATTTGCAGCAGCATTTCCGCGCCGTAGCGGTACAAAAACGTCTTGTCGTCCGTCAGGTGGACATAATGCCAGATGCCGTAGGATACCGCCGTGCTCGGCTGCAATTGCAGGCTTGCGTGCTGCCAGAGCGGACATGCCTCGTCGCCGTTGAGCGTCGCAATCGGGTAACATGCGCCCTTGCAGTCCAGCATTTTTGCGCGCTCCAGCGCCATCGGCAGCGTGTTGTAGCGGAAAAGGAGGAGCGATTTCGCGGCTTCCGGGTTCGTGAAAAGGTAGAACGGCAGACAGCAGGATTCCGTGTCCCAGAATGCATGACCGTTGTACGCCTCGCCCGTCAAGCCCTTCGCGCCAATGTTGTGGCGCATACTGCCGCCGTTGTAGGTCTGCGCGAGCTGGAAGGAGCAGAAGCGAATCCCCTGCTGTTCCGCTGCGACGGCTTCCGCCATGCTTTCATCTTTCGGCTCAATGCAGATGTCGGACGTGTGCCAGTAAGCATCCCAGTACGCGCGCTGTGCCGCCTGTGCGTCATCGAGCGAGACGGCTTTGCTCTGCGCCATCGCGTCCTGCCCGCTCTGCCAGAGGTCGTCCCCCTGCTGACCGTTGAACAGCACGACGGCGCGCTTGTCGATTTGCACGGCTTGCCCCGGCGCAAGCAGAACATCCGCCGTCGCGGTGACGGTTTTGCCCTCGGCGGATGCGGTGGATTCGCCGGGCCACGTCAGCCACGCGCCGCAAAACTCCTCCTGATTCGAGAGCGTCGTGCGGGACTGCGTCATCAGGCAATCCGGCTTCGCGTCGGTGCGCGTCTCCTGCCAGAAGCACTTCTGGCGACCTTCATGCACCACATCAAAGGACACACCGGACGTGACTGTCGCGCTGCCCGTGAAATTGAGCGCTTCGAGCGTGATGCGCTGGTACGCGCGTTCGCGGTGTACCATATCGAGGAATCGAAGGAAGGTCAGGCGGATTTGCTTGCCGCTCTTCGTCGTCCAGAGGAAGCGGCGGGTGAGCGTGCCGGCGCGGAGGTTGAGTTCGCGGGTGAAGTCAGAAAACTGCGACTGCCCCAAATCGAGCGTTTCGCCATCGACGGAAATCGTCGTCATCAGCCATTCCGCCGAGGGAATCATGAAGTGTGTTTTGTCGATGATGCCCTTATAGGAACGGTTCAGCTTCTCCATATCATAGATTCCATTGGTATACGCTCCGCGAAGGCTATCGACATGACCGCCCTCATCAAAGCAGCCGCGCACGCCGATGCTCTCATTGCCCAGCGAGAAGATGGATTCGCTCACGCGCGCGTAGGCGGGGTCGAAGCCCTGCTCAATGACCTTCCACGGGTCTACTTGGAAATATACGTCAGCGGCTTTTGCCATTGTGCGTCCTCCTGTCGGTTCTTTCTTTTTGGCAAGAAAGAAGTAGAAGCTCTTTTTTTCGGTATTGCAGGTTGTCTTCTTTTCCGTGAATGGGCTGTTAAGCAAGTTCCAGAGGGCAATGAAAACAGACGAAGTCTGCGGTCGCCCTCTGGACTCCTTCGGCGCCTCCCATGTTACTGGGTGACTATCGAAGTTTTTTATAATGTCAACCCTTGATGCCCACAGACACGGCGTTTTCGGTCAGCTGCTTCTGGAAGATGAAGAAAAGGATGATGGGCGGAATCATCGAGAAAACGACGGAGCGCATCATCGTGTCGGCGTTGACGGTCTGTTCCGTGCTGAAAACAAACAGGCGCACCATCACCGTTTGCAACGCGCTGCCGCGAAGCACCAGATACGGCAGGAGGAAGTCCGACCATGCGGCGTTGATGGCGAAAATCGCAATCACGGAGCAAATCGGCTTGGACAGCGGCAGGACGATGTAGAAGAACGTTTGCAGCTGCGTGCAGCCATCAATCCGCCCGGCTTCGATGATGGAAGTCGGCAGCGATTCAAAGAACTGCACGAACAGGATAACGTACATGGCGTTCGCGCCATAGCTCAGCCAGAGCGGGACGAACGAGCCGCCGAGATTCAGCTTCTGGATGTTCATGAACAGCGGCACGATGCTGATGGTCGTCGGCAGGAGCAGGGAGAGCATGACGAGCTTCTTGACGATGCCGTAGCCCTTGGGTTTCAAAATCGCCAGCCCGTAGCCCAGCAGACCGTTGAACACAATCGCGCAGACGACGCTGCCCGCGACGGAAATCAGCGAGTTAAGGTAGTTCTGCGCAATGCCCAGCTGCGACCACGTTTTCGCGAAGAGAGAAAAATCGAACACCTCCGGGAGCAGCTTGGCGGACGACATGAACTCCTTCAAGTCCTTGAAGCCCGCCAGCACAACCCAGATAATCGGGAAAACCGCGATGACCGTCATAATCAGGCAGAAGAAGATGATGAACCCATACCCAACCCGGACAGACGCGGAGTGCATATCGTAGTCCCGGATGACGCCGGTGCGCTGTGCTTTTGCCATATGCGTTCTCCCTCCTTAATCCCAGTCGGATTCTTTGCGGTCGAAGTAGGAGTAAATCGCCGTCATGACGAGCAAAATCAGCGTGACAATCACCGCGACGGCAGATGCCTTGCCATAGTTCATCGAGCCGCCGAACGCGTACTGCCACATCAGCTGCATCAGCGACAGGGACGCATTATCCGGGCCGCCCTTCGTCAGCACCATCGGTTCATACATAATCTGGAACACGGAGATGATTTGCAGAATCAGCAGCGTACCCGCGAGCTTCTTGATGGCAGGAATCATGATGTGGATGATGCGCTGCCAGATGCCCGCGCCGTCAATCGCCGCCGCTTCATACAGCTCCGGGCTGACGCTGGACATGCCCGCCATGTAAATCAGCGCCGTCGCGCCCGCGCCCTTCCACGTCGCAATCAGGATGATGATGGGGATGACCCACTCCGAGCGCGTCAGATACGTCTGCGGCGCAATGCCCAGATGGCTGAGCAGGATGTTCAGCACGCCGGACTTCTCGCCGGAGAAGAACGCCGACCAGAGGATGACGACCGCCAGACCGGGCAGCATATTCGGCAGATACGCCACCGTGCGGAAGAAGCTCTTGCTCCGCACGGTCTCCCCAATCAGCAGCGCCAGCACCATCGGCAGGAAGAAGCCCAGCAGCAGCGACCAGAACGTGTACGAGAACGTGTTCGTCAGCGCCTGCAGGAAGTCATCTTTGCCCATGACGCTGATGTAATTTTTGAAGCCGATGAAGTTCACCAGTTCGATGTTGCGCGTCTTATACAGGCTCATCACCACGCTCTCGAACAGCGGTTCCCAGACAAAGAACAGCATCAGCACGAGGCTCGGCAGCATAATCAGCCAAGCATTGAGGTGGTCAACCGTCCGTGCGCGCAAGCCGACTTGCGCCTTTTTTCTGCTCATAGGCGTTCCTCCGCGAAGATTTGAGCGATTTTTATGTAAAAGAAACCGGCATCGGTTCTCCTCCGCCGGTGTTCTTTTTTCCAATTAGAAATGAGGAATTAGCAATTAGCAATAATTGCCCGATGGCACCGCACTGCCCCATCCGCATTGACTTTCGCTCGTCACCAACAAGGGCTAACCCAAAGTGCAGCGGCGCCGAAGGTTTCCAAAGGGCGATCGGAAAGCCCTTTGGTCGCCTCCGCAGAGGCGAAACCCTCTGCAACAAACAGTGCAATGCCATGCAGAATCAGAAATTAGTAATCATTGATTTCATCATCCAGATACTCCTGGAAGGAATCCTGCGCCTTTTGCAGCGCCTTGCGCACGTCCGCGCCCTCGCGAGTGATGACGCGCTGAATGACTGCGGTCAGCTCGCGGTACAGCTGCTGCGCAAAGACGGGTTCTTCCGAGCGCAGCGTAATCGTGCCCTGCGTGATGGAATCGAAGAAGTCGTTGTACAGGCGCATATCCACGTTGCAGTATTCGTCAATAATCGCCTGCTTCGCCGCGTTGTAGTCCGCATCGTTCCACGCGCTGATGGCGGGCAGAACTGGTGCGCCGCGGTCGCGCTTGGCAGCATAGTCCGCGCGCATCCCCTCGATAATCTGGTCATTCAGGTAGGGCATCTTGCCCAGCACGGTCAGGTATGCCATCAGCGCCGTCGCCTGATCATCGGTAATGTTCGGCGCGAACATGTAGCAGGTGCCGCCCGCCAGCGCATAGCGTCCCGCGTCGCCCGCCGGGAACGGAATCAGCGCGAAGTCCTCCACCGGCAGACCCTTGTTGGAGGTCGGCTGGTCAACCGAGTCATCCGCCGCGAAGTTCATCGCCGCTTCGCCCGTGCCCAGCAGAGAATGCGCGCCCGCCCAGTCGGTCGTGGTCGCGTCGGCATTGAGGATGTTGTACTTCCAGCGCAGGTCGCGGATGTACTCCATCGCCGCCACGCACTCGTCGGATGTGAAGTTGCACACCCAGCGGCCGTCTTCATCCTGATATTCCAGCGCGTTTTCGCCCACGCAGCCGAAATTCCACGCGATATTGGTGAACAGCCAGCCGCCATACGTCTCGCTCGCCGGGAATACCAGCCCCGCCTTGCCCGTCTTTTCGCGGATAATCTGACCGTATTCCGCCACTTCCTGCAAGGTCTTGGGGTAAATCGGCAGACCTTCCTCGTCCACCAGCCCCGCCTCGCGGAACAGGGCGACATTGATGTGCATACCCAGCACATAGCCGTCGCGCGGCAGACCGTAGATGCGGCCGTTCTCGTCGGACAGCATTTCGAGGTACGACGGGCTGAACTCATTCAGCACGCCCGCGCGCTCCAGCGCATCGGTCACGTCGCCGACAAGATGCTGGCTGATCAGCAGCTGCGGGTCGGTAAACGGCGGCTGGAAGATGCTCGGCGCCGTGCCGCCCTTCGCCATCGGAACGTAGCTGCTCAGGGTATAGGAGTAGTAATCCGGCACCAGCGTCACGTTCGGGTACTGCTTCTTCATCGTTTCGCGGTAGCTCTCAAAGAGCGCCTTTTCCGCCTCCGCCGCCGTATCCGCGGGCCAGTTACCCAGCGTAATCGTGCAGGTCAAGTCCGCATCAACGACCTCTTCCGCCATCGCCAGCGGCAGCGCGCCCAGCATCAGGCACAGCACCAGCAGCATGGAAACCAATTTCATCGACCCTCTCATGGGAAAACCTCCTTCACGAGTTCATGGCGTATTTTCGTTAGGTTTAACGCTCAACCTTGTCTCTATTATAGTGTATCAAGCCCATTTTGTCAATCCCGTTTCGAGATTTTTTTGAAAAGAAAAGGGGCTGCTTCGGAGAAGCTGTGTCCCCGAAGCAGCCGAAGGAATGTATTATTTACTTTCTTTGAAAACGACCATCAATCCCTGTGCATTTGCCCAGTCAATCACCTGCTGATTTTCCGCATCGCAGAGAATCACCGGATGGCAGCCGCTGAAGGCATCATCCGCCAACGTTTGCACACTGTTTGGGATAATGACCAGCCGCAGCAGCGAGCAGTCTGCAAAGGCGCGCTTTCCAATCGCAGTAACGCCCTCCGGAATATTCACCTGCTGCACCTGCCACATGCCGACAAAAGCTTCTTCCTCGATTGCCTTCAAATTTGCAGGCAGCTGCAGAATGTGATCCGACGCAATCACATAGCCGTTATCCAGCCATGTGCCGCAAATCTTGCAAACCATGTCACTTATCCGCCCATTTTCCGTCGATGTTGCAGGCTGCACCGTCTCAATGTACGGCGTATGCGGTATGTCGATGCGGCTCGTAACATAACTTTGTTCCGATTCCACATAGTTGTCCGCTGTCTGCGCAATGTAGAGAGCATATCCCAGGTCGCAGCGAAGCGCCGAGAGGTCAAGCGTAATTTCGCGTTTGCCGTCCGGGTAAAGTTCTGCACGATCCTCCACATAGAAGTGCGTTATAGGAGCACTCGATATGCCGTCTTGCGGCCAGAAAATCAAATCCAGCTGCGCATTCTCCGGGAAAATGTGCGAATCCGAAAGCGTCAGCGTCAGCTTGTTGTCCACCAGTTCCGAAACATCCAGGATGCGCGGCAGTTGACATTCCAGCACCAAGTCAAATTCCGTCGGTGCCAGCGTGTCAATGTACTGGCTCAGGGTCGGGGTAAAAGTCGCATGATAGACCTTTCTGCCAGTAATGGTCTGCTTCTTTTCTATATCTTCTCCCCTTTCTATGGTGAACAGCGCCACGGTTGCTTCTTCGGTGCTTTCCGTCAGCGTCAGTGTGCCATCCACATTCCAGTCGCACAGCATTGCCGTGTATTCCGGATCATCCAGCCGTACCTCCGCACCATACGGATAGAGCGTCTGCGTATTCACTGTCACTTGCGCATACTCACCCGTCAGATCGTCGCTGAGCCAGTAGCCGTTGTTTGTGCCGATGATGGTCGGCTCAAATTCGCCCTGCGCGTTCTGCCAGTCCAGCGTATCCATGTGCCGCCCTGCGAAGTCCAGCACATACGCATAGTGCGCATCCATCAGTTCCTCAATCGGCTGAACTTCCGCATACACCAGCTTTTTGCCCTCCGTGAAGGACGCAGATGCCTGCTCAACAACCTCCGCCTCAATATCCTTGGAGTACACCTGATACAAGAAGGTCTGGTTGTAGTCGTCGCAGTCTTCCACCTTCGGATCATCCCCAAACGACAAGCGATACGTTTCTCGATTGAGCATGAAGTAGCGTGCTTTTCCGAAATGTTCCACAAATGCCGGGTGCGTAAAGTACCATTGCCCGTCAATTTGAATCATGTTCACGGCATCACCGTCAAAATACGAAACAAACACCGAGCTTTGATCACCAATGCCAACACCTTCGATGATGCCTTTCGCGTTGAAGTATATGCCATTGGTAACATTTGCCGCGTTCAGCAGTGCTTTGTATGCAAATGCCCAGCCCCAGCGCGTACCTTTACGCTGGACAAGCACCATTTTGCCGCTATATGTGTGCGGCAGCATGTCTGACAGCTTCGTTTCGCTGAGCATCCAGTCTACCAGCGCTTCTGCTTTCTGATAGTCGGTCATGTCATCCGTAATCACCTGCGCGACAATTTTTGCTGCCAGCTGGTCAGCCGTGCCGAGGTATTCTGCCGGAATCGACTCATCCAAATGCACAGGAATCTGATGCGCCAGCGCGTATTGATGCGCTGCGCTGCCCGACGGCGTGTAGAATTCCACAACCGCTTCGCTGAACGCATCATCCGCAATTTCCGTAACCGATGCCGGAATTTCCAGCAGCAGCATCGCGTTTCCAAATGCATTTGCGCCGATGCGCTCCAAGCCATCCGGCAGTTTCAGCGCTGCCAAAGCAACATTGCCGTGGAATGCCTGTGTGCCAATGCTGCGCACACCCTGCGGGATGGTAAGCGTCTGTATCCGCGTGGCCTGCGCAAACATCCCCTGCGGGATTTCCGTCAGTGCTTTCGGCAAATGCACGGACAGAATGGCATAATTCATCCACATCGGATTGATGCCGATTTGCTTCACGGTATCCGGGAAATACATGGACGTAACGGACGTGGAAGCAAACGCATAATCCCCGACCGTTTCCAGCGAATCGCCCAGAGAGAAGGACGGAATTGCTTTGCAGACGTTGAATGCCCGCTCGCCGATGTACTTCACATGCGGCAGAGAAACGCCCTTCTGCTCCGCCGACGGCGAAACGCGCTTCAGTTTCTTGCAGCCATCAAATGCATAGTCTGAAATTTCCGTCAAATTCGGCGAAATATTGATTTCCTCAATGTTTTCGCAGCTCGTGAAGGCATGTTCGCCAATGGACTGAATGAGCGCACCGCCGTTAATAGTTTGAAGCGCCTTGCAGCCGCAGAACGCACTGCTCTCGATGGTCGTAACAGTGCTGGCGAGCGTTGCTTCCGTCAGCTTTGTGCAGCCAGTGAACGCTTCACTGCCAATCGTTTCGACACCGGGTGCAACTGATACCTTTTCCAGATTTTCGCAAGCAGCGAATGCCCCGGTACCAATACGCTTTACATCTCCGGGAATGGTAATCGAGGTCAAACCGCTTTGACGGAATGCTGTTTCTCCAATTTCCGTTAGGCTTTCAGGCAATTCCACAGTTTGGAGCTTGCTCGCGTTCCAGAAGGCACTCTCCCCAATCTTCTTCAAGCCATTGGGGAGCGTCAGCGAACGGAGTTCTTCATTATAATAGAATGCCATGTCCGCGATTTCGGTCACATTCGCCGGGATAACAACTTCAGCAATCGGAACACTTCGGAATGCTTCTTTTCCGATCGTGGTCAACGCAGCCGGGAAGTTAACATCCTTCAAGGCAAAGCAGCGTGCAAACGCAAGGTCTCCTATGTTCGTTACCCCATCCGGCAGATGAATGCTTTCCAGCGACTTGCAGTTTGCAAATGCTTCATAGCCGATGCTCGTCACACTGTCCGGAATTTCAATAGTTCTCAGGGACGTACAGTCCTTAAAGCCATGCACGAACGTGATGTTCTTCGGCAAAACGACCGTAGTCAGGGACGTGCATTCCGTGAAGCATCCGCCTTCCATGCGGAAAACCTGCGGCGGCAGAATTACTGTCTCCAAATTTTCGCATCTTGCAAATGCCCACTCCATCAAGTCAAAGTCCGTCGATGTGATTTCCACAGACTTCAGCTGATGGCAATCAGTAAATGCAAAACTCCCAACGTGAAGACCCGGCTGCGAAAGTTTCAGCGATGTAATGCCGGAATTGTAGAATGCATTTCGTCCAATCAACTCTAATTTTTCCGGGAAGTTGATATCCGTTAGTGCTGTGCAGTTTTCAAAAGCATAAGAATCAATGACAGTGCAGCTTTCCGGCAGCGTGACGCTCGTTAAGCCTTTTCTGCCCTTGAACGCCCCTGCGCCAATTGTCGTGATGCCATCACGAACGGTTACATTTCCCGTAATCGACGCATTCACAAACAAGATGCTGTTGTCCTGCGTATCATATAAGATACCGTCTTCGGATACATAGCGCACAGAACCAAACGCTGTCGTTATCGTTTTCAGCTTGCTGGGCCACTCGCCGCTGATGTCCGCCAGCTTAGCAGGCAAGTGTAGAGTTTCCAGTGAACGACATCCTTCCACAACGCCGTTCATCATGTGGGTTAAACCACTCGGCAAATTCACGGTGCGTAAAGAGTAGCAGGTTGCAAATGTTCCCGACATAAATGTGATGCCTTCAGGCACGGTTATTTCTGTTAAGCTATCGCAGGAGCGGAATGCGCTGTCGCCCAAGCTCTTTAATCCTTCCGGCAGCACAACATTTTCCAGTTGTGTACAGTAGGCAAACGCCAAACCATCTATCGTTATCAGCCCTTCCGGGAAGGTAATTTCCTTCAGTTCCTTGCAGAACTGGAATGCGCAATTCCCAATTTTCTGCAAAGAATCCGGCAGTTGAACAGATGTTATCGCATGTTCCTTAAACACATCGTCGCCAATGCGCACCGTGCCGTCACGAATCACTACATCCCCCGACACATCCGGCAGAGCATAGCGCAGCGTCTTTGCAGGAATGTCGTAAAGCAATCCGTCCACCATCTCATAGGTTGGATTTCCTTCGGCTATAGACAGTGATGTCAGCGCTGAACAGCCTGAGATAAACGAGTCTCCAAGGCTGGTTACATTGACCGGTATCGTCAGTGACGTTAGACCAGAGTATTCAAATGCTTGCCATTCAATTGTTGTCAGCGTATCCGGCAATGTAATTTGTGTCAGTTTTGTGCAGCTGCTAAAAGCGCCTCGACCAATTTTCTCCACACCACCAAATGTGATTTCCTGTAAATACTGCTGTCCAGCGAAAGCAAAATCTGAAATTTTCTTTACGCTCTGCGGCAAACTCACACTCAACAGATTACCAGTATAGTTGCTTTGAAACGCCGATTCCCCAATTTCCACAATTCCTTCGCTGACAACAACGTGCGTCAGAATCGGGCTGCGGAGGTTTTCAATCGCATAGACAGGGTATCCGTCAATCACTGCCGGAACAACCGTCTCCGGCAGCGTGCCCGTATAGCCCGTAATATACGCTTTGTCCCCTTCAAGGCGATAGGTAAACGATGTGCTTTCACTGGCATAGCGCACCCCGTGTGCGCTCGCCCACAGCTGCACCGGGCTGCCATCCTGCACCACAAGGCACAGCGCATCATTCACTGCTTCAAATGCATGGTCGCCGATTGTCTCCACCTGCGTGCCGATGGTGATGCTGCGCAGATTCTGGCAGTAGGCAAACGCATAGTCCGCAATGGCGGTCACGTTTTCGTCAATCACCAAATCCGCTCCTGCGCGCCGTGCCGGATAGAGCAGCAGCGTTTTGCCCGCCGCGTCCATCAGGATGCCGTCACAAACCTGCAAATACACACTTTCCGCTTCCACGCGCACTTCTTGCAGGTACTTGCAGTTTGCAAAGGCGTTTTCCGCAGTACCGACCACGGGCAGCCCGTTATGCACAGCCGGAAGCACCAGCAGCACTGCGTTTTCATCGCAGCCGCTGACAAGATAGCCATCCTGCGCGGCATTGAGCGTGTAGGAAATTTCCTGATCCGCCGCGGCAAAATTCACGCCCTGTGACGTGGCTGCTTTTTCAGCGGCAGACCCCTTCCAGCCGCGGATGGTCAGATTCTCGCAGTTCGCAAAAGCATCCGCCGCGATTTCCTCCACGTCCGGCCAGAGCAGGATGTCCGTCAGCGCACTGCATCCCTCAAAAGCGGCACTTTCAATTCGCCGCACCGTGCGCGGCAAAGTCACATTGGTTAGGCTTTCATTGCCGCTGAATGCCCTTGCGCCAATTTCCACAATGCCGTCCGTCAGTTCGATTTGGGTCAGCGCAGTGCAGTGCTCAAACGTGCTCGCCGGGATTTTCGTCAACGCGGCGTCCCACTGAACTTCCCGCAGGGCGGCACAGTTCATCCATGCGCCGTTGCCCAGCGTCGTGACGCTCTTGGGCAGCTTCAGCGTCTGAATCCCAGTGCCAGAAAAAGCAGACGAACCAATCGTATTCAAATTTTCCGGCAGGACGATGCTTTCCAGCGTGCCAATGCCCGCAAACGCATACGCGCCGATTCTGGTCAGGCTTTCCGGGAAGATGATTTCCGTCAGGGCCGTATTTTCAAACGCATTTGCTTCTATGGTTTGCAGATACTTGCTCCATGTCACCGTTTTCAGCGACGTGCAGCCGCTGAACGCCGACGCGGAGACGGTATGGAGGCGCTCCGGCATCTGGAATTCCGTCAAGGAAACGTCATTCCGGAACGCCGCTGCACTCAGGCTCGTTACGCTGTCCGGAATATGCACACTTTCCAGCGCCGAGCAGTTCTGGAATGCCTTTGTGCCGATGCTCGACAGCGAATCATCAAACGACAGCGATTGCACTGCCGTGCAGCCTTCAAATGCCGATTCGCCAACAGACGTCACGCCCGTGAACGCATTGGGCGAAACAAGCGACGTGCAGCCCTTGAAGAATCGGTCAGGAATCGCCGTCAGCGTACCTTCACCGAAATTCACCGTCTTCAAGCCCGTTGCATTTTCAAACATGCCTGCCTGATAATCGCTGAAAATCGGCGAGAAAGTCAGCGTTTCCAGATAGCGCAGGTTTTTGAGTGCGCCATCATCAATCTGTGTCAGCGTTTCCGGCATGACAAAGCTTTGCTGCGGTGCGCTGGCAGCATAAGTCAGCAGCCGCGTGGCATCTGCCGTCATCAGCGCGCCCTGCTGCACCTGATAGTGCGTGTTGCCCTCCGGCAGCTGGAACTCCGTTAATTCCGTGCAGTCGCGGAAAGCATCAGCGCCAATCAGGGACAGCGATTTCGACAGCGGCATCGACGTCAGCGCAACACAGCCGTCAAAGGCTTCCGCGCCAATCATCGTAATATCGCCATCAATCTGAATGGATTCCAGTCTTTCACAGCCCTGAAATGCGCGATCCGGAATAACCGTCACACCAGACGGGATTTCCAATGATTTTATTTTATAGCAATACTGGAATGCGCCTTCCCCGATGGATTCGAGCTTTTCAGGCAGGCGACCATCGCCCCACGCCTTCCCCATATTCCAGCATCCAGCAAACGCATATTTTCCGATTTTTGTCACATTTTTACCAACACACTGCTCAACTCTACCAATAGACTGCTCAGCACTGTATTTATTCACCTCTCCATAGCCCCAGCAGTTTGTAAAAGCATAGTCCGGAATCTCTGTCAACGAATCAGGGATTTCCAAGAAGTGCATTTGCAAACATGCCGCAAATACGCCCTCGCCCATTTTCGTCAGCTTCTGCGGCATCCTAACCGAGTCCAAATAGGCACTGGCTGCAAATGCTTCCTTGCCAAAGGTAGTTACATTATCTGGAATGTAAAATTCTTTGCCGATGCCCGACGGCATATCATAAAACGCGCGGTCGCCGATCGTTGTAACCGGACACCCTTCAATTTCTTCTGGAATCAGCACTTTGCGGCGCAGAAGGTCTTTATTATATCCTGTAATCGTCGCTTCCCCACTCTGAATCTCATAGGTATAGTACTCTGCCGGGTCTGCAACAACCACATATGCAAATAGATATTCGTATTCATTTAAGTGCAATTGAATACGCACCATTTCATTGGCAGACAGTGAAATGCTGCCTTTTCCATCCCATTCGACATGGATTCCCGTTGGCTCATAGGTATAGCTTTCCATGTGACTCTCACCATATTCGCCATCATAGAGAGTAGCGCTACGACCATTCGTATAGCAAAAATACCATAGCCATTCCTCTTTTGTCACAACATAATCTTCTGGAACATCGTAGGTAAAGTGGATTGTTTCCCCCGGCTGGGCAAAAATGACAGTCCGATCGTTCCAATCCATTTTCGCTTCCTTTGTCTCCGCGCAAGCAACTGTCGTTGCCAGCGCAAAAAGAAGCAAGAACAGTCCGAATGTGACCTTCCAACGTTTCATGTGCAATTCTCCTCCATCCGCTTTTTCCCTGTTGCAAACTGCCAGTTTTCCATATTTATTATACGCAGGTTTTCCCAGCTTGTCAACATGATTGGTAATCGTTTCTTGACAATTTTTTCTGAATATAGTATTGGCATCTTATTGATTTGACGGTGCATGGCATAGCATTCGATTTGGTTTCTGTATTTTTCCTTAATTTTCTTGATTCTGCTATTGACTTTTTCTTGAAATTGCTGTATGCTGGAAATCGAGAAAGGGGTTGATACGCATGAAATCCAAGAAACTTTTGACGATTACGCTGACCAGTCTGCTGATCGGAAGCTGTCTGGTCCTACCCGCACTGGCGGACAGCGCGGACGCTCCAAGCGGCGGAAATGTCGCGACTTACGAAATTTCCGCAAACGTAAAACGCATTGATGAATATGCGTTTGCAAACAGCACGAGCCTTGTCAGCGTGAAAATTCCTGATTCTGTAACTGCCATCGGGGATTACGCCTTCTCGGGCTGCACGAGCCTGAAAGAGATCACGATTCCCAGCAGCGTGACAGAGATTGGCGCGCACGCATTCGATGGATGCACGGCGCTGGTAAAGTTGCAGGGGCTGGAGAATGTGACAAATCTCAGCGACTTCACGTTCTATAACTGCATTTCACTGCAAGATGTTGGAGATTTGACTTCTTTGACGAGCATTGGCGAATCTGCTTTTGCAGGCTGCAAATCACTGACGCAGCTCGGTGATATGCCCCATCTGAAAAGTATCGGCGCGTCTGCTTTTTCATACAGTATCAGTTGGGACGATGGAACAGAACAATATTGCGATTCACTGAAGCGTATTGGCGACATTTCTAATGTCGAACAAATCGGTGATTCAGCCTTTTTCAGCTGCGCGTCTTTAGCAGAAATCGGAAGTTTGCAGCATGTCACAACAATTGGGGATTGGGCTTTTGGGTATTGCACTTCACTCAAAGAAATCAGCAGCTTAGACAATATTAAAAAGATTGGAAGATGGGCTTTCTACGATTGTCAGTTGAATACGCTTGAAATCGGAGGAAATGACGTCCACATTGGGGCGGAAGCATTTTTCAGTTGCAATTCTCTTGCAAGCATTGAGGGCTTAAGCAACGTAACAAGCATCGGCAGCGGTGCTTTCGAGTCCTGCGCCATGACCACCATTAGCGGTCTAACGAACATTTCTGCCATTCCGGATAGCGCATTTGCCAGCTGTTTCAATCTGCAAAGCGTAGAAGGTTTGGAGAATGTGACGAGCATTGGCGCATACGCATTCTCCAGATGCTATGCGTTGGAAACACTTGATATCACCGATAATGTAACCACTATTGGTGCTTACGCTTTCAGAGATTGTGAATCGCTCACATCCATGGAGCATTTGAGCAATGTAACAAGTATTGGCAATAGTGCTTTTGTAGGCTGCACCTCCTTGGTTCGGGTTGGTGATATGCCCCATTTGGAAAGCATCGGCGACTCTGCCTTTGGGGTTTCCAGCCGTTGGATTCCGGACGAAGGCATGTCAAAAGACTATGCCTGTGCGTCACTGGAAAGCATCGGAGATCTCAGCAGCGTTACTTCCATCGGCGAAAACGCCTTCTATCAGTGCACTTCGCTGAAAACCGTCGGCAGTCTCAGCAGCGTTACTTTCATCGGCGCAAATGCGTTCAAGCAGTGTACTTCCCTGCAAAGCATCGGGGAACTCGGCAATGTTACACGCATCGCGTATGGTGCCTTCTACGGCTGTGAATCACTGACCAGCATTAGCGGCTTGGAAAAGCTGACCGTCTTGAATCGAGAGACATTCCGCAATTGCAAATCGCTGAAAACCGTTGGTGATTTAAGCAGTGTGACAAGCATCAGCGACAAGGTGTTTGATGGCTGCACTGCGCTAACCACGGTTGGCGATTTACGCAGCTTGAAGGCTGTTCCTGACAAGCTGTTCTACTGTTTGAAGGATCTTCTTTCAGTCGGCGATTTAAGCAGCGCTACCAGCATTGGGAAAGATGCATTCTATGGCTGCAGCAAACTGGCGAGTATCGGGGACATGTCCAACGTCCGCACCATCGGCGAATATGCGTTTTCTAATTGCAAAGCATTGACCAGCCTTCCTGAACTGCCCCGGCTGAATAGCATCGGCAGCAGTGCATTCGCTGGCTGCACCGCTTTAACCAGCGTCGGGAATCTGACCAATGTCACAACACTCGGCACTTGTGCCTTCAATAGCTGCAAAGCGCTGAAAACCATTGGCGATTTAAGCAAAGTCACATCCATCGGATATTCCACCTTTGGCTTCTGCACCGCATTAGAGAGCGTAGGCAACATGAGCAGCGTAACTTCGATTGATTCTTACGCATTTGAAGGCTGCTCTTCGCTTGTTCGTGTCGGCAACATGAGTAATGTCGAATCCATTGATTCTAACGGTTTTGTGAATTGCAGCGCCTTGGAACACGTTGATGAACTTGACAAGATTACCAGCATCGGTCAGTATGCATTTATGGGCTGTACTGCACTGAAGAGTATCGGTTCCCTGCACAACTTGGAAACTATCGGGAAAGGTGCTTTTAACGGCTGCAGTGCACTGGAGCATGTTGATGATTTGTACAGCTTGACGCGCTTGGAATCCGGAGCCTTTGCACACTGTGCATCGTTGGTCAGCGTTGACTGTTCTGACAAATTAACATTCATTGGAGATAATGCATTTTTCAACTGCGCATTGCTTGTCAGCATCGGTGATTTAGGCAGCGTTACAACCATCGAATATTATGCTTTTGCTGGATGCTCCAGTTTGGAACGTCTTGAACACTTAGATAATCTGGTGAGCCTTGGCGAGGGCGTATTTGGGTACGGCAGCCATTATACAGGCTGTATCTCGCTGAAATCAATCGGCGATATGCCCAAATTGGAGTCAATGGGGCAAAAGTGTTTCGTCAGCTGCACCACACTGGAAACCGTCGGTGATTTAAGCAGCCTGAAGGAGATTCCATATGAGGCGTTTGATGGCTGCACCTCTTTGGTAAGCATCGGCGATTTGAACAATGTTGAGTCCATCGCTAATGAAGCTTTTTCAAATTGCAGCGCCTTGGAACACGTTGATAAACTTGACAAGATTACCAGCATCGGTCAGAATGCGTTTAAGGGCTGTACTGCACTGAAGAGCATCGGTTCCCTGCACAACTTGGAAACTATCGGGCAAGGTGCTTTTAGCGGCTGCAGTGCACTGGAGCATGTTGATGATTTGTACAGCTTGACGCGCTTGGAATACGATGTTTTCTCACACTGTGTATCGTTAATCAGCGTTGACTGTTCTGACAAACTAACCGCCATTGGGAGTAGTGCATTCTTTGGCTGCAAAGCGCTTGTCAGCATTGGTGATTTAAGCAATGTTACAAGCATTGAAAGTTCTGTCTTTAGGGGCTGCATCGCGCTGAAATCAATCGGCAATATGCCTAAATTGGAATCAATTGGGATGCAGTGTTTCATGGGATGCACTGCGCTGGAAACCGTCGGTGATTTAAGCAGCCTGAAAGAGATTCCCTCTGAGACGTTTGATGGCTGCACCTCTTTGGTAAGCATCGGCGATTTG
>ULPZ01016840.1_pt1 | contig 23465 bp, 13 predicted proteins | sample 1953991 | NCBI WGS metagenome assembly ULPZ01 (sample SAMEA4835642, study PRJEB28245) | human gut metagenome | biome: gut microbiome; material: fecal sample | place: Denmark | collected 2008
ATAGTCCAGTCCGTACTGTTCCCGTTGGGCAATGCATAAAATACTATTTTTGTCGGCTTTTCCCTGTCAAAATCACGTTCTGCCGGTGCATTGATGTGTACCCTTATCCCCGGTTCATACACAAAGGTCGCCACTTTTTCCCCGAAATAAGGACTCTCTGCCAGTTCCGAATAGATATCACAACCAAAGGTCACATTCCCCGGTTCAATAGCATAACTTTCAATTAAAGAAATATAAATTACTAAAGCTAAGGAAACATACAATTTTGTTTTCATAAGTAAGATTTTAACAAGCATAGATTAACTACAATACCTCATAAAAGTAGTAACACTTCCTCTCATCCATACCAGACGCTAGGAAGTGTTACATTTTCAACCGAAGAGAATAATTCTAAATATGAACCTTATTTACTTGACATTATACTCTGCATTTATTTTACTTACAACTTCCAATTTACCATCCTGCAACAGCGCTCTCGAATTAAAGAAATTAATGCCATCAGCGCCACTCTCTATAGAAAGCTTTGCTGCACGATATAGTTCTTCCACTGTAATATCCGAAACAAATAATCCTGAGACATATTTATTCTTATGCTGAGTTTCGCGTAATCCATTCTCTACACTGAATTTAATCCAATCAATCTTTTCCGAATAAAAAGATTGATAATTCATTGGACAAACAATATCAATATTCCATGCAGGCCAATCTTGATAAACAGTCATTCTTGCACGAGTCGGGTAAGGGAAAACAGCTGCTGAAACCTGTTTACCTAAAGCATGTACTTCCTGCGTAATCTCATTAACTAATGAGGATACTTCATTTAAACGAAACTGTAACCATTCCGGACTCATCCAAGGTGCCTTCAAATCTAAGGGAGAATATCCAAATTGTTTTTCAAATTTTTCAATCGCAGATGGATGATATCCAAAATCATACTCAGCTCTATAAGTATCTTGCTCTATCTTGAATTTTACTTTTTGCAATTTCCGACCTAATACGACATCATTATAGCGAATAAAATCAAGATGAACTGAGGTCAATCCATCTAACCGGGCAAAAGACAGAGCTTTTTCTTTAATATGAGCCCTCGCTTCTGGCGATGATGGACTCAACCACTTATAATGCTTCACGTATGGGTCGTATTCATAACTGTTATATCCCATTCTATTTACATCAAACCATTCCGGATGCAACAGCGCAACAGAATCTTTAGGAGCATTTACAGTGAACATCCATGCATGAACATAAGTTCCCGGATAAGCCTTTGCGGCTTCAATATAATGAGCCACTTCTTCTGGCTTGCCACACATATAGTAATTTCTAATACCAGCATCATACAAAGGTTTCATCCATTCTATAATCTCATCAACTGATATATTCGGAACTACATCTTCCCAAATACCAAGTGCTATCTTTTGCTCTGGGACCGACTTTTCTTTCTTATTCTTGGCTGATATAAAGTCACTATTCCCTAGTATAAGAAAAAAACTAAAAAATAGTATCCAATATTGTTTTTTCATCTTCTAATTTTTATTTAAAAATTCACTCAACGTCCCACCATACATTATTTTGTATACTGTTGTTTCCTCCCATACGTTTTTCTGCTTCTCTAACATTCTCCAGATTAACAGTATATTCTGATGAAGGATAATAAATTCTCTTAACATATGCATTAGGGGTATTATTTTCCCTATCTGAAGGCAACATATTAAACACACTAGAACTAACACTGGCAAATGGCATCAATGTAGGCTTATGAAATTGCCTATGGTCCGCCCATGTTTCAAATGAGCATTCTTGAAATTGAGCTATATATTTCTGTGTAAGAATCTTATCCATTACTGTATTATTATCCCCACTTTGATCATCAAATTTAGCAGTAGTTCCATAATAATTTGGCATGGTAGACATTAAATACTCATCAACAACTCTTTCTGGAATATTAAATTCAGCCATACTAGAACGCACTCCAGCTTCATAAGCAGTTTTAGCATCTCCACTAATCAAACCTCTTTCTACTGCAATTGCTTCAAGAAAACACAATTCACTATATTTAAATACAGGATATTTTCGATCAATCGTATTATAATACCAAGGACCGATTTTAGCAAAATCACTTACAAACTGCCCATTATCCATTGCAGCACCTACAGCTGACGACACATGCCCTGGATCTGTACCATCCCAATTACCTTCCATACCTGCGGTAGCTGTTTTTTCAATTATACCTGCTGGCTCAAAGTGAATAGGAGCTCTCGGATCAACAAAGGCTGGTGCATTCTTTGCTTGGATTATCTCCTCTGTGATATTACCATTCTCAGCACGATCTGCTTCCGTAGGCCACTTCTGACCACCAAGACCTTCAACCAGGCGCTTATAAGCAGTAGACATATGAATAACAGCAGAACCTTTATGGTAATATATCGGATTTTGAGTAAACTTATCCTGACCTTGTGTTAAAAAAGCAGCATCTTCATCACCTTCAAATACACCTGCCAGAACAGCAGCCTGCGCTTCTTCCTTTGCCTTAGTTATATCCACATCAGAAATACGAACGGCCATACGCAAACGGATAGAATTTGCAAATTTCTTCCATTTTTGAACGTCACCTTCATAAACAAGATCATATGTACCAACAGTATTTTCTGCATTTTCATCCAATTTACTTACAGCATCTGTCAATTCATCAAATATAGTATAATAAATGTCCTTTTGAGTATCATATTTTGGTTGATCTATATTATTAGCTGCTTCAGTATAAGGAATGTCGCCAATACAATTAGTTAAACGTAACATTACATAAGCCTTCCAAATACGAGCCATTTGCACAACGTTATTATACAAAGGATTATTCTCATTAGCACGAATTAAAGAATTAGCATTAGCAAGAACTGTATAACTCAAATTCCATATATCATCTACATAACGTGAATCTATATTATAATCTGAAGCGGATAAGCCATCATTTGCTGTATATTCACAGAAAGTACTTATCATCAACTGATCTATTTCTTGCCAAAAATTTGCATAAGGGATACCACGAGATTGAATAAATATCAACTGATATTTAGGGTCTACGGACCCTGGTGTAGGATTATTAGGATCGGTATTAATTTCATCAAAATCGCCAGTACATCCCACTAGAGTAACACAAAAACTTATTACTCCTATAATTATTTTAAATAGTTTCTCCATAATTACTATCTATTAAAATGTAACATTAAGATTAAATCCAAATGAGCGTGTAGAAGGCATTGAAGCCGTCTCTATACCCTGACCATTACCTGTTGAATAAGTACACTCCGGATCAAAACCGGGAAGATTATTATACAAGAAACAAACATTGTTTGCAACTGCACTTAATTTCATTCCGCTAATTATAGTATTCTTAAACCATTTATTTGGTAAAGTCCAAGTCAGATTCAATTCACGCAAACGTACATTCGTAGCATCATATATATAATTACCTATATTTCCATAGAATTGTCCCCAATAACTTGTAGGATCCAATTCTACCGTATTAGGTAATCCTGTATTTACATTAATACCTTCAGAGATAAGTCCTTTACCTGTCGTGTAATATTCTTCACGTCCTGCAACAGTTTCTTTTGTTTGACCATTAGATTGCAAACGCATCATAGATTGAAGATAAATATCTCCACCATAGCTCATGTCAATCAAAAATCCAAATGACAGATTCTTCCATCTCAAAGTAGAACCAATACTAGCCGTCCAATCAGGATTCATATTACCTGAAACACGCAATTCTGAATCTACAATATACTTACCGTCATCACCAACCAGACGATTACCATGCTCATCAGTCTTAAAACCATTTGTATAAATTTGCCCGTATGGCTCACCTACTTTTGCCATCACATAACAATTCTGTCCCATTGGTTGTGCCAGAGTAATAGACTCAACACCTTCTGCCAACTCAACTACTTCTGATGAATTCTTAGCAAAATTAATCCACGCATCCCACTGCCAGTCTTTTGTCCGAATAGGAGTACCATTCAACTGTACCTCCCAGCCCCAGTTATCAACACGACCAGCATTAATATATCTGGCACTGTAGCCAGAAGTAATAGAAGAAGGCATGGATATAATCTGATTGTAAGCACGTTTATCATAATAAGTAACATCAATACCTAAACGATTATCAAGGAAACGGATATCTGCACCAAATTCCATAGATTTTATATTTTCCGGCTTCAAATCTGCATTTGCCTTCGTACTAGGCTCAGCCACACCCATTTGACCACCAGCCAAATTAGATATGGTTGAAAGCATAGAAGCCAATTGATACGGGTCAGTATCATTACCAGCTTCTGCATACGAAGCACGCAATTTGCCAAATGAAATCCAGCTCGGCACAGCAATATTAAATCTATCAAGCATATCTGTAACCGACCATCCTAATGAAAAAGATGGATACAAGAACGAACGATTCTCTCGAGGTAACGTAGATGACCAGTCGTTACGAACCGTAACATCAAAAAACAAATAATTATCCCATGATAATTGTCCTAAAGCATAAAGTGATTGGACTTCTTTCTCACTTTTACTTGTAGATGTCGTAACATTCTTACCATTCTGAATTGTATAAAGTTCCGGTATATTCAAGCCCTCGGCCGAAGAATATAAGCTATTATACTTCCGATTCATCAAGTTTCCACCCAAAGACAAAGTTCCTGATAATTTAGAGCCACCTAAGTTATCTTTCTGAGCTGTGATTAAGAAATCTGTATTGATTTCCATCATGTTATATTGTCCGGCAGAAAAGCGTCCCTCGCTGTATCCAGCAGAAGATACCAATCCATGCCGTATCCATTTTTCTGTTTTTTTACCATATGTATCACCTCCAAAACGAACCATTGCCTTTAACCAATCTGTAACCTTATATGTTAAAGAAACAAATCCATTCATACGATTTGTAGCATCTTCATTACCTGTCAAAGAAGTTACAGCATAAGGATTATTCACCACGGTTAACAATCCAGGATACCAATCAATTATATTTCCATCACTATCAAACACATCTTTCATTTCATGCAGATTAATACTTCTGGGAGTATAAATCAAAGCAAAAATAGGATTGAAAGCAGATGCTGAAAACTCTGGCCTGCCTTCTCCTTTCTGATAAGTATAACTAACCTTAGCATCCAAAGTCAAGTTCTTTATAATTTCGCCTCCTGCTCGTAACGAAACATTAGTCCTGTTCAATTTATTATTGGGAACCACACCTTTATTCATCGAATGAGACAAACCTACCCGATAATTCATCTTTGTAGTAGCGCCCGATATATCTACAGAGTTGGTCCAAGCTGTACCCAGCTCCATAAAATCCGAATAATTATTATTTTTAGCTTCTAAAGGACGCGTTTGCCCTGTCCAGTCTGTAACTACTGTTCCCATCTTAGGTCCCCACGATGTACGCGACGTCAAATCGAACTCACCATTAGTTCCTTGTCCATATTCATTTTGAAACTCAGGTTGAATCATTACATTTGACATAGTAAAATTACTGTTATAAGAGACTATCGTCTTACCTTCTTCTCCCTTTTTAGTAGTTACCAATATAACACCATTACCACCTCTTGAACCATAAAGAGCTGTAGCTGAAGGGCCTTTAAGGACTGAAATAGACTCAATATCATCAGGATTCAACATGGATAAGCCATCACCTGTATCTGAAAATCCGGTACCCCAGGAATTTGTTGAAACGCCATCTACTCCTTGACTATTATCAAAAGGTATTCCATCTACAACTACCAATGGCATATTATTACCAGATATTGAATTATTACCACGAATTACGATGCGATTAGAACCTCCGGGAGTAGCTGTAGCAGATACTTTCATACCTGCAATTCGACCGCTCAACGAGGTGGCAATGTTGGCAGTACGATTTTCAATTAAAGAAGAACCTTTTACATCCTGAACAGCATAACCTAATGCCTTCTTTTCACGTTTCATACCTAACGCAGTAACCACTACCTCATCCAGCATTTCTGCATCTTCTTTTAACACCACCATTGCCAAATTCGTACTGTTTGCTTTAAGCTCTAAAGATTGATATCCAATATAGGAAAAGGAAATAATGGCATCAGAAGGTACATTATTTAAGGTATAATTACCTTCCATATCCGTAATCATACCATTGGTAGTACCTTTTACCAGTACATTAGCTCCGATAATAGGCTCACCTGTTGCATCTACGACTTGCCCTTTCACAACATTTCCAGGCTGTTGTTGTTGCTGTTTGTCAGCCAATTCTGTCGACAGAATAATTTTCTTGTCCAGCACTGTATAACGGACTTCCGTACCTGCAAACACTTCATCCAGAACAGTAAAGATATTACTATTCTGTGCTGAGATTGAAACACGACGATTCAAATCAATCTGAGTATTGTTGTAAAAGAAATCAAATTCAGAGGCTTCTTCGATTTCTTTCAAGACATCGGCCACCGTCTCTTCCTCTACTTTCAAGGAGATTCGGGCATTTTGTGCATACGACTCTACAGCCTGCACCATACCGATGGAGCAAAAAAGACAAATAATGAACAGCTTCATAACTAAAGGAATTTTTTTTTACGAAAGCCCATAGCGGCCTTCCAATTTCCAGATTTTGGAAATTACAGTTGTTTTTCATAATTTTGTAGTGCATTTAGTGAAAAAAATAGTTCATTTCTCGATGACTTTTTCATACGGAAAAATATTGGCGTATTTTTCCGTATGTTTTTTTGTTTAAGGAGCTTTGTTCTTCATAGGCATTTTTGAGTTTTATCAGTATTAGTAATTGGTTAATTATTAATTATCACATTATCTCATTATATAAATATCACATTATCAATATATCTCTATCCTTATTCTCTCCTGATTTATATCAGGGTCATTCAAATACCGCCAACGGATTTTGGAAGAAATCTCAAAATATTTCAAGATCTTCTCCAATCGTTGTGTAGTAAACCTTCCTGTAAAACAATTTTTATTCAATTGTTCATTTTTCACCACAAACTCCACATTGAACCGCTTGCCCAACATACGCAAGGCCTCGGGCAACGGCGTATTCTCGAATATAATCAGTCCATCCTTCCACGACAGCTCGGCCACACCCGATGTCTCATAGCGTGCCAGGTCCTTCGTATCCGTGTTATACACCAGCTTCTGCCCCGGACTCAACAGCGTGCGCTTTTGCACCTGCCCGTCCCTGTAGAGGAAACCGACTTTACCTTCGGCCAGCGTAGTGGTGATGTTTGGGTCGTCTTCGTAGGCCTCCACATTAAAGCGGGTGCCGTAGACCTCTACTGCCGACTGCCCGGGCGTATTGACCACAAAGCGGTGTTCGGCATCCTTGGTCACTTCGAAGTAGGCCTCGCCCGAGAGGTTGACCGAACGCATGGAACCCGTGAAGCGGGCCGGATAGCTCAACGTGGAGCCTGCATTCAGACAGACAAAGGTGCCATCGGGCAAGCGGAAGCGGGTTGTCATGCCCGGATTGGTACGAACTTCCATCAGCTCTGCCACCTGTTCACCACCTGGCATGTTCAGCTGCTGCCAGACAAAGAGAGAGAGCAGTGGAATGAACAAAACGGCCGCAGCACGTTGTGCCCATTGCCACCAACCCTGCTTCTCCCTGCGTGCAATCCTTCTACTTTTTACCTTATTCAGCGCTTTTTCAATATCAATGTCTTTCTTCACCTGCTGTACATCCACAGCCAGCAGCAATGAATATATGCGACGAGCCACGCGACGGTTTTCCTCCGAAGCGGCTATCCACGCCTTCACTTCCTCGCAGTCAGCCCCCTCCAGTCGACCTTCGTAATAGTCAAATAACCGTTTTTCTATGTTTACCTGTTGTTCGTCCATAATTTGCTTGTTTGTAAAAGAGACAGGCGAAAAAAGCGAGTTCCCTTTTTAAAACCTATATTTAACCTTAGTTAACAAATCTCCTGTAATCTGATACTACGAACATACACGACTTATCGCATGAAAATATGGCGTGAAAGCGTGTCACTTCCTCATTTCCAGGCTTATCAGCGTTAAAGAGATATGCGTTACTGGCAAACTATTTCCCCTCTTGCGAGTGCAAGTCAAAAGAATATCCTAATTTTGCAGCGGAAGATAACAACCAAAGGACAGTATGGCTAAGATAAAAGTTCAGAATACTGAGATAACAATCGTTACGGATAACGAGCAGGACTACATTTCCCTTACAGATATGGCTCGAAGTCAAATGCAGGAACACATCATTTTCAGGTGGCTGAGTTTGAAAAGTACCATTGAATATATTGGAGAATGGGAGATGCTGTATAATCCCCATTTTAATTGTACCGAATTCGGTACAATTAAAAATATGGCTGGCAGCAATAATTTCGTCTTGTCCGTAAAGACATGGATAGAACGAACTGGAGCGGTTGGGATTATTTCCAAGGCAGGCAGATATGGTGGCACTTATGCCCATCGGGATATAGCGTACCATTTCGGAATGTGGATTAGTCCTCGCTTTCAACTTCTATTGGTGAAGGAATACCAACGCTTAAAAGAACAGGAACAGGCTCAAATCGGCTGGACTGCCAAGCGTGAGCTGTCCAAAATCAACTACCGTATTCATACCGATGCCATCAAACAAAACCTTATTCCAACTGAAGTGACTCCCAAACAAGCCAGTATTATCTATGCAGATGAAGCCGACATGCTGAATGTTGCCATGTTTGGCATGACCGCCAAAATGTGGCGTGAACAGCATCCTGAACTTAAAGGAAATATCCGTGACTATGCTTCCATCAACGAGTTGATATGCCTCTCCAATATGGAAAATCTCAATGCGGTGTTCATTGACCAAGGCATGCCACAAAGGGAACGGTTGATAAAACTCAATCAGATTGCCATTCAGCAAATGAAAGTATTAGAGGGGGATGATAATAGAAGCCTACTGAAGTAGATATTTAGATTATGGAAACAACCCACCCAGACATTTTTCTGCTAAACCGCCTGAAGAAGGGAGATGCCAAGGCCTTCGACAGCCTCTTCAGGAAATACTACCCGCTGCTGTGTGCATACGGCCGCCGGTTTGTCTGCGTGGAAAGCGCCGAGGAGATAGCTCAGGACACGCTGCTGTGGCTATGGGAACACCGCGAAGAAGAAATCATCCAGCGTTCGCTGGTCAAATACCTGCTGAAGATGGTCTACCGCAGGGCACTCAACCGCATAGAGCAGGAACAGGTGAAGCTCAATGCCGACACCCGCTACTACCAGGACATACTGGAGAACGTGCTCGACGAGGCCGACCTATGCACCATCCACGACCTGAGCCGACGCCTGAACGAGGCCATCCACAGCCTGCCCGACACCTACCGCGAGGCCTTCGTCATGCACCGCTTCCGCGACATGACCTACAAGGAGATTGCCGAACAGTTGGACACTACCGTCAAATCCGTGGACTACCGCATCCAGCAGGCCGTCAAGCTGCTCAGCGTGGAGCTGAAGGACTACCTGCCCCTGTTAGCCTTCCTGCTGGCCGGCAAAAGTTGATTCCCCCGCCTGCCACCCGACAAGAAGCGGCCAAAGGTCGCCCCATCCCCGCCACCAGTGCCCCTTACACTTCCCGATGCGCCAGCCCTGATGTGGTCATATTTTCTTACATAGCAATATTTTTCCATTCTCCGATTGTCCGCTTTTCCGCCCAAGCCTTTCCGTCCCCACTTTCTCCTCCTCCACCCGTTTTCCCGACGCACTTGCTCCGTATCTCCTTCGTTCCTGCTCCGTATCTTCTTCGCTCAGGAGTACCTTTGAACGAAGGAGGAACGAAGAAGATGCGTCTGAGGTACGTCTGGGGCAGGTAGAAAAGCCCTCTCCTGCCCTGCCGAAGGGAAGGCCGGCAGAAGGCGGCAAACTGGTCTTTTCAAGAAAAGAGCCAAAAACAATGCATTTATATTTATTTACACCAAAGAAGAACATTCCGTATACGGGAAACTCAGTCATCACGCTTTCAGACATGGTTATGGCAGAAGCAGCATGTCCCTCATTCCGCCAACATTCTTTACTTTCGGATTTGCCTGAATTAACAGTATTAAAGTAATAAAGAAGGCAAAACAAGACGCACTCCTATGCGCATAATACCGTAAATAGAGACTTCGTTTCTATTGCTCGGTTGTCATTCAGAACAACTTCCTGATGTCCATTGAAAGGAAATCCTCCACGCTTATCCCACCATCACCGACTATGAAGGCTGCCCGCGGAGCAAACAGTTCCCTGAATTTTTCCAGACCACCTGTCTTCTTTTCAGCGTTGCTCTTTACCTCAATGGCTATTATCGACCCTTTTTTGCGAAGTACAAAGTCCACCTCATCATTCCTCTCTCGCCAGTAGAACACCTCAAACCGGTGGACGAATCCCTGACTTACAAGGTAGGCTCCGATGCCGGATTCAAAAATATGCCCCCACGCCTTGCGGTCAAGGAGAGCCTGTTCAAATGTCACTGGAGTGTACACCATCTTCAAAGCATTGTTGAACACCTGCAATTTCGGTATGCTTGCTTTTCTTCGGGCTGTGTCAATGCTGTATTTTTGCAGTCCGCAGAGCAGACCGCTTTCTTCCAAAAGATTGATGTAGCCAGCCAATGTCGATGCGTTTCCAGCATCCTGTAAGGAACCGAGCATCTTGTTCAGCGACAGCAGATTGCCGGAATAGGCAGCACCCAGCTCAAATGTCTGTCGCAGCAATGCAGGTTTGCTGATAGGAGTATTCATCAGGATATCCTTATTAATAGTTGCTTCAATGATGGCCGACTGGATGTATTGCTGGAAGCGGTCTTGCTCCTCTACGAGTGTAGCAGCACCGGGATAACTTCCGTAATAGAGATATTGGTCAACGGAAAAGCCGAAGCAGTCTCTCATCTCACTGTAGCTCCAATGGCTCATACGTATTTCTTCAAACCGCCCAGCCAGTGATTCCGACAAACCTTTTTCCAACAACACACGGCTGCTGCCCAACAACAACACCTTGATGTTACAATCATGAAACGTATCTTCGTCCCATTCCTTCTTTACTACCTCACTCCAGTTAGCTATCTTCTGTATCTCGTCTATGACGAGTATCACACAATTCCAACCATTATTTTCCTTCAGGCTGCGTACCGCTGCCCAGCAATTTGATATCCATGCACTGTTCGTTGCCGGCACATTGTCGGCAGAGAATAGTTGGAACGGAATCGATATGTCTTTCAATACCTGTTTTACCACCGTCGATTTCCCTATCTGACGAGCGCCCATAACCACCTGAATGAACTTCCGCTGCTCTTCAAGCCTATTTTTAATTATTTGATATTCAGCTCTTTTATACATAGTATTACATTTTATTCAATGGAGTGAATATTTTTACGCAGTACAAATATAATGATTTCATCAGATTATATCAATTTATTGAAGGACAACTCAAGTTTTGCACTTGCAAAACTTGCAGGAGTTAAAGAAGTTAAAAGGAGTTATCGCCCACCAAGGTGGGCTTAGGAGTTAAAGCCGATAGTTCAAGTGCATGGTCGGCATACTTCCCACAAAGGTATTGGCTTAATTTCTTAACTCCCTAACTCTTTAGCTCCATAACTACAATCCATTAATAAACTTGAGAAACTTTAAAAGACAATAGTTTGCATTCATATTTCCGACGCTGTTGCTCAACAGTCATGCTTTGCTGTACCACGAAAGAAAAAGGTTTTTACGAATTATCCGCATTCAGGCATCATGGGGCAGCCAAAGGAAGAAACAGAGCAAGGACTGGCCTGTTGGCTTTACGAAACCAGCAGTCATATTTGCACACAGGGGCGTGAGAAATAATCTGTCAGACATAAGTCTGAAAAACGGCTTTCAGCTTGCCGCAGCCAGCGATTTTCCGTATCTTCGCCTGCACTTATCCTCAACGCCATGCAAACAAAAAAAGCATACTACAGGCCATCGGGATGCTATGCCTGCTCCTGGCACTGGCGGCATGCGGCCACAAGCCCTTGCCGCACATACTGCTGACGGTCGACTCGCTGGCGAGCGCCGCCCCCGACAGTGCCGTGGCACTGCTGAAACAACCGGAGGTGAAAAGCACGCTGACCAGCCAGGACGCCGCCATGTACTACCTGCTACTTACCGTGAAGGCGGCCGACAAGGCATACCTGCTGCACACCACCGACAGCGTCATCCTGCGCGTGGTGGACTACTACGAGCGAAAGCAGGACAAGCAGCACCTGCCCGAGGCATACTACTACGCCGGCAGGGTATACCGCGACCTGGGCGATGCCCCGCAGGCATTGGACTACTTTGAACGGGCCATACAGGCACTGCCCGAAGAGGAGACAAGCATACTGAAGGGGAAAATATACAGCCAGACTGGTACCCTGTTCCTCTATCAGGACATGTACGAAGAGGCGTTGAAAATGTTCAAACTGTCATACGACTGCGATATAAAACTCAAAAACATCCAGGGACAAATCTTTAATTTAAGGGATATTGCTGAAGCCTATCGAGGAAACAGCCAAATAGACAGTGCAATATATTATTTTCAGAAAGCGAGCCAAGTAGCTGAAGCAAATGGACAGACAGGAAACATGTACATGGTGCAAACACAATTGACAAGCCTATACTTGCAGTTGGAAGAATATGGCTTAGCACAAAAGGCTTTCGAATATGGCAAACAGCATAGACACAAAGCCAGCCGAAGTGGGGTCTATTCCATAGCTGCCAAACTATATTATCATACAGGAAAAACAGATTCAGCCATTTACTGTTTCAAACAACTGTTAGATTTCGGCACAATATACTCAAAACAAACAGCACATAGATATCTTGCACAAATAGCAATTCAAAACAAAAACGTAAAAGAAGCACTTGCACACATTAACAGCTACATCTTCTGTACTGATTCCATTCAACGAATAACCGATACGGAAACCCTCCGCAAAATGCACGCACTGTACAACTACAAATTGCGGGAAAACGAGAACATACGGCTAAAGGCAGAGAATGAGCGCAAGCAGACCTACATCAATTATACACTGGCCATAAGTGGAATACTTTTATCGCTTGGATTTGGCTACCTGCAATACAATCGGCGCAAAAAAACAGAATTAAGCCTTCAGTTAGAGAAAACAAAACGTTTAAAAGAAGAAATCCAACAAAAAAGTGAACAATTCATTAAAGAAAACGAAAGCAAAATCGCTTTGCTGGAGAAACAATTGAAAGAAAGCGACAACACATTAAAGCAACAGTTGGAGGCACAACGGGAAAAAATGGTTTATGAAAACAAGTTGGCACAAGCCGCATTGGACAGACAAAACCAGATTTCTAAAATCATTGAGGAATCGGATATAAAGAAAGATATCATGCGCAAGCTACACGACGGCGACAACAACAAGAATTTACTTACAGAAAAAGACTGGAAAGACATAGAAGCCAAAATAGAAGAAAACTTCCCCGGATTTAAAATCAGGTTATTCGACTTATACAGCCGTCTTAGCGAGCATGAATACAAAATCTGCCTCCTCCTTAAACTGGAATTCAAACCCATTGAAATAGCCTCGTTGACTCTGCACAGTAAAGAAAGCGTAGCTTCTACACGGCGCAGGCTTTATGAAAAGGTATTCAAATGCAAAGGTAGCCCGAATGATTGGGACGAGATAATACGTGCCATATAATACTGAACAGCAACTACTTATAATACCATGCACACTATAATGCACACACTCCACATAAATGCACACCATAATGCACACGCCATTTAAGTCGGCATAAACCGAAGAAAATTAACTTCGCAACCGTAAACGTTGAACAAAAAAATCTTTAATCATGAAAAAGTTTATCAGTTGCGTAGTATTGCTGGTGGAAATGTGTGTGAATAGTCCATAAACAACTTATTTACTCCCCTTATACTTGGTCAACATTCTTTTGCCCGAGCGCTCGAACACATGCCACCATTGGGAAATATGTAGCCTCATCCTGGATGGAAACAGACGTAGAAGCCTGAAAAAGAAGGAACAAGCACCGGACTCAACCGACAACATCCCTCTGTCGTCCGCTTCAAGCCGGATATCAGCCCAACGGCTCTTGCCGAATATATTTTTCAACGATTGCAAGATTCTTCACTTTGTTCCCTTAAACAAAATGTTAGTGATTTTTCATTTTGATACAGCCTTTTCGCCGAAGCAAGATATGGCCGGAAACAGGAAATGTATCTTGAAAAAAAGAAATAAACGACCACAAAATGCAACGATTGCCCATCCCATAACGTCTACATCATACAACCGTTAATCCTAAAAGACAACTACAATGAAACAATTACTTTTCATTTCAGGCCTGCTATTCATGGCCTTACAAGCACTTGCGCAAAACCGCCTTACAGGCAAAGTCGTGGCATCGGACAACGAGGCCATCATCTATCGCATCGGAGTGGTCTACGGCGACTCAACCCGGAGCGTGACAGGAAGTTTCTACGGACAGGACTTCAGCATGGCCATAGATACCCTGTGCAAGGCGTGGATAACGATTGCATCAGACGGCTATGAAAGCATCCGGCTGGAAAAGACATTGCAGGAGGGAAACAACGACCTGGGAGAAACCATCCTCTACAAAAAGGCGGTGGAACTGGGCGAAGTGGTGGTGAAAGCCCGTAAGAACGAAATAGAGCGAAACGGGCCCAACTATACCATCCGAAACCTGCAGGGCACTCCCATAGGGGACGCGGGAAACCTGAAAGACATGCTGAGGTGGACACCGGGAATGATGGTGGACGGCTTGGGAAATATTTCCGTCATCGGGTCGGGAAGCCCGCTGGTCTACATTGACGGAAGGAAAGTGACCAACGAGGCGGAGCTGGAAGCCCTGTCGTCGGCCGACGTCAGCAGCATTGAAATCATCAAGGAACCGGATGCACGCTATAAGAACGGGACAAACGCCGTGGTCATCATCCACATGAAAAAGCAACTGAAGGACTATCTGGGAGCAACCCTGAGCAGTTCATTCACCCAACGGCGACGCTTCGGCTACAATCCGCGCATAAACCTGAACGGCAAAATCGGCGCAGTATCGGGGACTTTCTCGTTCAACTACAACCGGGTCGACCAGCATTCGTATGACGCTTATGAGACGACCATCTACCACAGCGACGGGCGGATATTCAGAAACAGTTCGGAAGGAGGCTATGTAGCCAAGCCGCAAGTCTATACGGTGTTCGGCGGATTGAACTTCGCCCTGTCGGACAACAGCGTGCTGGGAGTGCAATATACCGGCAGATTCCTTGACATGAAACAACAGTCAGGGCACGACCTGCTGCTGGACAACAACGGTGAACTGACACCCAAAACGGAACAGGCGCGGCAAGAGGAAAAGCTGAAGTCGCACAGCACCTCCGTCAGCTACCGCTGGAACCGGAACGAACATTCGGCCCTGACGCTGATTGCCGACTATGCGGCACAGCGCAACGAAACCTCCAAAGACATCACCGAAACAAACCTGCAGACCGGCATAGCCTATCCCACCCTGACGGCTGGCAACAGGGACTATGACATCTATACCTTCAACGGCGACTATACCTTCAGCTTCAACGGCAAAGACAAGGAACAGATAGGCCTGGAAACAGGCTATACACGCAATCACTCGGACAACGCCATAGACCAGGCGATGCAGAGCATCAGGCGCAAAAACCAATGGACTGCCGCCTACCTGACTTTCCAACGTACCTGGGGCAAACTGGCCCTGCTGCTGGGACTGCGTTACGAATATGACTATACGGACACCCGCATGCTGGAAGGAGGAGAGGAGAACAGAATACGCAAGACCTATTCGGACTTCTTCCCGAATGTCAGGCTGACCTATAAGGCCGACGACAAGAAAGAGTTCAGCCTGAGCTACCGCCGCAGCATAGGGCGACCCTCGTTCAACGATTTAAGCCCTATAGTCTCTTACGAAGATTCGCTGAACTATTGGGTGGGAAATCCCTGGCTGAAGCCCAGCTTTACCAACACCCTGTCGCTGACCGCCAACCTGGGCGTCCTGACCCTGCGGGCAAACTACTACTACAAGACCAACCCTATCGTAAGCATTTACGGGCAGGACGAGACGAACTCCAACATATTGGTGATGAGTCCCCTGAACATCGACCACTCGCAGGAATGGGATGTAGGAGTGGAATATTCACAATCGTTTGACAACCGGATTTCGCTGTCGGCCTTCGGCTATCTGACCGGAAGTTACATTACTTACCCTTACCTGGGCAAAGAGACTTTCTATCGCAACATCTACACGTATCTGGGACTCTATTTCAGCTATAATTTCTACAAGAATTTCACGGTGTATGCCAGCAACTATTATACTTCGCCCTACAGAAACGGGACACAGAAAATAGGTTACTCGCTGAACACCAACGCGGGAATTTCGGGAAAATTCCTGAATAACAAGCTGTACGTATCGCTGGAAGGACAGGATTTGTTTGCCAAGGGCGTGACGCCGTGGTGGGAAAACAACTATGGAAATACGAGCTACTGGCGCCGCAACCGGTACGACACACGTTGCGTCAGCCTGACACTGCGCTATACCTTCAACAGCGTCAAGACCAACTTCAGAAGCCGGAGCGGAAACAGCAAATTGCTGCAACGGACGAATTAACGGGAAGGCATCGCCATCAGGCACCGGCAACTGTATTTCATCAATCCTCACTACGAGGTAAAATTCGGACTGAAACCGCGCCCGCTGGCAGGCCTCATCGGCAGGGTGCCCTACCTGAGGGATTTTTTTACGACGTCGTGCTTCTATGTGCTGTAAAACAGCCGTCGGCAGAGCGGTTGCCTGCCCCGATTGCGGCAACGGATATGCTGCCGGCATTATCTTCTCTTACAGGTTTCAAAAAAAGGGCCCCGGCATCTGAGCACAAGAAGGCATTGGCGGGCGGGGACTGACAAATGAACAGGTCGCTGGGAATAAGTCCTTGATTTATTGGTTTATTCATTTATTATCACTAACTTCGCCATGGATTATAAACGAGACAACAGACATGGCTTTGCAGAAATATCCGATAGGCATACAGACGTTTGAGAAGATTAGGACAGGCAACTACCTCTATATCGACAAGACCCAATTCATTCAATACATGATGGAGGAGGGGCTGAACTATGTTTTCTTGTCACGCCCCCGCCGCTTCGGGAAATCGCTGTTCACAAGCACGTTGAAGGCATATTTTGAAGGACGCAGAGAACTGTTCAAAGGGTTGGCTTTAGACAAATGGGAAAAGGACTGGATAAAGCATCCGGTTCTGCACTTTGACCTGAGCACAGCCAAGCACAACACCAAGGAGGAACTTATGGCCGAGCTCAGTATGAAGCTGGCCGGATATGAAGAAATATATGGCAAAGAGAGCATCGAAATAACGCTGAACCAGCGATTGGCGGGCATCATAAAACGAGCTTACGAGAAAAGCAGGCAGAGGGTGGTAGTACTTATCGATGAATACGATGCACCGTTGCTCGACGTATCTCACAATGACGATAATCTGGAACAGATGCGCCTGCTGATGCGCAATTTCTACAGCCCGCTGAAGACCTGCGACCCTTACCTGCATTTCGTATACATCACCGGCATCACCAAATTCTCACAACTATCCATTTTCAGCGAACTGAACAACTTAGCCAACATCGGTTCGACAGAGCGATATGCAGCTATCTGCGGCATCACACAGGATGAACTGGAAATGCAAATGAGCGAGCATATCGATTATTTTGCGCAATGCACAGGCGATACGCGTGAAAACGTATTGTCAGAACTGAAACGGCATTATGACGGCTATCATTTCACCTGGCCATCGCCCGACATCTATAATCCTTTCAGCCTGATGAATTCCTTCTGGGCACAAAAGTATGAATCGTATTGGTTTGCCAGCGGCACACCTACTTACCTCATCAGGATGTTACGCAAATATAATGCGCAGCCCTCTGAGCTTGTTGACAAGACAGTAGGTTCCCGCAGTTTTGACGCTCCTATAGAAATGGGGACCAACTATCTGCCGCTGCTTTATCAGTCGGGCTATCTCACCATAAAGGACGGCGACAGGAAATTCGATGAATATACGCTCGGCATTCCCAATCAGGAGGTACGCATAGGACTGATGAATGCGCTTTTGCCCTACTATCTCCAGCTTTCGGGCAATGATATTACAGACATAACCCTTGAACTGTCCAATTTATTACGGAAAGAAGATATAGACGGTGCCCTGCGAGTGTTGCAAAAGTTCCTGGCAACCGTGCCCTATTGCGACAACGCCAACTCGGAGGGACACTGGCAACAGGTGATGTACATCATATTCAGCCTTATCGGCGCACGGCTGGATGTGGAAGTCCGTACAGCCACCGGCAGGGTGGACATGGTGCTATACGGGAAGGGAAAAATCTACCTTTTCGAGCTGAAACTCTACCAAGGCGCCCGTGCCGCTATTGGACAAATAGACCGTAAGGGGTATTCTGAAAGATTTGCCCTCGACAGCAGGCCTGTTGTAAAAGTGGGCATTACATTCGACCACGAAAGACGTACACTTAAAGAGTGGTGTATCGAATAATCCGAATGGCGACTGCAGAGGAGCTTGCCGACGGCAGCTGAAAAATGGCTCCGCACGATAGGCCTATTTGGCAGGAATCCACAACCTTTGTTTCACGAAAATAGGATGCGGTTCGGCAGTTTCATCGCTTAAAAGCAAGCTTTTAGCTTGGTACTACGCTCACCTTTTCGTATCTTTGCGGCATTTTCATACAGGATTATAACAGAAAGGAACTCAAAGATATGGAAAAGAAATTCAAACGTACTACCGTGACATCGGCGCTGCCCTACGCCAATGGACCCGTACACATCGGCCATCTGGCCGGTGTATATGTACCGGCAGACATCTATGTCCGCTACCTGAGACTGAAAAAGGAAGACGTTATCTTTATAGGCGGAAGCGACGAACACGGTGTGCCCATCACCATCCGCGCCAAGAAAGAGGGCTGCACACCGCAAGACATTGTAGACCGCTATCACACGCTGATACGCGACTCGTTCAAGGAATTCGGCATTTCGTTCGACGTGTACGGACGCACTTCGTCGGAAGTACACCACCAGACGGCGTCGGACTTCTTCCGCAAGCTGTATGACAAGGGCGAGTTTATCGAGAAGACCTCCATGCAATACTATGACGAGGAAGCCAAGACCTTCCTGGCCGACCGCTACATCACCGGCGAATGCCCCCGTTGCCATGCCGAAGGTGCGTATGGCGACCAGTGCGAGAAATGCGGCTCTACGCTGAGCCCTACCGAGCTCATCAACCCGAAGAGCGCCATCAGCGGCAGCCAGCCCGTGATGAAGGAAACCAAACACTGGTACCTGCCCCTGGACAAACACGAGGGATGGCTGCGCAAGTGGATTCTGGAAGACCACAAGGAATGGCGTCCCAACGTATATGGCCAGTGCAAGTCGTGGCTGGACATGGGACTGCAACCTCGTGCGGTGAGCCGCGACCTGGACTGGGGTATCCCCGTGCCGGTAGAGGGTGCCGAGGGCAAGGTGCTTTACGTGTGGTTCGATGCCCCGATAGGCTACATCAGCAACACGAAGGAACTGCTGCCCGACTCCTGGGAAAAGTGGTGGAAAGACCCCGAGACACGGCTTATCCACTTCATCGGCAAGGACAACATCGTGTTCCACTGCATCGTGTTCCCTGCCATGCTGAAGGCTGAAGGCTCGTACATCCTGCCCGACAATGTGCCGAGCAACGAGTTCCTGAACCTGGAAGGTGACAAGATTTCGACTTCGCGCAACTGGGCCGTATGGCTGCACGAGTACCTGCAGGACTTCCCCGGCAAGCAGGACGTGCTGCGCTATGTGCTCACTGCCAATGCGCCTGAGACAAAGGACAACGACTTTACCTGGAAAGACTTCCAGGCACGCAATAACAACGAGCTGGTAGCCGTGTACGGCAACTTCGTCAACCGTGCCCTCCAGCTGACCAAGAAATACTTCGACGGCGTGGTACCTGCCTGCGGTGAACTGACCGACTATGACAAGGCTACCTTGCAGGAGTTTGCCGACGTGAAGAGCGAAGTGGAAAAACTGCTCGACGTATTCAAGTTCCGCGATGCACAGAAGGAAGCCATGAACCTGGCCCGCATCGGCAACAAGTACCTGGCCGATACAGAGCCTTGGAAGCTGGCCAAGACCGACATGGCACGCGTAGAAACCATCCTGCACATTGCCCTGCAGCTGACGGCCAACCTGGCCATTGCCTTCGAACCCTTCCTGCCCTTCAGCAGCGAGCGCCTGCGCCACATGCTGAACATGGAAAGCTTCGACTGGGCCAACCTGGGACGCACAGACCTGTTGCCCGCCGGACACCAGCTGGGCACACCGGAGCTGTTGTTTGAGAAAATTGATGACGAAGCCATCCAGGCACAGGTGGACAAGCTGCTGGCTACCAAGAAAGCCAACGAGGCTGCCAACTACAAGGCCAACCCCATCAAGCCGGTTATCTCGTTCGAAGAGTTCGAGAAGCTGGATATCCGTGTAGGCACCGTGCTGGAGTGCTCGGCAGTGCCCAAGATGAAGAAGCTGCTCCAGTTCAAGATTGCCGACGGGTTGGAAAACCGTACCATTGTAAGCGGTATTGCCCAGCACTACAAACCCGAAGAGCTGGTGGGCAAGCAGGTACTGTTCATCGCCAACCTGGCTCCCCGCCAGTTCAAGAATGGCCTGGTAAGCGAAGGCATGATACTCTCTGCCGAAAACTATGACGGCTCACTGGCTGTGACCTCGGTACTGAAAGAGGTGAAGCCGGGAAGTGAGGTAAAATAATCACCAGCGATAAGCGGTCAGTGGTGAGTGGTCAGTGAAAGTCATCCGCATGGCTTTCCACACCCACCAGCTGACCGCTTACCATTAATCACTGACCACTCTATGATGTCCTCCCTGAAAGAAAAAACCGCCCGTGGTCTGCTATGGGGCGGAATAGGCAACGGAGCCTTGCAGGTGCTCAACCTGGTGTTTGGCATCTTCCTGTCCCGTCTGCTGTCGCCCTCCGACTATGGCATGGTGGGGGCACTGACCATCTTTTCCGCCTTGGCGGGCATCTTTGCCGAGAGCGGTTTCATATTAGCCATTGTCAACAAGAAGGAAGCCAGCCACGACGACTACAACGCCGTGTTCTGGTTCAACGTGGCCATAGGGCTGAGCATGTACCTCATCCTGTTTGCCTGCGCACCGCTCATCGCGCGTTTCTACCACACTCCCGAGCTGGCTCCGCTGGCACGTTTCCTGTTTCTCAGCTTTCTGGTAGGCAGTACTACGGCGGCCCCCATTGCCTACTACTTCCGCAACCTGATGGTGAAAGAGCGCAGCCAGATACAGATTGTGGCCATCCTGATTTCAGGCATTGTCGGCGTTACCTGTGCTTACCACGGATGGGGATACTGGGGCATTGCCTTGCAGACGGTGGTCTATTCGGGCATGAACGCGCTGCTCATCTGGATACGTTCGCCCTGGCGGCCGACGCTGACTTTCCACATGCGCCCGCTGCTCGACATGCTGCCTTTCAGCAGCAAGCTGTTATTCACGTCTATCTTCACGCACATCAACAACAACATTTTCTCCGTGCTGCTGGGCCGCTTCTACACCATGCAGCAGGTGGGCTATTACACCCAGGGCAGCAAGTGGACCACCATGGGCTACTCCACCATGACGGGCATGATAAACAGCGTGGGACAACCGGTGTTCCGCGAGGCATCCAACGACCGGGCACGCCTGCAAAACATCTTCCACAAGATGCTGCGCTTCACGGTATTCGTCAGCTTTCCCGCCATGTTCGGACTGGGCATCATAGCCGAGGAACTGATAGTAATCACCATTACCGACAAATGGCTGCCTTGCGCGCCGGTAATGCAGATACTATGCGTGTGGGGGGCATTCATGCCGGTCTCTACCCTCTACTCCAACCTGCTCAACAGCCTGGGACGCCCCAACATCTACATGTGGAACACCATCGGGCTGGGCATCTTCCAGCTGCTGTGCGTATGGTTCAGCTATCCCTACGGGCTGCACGTCATGCTGACAGCCTTTACTGTCGCCAATATCCTGTGGCTGGGCATCTGGCAGCACTTTGCCTACAAGCATGCCGGCATACGCCTGCTGCATGTGCTGAAGGACATCGTGCCTTACCTGATTATCACACTGGCGGTCATGGCCGCCACCTGGCTGGCTACCTCGGGCATCGGCAACCTGTACCTCCGCATGGGTTGCAAGATACTGATGGCTGCCGCCCTCTACACACTGCTCATGTGGCGGCTCAAGTCGGTCATATTCAAGGAATGTATTCAATATCTGTTTGCTAAAAAGAAAGGAATCTCATGACAGCATGTCCCAAAGTCAGCGTCCTCATGCTGACCTACAACCAGGAAAACTACATAGACGAAGCCATACGCTGCGTGGTGTTGCAGGAAACGGATTTCGACTTCGAACTGATAATAGGCAATGATGCCAGCACCGACCACACGGCCCGACACTGCCTGGAGTGGAAAGAGAAATACCCGGAGCGCATCAGGCTGGTCAACCGTGAACAGAACCTGGGGCTTATAGGCAACTTCATGGAGACCTATGCCCTGTGCCGGGGCACCTACATAGCCATCTGCGAGGGCGACGACTTCTGGACGGACAAGAGCAAACTGCAGCGACAGGCCGACTACCTGGACGGGCATCCCGACTTCTCTATGTGCTTCCACCGTGTCATCAACTACTATGCCGACAACGGCACCAAAAGCCTGAGCAACGGACACCAGAAAGTAGATACCGACATCTGCGACCTGGCTCGCAGCAACTACATCTCCAATGTCTCGGTCATGTTCCGCCGGGGACTCTTCGGCGAGCTGCCCGCCTGGTTCTCCCAGGTGAGCACCTACGACCTGGCCATACACATGCTCAACGCGCAATACGGCAAGATACACTACATGTCGCGCCCCATGGCTGTGTATCGCCAACACAGCAAAGCCATCTGGAGCAGAAACAAGGCCGAAGCCAAACTGGATATAGGATTGAAGGTGCGCGAGCTGCTGATTGAGCACCTGAAGGATACGCGTCCCGACGTCAGCGAACTGCTGCGCGACGCCCATACACGCTTCTGCCTGAATGAGCTGTACCACTGCCGGCAGATGCACCAGACAGACATAGCCGAAAGAGTGGAAAAACGCCTGCTCGGCATGCGCCCCGAATGGGACAAGGCCGAGGTAGAGAAACACCTGGAACGACTGCGCCCCGACTGGAAGACTTTACTCCGACAGAAAGCCTTCGGCCTGCTGAAGAAAGCCAGAGCCTTCTGCTCTTATTTCATCCCCCTGCCCCGCATCAAACGGTAAAGCGGCAAGACTGCAACACATACCGGTCCATCCACGAGGTAAACTCGTCTGCCGTGACCTGTGGCAG
>ULPZ01066421.1_pt1 | contig 23357 bp, 15 predicted proteins | sample 1953991 | NCBI WGS metagenome assembly ULPZ01 (sample SAMEA4835642, study PRJEB28245) | human gut metagenome | biome: gut microbiome; material: fecal sample | place: Denmark | collected 2008
ACTTCCGAAATGTCATAACCGCTTTCTGCGATCGTCTCGCCGTCTGTCGCATACGGAAGCATACATGGCCATCCATCCTGATTCAGAAAATACTGGTGTACACGCGGCTCGTGATATTCCTGTCCGTTGTCAAAGCGCGTGTGGTATACAATATATTTCTTTCCATCTTCATCCACAAAAGCTGAATTGTGCCCGGTCGCCATATATGCCTTATTAAGACCCGGCAGATAATAATTGCCGGAAAGTTTTAAGCCATAAGCTGCATTGTCATCCCACATCCCCGGATATGCCCCATTCATATCGACATACTCTCCATCCACCGTTTTTGAGCGGAACACACGCATCTGATAGCCGCCCTCTCTCGTCAGGGAACCATAGGAAACAAACAGATAATAATATCCGCTTTCCTCATCATAGAGAATGTAAGGTCCCTCGATCGATTTGTGTCCGCCGCCAAGCAGACGTTTGCCAAAATACGGATCCACACCGTTTTTTTCATCTTCTTTGGGGTGGATGACCAGGCCTGTTTTCTCATCGATCTCTAACAGAAAAATCCCACCCGACCATGAACCGTAGACCATCCACATTTTTCCGTCCGCATCATAAAAAACGGTCGGATCGATCGCATTTGGATATTTCTCATAGTTATATTTATTTCCCGCCATGATGTAGTTCTTTTTTGCATAGTCGATGTCCACGTAATCGAGCACATCGGTCGCCTCGATCGTATCTTTTGTAAATCCGGAATAGATGAGCGCTCCCTTCCATGTATACGGTCCTTCCGGTTTATCTGAAACCGCATAACACAGATTCGATGCATTCCAGGTCGAAGACGTGCAAAAATACATGTAATATAAGTCCTGTGCCCTGTTATAGACCACGTCCGGTGCCCAGACATGATAAGTCCCATCGTCAGTCGGTATCACAGAGTCTCTGCTTCCCGTATAATCAAATACATGCTCTGTTCCAAGCAGATCATCAAAGATCGGATTCGACTGCGTATATCCGTCACCGATCGATGTCCAGTTCCGCAGATCCTCAGATGATGCCCCTGACATATGCGATCCGAAAATGTAATAGGTACCGTCCGCCTCTATCACGGATGGATCATGTACACTGACGCCCGCCGTAATATCCGCCGTTTTGATTCCATCATAACTCACTGTAAAATCCTTCGGGATCTTCTCTCCCCCCGACAGTGCCACCCCCGTAAGCACTGCAGCAACCCCCAATACAATTCCTGCATAAAAAATGATTTTGCTTTGTTTTCTCATACGGCTCCTCCATTTCTGTATGATATCTAACTCTACAATAGCAAAATCATTTTTATTTTACAATTATTTATTTTACTTTTTCATAAAATATTTTACTTTTTATTTTTGTTCCCATTCCTGCTCGCGGAACAGATTATCAACAATCACACGGTACTCCGCCACATGCTGTGTCTTATTGATCTGCTTTACATATTTTTCGGGTTCTGTAAAATATTTTGCAAAATAAAACCACAGCTCTTTCATACGAAACAGCGTGTTGCGCTCCCCTGACATTACATCCAGATATCCTTTTAATATGTCATCATGAAACGCATGAAACTGATCCTTTGTGATCGGCGCATGTCCTGTGAGTTCTCCGATCAGACCCGGATTTTTTAAAACTCCTCTTCCAAGCATGAGATGGGACACCAGGCTGCCAGTGTCCTCCGGATCCGTCTGATGCCCGGATTCCTGCATAAAAGCACATTCCCTTTTCTCTTCCATCTGCTGTCTCCATGTCCGGTAATCCTCCACGGAGCAGATGTCACCGTTGTAACATAGCGTATGTCTGCTGTTTTCTACCGCATATAAAAACGCTTCCATATCCGGAGTATTGTTATAAAAGTCCTTCTGTACACGCGGATGAATGATCAGTTCCTCCATCGGAAATTTTTCATAGATGGAAAGAAGATGCTCCCACTCCCCGGCATCATTGACACCGACACGTGTTTTGACGGAGATCCGGAGCGGACATTCCGCAAAGATCTCTTCTAAAAAGTGATCCAGTTCCTCCGGCACCGCAAGAAATCCTGCGCCGCGGTGCTTTGCCACGACCGTCCCGGACGGGCACCCCAGATTTAAATTGACGCTCTCGTAACCATAGTTTCCTAACTCTTTTGCGATTGCCAGAAAATCTTCTGCACGATTCGTCAGAATCTGTGGAACCACATGCATCCCTTCATTATGTTCCGGCAGAATGTCTTTGATCTCTTTGTAATTCATCTTTTTATTATTAATGAATGGTGTAAAATAGGTATCTATATTTCCAAAATGTTTCTGATATGCATTTCGGAACACAAAACCGGTAAGTCCCTCCATCGGTGCTAAATAAAATTTCATTTTTGTCATCCTACAAAGCTTCCCACTGTGCATATAGTTTTACTGTTGCTCCATTTGTAAGGGAAAGATTTGATACTGTTGCACCATCTCCATAAAAAGTATCGCTGCCATCCGCTTTGGTACTCCATCCGATAAACTTATATCCATTTCTCTGGAATGTATTTGCAGAGAGTTTATAGCTTGTATTGTATTTGCAGGAACTGATCGATTTCATCGAACCACTGGTTGCTCCATTTCCGTCAAACACGATATTGTAAGTATTGATCTTCCATTTTGCATACAGTTTGTAATTTTTACGGGTTCCCTTTTTGATCTTCGTGATCTTGTTTTTAAATGCAGAATCCGTATACCATCCTTTAAAGGTATATCCTTCTTTGGCAGCTGCTGCAAGCTGAATCGTAGGTGTGTCGTAATAGTAGCCGGTCGGATTTTCAGACGAAATGGTTCCTCCGTCAAGTACATATTTTATCGTGTACTGCTTTTTGCTCCACTGCGCATACAGTGTGACTGTCTTACCGTTTTTCGCTGTGATATTACGGATATCCTCTCCGTCTTCATAAAAATCACCTTTGCCGTTTTTCTTTGTATTCCAGCCCTCAAACACATAACCCGTGCGCTTGAATTTATTTTTTGTAAGCGTATAGGTCTTGCCATATTGGCAGACAGAGACACCTTTCATGGAACCGCTGGTTGCGCCGTTTCCATCGTATTTGATTTTATATTTATTGATCTGCCACTTTGCATAAAAGGTCAGATTTCCAATTGTACCTTTTTTGACCTGTGTGACACGTCTGGTGCATTTTTTGTCTTTATACCAGCCTTTAAATATATAGCCATATCTGACCGGTGTTTTTAATTTGAACGTTCTGGTATCTACGTTGTATTTCTTTGCAGTACCATCCGCAAGTTCTCCGCCGTTCGTTTTGTAAGTGATCTTGTAAGTATCCCTTGACCACTGTGCATACAGATCAACAACTGCACCGTTTTTTGCAGAAAGGTTCTCGATTTCTTCCTTGTTGCCGTATTTCTTTCCACTTCCATCTGCCTTTGTGTTCCAACGGACAAATTTATACCCCTTGCGTTTAAATTTATTTTTTCTAAGGGTATAATCCATATCATATTCGAGATTTTTCATCTCCTGCATACTGCCGCTGGTTGCCTTGTTTCCATGAAAGCGAACGGTATATTTATTTGCTTTCCATTTTGCATAAATGGTAAGGTTGCCTTTTGATCCTTTCGGGATCGTTGTGATCCTGTTTTTAAAGCTGCTCTCCTTATACCATCCTTCAAATGTATAACCTTTTTTCTTTGCTTTTTTCAATGTGATCGTTTCTGTTGTGATCTTATAAGACGATGGATTGGCATCGCTATTTTCCCCATCATAGAGTACATATTTGATGGTATATTTCTTTGTTACCGGATCGTCCGGGTTATCCGGGTTATCCGGATCATCTGGACTGTCACCGTTATATTTTGCCCAGTAGACATCTCTTGCGCGTTTCGCACGTCCTTCAAAATATACACTGTTACAGCGCTCAAAATATTTTGCCCAGTTATACCCGGCTGTATAGGCTCCGTCTGCAGTGTTTTCGACATTTTTCACTTTGGAAAATGCATATTTCTCGGAATGTTCCAGTTCGTATTTTAAAAACTTAAGCTGCCCGTCGATGGAAGTATAATCATAACCATTGCTGCTGCAGTAGTTTCTCAGGTCATCAAATCTCGAAGCATTCCACTGACAGATACCATAACTGATCTTGCCGTTGGTATCAATGACGCTTATGGTTGGGTTAAAAGAAGATTCACTCTCAATATTGGCAAGCACACCACAGGCCGCTGCTGTATTTAATTTGAGCTTTCTTTTCGCAAATTTATATACTTTTTTTTCGTTGGATTTTTTCTCATCCTGAGAAATGGCTGCACCTTTATAGAGACTTGTCCCTGAGATCACCACATTGATGTATGGAATTTTGTCCTTTTGTCCTGCTCCAAGTGAATACTGATCGGTATCCCATTTCGGGTCAAATTCATAGACAAAATAATTCGTCGTGTCATAGTCTCCGACACAGCTCCAGGTTACCGGAATACTCGTCGTCTCTTTGCCGCCATCCAGATAAACATCAATGCTCTGCGGCATCTTGGCAAGCAGGCGGTTCAGGCTGATTTTACCTGTCATACGAATCTCTTTCGGATTGTCCGAAAGATCTGCAAATCCTGTAATCTTTTTCTTTTCCGTCGTGCCTTCCTGTGTTTTCGTTTCTGCTGCATACACAGACATATCTGTTGCAGCCGTACCGACAGCAAGCAGGAGCGCCATCGCCCCTGCTGCCAGTCTTGTCATGATTTTTTTTGCATAACTTTTCATAGCTGTCCTCATTCCTGCGGATTACTGTCTGTATCCTGTACTCTCATTAATAAGTCTTATACCGGATACTGATATTTACCTTGCCATTTACACCATTTACTGTACCCTGGTTCGTGTATCTCCACATTACCACATTACCTTTACCCTGGTAACCGCTTCCAAGACTCTCTGCACGATAATTGATAATCCACAGATCTGTTCCTGTAAGCTTGCTTGTATCCACATATTTGCCCGGATACTGCTGTAAAAGTTTCTGGTTCAGACCAAGTGCAAACTTATACTGTTTTCCACCATCAATGATTTCTGTCCTGAATGCATTGATAAAATCAATTCTCTGTGTTGCTGTTACATTATTGTACAATAATGAGATATCATCAAGTACATATACAACCGGATAGTCTAACTTCTGTGCATTCAGAATATTTAATACTTTATCACCCTCAGCTTTTGCCTGCGCTGCGTTCTGCGCCAGGGAGTAGCAGTATACACCAACCTTAAGGCCTGCTGCTTTCGCATTCTTATAATTTGTCTGGAACTTCGCATCCGCTGTTGTTCCTTTGGAAATACGAAGCATTACACATTCGTATCCGGCTGCCTTGATCGCATTAAAATCTACCGTACCGTTATCACTTGAAATATCTATGATCTTATTCTCTGTCTCAAGTTTGTCTTTTACCGTTACCGTGATTTCTTTCGTGATTCCGTTTGCAGATGCCTTTACGGTCGTTGTTCCAGCCTTCAGACCATAGATTGTTCCATCTGAGGAAACAACGGCGATCGTAGAGTTAGCAGAAGACCAGTATACCACACCGTATGGTTTTGCAGTTGCTGTTACTTTTACACTCGTTCCTGTCTTGATCAGTACGCTCGTTGTGCTCACTTCAAGTGCTGACGATATAACACTTACACAATCCGTTGTTGCACTGACGTACTCTCCACGAACCGCATAAATCTTATAATAATAGGTTTTTCCTGTCACAGCGGTATAATCAATAAAAGAATTTGTTGTACAAAGTTCCGTTGCAATCTTATATTTTCCGTTCTCAGAGTTACTTCTCAATACGGTATAAGTTTCTGCACCATCCACCGCATTCCATGTCAGCTTGATCTGGTTTTCAGCAATTGAGGCTGCATATAATCCGGTTGGTTTTGAAAGAACCGGCGTTGCCTGTTTCACTGCGGAATAGTCACCATAAAGTTTTTTGCCATTTTTGTTCACATAAGCTCTTACTTTATAATAATAGGTCTTTCCTGTCTTTAACTTACTGTTCTTATAAGAAAGCGTATTAACGGAAGAACAGGTTTTGACTGGTTTATATTTTCCATCTTTCTCTGTTGCACGATATACACGATATCCATCACACCCTTCTACTTTCTTCCAGGAGACCGTAATGGTGTTATAATTTGCTGCAACTACCTGGATGGAAGGTTTTCCCGGAAGTACCTGCATGGATGCCGGATCGGAATAATCACTGTAGATTTTCTTTCCACCGGACGTACAGAAAGTACGAACTTTATAATAATAGGTATTACCGGTTACAAGTCCCTTATCCACATACGAAGTTGTTGTTCCCTTATTGATCGTCTTAATTTTTCTGTATTTTCCATTTTCGGAAGTGCTGCGGTAGATCGCATATCCCTTTACATAACGGTTTTTGGATGCTTTTACCTTTTTCCATGTAACTTTCAGGCTTTCATTTCCTGCCGATTTCACTTTAACCGTTGTGATACTCGGTGCGGCTGTAATGCCTTTTACACCTGAATAAGCGGAACGGAGCATTTTACCGCCCGAAATGTTTTTGTAAGTTACTACTTTATAATAATACTTCTTTCCGATCTTAACGTTTTTATCTGTATAAGATCCGGTCATGGCTCCGCTCTTTCTTTTTACGGTTCCGATCTGCTTATAACTTCCTTTTTTAGAAGCTGCACGGTAAACAATATATCCGTCCTCATCCCCTGCGGAAGTAACATTCCAGCTCAATACGACGCTGTTGTATTTGCCGGATTTGATCGTGTCGATCGTTACCGGAAGAAGTTTCGGTGTTGCAGTAAGTTCATTGGAAGTTCCACCATATGCCCTTTTGCCATTTTTATCTTTTGCAAAAGATACGATTTTAAATGTATATTTCTGACCCGGTGTAAGTCCTGTCACTGTATAAGAAGTACTCTTTGTACTGCATCTTTTTACCAGCTGATCTGCTCCGTTTACAACCTGATATACTGCATATCCGCCACCTGTGGATGGCATGTTCACTTTATTCCATGTCAGTTTGATCGCCGTTGCACCTGCTGCTTCTGATTTTAATGTTACTGCTTCTGGTGCTGCCTTGATCGACTGCACATCCGAATAGTTCCCTGCTACATTCTTATCCCCGACTGTACGGAATGCACAGACTTTATAATAATACTTCGTTCCTACCGACAATTTTTTATCTGTACAGGTAATCGTCGTTTTATCATTGACTGTCTTAACAGCTCTATAGCCGCTGTCCTTTTTCGTAGAACGATATACTTTATAGCCATGTGCACCGCTGATCTGATTCCATGTGATCGTCACACTGTTGTAAGACGCATTTCTAACTGTAATCTGTGGTGCCTCTAAAGCAGGGGTTGCCGATGCCTCGTTGGAATAATCTCCATATACCTGACTTCCATTTACCGTTTTATAGGCTCTTACTTTATAGGTATAGGCTGTACCTGCTGTTACTTTTGTATCGCTGTAACTTGTCTTTCCATTTGTTACAGTTGCAATCTTTTTATAAGAGGATGATGTTTTTCTGTAAACCTCATAACCCGTCACACCATCCACGGCACTCCATGCCAGTTTTACTTCTTTATATCCGGCTGATTCTGCGTTCAGTCTTGTCGCTGACGGAAGCGGTTTGCCGGAGAGAATGCCCGACGCATCACCAAAAACCTTTTTGCTGTTTACCACACGATATGGCTGTACTTTATAATAGTAGGTCGTTCCGGCTGTCAGTGCGGCATCCACATAACTTACTGCACCGTTCGTGATATCCGTGAGCTGTGTGTCCACTTTTGATTTATCTGTGGAACGATATACGATATATCCGGTTGCACCATCCACTTTTTCCCATTTTAGTGTCAGGCTGCTGTAACCTTCCGCTGTAACAGATGTCATTGCTGCTTTTCCAAGCTGTGGTGTTGCTTTTACGGATGCATAGGTATCCGTATTGGCATAATCCGTCTGTCCGTTGTTCGTATATTTTGTATAGGCATATACATGATAAATATAGCTGATTCCGGTCTGTGCTGCCGTATCTTTATACGACACCGTATCAGTACCATCCACATGTGCGATCGTCTGCTCTGTATCTGAGCCTTCCACTTTTCGTGTGATGGTATAACCATTTGCGTCTGCAACAGGTGACCAGCTTAAGCTGACTGAATTGTAAGTTGCATCTGCCTTACAGTTCTTCGGTTCATTCGTTGGTCTTACGATCAGACGGAATGCGGCATTCACTTCTGTTTTTCCTACTACCTGAAGTTTTACCACTGCCACACCTGCCGCTTTCGCCTTTACGGTTCCGCTGACTTTGCCATTGGCATCTGTTGTTGTGGCTACCTCTGCAACATTCAGATCATCCACGGTCCATTCGACTGCTGTTTTATCCGTGTCACTGTTTGGATAAAATACATCATCAGGAAGTGGGATACTCTGATCTATGCTTACAACCTGATACTCTGAATCTGTAATCAGAATAACCTTGCTTACATCTGTTGCTTTTGTCTCTGTCTCCTCAGTAGTTTCCGTTCCCTCAGGTTTTTCGGTTTCTTCCGTCTTTTCGGTTGACTCCGTCACTTCGGTAGCTTCTGTGTTTTCCGTTGTTTCCGTCTTTTCGGTTGACTCCGTCACTTCGGTAGCTTCTGTGTTTTCCGTTGTTTCCGTCACTTCGGTTGTTTCCGTGTTTTCCGTCGTTTCCGTCACTTCGGTTGTTTTGTCTTTCTCCGTTGTTCCGGTAGTCTCTGTTTCTGCCTGTTCCGTAACTTTTGTTTTGTCGGTTACTTCAGAAGCCTTTTCATTTTTCGCATCTTCTTTTGTCTGATCTGACTGTTCATCCGTCAAAACTTCGGTCTCTCCTGTCTGTTCCACGACCTGCCCGTTTGCCGCATCTGCTGCAAATGCCATGGTATCGGAACAGATGATCATAGCGCCTGCTAATGTGATACACAGACCGCGCTTTAACCATTCCAGTCTCTTTTTTATCATAACATTTTGCCTCCCATCCTCTTATTTTTCTCTTTTGGGCAGTTTTTGCCAAACCTGCCCATCATTGGTATTGTAGCACAATTTTCCATCTGAATATAGTTTATAAGGGATTTTAAGCAAATATTAAGATTTTTTTCAATGGTTTTTACGCGTAATACTGTGCCTGTGTCTGATAAAGTCTGGCGTAGATTCCATTTTCCGCTAACAATGTGTCATGCGTTCCCATCTCAGCAATGTTTCCGGCATCCAGCACTACAATCCGGTCGCAGAATTTACAGCTACTCATGCGGTGGGAAATATAAATTGCAGTTTTATTGCGTACCATCTCATTAAAGTTCTCATAGATCTGCGCCTCGGCGATCGGATCTAAAGCTGCGGTCGGCTCGTCTAAGATCACAAACGGCGCGTCCTTATAGAGTGCGCGTGCGATTGCGAGCCGCTGTGCCTCGCCGCCGGAGACGTCGACGCCCGCACCGTTGTTGTTATAAAGCTGTGTCTTTAAACTGTCTTTCATCTTTCTCACACGTTCTGCCAGCTCAACTTCCTCTAACACCTCCCATGCCCTCTCTTCATCCACTTTGCTGCTTGCAGCGATATTTTCGCCGACCGGCAAGGAAAACATTGCAAAGTCCTGAAAGACAACGGAAAATGCTCTCGTATATTCCTCATAGTTATATTTCCAGATATCGATGCCGTTTAACGTGATCGTACCCTCCGTCGGCTCATAGAGACGGCAGAGCAATTTGATCAATGTCGTTTTTCCTGCACCGTTTTGTCCGACTAACGCCATTTTTTCCCCAATATTAAATTTTAAGCTGACATGGCTTAACACCTGTGTCCCACAGTCCGGGTAAGCAAAACTTACATCATGAAATTCAAATTCATATTGTCCGTCATCCCGCTTTTCGATCGGCAATGTACCATCGTAAGCCATTGCCGGACTTTGTATAAATTTATCAAAAACGCTTAAATATTCCGCACAAAATTGAAAGGAAATGACCTGTGAACCAAATTCCGTAATACAGTTCACGGTCTGTGAGATGACACCTGCATATAAGATGACATTTCCGATATCGATCATCCCGTTTAATGCTTTCATGCCTGCCAGCAGATATGCAGCGCCTGCTGCAAACTGGTTGATGCCCTCAATCATTCCCCTGTATTTTCCATTTACTTTTCCCATCTGTAAATAAATACTATAGCCCTCCACCATCTGTCTGAATTTCCCCAAAAAGAGTTTTGACAGGTCATAAAGTCTGATATCTTTGCTATTTCTTTCATCTGTCATGATCCCGGCCAGATAGCCGCCCAGTGCATTATAGTGGTCATTTGCATGTATAAATTCATACTGTTTCGCGCTGAGTATTTTTCCAAGATATAAATTCACAATTACAACAACTGCATATAAGCCAATCAAAAGCAGCGTTGATCCATAGGAGACAAAAAATGTTTTTTTCTGTTCGGCATCGATTTTCAGCAACAGCAGAAGAAAAAATACGACCGAATAACACATGGAAAAAAACTGTACAAAGATCTGGTAACAGGTATCCACCTGGTCTTTGATGTCCCCATTTCCGCCTGCCGTAAGTTTTGCGCGCCTTAATGAGTCAAGTGTTTCCTGTTTTTCAAATTTTTCATACTGCAGTTCAAATGCCTTGTCTGCCATCTGCTGTCTTATGATCTGCTGGCAGCTCTCTCCGAGCACTTCGATCCGTTTCTGGCAGAACCGGTTCACCAGTTCACAGACAAACTGCGACAGTAAAAGTGCTGCCACGCTTTTCACACATGCCTCATAATCCCCTTCGATCGCATTGTTTAAAATCTGTGCCGAAAAATAAAATACCAGAAACGGAATGGATGCCTTCATAAATCCGCCGGCTGCCATGACAACAGCCACATCTTTTTTCCCTTTGCTGATCATCTTTATAAAACTTTTAAATTCCTGCCATATCTTCTTCATGTGACTGTGCCCCTTCCTCTTTGTAATATCTGCTCTGTACCAGGAACATTTCGGCGTATCCGCCATTTTTCTGCATCAATTCCTCATGGGTTCCCTCCTCTGTGATCTTTCCGCTTTCCAGGAACAAAATATGGTCACAGAACCGCGTCGATGCCAGACGGTGTGAGATAAACAGTGCCGTTTTTCCAGTCAGCATTTCATTGTATTTCTCATACATCTCATTTTCTGCGATCGCATCTAATGCTGCGGTCGGCTCATCCAAAAGCAACAGTGCACATCCTTTATAGAGCGCACGCGCAAGCATCAGTTTCTGTGTCTCCCCGCCGGAAAGATGGATGCCATCCTCACTTACCTCTTTTCCGATAAATGTTTTCTCTTTCTGTGGAAGTTTTTGTATTTTCTCCCAGAGGCCGGCATCTTTTAATGCCTCCCTGCATTTTTCCGCATCATAGTCCTCTCCCATGCTGCATGTTACATTGTCCGCAATGGAAAAGGAATAGGTAAATGCATCCTGAAAGACTGCTGCAAGCGACCGGTACCACGCATCAAGATCCATCGTGGCAAGATCCGTTCCGTTAATGTAAATGTGTCCCTCATCCGGCATATAAAAACCGCAGAGCAGTTTGACGATCGTTGATTTTCCGGCACCGTTGATGCCGACTAACGCCATCTTTCCGCCTTTTTTAATGCGAAAGCTCACATCATCTAATATCTTATGGTCTGTGCCCGGATAGGAAAAGCTGACATGTGAAAATTCGACCTCCACTGCCTCCTTTTCATCCTTTAACCGGACTCCTTCGCCATGGTGATATACATTCTCTAACTCTGTAAATTCCTGCATCTGGCCGACCGGCTTTAAGCAGGATGAAATCTGGCTGATCATCATCGTAAGTTCCGAAAAATAGGTGGAAAATCCACTGACGATCCCGATATAAAGCACAAAACGTGCGATGGACATTCCCTGCATCAGCTGTCCGATCAGATAGCCGTAACAGACCACATCCCTGCCAAGCTGCAGCAGCAGCCCAAAGAGATCATCCGCAAAATAACATGCCTTTTCTTTTGCCAGCAGTGCCTGGTATTTTTTGTTTGCAGCACGGTAATGTCCGCTTAACCATTCTTTCATCTGGTAAAGCCTTATATCTTTTCCGTTTTCCACTGCATATGCCTGACGGTCCAGATAGTCCTGTGTCACTGTAAGTTTCGCCTTTGCATCACGGTGTTTTAATTCGTAATTATTTGCCAGTTTATAGCTTAAGATCTGGACCAGTGAAATGATAACCAAAAGCACGACCAGCCATGCCGATACACCGGAGATCAGGGATGCGTACAGGATCAATGCCCCGGCTTCCTTTAAGAGTTCGACGTCGTAATGAAGCACACCCTCGATGCCCCGGTAGTTTCCGCTGACTGCCTCTCCCGCTTTCTTTAAAAGCTGCTGGACTTTTTCGTCCTCACACTGCACATAGTCGAGTGACATATATTTCTGATAGGTGCATTCAATCATTGTGCCGCAGCGGAATTTTACATACTGGAACTGGTTTCTCCGTTTCAGATATCCGGTTATGATGCACCAGATGCTGTATCCGGCAAAAAATGTTACCAGTTTTGCGACTGCTCCGGGCAGTGTTTCCTGGGTGATCATGCCTTTTTGGTACTGCTCTAAAAACGCTACGATCATGGATGGGATCAGTATGGTGCCGAAGCCTTTGCCGATCTGGGTGATGATCTCGGCGAGAGCATAGAAGATGGTGGATCTGTCGTAGTGCCATAGTTCGCGGAGGATGTAGCGCTGGTTGGATGCGGCGGTGTAAGTTTTCGGTTGGTTCATGTTGTGTGGCTCCTCTCGTTTTGGGGTGGTGGTGTGATATCACTTCTATGTCTATACTCTATCAGCTTTTTGAACTTTCACACAAAAAGTGCACGGAAGGTCATCTTCCGTGCACCAACGGTATCGTCCTTATACAAAAGGCTGGAATGAAAAGGTGCAGCCTTCCGACCACACCTTTTCTCCCCGGCTTTTACCCAAACTTTTACAGCGGCAGCATAATCTCCGTCACAAACACCCCCGGCTCATTCTGTCTGTTAATGTACCCGCCATACTTTTCAACCACCAGATTGATCCGTTTTAATCCATGCCCGTGATTTCCCCGTTTTTTACTGATGTACTCCGAATCCATCTTGCGCACTGTCTCATTTGTCGCGTTCGACACCGAAATGTAAAGCTGTTTTTTGAGTACTCCGATATAAAGGCGGATAAACGGTTTTTCCGTGGTCAGTTTCTCACAGGACTCCACTGCATTGTCTAACAGGTTTCCGATCAGAGCACAGAGGTCAATATCACTGACAGCAAGTGTTTCCGAACATTTTGCCTGATAGTCGATCTCAATTCCGTTTTTCTGTGCTAAGGATATTTTCGAATTTAAAATAGCATCCAAATTGACATTTCCAGTCTCAATCAGCTGATTGACGTGATCTAAGTCCTGCTCCAGCAGTCCTAAATATTCCTCTAACCTGTCATATTCTCCCATCTTGACATACGCTTTCATTGCCTGCAGGTGATTGTGATAATCATGCCGCCAGCCGCGCATGGTAAGATAGATATTTTGTACCTCCTGCACCTGCTTTTCAAGCAGGGCATTCTGATACTCCATATTCTTCTCTTCTAAATATTTTGTGATCAGCGGTATTCTCATTTTTCGCACATATCCCCATGTTCCATATAATAACGGATAAACGCTTCATTCACACTCTTATAAGCATTCCTGCTCACCGGCACACTGCTGCCGTCACAAAGAATGCACTCCGTGCGCTGCACGCGCTCCACCGCAGCAAGACTGACTAAAAAGCTGCGGTGTGTACTGATAAATTCCGTTTTCTGTCCCGGCTGATCTTTTGCCAGCTCCTCCGCGATCTCCGAGAGATTCTTTTTGTATTCATAATCACCCGCGCTCGTGTGCAGACGGATATAATGCCCTTTCGCCTCCACACTGTAAATGGTATCGACCGGAATTTTTACAGTCTCCCCACCCACATTTTCGATCAGATAGCGCCTTTCTTTGCCAAGCGCATAAGAAATCTCACCCAGCAGAGAAAACAACTTTGTCTCCTCCACCGGTTTTAAAAGATAGCGCAATGCGCCAACCTCATACCCTTCAAACACATACTCACTGCGGTTCGTCAAAAAAACGATGGGAAGTTTTTGATCTTTTTTCCGGATCTCCTTTGCGAGCGCCATGCCATCCATGCCGTCCATATCAATATCCAAAAGGAGCAGATCGAACGGGAAACTGTCCGGATGCTCAAACAACAGCTCCTTCGCACTGCCATAGCCAAAATATGTAACAGTGTCATTCCCTTCGTCTGCCCACTTTTTGATCAGTTGCTCCATATATTCTAACTGGATCTTTTCATCTTCACAATATGCAATATTCATTCTGCTCCTGATCCCTGCATTTTTGTTACTGTTCACACACCAGTATGAACAGTCACTTATTTTTACCTGACTTTTCAGCCTCCCACTGTTATTTTCTGTCTGATCTATTCTGCATAAGACTCCAGATCCTGTGCCAGCAGATAAGTAGCATCAATGATCTCTTTGGTCTGTTTCATTGCATCTACTGCATGTTCTGCTGTCTGAAGTCCTTCTGTGGAAGAAGCAGCTATTTCTTCACCGGTTGCAGAGAGATTCGATATACTCTGGGAAATTGTGTCTGTACTGTTTAAAATGGACTGCATACTTCCCTCGATCTCTCCGATTGCACTTGCCAGTGACTGCATTTCGTCATTGATGGTCTCAAATTTATTCTTTGTTGTCTCAATCAGTTCGTTCTGTTCACGGATTGAATCCGCAGAATGTTCCATACTGTCCATCGCATGTTGTGCATCTTCATTCAGATCCTGAATGATATCCGTAATCCGGTTCGTTGCATCTTTTGTCTGCTCCGATAACTGACGGATTTCTTCCGCAACGACTGCAAACCCTTTTCCTGCCTCACCTGCTCTTGCTGCCTCAATAGAAGCATTCAATGCAAGAAGATTGGTCTGGCTGGAGATACTTAAGATAGTCGCAACAATTCCTTTTACTTCCTCCACACGGTTGCTGACCTGTTTGGTGGACTCTGCCGCCTGGTTACTTGCCTGCTCCACATTGTCAGCCTGATTTTTTAATCCTGTTACCAGTCTCGCACCCTCTGCCACATTCTCCATCGTATGATTTGCCTTATCAATCATCGCTTCGGTTTCTTTTTCTGCACTGTCCGTATTCTTATGGATTTCCTCACACATCAATGCCTGCTGCTGGATTGCCTCCGCAGTACTTCCCGTGCTCTGGGCAATATTGGAAATAGATTCATTGTTGTTATTGATGACTTCCTCTAATGTCTCTAATTTTTCTTTTGCGGAATCAAAATGTTTCACCAGATTTTCCGCTGTAGCCAGCATTTTTTCAGATGCTGCAGCCTGCATTTCCAGATTTTCTTCACTAAATTTTGTAAGGAGGATAGATGCTTCATATACCGCATAAACTACTGTTGCAAGAATGATAATACTAAAAAAAAGTTCTATCCCATCGGCTCTTTTTGTAATAACCTGCACTATGATATGAATGATATTTCCTACTGCAGTTACACCAATACCATAATATACAAACTTTACATCTAAATACAAAACACATGCAACAAAGAGCGGGATTCCATATGCGTAAACAAAATTATTCTGATTCAGTAAAAGAAATACACAATATACAGCACTTCCTGTTCCAAGCAGGATTTCCCCACCCTTTTTTGAATTCCAAAACTTTTTTGCATAAGTATTCACAACAATAATTCCCGCAACTGCAGCTGCAGTCTGAAGCAGTATCGTAATCTTAAACTCCGCCAGACATGCCATAACAGACAGAATCGTCATCACTGCCAGCAGGATTATTACCACATTATATACTCTTTTATTTGCTCTTACATATTGTTCTCCTGTCATCTAAATCCCTCTTCCTTTCGCTTTTGAATGTACTTGCATAATTATAGTACACCTCTCAATAAACACACACAATACTTATTACAAATTTTTTTCATACTTTTCGACATATTGCGCCATAAAATGTGCTGTGATAAACTAAAGATATTTAAAATATTTCACATTTTGCTGCTTTCAGATGAGGTTATTATGAACTTAAAACAATATATCAGACATCTTCTTTATGATAATACAACTTATGAATCACCAGATATTTATCAGCGTTTCCGCATTGTCTGTCCGGAGTATTCGCAGCACGATATCGAAGTCAAACCATATCCCCTTCCGGAATCAGAGCACATGTTTGGCCTGATCTGGGATATCCACGAACCTCACACTGTTTCTGCCACGATCATCCCCTCCGGTACCGCCTTTACTTACGAGAAACGGTTTGAACCGGGCATGCGCACCCAGATGCACTCACATGAATATCTCGAACTTTTTTATATCGTGGACGGCGAATACCGTCAGAAGATCCTCGGCAATGAATTTACTTTCCACAAGGGGGAACTCTGCCTGATCGACCGCAACTGTGAACATCAGGAAATCTTAGACAGTGGTTCTTCCACGATCTTATTTCTCGGTATCACAAATGCTATTTTTAATGATATCATGAAACATCTGAGCACTTCCGGAAGAATTGCTTCTTTTTTAAATATGGCATTATTAGAGCAGAAAAATCTGCAGCAGTATCTGCATTTCCGTCCACAGCCGGAGGGTATGGAAAAAATGGAACAGGCGCTTTATCAGCTGCTGTCCGAGTTAAAACAGCATGATGTTGCCTCCCCTTTGATCTGTCAGGGATTACTGCTGCGTATTTTCAGGATTCTTGGAACAAATTATGAATTTTCGCTGTCAAAACAACTGCGAAAACAGATGAACTGGATTTTATTTGAAGAGATCACAGATTATATGGAAAATCATCTGACCCAGATTTCCATTACAGGACTTTCTGAGGAATTTCATTTTCAGGAAGATTATTTTAACCGTCTCATAAAAACACAGACCGGGCTTACCTATACGGAATACTTACAGCTTCTGCGCCTGCGCCGCGCTGAAACGCTGCTTCTTACGACCGATGCCACGATCGACCAGATCACGGAAGCGGTCGGTTACCACAACAAAGGTTATTTCTATAAAATATTTACGGAACGGCACCAGCTTACGCCGGCACAGTTCCGCAAAAAGATGTAACTATTTTTTCAGATTTATCTTACAGATTCCATTTCCAGTCTCTTACCTCAGGCAGATCCTGACCGTACTCGTGGATGTACTGTTTGTGCTCTACGAGTTTGTCGTTCATCTGCTGTACCAGATAAGATCCTCTGTTTCCAAGCTGTGGCAGATATTTGATGACGTTCTTTACTAAGTGGAAACGGTCGATTTCGTTTTGTACACGCATATCAAACGGTGTTGTAATCGTACCTTCCTCCTGATAACCGTAAACGTGGATGTTGCGGTTGGTTCTGCGGTAGGTCAGCTCATGGATCAGTGTGTGATAACCGTGGAATGCAAAAATGATCGGTTTGTCTTTGGTAAAGAGTGCATCGTATTCTGCATCGCTGAGTCCGTGCGGATGTTTCGTGTTCGGCTCTAATTTCATGAGATCGACAACGTTGATCACACGGATCTTAATCTCCGGCAGTGCCTCTCTTAAGATCGTAACGGCTGCCAATGTCTCTAATGTCGGTGTATCACCGCAGCATGCCATAACTACATCCGGCTCTTCGCCCTGGTCGTTGCTTGCCCACTCCCAGATGCCGATACCCTGTGTACAGTGTTTGACTGCCTGCTCCATGGTCAGCCACTGCTGTCTCGGATGTTTGGATGTCACGAGCACATTGACATAGTTGCGGCTGCGGATACAGTGATCGAAGCAGGATAATAAACAGTTTGCATCTGGCGGCAGATAAAGGCGTACCACGTCTGATTTTTTATTTGCAATGTGGTCTAAGAACCCCGGATCCTGATGTGTAAATCCATTGTGATCCTGCTGCCATACATTCGAGCTTAAAATCAGGTTCAAGGATGCAATGGACTGTCTCCACGGAAGCTGGTTGCAAACCTTTAACCATTTTGCATGCTGTGCACACATGGAATCAACCACACGGATAAATGCCTCATAACTTGCAAAGAATCCATGACGTCCGGTTAACAGATATCCCTCTAACCATCCCTCACACATATGCTCACTCAACATAGAGTCCATGACACGTCCGTCATGTGCAAGGAATTCATCCGTATCATAAGCCTCACCGTTCCAGTCACGGTTCGTTGCCTCAAATACTTTTCCAAGACGGTTTGACATCGTCTCATCCGGTCCGAAAATACGGAAGTTCTTTGCATCTTCATTTAACTCGAAAATATCTCTGACAAATCCGCCAAGTTCGATCATATCCTGCGCTTCCACAGCACCCGGCTTTGGAACATCCACAGCATAATCTTTAAAATCAGGCAGACGCAGATCGCGCAGTAATTTACCCCCGTTTGCATGCGGGTTTGATCCAATCCTGCGGTCGCCGGTCGGTGCTAATGCCTTTAATTCCGGAATCAGTTTTCCGTCCTCATCAAACAGCTCCTCCGGATGATAACTTAACAGCCAGTCTTTTAACATCTGAAGATGTTCCGGTTTGTCCATCATGATCGGAACCTGATGTGCACGGAAAGAGCCTTCGATCTGATTGCCATCCACTACCTTTGGTCCTGTCCAGCCCTTCGGGGTGCGGAGTACGATCATCGGCCATTTCGGTCTGGTCAGATCATCATTTTCTCTCGCATTTTTCTGGATCGCCTTGATCTCATCCATCGCCTGATCTAAGGCAGCCGCCATCTTGCTGTGCATATCCATCGGCTCATCGCCCTCCACGAAATACGGTTTCCAGCCGCATCCGTCGAAGAAATGCTCTAATTCTTCACGGGAAATACGTGCTAAGATGGTCGGGTTGCTGATCTTATATCCGTTCAGATGCAGGATCGGTAAAACCGCACCGTCTGTTTTCGGGTTTAAAAATTTGTTGCACTGCCAGGAAGTTGCAAGCGGTCCAGTCTCGGACTCACCGTCTCCGACGATACATGCTGCAACCAGATCCGGGTTGTCAAATACCGCACCAAAAGAGTGTGCCAGTGAATATCCAAGCTCACCGCCCTCGTTGATGGAACCAGGAGTTTCCGGTGCAACATGGCTTGAGATACCGCCCGGGAAAGAAAACTGTTTACACAGTTTTTTCAGTCCGTCCATATCCTCTCCGATGTTCGGATATACCTCGCTGTAAGTTCCCTCTAAATATGTATTTGCCACAAAAAAGTTTCCACCGTGGCCAGGACCGGAAATTAAGATCATATCCTGATCATATTTTTTGATGACACGGTTTAAATGAACGTATACAAAGTTCTGTCCCGGAACGGTTCCCCAGTGTCCGACGATCTTTTTCTTTATATGATCCATCGTCAACGGCTCGCGTAATAACGGGTTGTCCAGTAAATATAACTGTGCTGCTCCAAGATAGTTTGCCGCACGCCAATAGGCGTCCATTTTTTTCAGGTACTCTTGGGTAACAGGCTGCTTTTCCACAGCGTTTACTTCTGCCATGCTGCTTTTTCCTCCTTTATTGAAACATTTCCTGTCTCGTTTGTTATATTTTAGACAATCTTTTTTCGGAGGGCAATTTCCCATTCCTGTTATCTTGTAAAAAAGTTACCTGATCCGACTGGTTGTGTGACAGCCTTTTTAGTTTTTCCTGACAGCAAGACAGTAATTAACATGCTCAAAGGCTTTCATATCCGTCCCTGCCTTGTCGATAATATCCCTTTGAATATCATCCGGTGTCAACAACTCATAAATCAGAAAGCCATGTTTCTCCAGGAGTTTTTCAATCTCGCTATAGGAAAAGGCTGATTGCATTGGCTCGTCACCTGCTTTTGCCATCATAATTGTGTTCTGCACACGCTTTTCGGAAGCATCAAAGAAATTCTCATCTGGATAATCAAACACAAGCGAACTCCAATCCGCACAAAGTTCGGAAAGTGCAGCCAACATCGTATTGATTGCTTCCGTCGAAAGATAATACGTTACGCCGAGCCATGAGAAAAATGTTTTCACAGATGCGTCAACCCCCCATCGATCAGACGTTCCGCTACATTATCTTTCGTAAAATCCGCAGGAACAAAGGTGAGATTATCAGGAATCGTCCAACCGGCACGGGTGATCCGTTCTATTTTATCTTTCTGCGTCAGGGGATGATCGACTTCAAATAGCCTATGTTTTGATAAGAATTCTTTTTCCCGAAAAGCGAAGGTATCCAGACCTGCGCCGAGCATAACATATTGCTTTGTGCCAGTCAGAACGGCGGCATATTCTTCTGCTGTCATCAGCTCTTTTGCAAGATGATCCGCGAAAACCGGATGATCTTCATTTTCTGCATGAAACGCCCGTCCAAATGAACTCATCAGGGCAGTAATACTAACTTCGTTATTCATTCCTTTGTCCTCCATGTTTGATGTTTCCCATATTTTTCTTCCATTTCTTTCGTATTTGCATGAAACAGCTCCAGTGCCCGTATGAAGCAGTTGCATTTCTACGGTAAGACCTGTGTCATTTACAGGCGTGCTGAGTGTATTGATTACAAAACGCAGAGCAAACCTTCATCTATCAGGTCTTGCTCTGCGTCTAAGCGTCTGGCGTTTTAATTTCTTCAATTTTTTTATTTCTAAAATAAATCACACAAGTATATTTACATTTCGGACAAAATAACGGAAAATCCTCTAACTAATTTCTTTTCTATATTTTCAACCATTTATACCACCTCACCTTTTCCTGATTGCAATGATCTTTACGCTCTCTTAACCTCTTGAATCGTCATAATATCTCAAGCGAAATCTGCGTGGTTCGTTATGCGTTTTTCTCATATAACTTTCTCATTGCGCTGCCAATACTGCATCTCTAAGATACATTTTATCCATGTCGCACCCTCATCATATTTGTACTTCAAGGATAGAGTTGATTATCTGTCGGAAACCATAGTCGAGGAACTCCTCTTCTGTCATACCATTCTGCGCGCAAATGAATTTTCCCTTTGTCTCGGCAAGCGCAAGCAGCGAATCAATGCTTGTGGAGAGGACATAGACCGTCAGCACAGGAACAACTTCTTTTCTTACCTCGCCGCTTTTCTGCCCACGCACAATGAGTGTTTCAAGAATCTCATTTATCTCCGTCCCAAGGCAAAGTATAATTTTCACTGTATCTGAAGCTGCCACTTGCTCGATCTCCGCCGCGCCAGAACGCTTCAAGGTTTCAAGCGAGTGGGGATACTATGTAATTTTGACATTGTCAACCAAAAAATCGCAAAGGAATTTTCACCGCATGAAATACATGGAACGCCGCAGAAGTGGTCTACGCAAATTTTGGCTTTCTGCATAGAATCCAAATCAAAGAAAGAGCTTGCATCATTTTGCGGCTTCAAAGATTTAAGGAACTTCACTTTGAAACATATCAACCCGTTTGGGTATAAGAAAACCCCGAAAAACCTTGATTTTCCGGGGTTTGTAAACATAATTCGATTGTCTCTTTCGAGATAATTATCTCTTTGAAAACTGCGGAGCGCGACGAGCTGCTTTGAGACCGTACTTCTTACGCTCTTTCATACGAGGATCACGTGTTAAGAATCCTGCTTTCTTTAATACTGGTCTGTAGTCAGCATCTACATTTAATAATGCACGAGCGATACCATGACGGATAGCTCCTGCCTGTCCTGTGTATCCACCACCGCGAACGTTTACTAAAACGTCGAATTTATCAGCTGTCTCGGTAGCAGTTAAAGGCTGACGAACAACAACCTTTAATGTCTCTAATCCGAAATACTCATCCATATCTCTTTTATTGATGGTAATTTTACCTGTACCTGGTACTAAATATACTCTGGCAACAGATGATTTTCTTCTTCCTGTTCCGTAATACTTTGTATTAGCCACTGTTTTTCCCTCCTAATTAAAATGTTAAAGCTTCAGGTTTCTGAGCTGCATGCTTGTGATCCGGTCCAACGTATACGAATAATTTTGTATACATCTCTCTTCCTAAAGGTCCCTTTGGAAGCATGCCTTTTACTGCGTGCTCGATAACTCTTTCCGGATGTTTTGCTAACATTTCTTTTAAGGTAGTCTCTTTCATACCACCTACATAATCAGAGTGATTGTAGTAGATCTTCTGCTCTAATTTCTTACCGGTTACTTTGATCTTCTCAGCGTTAACAACGATTACATAATCACCTGTGTCGATGTGCGGTGTAAAGATTGGTTTATTCTTTCCTCTTAATACTTTAGCAACTTCAGATGCTAAACGTCCTAATGTCATACCTTCAGCGTCAACTACATACCATTTTCTATCAATGGTAGCTGGGCTAGCCATAAAAGTTTTCATTGATCTTCCTCCTAGAAATAATGTTACGGAACACCTCTGCAATGTGAATGTCCAGGACACACCGCTTGGTATTCAATAAATTGTTTATAGTTTAAATGTCGCTCCGGGGCTTTGGATTGACATTACTTCACTATCACAGACTTAAATAGTATAGTACACGACGCCTTGTGTGTCAAGGATTTTTTTACTTTAGATCAAACTTTTTACAAATAAAACTATCTTCCAAATTAACTCTGAAAGAGGCGGATATCCTTTATCAGATGTCCGCCTCTAATCTGCCTATTTCGTTATCTCAAACTTAAATTTATTACTGCTCCATACATTGTCCTTAAAATGAATTTCGATTGTTTTCCAGTCCGCCGGAACCTCATACCCAATCACACCATTCATTTTTTTCCCTGCTGCAATGGTTCCATCTAACTGATTTTGATCATTTTTCTCCAAAAGAGCACTCACTGAATAATTCAGTGCATAATCGTCCGCATATGCTTCAAAACTCGCCATACTGCTTATATTTATCTCAGAATCAGAATTATTTGCGATTTCAAACTCTACCAGAACAAACTCATTTCCATCTGCCGGTTTATTATACTCTGACCCGCTGCTCTGCGTATAATTGACCATTGTAACCTGCACATCATTCATTTCTGCAGTTTCACCAATACCAAATATATCCTTCTCACTATCTTCTTGTTTGACAGAGGTATCTTCTGTAGTATCATTCACCACATCAGCCTTGTTATCTGTATTATTCTGCGTCGAAGCATTCTCTACCTTTTTCGGTTTATCCGCTCCACCGCCCGACATTGCTGCAATAATAATAACCACCACCACAACGATCACGATCCATTTCCCGATACCGCCCTGTTTCTTTCTGCAGTTTGGGCAGACCTTCGCGCCTTTCGGTATCTCACTCTTACAGTGTTTGCACAACTTTGTTTCATTTTCCATTTCATAATCCTCCTTGTTTTGCGGAGCAAAATGCGAGCCCTTTGGTGAGC
>ULPZ01045655.1_pt1 | contig 23275 bp, 27 predicted proteins | sample 1953991 | NCBI WGS metagenome assembly ULPZ01 (sample SAMEA4835642, study PRJEB28245) | human gut metagenome | biome: gut microbiome; material: fecal sample | place: Denmark | collected 2008
TGTAATCATTCAGTTAGCTCAAAACTACCGAATCATTGTATATTGATAAGTAGTTTTATGTTTGTGAAGTAGCTGTCTGCGGATTCCGAAGCCTCTAACGTGTTGCCATTTAGGGAATTATGAAATTCGGGAGATATTATATAATTGATGGAATAACCTTCTTAATGGCTAAACAGTTTTCAATATACCATTTGAAAATCTCTCTCCACTGACTGGAATCGGTCATGTCGAAATTTTTCTTCAGATAAAAGCGAGTGGCTTTAGAGGCATCTTTCCATTCGATGTCATTTTCTGCTACACCGAGAGCTGCAGCAATTTCGGTTTTGTACTTAAGGAAATCGGTATATAGCTGCTTATCGTCTGGAATGTATATTCCGACAGTGGCTTCACATTTCTGCTTTTTAGCTTCTAAGCAAATATGAAAACGGCTATCACCAACAGCGAGATCATACCAATTTTGAGATTTAGCAGTACGAAGTCTGAACGACTTTATGAATTTCGTAGTCGCAGCATAATCATTAAATGCTTGCCAAAATTCAAGTTGCAAAACTTGTGTGTCTGAAGCATCAGCATTAGGCTTTATAGTCTTCGCCCATTCATTTGGCCGTTCCACAACATTAAATTTTGGAGCTAATTTGGATGCCCCTATTTGCCAAAGTTCAATTTCTAACAAGTAGAAAGCAATCTGAGGAACGGTATTATCATTGAGCCATTCAATGGCCTCTCGATGTTCGTCACGTGCTTTTTTAACGACCCATACAATTGCTTTGGCTTGTTTGCCTGAGGCGTACGTTAGAAGTTGTCCGAGATGTGTGTGGTTGGAATCTTCCAACTGATTTTCAATAACAACGTAATTGTCGGTATTGGCTTCTTTTGCCAAAATGTCAGCCGAATAACCTCCCACCTTTGATTCCTTCTCAACAAGTTCCAGTTCCATGTCGAGAATGTCGCCAACATAACTTAAATGTTCGGCGAGCCACGGAGTAAAGTCTTTGGCTTCGTTTGGCCAAGCCTTACGAAGATTGGTTTCTTGTTTAAGCGTATCGAGTTCCATTATAGCTAAAAATCGTTACTTATTACCTTTCAAACTTCTAATTATATGTCATTTTTAGATTTTGCTGTTAACTATTTACAAAGTTAATAAATTACTCTGAAACAGCCGCTATGAAAACTAAAAAGTTATATTGCCGAGATTGCTCCAAAGATTGTGCTCGAACTCGTTCACAATCTCATTAGCGTCTTGAATGTAGGACAAAAAAATCGGCGCGGAGGACAAATTGGAAAACATCTCAAAGAAATGCAGCGAGGGATGCAATAATGAGCAGAAGTTAACTGGCGATTGAACTTGTGCATTTTTTGCAATAGTTCAAACTCGGCGCATCTATAGGAGGACAAAAGGAGGACGATTTTGAGGAAAGAAATAAGCCAAACTGCTGTGGATTAGCAATTTGGCTTATTTTATTGGTGATCCGCCTGGGGCTCGAACCCAGGACCCCAACATTAAAAGTGTTGTTTCCAACTCTTCTTAATGATGGAGCTTGGTTCACTTAAATCTTATATAAATCAAGTCGTTAGATTTGGTTTAACGTATTATTCCGCTTGGTTTAAACTTCTTTGGTTTACCCTGTGGTTTAACTTGTGGTATATCCAAGATTGGTTAATAATTTAATGATTTTGCGCAGATAACTCCCCTGTGTATTACAGAACTAATAGAAGTTACCTGCGCATTTCTCTAGAGGTAGCTATAAATCAATAGGACATTCATATGGATAAATTGTTTGTGTTGAGAGAACTTTCATAGTCGGAGCATTCGTCTTAACATCAAATTCAACTATAGCTTTCTCCATGAAAAGACCTTTCCAATCATTCCACCAGATACATTCTACTTCATATTTGTAGTCAGAGATTTGGTGTACTCTAGGATAGATGTCTTTGTCCGTCAATCCAAGAGCTTTGACGTCGGCTATTACTTTGTCGTAATGATTGTCAGGCATATATGTTGCGAATGAGTTTAGATCCAAGTCCCTTGTGGTAAATATTGGGCGGCAGGCGTCATAGTTGTCATGGTCTTCAAGCGGCATTATGCGATATGCGGAATAGAGCAGATATGCTTGCCAAGCTCCACGTTTGCCTATTGCACCTCTTAGCTTTTGAATAAGGGGCTTTTTCTTATCATCTTTGTAAGCATAGAATCCATGAATATCTCCAAGAGTTATACACAGATGCCATCCATCTTCAAGATAAAGTTCATCCAAGTTGCGAAAGACATAGTGCTCAAGCCATTCATCGCCAACATAGTGACCGACATCCCAAGGCAAATAATGATACTCATTGTATAGGTCATAATAGAGATTATTTCCTGTCACTGCAAGATTTCGTCTATTCTGCCATCCCTTTATTTTCCAATCTTCGTATGGTTTTAGTGTGTCATCACCAATCTTATGAAGATTGTGTTTCAATGAAAAGATGTAGGCTCGCTGTACTATTTTTCTGTTATCCTTATCTTGTTCTTTGAATGTATCATGGTGTATGATAATGTAGTCAAGCAATTCTTTGGCTCTGTTGAAATTACGTTTCAAGGGGTTATTTTCAAGTCTGCTACCATAGAACCAAAGCATGGCTTCGTTCCACAGACATTTGATGTTTTTTACCTCCTTTGAATTCATGGTTTGAAGCCAGCAAATTGCTCTATTATAGCATTCAGCATTCCAGAGGACAGAGAAGCCATTTATCATAGCGTCTATGTTGCCCTTATCTACAGCTTCAGTAAAATAGAACAATCCCCGTTCGGCATCATTCTCTTTGTTACTTGCCATTATGCCCCATTCGTTAAGGCGTTCAACGGAATCCTGGTTGTCATCTTTCCATGACCATGTATACAGCTCCCTTTGGCAATCAAAAGAAGCTAAGCCTGATAAGATGTCATATGCTGTTATAAATGCCATAATCAATTTTAGTTTTAGAAAGGTACATTATTGTCAAGAGTTGGATATTCCATATAAGTATTCAAATGATTTTCCTTAATATACTCCTTAAAATAGCCCTTATCTAAATATTCATGTATTGCAGTTACTAAGGATAGATTCATAGTTAATTATCTGTTGTTTACTTCTCTTGCGATAGAGACATAGAATAAACCTGAAATAGCCATGGCAATTACAAATACTGATGAATAAAACCAATGCGCCCCATTCCAGACAAAAATGCAAATTGTTAGATTTAAAATAGTAATCGTAACTCCGCAAATCCAACTAATAATGTTTTTATTTCCAGCAGGAACAATCTTACCACAACAATATCCGCCTATACTATATGCAATTACAGACGCTATACATAATGGAAGCAATTCGTTATTAAAGAATGATAGATTATTGCCAAAACCAGTGGGCATTTCAACCCAACCGGTTCTTCCATAGCCTCCGAAAATTGCAAGCGCAATGTTAAGGAGAGGCTCAATTATTGATGTTCCAATAACGGAAATAATTATTGAGATTATAATCCCAAAAATACAGCGAAAGATATTCATGTTGAATATGGATTAATTGATAGTCTTTTGAGCTATTATTGGAATGGTAGTGCTATTAAAGAATATCTGTGTGGACAATTTGTTGCTTAAGAATATGTATAATCTCACTCGATTGCCATTGCATAGAGATCGGGAAATCAAAGTCTTTTCTTTCCACAATCTGATTGCCGCATTTTATGGTAATACGGATGGTAATCTTCTTTCCATCGGGAGTTGAGATCTGCCACATATAGTTTAATTTGTCTTTCTGACCTACAATGACAATACGCGAGGGCGTGTTTTTTAGCATCACGGTGTTTGGCTTAGTAAGGATGCCATCAATAAGCGGTGCATACATTTTGCGAAGACCACCTACAGCAGTCAATCTACGGTCGAGTTCTTTACCTCCCATACGGAAGATGATTATCCCTAAGATGATTATTCCTAGAGCAATAAATATGAATGTCATTTTTGAATTAATTTGAGATTGTTAGTTTTTTGAAATCTAGTATCCATTCATTTTGTATTAGGAATGGGATGCCCAAAATGCCATGTATCTGTATTCCATTTTCACTTTGGATTTGAGCGATGGTTGTGGTTGCATCAAGGACAGAGAAGATCGTTGTTGTCGTATTGTTTTCAAAGCATAGCGACATTTCAATCTGAGGGACATTGATAAGATTGCCGTCAATCCCCATCAAAGAATTGCATTTATTCAACTTAATATGCTCAATTGTCACAGACTCCATGACATAAGAGAATATTATGTTTTTGGAAGCTCCAGTGTCTACGAGAAAACATAAGTGGGGCGATGTTGAGGTTACTACAAGCGGTAAGCCACATCTCTCTATGGTTTTTTGAATCGAATAATTCATGTTGTTGAGTTTACTCTGCGACTGAGTCAAGCGAGTTATAATAGCTTTCGATTGGATAAACTTCTATATTTCCATCCGAGCGATAGTAGATTATATTACTGATGGGAACATCTTCATCTGTCACTACAGTTGAATCAACTTCCTCCACTTTCCCTATATTCTGAACAGAATGGTAATAGTGCATATAACCATCTACTGCTTTATCTATGGCTAGGATGATAAAAGGAAGAATGATTATAAACAGAATGATTCCACTTATCCAATATATTAGTCGCTTTTTCTTTTTGCTCAGTTCAAATTGTGGTCTAAGTTCGGCTGATTTAGCCGACTCATCAATAAACTCTCTCGATATTGGTGGAGTATCGTTAGTGGTTACAACAGCAGTTGAAAACGATACTCTAGTAAAATCAAATCGTAATACAAAAATGATTAGCAGGAATATCGCTTCCAATGCTACTGGAACCCAATTATTGAGGTTGTTAATCGTGACAAGGTAAGTCATACTTGAAAGCACCAAGACAATAGTCTTGATTACAGTATTCAAAGTGACCTTTTGTCCTTTGCGAGCTGCATAGTTGAACATCGCCCATGCTCCTACGAAAGCACCAATAAAGAAGTGTTTAGGCTCATATTTAAAACCCATTAGGAATTGAACAATCCCAACGAGTCCGAGTATATAACTCCAATTGCGCCGAGCATTGGAGATTACAGAAGCTTCTCTTTGGCTATTCTGAGCGCAATACAGCGTCAGCAAAAAGAGTATAAGAACAAGTAGTATCATTAGTATCCGTTTTTACGCTTTGCAAGCTGAGTAAGTGTATCTTCCTTCACATTAGCCATATATGAAATTGCCGCTGATTGGAATTTAGGATTTGATTGTCCTAAAGCAACAATAACCTTAACCATATCTACGTCATCAAGACCGAGCTTGTACATTGAGTGCTTGTAGTGGGAGATTGCTGCCTCAGTGCAGTTCCCCTCAACAAGAAGCATCGTTGTAATCATATAAATCCACTTCTCCATATTACTCTTGGAGCGTGGGTAGCAATCACGAATGGCAAGTGGATTGCGTGCAAACTCAATGAGCATAGATTGAGTTATATTCTCTTCTGCACAAGTAACAGCGAACCTGTCATTACGAAGTGGTGAGTCTTCGCCATCACTAATGGCTATGTTGTATAAATCTCTCAATAAGCACATTTTATATGCTTTTGAAAAGATTGTTTCTAGTAGGTAATAGAGTATATTCTGTATCATTTTCGTTTAGATGTTATGACAAAAAACATATGACAGATCTTACAAATAGCTGTAAGAATGATAGCTGAACTAATAATAATAACCACACTAGAGAAAGCTCCAATGAACCATACATCAATAGCGTAAAAATAAATGACTATAGCCAGTGGAATCCACACAACTGAACTTATCCAAAATATTTTGGGATGATTGTCTTTTATCTCAGATATCCATTGTGTTATGGGATTATCAAACAGCCAAGCGAAAGCATGAGTAAACCATTTGTTTAGTGGCTTAAACATGCTTAATGGCAACTCGGCAATCCTTGAAGTTGGCAAAGAACAGAACTCTCTGAATCGCTCCATTTTACGTTGCGGTTTATTGTTTGTATCTAGTGTGGCAGTATTCATCGCTCTAATGTATTGACAAAAAAGAGGTGTAGGCTGAATCTCTATTGTTATTTGGAGGTATCGCCAAACACCTATGCCACACAATAAGAGAAGCCTACACCTGTACGGTGCAAGCATTCACTTACTTACTGCTGTGGCATTTTTCTAATTGGCGATTTTCCAAATACACGAGTAAGAAGCAAACACTTCTTTAATATGTCGGATTATATAATTTTACTTCATTGGCAAAATTGAATAGTTCGTTAATCAGCCACAAAGTTACTAAATTTTGGGCAAACAACTCACTTTCACTAGCGTGTAAAATCATGTTATCCGACATAAACGCACCTGTTACAGATGTAGGCAAGGCTTATGTTAGACACTAGAGAAACGAAAATACCTTGATGCTCCCATTGCAGGAACACCAAGGCATCCAACAATAAATCACCTTTCGAGACTTATCTTAAAGAGAATGGGTTCAACGGAAGTTATATGATCGTTCAGAATATGTGTGAGCCGTCATATAGAGGCAGTCTTTCAGTCGGAACTCATACTTGTCTTCCACAGTGACAAGAAACTCATCAAATGATTCAAACTCTTCAGATGCCTTTAATTCATCTTCGGTCAGTTTAATCCTTATTAGTTCTCCTGTTGAGAAATCCATAAGTATTACGTAATTCGGCTCCATAAGCTCTATTGGTGTTTACGCAAAAAGGATAATATGGCTGAAACTAGAGCACCAAATATAATGATCGTGTACAGAGTGCCGATAATTACACCTACACATATGACTACTTGATAAACCATGAATATTCACTGTCACCATATAGTGCCTTATTTAGCCCCTCGGCAAGCTGTGTGGCATTGAGGCTTCTGTCAAGGAAGTTGTCAATATAGGAAGACTTGTTGGCTCCTGTAAGGAGATTATATACATTCCACATATTGATTTCCTTGCTACCTTGTGGCACAGAAAAGCTTTCATCATTGTAGTATGCTCTGGCTATCATGCCTATCTGAGTGTCAGTCATAAGCATCTGAGGAAGTTTCTTCTGCTCAGACTTAGGCAGGAAGCCATAAAGCCTTGATTTACCCAAGAACTGAGCAAACTGATGTTCCGTCATGTAGTTCTCCTGTAAGCCTCCCATCTCATAAAGATGTTTAGCCATATTGTAGTCCTGAAACAAAGCTACAGCAGAGTTGAAAAGACTTCTGACATCCATACATCTGAGTTCAGATTGATAGCCATCTGTACTTACACAGAGATTACAGCATACCATATTCTTGAAGCCTATGAAGATTTTGAACTTCTCCATACCTTTCTTACTGTAGAGATTTTCGTGGTTATAGGCTCTTACTCCACCTATTGTAAGGTTAAGCCTGTTGCCTCTAATATCCTCACAGATAGAGGGTATTTCAAAGCAGAACATCATTCTCTCATAGTAGATAGTCTTATCCTCATCAAGCAGTTCCTTGACATTCTTATGGATTGCCTCGGGAGTTCTGCCCTTGATTATATGGCTAACTCTGATTGATGGCTTTTCAATGCTCTCTCTTGGAAAGACTTTTGAAGCAGCACTCCACACTGCCTCTATGAAAGCAGGGTGGGATATTGTGATTTCATTGTCTTTTGAGAACACCGGCACAACACATTCATCTTTCAGATGATTTATTGTAACCTCTTTTGTGTTGGCTTCTATGAAAGGAAGCCTTTTGGAGAATTGAGGAGTGACAATATCCTCAATTACCTCCACAGCCTCAACCTCAATAGGAGGTCTAAAGCTGTCATTCAGTCTGCTTGGAAAGGTATTGAACCTACTGACAGGCTGAAGTTGCAAAGTTGATACTGCGGTCTGCATGGTTTATTCTTGTGAAGTTGGGTTGATAACTGATAGGCTGAGTTTCAGGCTTAGGCTGTATAAGTTCAGTCTTTCTTTTGGTAAAGTCAGCCAATAACTGCTGATTCCATTCGGGGTACTGCTGATATATTGAGGTCAGTTGCTCGATGGTTTCTGCCTTGGAGATTTCAGCCTTTATCATCTCCAATGTGACACCGTCATTACACCAGTCAAGGATTATCTTGCCTGTGGTTGGTGTAATGGTGAACTCCGGTTTATTGGCAAAGAGATTGGTTCTGTCCTTTGAAGCTACGGCTTGATGCTTCATATTGATGTCAAAGACTATGGTGTATTCATAATCTATTCCATCTCTCATCACAGCCTTTAATCCGACTTTCTCAGGCACCATTTTGCCGTTCTTCTCTGACAGGACATAATCCTGCTTGCATCTCATTGTAGAGATTACATGGCAGTTTACTCCGAGTATCATCTGAATAAGAGATGTCATTCTCGGAGTGACCTTTTGCCAGTTTGTGAAAGAATTGCCGGGGAGACAGGCATGATATTCAAGAAGATTATCCCAACACTGACTCATGGAATCAATGATTATAACCTCCATACCAGCCTTTTCACATACCTTGATGGCATCAATGTATGTTTCGGGGTCATACTTTCCCTCAAGCGGGAGAACATTGTATTGTCCTAAGTGAGCATACAGATCAGCAGAGTTATTCTCACTGTCTATCACTGCAATCTTAGTCCAATCGCCACATAGCCCATAGGCTAAGAGCAGAGCCGAGTAGGTCTTTCCAGAGCCTGCACAGCCTTGAAGAGCAAGTTTTATCTTTGCTTGCTTCTTGGATGATTTTCTTAACTGCATATTCTTATTGCTATTATTGGATTCTAGAAAAAAGAATAGCCATAGGTCATGTTGCAGACCTACAGCTATTCCATGTTTTGTGCATTAGAGTGTAGCCAATACAGGCGCACCTCCATCGCCTTTCTCGTGGAGCATATAGAACATCTCGCCATCTTCGGGAGAGCATACATGCGAGATTACGGGATTGGAGATTTCCCCTTTAAGGAATTTCTCCGATACTGCTCCTGTTTCAAATCCATAGACGAAGAAGCACTTGCCTGTGTGAGGATTTTGTTTTACCTCGATTTTCTCAACATTGTGCTGAGTTTTGAAATCCTCAATTGAGAGGGTTTCAATAAAATGTAGTTTTTCCATACTTTGGTGATTTATTGTTGTGTTTTCGGCAGAACATCCTGCCATTGTTGATATGCGAGGATTCACTAGGCTGTATAAATGAAGACATCCATACTGCCCAACGGGGGAGTAACCCCACATCCAAAGTATAGGGGGAGTGTTGTTTAGATTAGTTCAAGCGCGTAGAGGTGGTGGAAGATGCAGAAAAATTAGAAAATTACACCCTTATTATACAAAGTTGGCAGGCTGTAACCTACTTTACAACCTGCCAAAATCAGTAAAAACAGTTATCTATTACTTATAGAGTGAAGTTCAATCCATCTAATAAGTCAGTGATAGAACTATGTGTACGAATGAGTATTAGCTTACATTGGAAAAACTAGCATATTAAGAATGTGAGAATGAACGCTCATTTGATTCTTTAACTTTGGAAATCCAACGGGATTTAAGCCTACTACTCTATTCCCTTGACTGCTTCTTGCCCAAGAGAAGAAAGAGGCAAGTAGGTCTGCTAACACGCTTGAATCGTAATTGAGATTATATTTTAAGACAGAAGCGAATACTTCTTTTAGTTTATTTTGCCTCTCCATTAAATTAAACCTCTCATGGCTATCTTCTGTCTTTTGGTCTACTCCAAATGCTGAAAATATCGTAGCCTTAAATGGATGTTCGGACGGTAATGCGTAGAAAACAGCGGCATTTATATAGTTGCGAAGTTTCCTATTATGTAGAAAACAATCTTTTAAACCATCCAACAGAAAGTCACTTTGAATAAAAATATGTAACTGCTTAAAGGGCGTAATAACATTGTCTTGAAGCCTTTTGTCGTAATCCCTGCGAATTTCTTCAAAAGCATAATCATTCTTGTTATTTCTTTCCCAATCAAGAAGTCTGGTGCGTAAATCTTCAAATTGCTGATAAAGACGTTCCTTTGTTGCTTGCTTGATCTCTTTAGTAAAGTCATCTATATGTTCTTGAACAGGGACTAAAATAGGTGCCTCAATTGACACATTATGCCCCTCGTCCAACAAAGCATTGTACAACGCCAGCTCATGTAAATATAACTTATTTATAGTTTCCCATCTGTCAACTAAGGCATCTATGTTGAAATATGATGGCACAAATTGCTTGGTTAGACTATGCTCACGAACTATTGATAGAGGATAATCAGTTGAATTTGATTTATCTTTAGCAGCAAACATAACATACGATTTCACAAAGCTTTCCAATGGTCTTAGATTTTTGTCTCCAGATATAAGAGCCGTCATAGAGTTTAGAAATTCCGCATATTTATGTGCTCTAGTTAAGAGTGACTTCCGATACTCTATAGCATTAGGATATTTCTGATAGTCTTTTCTGTTGGCAATGTCATAAATGATTGTTTCTGAGAGATTTCCCTTTCTGCATCTTCCTGCAATTTGTGTCAATTTGGCTATTGAGAGATTGGTAAAAGGCTGATTGAGCGAGGATATTGACACCAAATGACAAGTGTCAACAATATCAATTCCGGCAAAAAAAGCGCATGTTATAAACGTAATGCGCTTGAGCAATTCTCCATTCTCTGAAATTGCATCTAATGCGTTTTCATCAAATGAAATTACTTTATCGGTACTTCTATTCCCACATAGTATTCCATATTCATCAGAGGTCAAACCTAGCAACTTTATAATGTTAAAAATACCATCCAGCGAGTTGTATGCAACTAATATTTTACCAACTGACTCATCTTTTAGATTGCTTATGATATTCATGGCAGCATCATCAACATAGTTGGTTGCAACTAGATGAATGTCTCTCTTAGGTTGTTCATCCCATTTAAGCAATACTCGCCCTTCATTTTCCAAGTTAGAGTTAGAGAATGGCTGAACAGTAGCCGAAACCATTGCTCTGTTCATGAAATCGAATTTAAAATAATAATCAGAGACAACCTCTAATCTTGGTCTATAGCTACTATCCATCTGCATAGTATCTATTTCATCTATCATTAGGAAGTAGTCAGTATAGACGGGTTCTTGCAATTCTTCCAGATAACCTAACAACTTTGGCAAACTATCAGCAACTGTGATAAATTTTCTTATTTTATCGCCCCTCAGTCTAAGATATTTCTCAACATCTACTTTCGATACATCTCTTATATTCCCATACTTACTGCCGACATACATTGTTAGTCCATCGTACCGATGATTTATGGAGATGTGCTTATTATACGCCAATGCTTTAGTAGGAACAACCACAATAGAACTTCTTACGTCCGTTGTTAATTCTAATGTAGTCGCACCTAACCCTGTAATTGTTTTGTCAACAATGCCAAACGGAACCCTGTCCATCACTTGTCCTAACTTCAGTTCGGGCGGACAAGTCATCATCCACCTACCCACAATGTAACCATCCCTATTTTCAACAAAGGACTCTAGTGATATTCCTATATCAAAAGAATTATCAAGCAGTACACCGCAGTTGATTGAGGTATAATAATCGGTGATGTCATCATTAAACCCAACATCATGACCATGAATAACCTTGGTACCATTTATATTGGTGTTTGGAGACACAATGGGGTCTTTATGTCGGAGGAAGTCTTCCTTTTTTATTGGTTTTTTCATAATTTGCGCAGGTAACTTTTATTTGGTTATATATAAATACGAGTTACCTGCGCAAAATTAGTCATTTTAGGTGAGAAAAGGCTTCGTCCATTTGGGATTTTTCAAAGCTATCAAGGTATATCTGAGTGATTTTCTCAGAACTATGCCCCAATGACTCTGAGATTAGGGAGGTAGAGACACCTGCTCTTTTGAGAACTGTTGCAAATGAATGTCTCGCTACATAGGTTGTCAGTTTGATTGGCAAGTCCAATTCTTTGCCTATCTGCTTCAAAGATCTGTTTACTTTAGCCAATACTTTATGAAGTCTATTTGCTTTCTGAACCTCACTCTTATGATAGGCTGAGAAGATAGGAAAGATATATGCTGAACCATTGGCAGAATATTTAGAGATAACCTCCATAGCTTCCTCTTGGAGTGGGATTATTATCTGCTTCTTTGTTTTAGCTCTAGTGTAACATAGCTTGCCATCTACAATATTCTCCTGCTTCAACATAGCCATATCAATGAAGTTTATGCCAGCAGTGAAGTAGGAGAATGTGAATAGAGCTAAAGCCAACCTTTCCATATCTGTCTTTGGGCGATAGGCTAATATCTTCTGAATATCAGCTTTAGTCATTGCTCTCTTGGGTGGTGATTGGCTAATCTTTGATACCTTGTAGGCATTGAATGGATAGCACTCCTTGTCTATTACATGATATTCTATAGCCATGTTGAATACAGCTCTCAGATGCCTTACTCTTGTGCCAATAGTGTTGACTGCCAAACCTTGTTGAAGCATCCATGCCTCATACTTCTTCAGCCAAGTCACATTTATGTCACTGAAAGGTATATCAAGACTCACTGCATACTTCTTGAAAGAGTTGAGGCTAACTTCATACATTCCTGCATATCTCAGTCTTCCTTGCTCTTTCAGCAGTCTCACATAATAATTGAAACATTCCTCAACATTATTGTGCAGACTGAGTGAGGCAATCTTTGGTTTCAGCAGAGAAGAAGCAGTAAACTCCTTGCCTTCAATCCTCTTGCTTAGGATTGTCTTTTGCAGTTCAAACAATTTCTGCTGAATTAGCATCCTTATCTCATCTCTGTTAGGGCAAGAGTCATTTGGCTCGTTCTTTTTGAAGTCCCAATGGGTAGGGTGGATAGATATACCAAGACTCTGGTACTTCTTCTTCCCATCCTTACAGACTCGTACCATCAAAGGATGTTTGCCGTCACTTAAAGTCTTTGACTTATAGCACAGCACTTTAACTGTTTCACTCATGAAAGTTTTGGTTTAACTCTCGGTTTAACTTTCAAGGTAAAACCACGGTGTTTTACAAAGAAAAAAGCAGTCAGACTTTCATCTAACTGCTTGATTTTCTGTGATCCGCCTGGGGCTCGAACCCAGGACCCCAACATTAAAAGTGTTGTGCTCTACCAGCTGAGCTAGCGAATCTCCGTTGGTGCTTCTTGTGAAAAGCGATGCAAAGGTAGCTCTAAATTTTATATTGTGCAAATTTATGCGAAAGTTTTTTCGCTCTTTTATTCGTCTATGCTGTAATTGAGGAAATCATTCATGGGCTTGAGCAGCTCAAAAAGGCGTGCGGAACGCTCCGGCCATGCCGGGTCCAAGAAAAACTCCTTGTCGCAGAAATGCGCTTTGCCATAATCCTTTAAGCGCAGCAAGGGGGCCTGTGGATGATCCTTTGGCCAACCTTTGGGTATGGTTTTCAATTGCTCCCCGACCCATCCTGGAAACTCTTTTTCCAACTCAGGATTATGAATAATCTCCTCAAACTCCTCAATGTTATCCACAATAGCGTGGCGCAGTTTTTTGAGCATCGGAGCGTCAGGGCAATACAATCCGCCGTAAAGGCCTGATCCATTAGGACGGATACCGGTTTCGATATAGTAACCGGCATGAAAGTCATTTTTGCCTCCGGGCGCAAACGCGGCAGAGAAATTAAGCTTCAACGGTGTTTTGTCAGGCGAAAAACGGGTGTCTCGGTAAATGCGATAGGCACACTGTTTGGCCTCAAGATGCGCAAGAGCCGGTTCCCACTGCGCCATGGCAGCTATCATGCGGTCAACATCGGCCAGCCATGCTTGGCGCAACTCCTGATACTGACTCTTGTGGGCCGCAAACCAAGGGCGATTGTTGTTGGCCCTCAATTGCTCAAAAAAGTCATATAGCTCACTTATATAATATTGCGGCATACGGCAACTCAGGATTTAATATCTTCCCATTCGGCATCCTCAACCTGCTCCTCCACCTGAAATGTGGTGGACGAGGCATGCACATATTCTGAAGATGCTCCTTTTATCTCCTCAAACTCCACATATTCCCCGTCTTGGGCGGTAAACACCTTGTTTTGAGAACGTGGACGCGAATTTTCATGCCCGGAGGTGCGCCGGGTGCGTTTCTTACCGGACTCCTGAGGCATTTCGCCATAAAACAGCATGCGATAGACTCTGCGCATCCTGCGATAGGCACGAAATAGCCACACGCCGATAAATATCAGAAGTATAACAAGTAAAAAAGATCCAAACGACATAGTAACAGTAACGGAATGTAGAAAGTGTGTTCAACGAATTTTAAACGCCCCAAATGCGCTCTTATTGCGCAGCTTTGGGCGAAAACATCCTGTCTGCAAGCGAAAGCAGCAGATAGAACATGATGGTCCACGCCAATCCGGGGATACCACCCACACCGACAAACAGCACTGCCGCGATAATAATCAGATAGCGGCGATAGTTGTCGGCCAAATTGAAGTTCTTGAACTTAAGCGAGAACATGGGCAGATTGCACACCATCAGCAGCGACATGCCCACCACCATCACAGCCATTACCAGATCGCCGGGATAAGCCGTATCGATAAGCCACGCCAGCATACCCACCCAAAATATGGCATTGGCCGGAATGGGCAATCCGATAAAGGAAGTGGTTTGACGCGTATCAATATTGAATTTTGCCAGTCTCAGGGCACCCATCGCCACCATGAACAGCGATATGAACGACCACGCCGATATGCCCGGATGAAAATAGTTCATGTAATTAAACACCAGCATGGCGGGCGCAAGGCCAAAGCTCACGAGGTCGGACAGCGAGTCAAGCTCTTTGCCCATATCGGAGTAGGCGTGAAGCAGACGGGCCATTGCACCGTCAAGAAAATCAAACACTGCCGCCGCCCCGATAAACAGGAATGCCCACTCATAGCCGAGCATGCCTCCGACAGTATGATACAGATTGAAAGCCATGACACACGCCATGGTGCCCGACAAAAGGTTGAGGCAAGTTATCGTATTGGGAATATATGCTTTAATGGTGCGGAACATCAGTTATATTTTTTGAAACAAATCAAGTGGAAGCACCAATGGGCTTGAGACGCGCCACCTCGGTTATGCCTCCCACGGTCTTTTGGCCTATTTCCACAAGAATCTCTGCATCAAGAGGCAGAAAAATATCCACCCTTGAGCCGAACTTGATAAAGCCCATGTGGTCGGCAATAGACGCCTCCACACCCGGATAGGCATAGGTCACAATGCGCCGTGCTATGGCGCCCGCTATCTGGCGGGCAAGAATCTGATGACCACTTTCGGTGCGGATGAGTATGCTCGCGCGCTCGTTCTCGGTACTGCTCTTGGGAAGATAGGCCGACAGGAAACGACCGTTGTGATGCCGCACGGCCTCTACCGTGCCGTTGACCGGAAACCAGTTGGCATGCACATTGAACACTGTCATGAACACCGACAGCTGAATAGCCCTGCGATGAAGAAACTCCCCCTCATACACTTCCTCAAGTGCCACTACCGTGCCGTCAACCGACGACACAACCACATTTTCCTCATTTCCGGTGAAATTGCGGCGCGGCGAACGGAAGAAATTGAGCACGAGCAGAAACACCACTGCCGAAATGGAAGTAAACACAATAGGAATGGCCAGCGGACGAATGAACATCCACGACGGTACATTGATTATGGCAAGCATAAGAAGCAAGATAATCAATATATTAGTGCCTTCTCTATGTATTTTTACTCTCATATCAGGTGGCAAAAAGCCTCATTGTCTGGCAAAGATAACCATTTTCCGGCTTACTTGTCACATTATGGAGCATAAAAATGGCTCATCGGAGCGTTTTTTGTGCAAAAGTTCTATTCCACAGGCAATATCCTGACATTGTTGCCGGCATTCACGCGATACCGGGCCGAAGTGGCCGTGTCGATATTCTGCACCGTAAAGACGCAATCCTCTATATTCACGTTGCTGAACGGCGACGCATCAAAAGCCGTTCTGATAGCCTCGTCAATAGTATTGAAGCCGGAGCCGTGAAATATGTAGGTTTCAGAGCCGAGCGACACTACTACCTTGACTCTGTCGGTGGGATGAAGACGATTTTGTGACATAATTCTATTGTTTTGCTTTTACAACTCAACAATTCTGAAGCAGTAAAGTTGCACCGATTTGTGTGTTTCCCCGCGAATCTCTATCTTTGAGCCATGAACAGACATTCCCGGCTTGAGTCACTTGACATTCTGCGGGGCCTTGACCTCTTTCTGCTGGTGGGGCTTCAGCCCGTGCTCATATCCGTTGGCCGGCATTTTGACCACCCGGCATGGCAATGCCTGATGTACCAGCTTGACCACGAAGTATGGACCGGGTTCCGCTTCTGGGACATAGTGATGCCGCTGTTCCTTTTCATGACCGGGGCCGCAATGCCGTTTTCTTTTTCCAAATATCTGCGCGGCGATGTGCCCCTGCGCCATGCTTGGCTCCATGTAGCCAAACGGGTCATAGTGCTCTGGATACTTGGCATGGTGGTACAGGGCAACCTCCTCAGCTTCCGGCCCGCCGAATGGCTTTGGTACACCAACACCCTGCAGGCCATAGCCGCCGGCTACCTCCTTGCAAGCATTCTGATGCTCTGCTTCAATCTCCGCATGCAGCTTTGGCTCACTCTCGGCCTGCTCCTGTGCTACTCCATACCCATGAGCGCCATAGGCGACTGGACCGTGGAACACAACTTCGCGGCACGCATTGACGCAATGGTCCTCGGCACCATGCGCGGCGACATCACCTACACATGGATATGGAGCAGCCTCACCTTCGGAGTCACCGTAATGCTCGGCACTTTTGCCTCGCGAATCATACGCCGCTACTCCACCCGCGCCACCGTCAGGCTGGCGGCCGCAGGGTGCGCATTTATAGCCGTGGCAATGCTATGGAGCCTTGAAACCCCGATAATCAAACGTATATGGAGCGGAAGCATGACACTGCTGTCGGGCGGAATATGCTTTTTGCTTATGGCTATCATGCATTGGTGGGTAGATGTGAAGCATCACACCACAGGCCTGCTGTGGCTCAAAATCTATGGCATGAACTCCATAACAGCCTACATTCTTGGGGAAGTTGTAAATTTCAGGAGCATAGCCGCCTCCGTATCTTGGGGACTTGAGCCTATTTTAGGACAATGGTGGGACACGTGGCTAACCACCGCCAACTATCTCATCGTGTTTCTGATACTTCTGGCGATGTATCGCACCAAAACATTTATCAAGATTTAGATCCGGTTCCAAATATTTCTTTGAACGCCTTGTCCGTAGCCCCGAGGTTGCGCTCAATATATTCTCCGGCTTTGGCTCCGGCTGACATCCGTTTGCCGCCATCCTCAAGCATCATATCCAGAAGCGCTTCAAGCTCGGCGCGATTGGTGAACGTGAAGCCTCCGCCGCAGGCTATCAGGTCGGTAGCCTCCTTGAACTTCTTGTGTTTGGGACCAAAAAGCACCGGCATGGCATACACCGCAGCCTCGTTCACATTGTGTATCCCTTCGCCGAAACCGCCGCCCACGTATGCCACCTGACCATAGCGGTACAGGCTTGAAAGTTTTCCGAAGCAGTTCACCACCAGCACCTGTGCATCCTTGCATGCATCAGCATCGGCATCAAGTTCACTGAGCATCACACCCTTACCGGCACCCGTATGACGCAAAGCCTCAAGGCGCCCCTCATCAAACTCATGCGGCGCAATAATGGCTTTCACTTCGGGGTGCGCCTTAAGCCACGGAGCATACAGTTCCTCATCCTGCGGCCATGAACTGCCGAAAACAATGGTCAGCGGTGCGCCCGCAGTAAATTTCTCCACAGCCGGCATCTCCACTGTGGTATTGAGAATATCAGTCACGCGGTCAAAGCGAGTGTCACCGGCCACAATCACATTATTGCGCACCCCGATTGACGACAGCAACTGCGCGCTGCGCGAATCTTGCACAAATATGGTTCTGTAGCATGCGAGCATCTGCCTGAACATGCCTCCCCACCACTTGAAAAACGGCTGTGTGGGACGGAATATGGCCGATATGATGTACGTGGGTATGTTGCGGCGCTTAAGTTCCTTGAGATAATTGCCCCAGAACTCGTATTTCACAAACACCGCCATGGCCGGATTCACAGTCTCAATAAACTTTTTGGCACGGCGCGGAGTGTCAAACGGCAGATAGCACACCACATCGGCTCCGGCATAATTGCGCCTCACCTCGTAACCCGACGGAGAAAAGAATGTAAGCACCACCCCATATTCGGGCTTTTCTCGGCGCAAACGCTCTATAAACGGCCTCCCCTGCTCAAACTCGCCCAACGATGCCGCATGCACCCACACATATTTTTTCCCGGGTTGCAACGCTTGGCGCAAACGCTCCATAGTCTGTTTCTGCCCCTTTACCATGCGGTTGGCCTTGGCATTGCGGAGTGCAAATACCCTGGCTCCGAGAGCATAAGCACGGATACCGGTGTTATAAAGCAAATTCATGCTGACGGATTTCTGTCAATATTTAGGCTTCCGAGGGTTTAATGCGCTCTATGGCAAGCTGTATGCGGCGCACGGTTTCATCCACGCCCATCAGCTCAGTTATGTCAAACATGTGCGGGCCCTTGCACTCTCCCACCACTGCCAGACGAAATGCATTCATTACATTGCCGAGATGATAGCCTTTCTGCTCTATCCAGCCAAGCACCACCGGCTCGGCTGCCGCGCTTGAGAAATCATCCAGCCCTTTGAGCACCTCTATAAGTTCGCCCATTATGCGCGGGGTATCCTCGCTCCAGCGCTTGCGCACACTCTTGGCCTCGTACTCCTCAGGCTCCACAAAAAAGAATTTTGCATGTGTCCACAAATCGCGCACAAAGCTGATGCGGCTCTTAACCAGATCAACCGCGCGGGCAATATATTCATCGCTGAAAGCGGTGGTGTCAACGCCATTCTGTGCCAGCACAGGCTTGAACATCTGAGCCAGCTCCATAGCCGACTTCTCCTGAAGATACTTATGATTGAACCACTTGCCTTTTTCAAAATCAAATTTTGCACCCGATTTGCTGCAATGCTCAAAACTGAACCGGCTTATCAGCTCATCCATATTCATTATTTCTGTGTCATCGCCGGGATTCCAGCCAAGCAACGCAAGGAAATTGATCACCGCCTCGGGCAAATAACCGTTCTCGCGGTATCCTGCGGAAACATCGCCGCTCTTGGGGTCGTGCCATTCAAGCGGGAACACCGGGAATCCCAGACGGTCGCCGTCGCGCTTCGACAGCTTGCCTTTGCCGTCAGGCTTGAGAAGCAACGGCAGATGCACAAACTCCGGCATCGTATCGCTCCACCCGAAAGCCTCATACAGCAGCACATGCAGCGGAGCGCTCGGCAGCCACTCCTCACCGCGTATCACATGGCTCACAAGCATCAGATGGTCGTCCACGATATTGGCAAGGTGATAGGTGGGCAGGTCATCGGCACTCTTGTACAGCACCTTGTCATCCAGCACCGACGAGTTGATGGTAACCTTGCCGCGAATCAGGTCGTTCACCTCCACATCGCGGCCCGGCTCAATCTTGAATCGCACCACATAAGGTGTGCCCTCGGCTATAAGCCTTGCCGTTTCCTCATCACCGAGAGTGAGTGAATTGCGCATTTTTCCACGGGTAGATGCATCGTATTGAAAATTGGGCGTGGCAGCGCGCGCAGCTTCCAGCTCGGCAGGAGTGTCAAACGCCACATAAGCCTTGCCGTTGTCAAGCAGCATCTTCACATGCTCGCGATAGATGTCGCGGCGCTCGCTCTGCTTGTAGGGCCCGTATGCGCCACCCTCTCTCACGCCCTCGTCAATCTTTATCCCCAGCCATGCAAGAGCCTCATTGATATAGTCTTCGGCTCCCGGCACAAAACGCTGTGAATCAGTATCCTCAATACGGAGTATCATGTCGCCTCCGTTGCGGCGTGCAAACAAATAATTGTACAGTGCGGTTCTTACGCCGCCTATATGAAGAGGCCCTGTGGGTGAGGGCGCGAATCTTACTCTGACTTTACGGTCCATGGTGTGCATAAATTTTCGCCGCAAAGTTAAAAAATAAAAATCACATTACCAATACCGAAACGATATGGCCCCCTTAGATAGATAAAGCCGGGATAGATAGAACCGGGATAGATAGAGCCGGCTCTTATATGTGCAGAAGGGTGCGCAGCTGCGAGCGCAGATCGCGCATCATGTCGCGCGCGGGAGTGATGATAGGCACGAACGGTGTGTCACTCGTGGGAGTAAACACCCTCAGCGCACCCGCATGACATTTTATATGCAGCTCCGCATCCATGGTCAACGGCTCACCGTCAAGGTGTACCACACCGGGTGCCGAGCGGCTGATCATGATTTCCGCCGAACGGAATGTGTGCGTAAGCATATTCTCCTCTATCATCCCCGTAAGCAGGTCCAGGCCCACGAGAGCCGTGGTAAGCAGATTGCCCGCATGCACCACCGTCACATCCAGAAGTCCGTCAGTAATGGACGCGCGGGGAGCTATATATGCATTGTTGCCATACTGCGACGCATTGCACACAGCCACCAGAAATGCCTTTTCAGTAATGTCGGTGCCGTTGGCCGATATGGCGTACGTTTCGGGCTGATACGAGAAATACTGCTCCACCGTTGAGCGCACATAGGTAAGCTTGCCGCGTTGCTTGGAGCGCGCAAACACATCGCTTACAGCCGCGTCAAACCCTATGCCGAATGTGCAAAAAAACGGTTTGCCGTTGACACTGCCGTGATCGCAGTCCACCACGTTCTGCAGTTTCAGCACATTCAAGGCACCGCGTATATCCAGCGGTATGCCGAGGTGACGGGCCAGCCCGTTGCCCGACCCGCATGGTATTATGCCCAGCGGCACATTGCTTCCCGACAACCCCTTGGCAGTTTCGTTCACCGTGCCGTCGCCACCGGCTGCAAGCACGGCGTTCATCCCTTCAGCCACCGCATGACGCGCAAACTGAGTGGCATCGCCGCTGCCGGTGGTGTAGCGCACCGTAAGCTCGGTATTCAGCGATGCAAGAGCTTGGGCAACGGCCTCTGGAAGCTGCTGCTTTGACGATGTACCCGCTATAGGGTTTATTATGAGCAATGAGCGGTGTTGTGACATAACAGGAATGCAAATTTAGGAATTTTCAGTATATTTGCCCTCACATACCCTGAAATAAATATGAACATATCGGACCTGCTACGACGACATTCCACCCTTATAGTGCTGATTCTATTGGCATTGACATTCCTGCCATGGCTCGGAATGTCTCTTTTCAACACCAAGGGCGAACCACGCGAGGCCATTGTGGCCGTATCTATGCTCCAGACCGGCAATTGGATTCTGCCCGAGAGTTTTGGCGGTGACATACCCTACAAACCACCCTTTTTGGCTTGGTGCATAGCCCTCTTGTCGCTCCTTACAGGCTCGGTGTCGGAGTTCACCTCACGCCTGCCAAGCGCCATTGCGGTCATAGCCATGGGTGTGGCCACCTACAAGTTTTTCAAACGGCACTCCGGCTCCCGACGCCGGGGAGGCATGACAGCCCTCATCATGGCAAGCTGCATCGAAGTGTGGCGCGCAGGAATGGCCTGCCGCGTGGACATGGTGCTTACCGCATGCATGGTGGGAGCGCTTTATTCCCTCTACAACTACCGCCACCGTGGTAGCCGGGGACTCCCTTGGACCGCCATTGTATTAATGACCATGGGCATGCTCACCAAAGGACCGGTGGCTATATTGCTGCCGTGCCTCTGTTTGGGAATATACGGCCTGATGCGCGGCGACAGATTTCTGCCTCTTTTTGGCAAAATGGTGGCCTCGGGCATACTTGCACTCATCATCCCGGCTATATGGTACATCGCCGCATGGCACATGGGCGGTCAGGAATTTTTTGACCTTGCTTGGGAAGAAAACTTCGGCCGCCTCACCGGCACCATGAGCTATGAATCGCATGTCAACCCTTGGTGGTACAACATTGTGACCCTGATTGCCGGATGGCTTCCATACACGCTGCTCGCACTCCTTGCTTTGTTCGTGGCAAGGTGGAAAGTCCTTGCCCACGCCTCTTGGATCGGCGACAGCTGGACAAGAATGCGCCGCATGCACCCCGCCACCCTCTACTCCACTGTGTGCGCCGCCGTAATCTTCATTTTCTACTGCATCCCCTCAAGCAAGCGCAGCGTTTATCTCCTGCCGATGTATCCGTTCATGGCCTACATGCTCACGCTACTCGTGCTGTGGTTGGCCAACGGATCTCTCGCCGCTCGCCGCCTCCTCAAAACCTACTGCGGCATCATAGCGGCCCTTGCCGTAATTGTGCCTGCGCTTCTCTTATACGCCCGCTACCGGGGCGATATGCCGTTGGCACACGGCCCTATGGCCTCACTGTTGGCACAGATTCCCCACGGGGTTGTGGCATGGGGCCTCCTCCTCACATGCATGGCCTGCGGATTGCAGACATTGTATCTGCTGCTATGCCGCAAGCCCTTGTTCTGCTTCAATGCAGCAGTGACCACCACCCTCGTCATGCTCTGGTTCACCGCCGGAGGCGTGCTTCCGGTGGTGCTCGGAGCCAAAAGCGACCGCCCTGTGGCTCAGGCCGTGGACAGCATTGTGCCACGCAACAGCATCGTTTACTCTTGGGTGGGCACCGACATGCTACGCTACTATACCATCAATTTCTATCTTGATGACCGTCTGAGAGTGCTCGACACAGCCCGACTCCCACGGTCGGGATACCTCCTCATTGGTGAAACCGACATAGCATCCATCCGCCCGCAACTCATCGCCCGGGGCTACAACGTGACCCAACTGCTTGACTCACACCACCGCAGCTGCGACACACGCCAAACCGTATTGCTGTTCCAATTCTCAAAATAGCACCACATTGCTGCATCAAACACAAAGGGCGGAGCACTCATGCGCTCCGCCCTTGCCGTTTCAACTATTTATTTATGAGAGCCTTAATCTCCAGTAATCTCTACTCGACAATTAAGGACGAGGGATGTAGGGTCCTTTTTTCTAAACTACACCTATAAAACAATATGTCGTGGCCTAAAGTCGCATTCACATTCACTAAAAGTGATTAAAAGATGTGAACCCGACAAATCGTCAAACAGCAACATTCTCACCACCAGCGCTTTTCCCAAAGCATTTTTAACCATTTTTTTGGTTATTCACGATTTAATCACTATATTGCACCCAAAATCTAATCTCCCCTAAAAACACTGCATTATGCGAATCCTCCTATCTCTCCTCCTCATCAATGTGATGCTGGCTGTTTCAGGTTCTCCGACAACA
>ULPZ01017339.1_pt1 | contig 22932 bp, 28 predicted proteins | sample 1953991 | NCBI WGS metagenome assembly ULPZ01 (sample SAMEA4835642, study PRJEB28245) | human gut metagenome | biome: gut microbiome; material: fecal sample | place: Denmark | collected 2008
TTATCGCAAAGTTAACTTATTCTCGCCGACTATGCAACTCCCGCATGGCGATTGTGCCAAAGTGACGAAAATGCCAATGGCTTAACATCAATCACTCTTCAAAATCGGTGCTTCCCTCCCTTGAGAAAATATCGTCTCTGCGAAACGAGATTCTTCCGAGGCTGTTCATCGCGTCTTTCTTCTGGTTGTCTATCACATGAAGATATTTCTCTGTCATCTTTATGCTGGCGTGGCCTAACAGCGAGGAAACAGTCTTTATATTCGCTCCGGCACTCAACACGTTGACTGCGAAACTATGCCGGGCGCAATGCCAAGTTATATGCTTGTTGATACCAGCCTGCTTCACCCATTCTTTCAGATGCTTCCGGCAAATGGAATTATGGGGAAGCGGAAATATTTTCTCCGACATCACTTCCGGGTCGCGCGGGAAACCGATTATCTCCATCAGGTCATCGCTGAGAGGCATAACAACGGCACTGTGTGCGCTTCGCCCCTCGCTCTTGACCTGATTGAAACGGAGTGTCCGTGAACTGAAATCCACGTTGGCGTATGTCAGCCGGATTATATCGCAGAACCGGATACCTGTATACAACGAGAAAACAAAGGCTCTCTGAATGTCCGGGCGTTCCTGCTTGTAGCGAGTACAGAGCAGACGCTCGATTTCCTCTTTTGTGAGAATGTCTTTTGTCAGCACATTGGAGTCGCATCTGATCACAATGCCTTTGCACGGGTCTTTCTTCATCAGTCCTTCCTCAATCGCCATGGCACAGGCTTTCTTGAAATAGAAGAATGACTTCCGCGCCCCCTCTCCGGCACATATACCCTTGAGCCATTCGGCAAAGCCGACGGCTATCTCGTTGGAGACATTCTCAAACCGGATGAACGTCGCATATCTCTGAAACCTCGGTATGGAATTGAGATATTTGATGAACCGGTTATGAATCAGACGGAACGCGAGTTTTGCAGATTTGGTTATCGTCGCATCCTCCGAATATATCTTTCGGAAGAAGTCATGAAAGTTGGGTTCTTTCTCCTTTTGCAGACGGTAGCCCTCGCGGTCTTCAAGAAATTCCTGCTCGCGTTCAAATCTTATTTTCTCGGCGAGAGCCAAGGTGTTGCGGTTCTGCAATCGTTCCTGCTGGTTGCGGGGATTGAGCCAAAGATAGAGATTGAGGCTTTCCTTCTTGCGGTTGTGTGTAATTTTGTATTTAGGCTTTCCGGCCATTGCCCCCTCTGTGTAGAGAACGGCGTTGCCATCCTCGTCAAGCACCGGGGTCTCATGCCGTCCGAGATAGTATTCAAGATACAGGCTCGCACGACCATCCTGAAGCATCTTCTGAAGCAGCTTCGGATTCTGTTTCGAGAGGTTTTTAGGTCTTGGCATATCGTATCGTTTTTGTCGTGTCGGCAAAGGTATGTCAAACCTCTGAAACACAAAAGGTGTACTACACACTCCTTAACATTCAAGGGCGTACTAAAGTTGTACTGAATGCGAAAAACGATAGAAAACAACGAAAATCGCAGACACTTCAAAATTGCTAATCGGCTGATTATTACTGCTATTTGCCTCTATCCATTTTCGCCGAAATTATACCCTTAAAGCACACACTCTCTTGCACTTGACGAAGTGGTGGTGACCGGGACCCGTAATGCTGTGGATGTGCGTCATCTTTCGCAGACAGTTTCTGTGGTAAATCGAAATAAAATAGAACAGTCCTTGCAGCCCTCATTATTGCCTGTGCTTACTGAAAACGTTCCCGGACTTTTCACTACAGCACGAGGCATAATGGGTTATGGCGTTTCAGGCGGTGCCGCTGGTGGCATCTCGATTCGCGGACTTTCAGGAAGCACGGCACGAATGATGGTGTTGATAGACGGACATCCGCAATATGCCGGTATTTTCGGGCATCCGATTTCTGATGCTTACCAGTCGTTATTGGCGGACAAGATTGAAGTCCTGAGAGGGCCTGCATCCGTACTATACGGTTCAAATGCGATGGGTGGCGTGGTAAATATCATGACCCGAAAAATGCACAAGGATGGAGTACATACAAACCTGCATGCAGGGTATGGTTCATATAACACGATTGAAACCGAACTGACCAATATGGTTCGGAAAGGGCGTTTTTCTTCGGTCATCAGCGGATCATACAACCGTACTGACGGACACCGTGCTGACATGAATTTTGAACAGTACGGAGGATATGCCAAAGTGGGATATGACATAACAGAGAACTGGAATATGTATGCAGATGTGAACGTGACGCATTTCAACGCTTCTTATCCGGGTCCGGTGTCTGCTCCTTTGATTGATGGAGACCAGCGTATTACACGGGGTGCCACATCGTTATCCCTAAGCAACGACTACGGTAACACATCCGGTGGGTTGAGTTTCTTCTACAACTGGGGAATCCATTGGATTAACGATGGTTATACACCCAGTGCGGGCGAGACTTCACAGAACGGCCGTTTTAAGTCGCGGGACAATATGATGGGCTTGTCGTTATATCAGAGTACACAATTCTTCAAAGGAAACCGTATCACTTTCGGATTCGATTGGTTTCGTTACGGAGGAAAGGCGTGGACAGATTATGTGGCAGGAGAAAATGCCGGTACACGACGTGATTTGGTGAATAAGCATGAAGATGAGATTGCCGGATATGTGGACTTCCGCCAAAACATTGGCAGATGGCTGACATTGAATGCCGGTCTTCGTGTGGACAATCATTCAAGAATCGGGATCGAGTGGGTGCCGCAGGCGGGACTTGCTTTCCATCTGCCTCACTCTATAGAGTTGAAGGCTTCCGCAACAAAAGGATTCCGCTACCCGATTCTTAGAGAAATGTATATGTTCCCGCCGCAGAATCCTGACTTGAAACCGGAATCAATGTGGAATTATGAAATAGCCATGTCCCAAACACTGTTAAACGGTCGATTGAACTATGGTGTAAATGTTTTCTACATTGATGGAAAAGACCTGATTATGATTCTGCCAAATCCACACGGATCCGGAATGCTCAATCAAAATTCCGGAAACATAGAGAATGCCGGAGTGGAATTGCAGGCAGCTTACCGTATCAACACAGTTTGGTCTGTCGATGCAAACTACAGTTTCCTGCACATGGAAAAACCGATGATTGCAGCTCCGGAACATAAGTTATATGTAGGTGCCGGTTTCACCAAGGGTCGCTGGAGTGTATTCACGGGTCTCCAATATATTGCAGGTCTTTATACTTCTGTGGGAGAAAAAAACGTTACCGAGGATTTTGTGTTGTGGAATCTTCGTGGGCAGTTTTCAGCGACCAAATGGCTTACTCTGTGGGCTCGCGGCGAAAACCTGTTGGCACAAAAATACGAGATAAACGCTGGTTATCCCATGCCGCGGGCAACGGTTATGGGTGGTATAAATATTCACTTCTAATTTTTCAAGATTATGAAATATCCTATTTTAGTAAGCATGATGACGATAATGTCCCTTTATGCCGGAATGGGATGCTCTTCAGCATCAGACAATCCAGAGAACAAACCTGAAGAAAAACCAGATGTTGAACTAACTGATCCTCCGAAAGTTTACATGTTCAAAGAAATCAACTCTCAGAATCTGGTCAGGATATATGAGGCATTAGGTCGGGAAGCGACAGGAAGGGTTGCTGTTAAACTTTCCACCGGAGAACCGGGCGGGCACAATTTTCTTCAACCGGCATTGATAAAAGATCTGGTACAGGAAGTTAACGGAACGATTGTCGAGTGTAATACGGCATACGGAGGAGGCAGAGGAAATACCGAAGCGCATCGTAGAGCCGCCGAAGCACACGGCTTTACCGCAATAGCACCGGTTGACATTATGGATGCCGACGGTGAAGTGGAGTTGCCTCTTAGTGGAGGTCGTCATCTGACACGAGACATTGTTGGATCACATTATTTGAATTATGAGTTCACAATCGTCCTGTCGCATTTCAAGGGTCATGCGATGGGAGGTTTCGGTGGTGCAATCAAGAACATGTCCATCGGTATTGCGTCATCAAACGGTAAACGTTATATCCATTCAGCCGGGGCAAGTACTACAAGCTGGGGCAGTCCTGCACAAGATGATTTTCTTGAGTCAATGGCAGAAGCGGCAAAAGCAGTGGCAGACCATTGTGGAGAAAATATACTTTATATCAGCGTGGCAAACAATCTTTCGGTAGATTGCGACTGCGATTCATCTCCGGCAGACCCTCAAATGGGAGACATCGGAATTTTGGCCTCACTTGACCCTGTGGCTTTGGACAGAGCCTGCACTGATTTGGTACGCGCATCAGAAGATCATGGTAAAGTACATCTCATTGAACGCATTGATTCGCGTCATGGTATGCACACACTTGATCATGCGGAAACAATCGGATTAGGGTATCAAAAATATGAATTGGTCAGATTAGATTAAACTCCATGCAGGCAATGGATCGAATTGAAAAACAATAGGTTTTCCGGCCGCACTGAAAGCATTGAATATCATTAAGGCTTTCCAGCCGGAGGATTAAATTTATCCGACAACCGTCAAAAAATACGATTAAAAAGAATGTTATGGACACTATCAGATTGAACAACGGTATTGAAATGCCAATATTGGGTTATGGCGTTTTTCAAGTATCACCCGAAGATTGCGAGCGTTGTGTGCTGGATGCCATAAATACAGGTTACAGGTTGATAGATACTGCGCAGGCATATTATAACGAAGAAGGCGTGGGCAACGCCGTTGCCAAATGCGGCATACCGCGTGACCAACTCTTCCTTACCACCAAAGTATGGATTACGAACGCTGGCGAAGAAAAAGCTGCACACAGCATAGAGAATTCTCTCCGCAAATTGCGTACGGACTACATTGACCTTCTTCTCATCCATCAGCCTTTCAGCGATTATCCCGGAACATGGCGGGCGATGGAGAAAGCCGTAAAGGACGGCAAGGTACGCGCCATCGGTCTCTCAAACTTTTATCCCGACAGGTTTGTCGATATGGCTGAATATGCGAATATCAAGCCTGCTGTCAACCAGTTGAAGACAAATGTGTTCAGCCAGCAATGGGAAGCGGAGGCCGAGATGGAGCCTTACGGAACCCGCATCATGGCTTGGGGTCCGCTTGCACAAGGAAGTGAAGATTTGCAGAACAATCCCGTATTGACTGCGCTTGCCGGGAAATACGATAAGACCGTGCAGCAAATCGCATTGCGATATCTGGTTCAGCGCAATATCATTGCGATTCCCAAAAGTACCCGCATCGAACGCATGAAGCAGAATTTGGATATTTTCGATTTCTGTCTTTCGGCAGAGGATATGGAGAAAATCCGCCCCCTTGACAAACCTGCGGATTTCCATTGGTCACACCGTGATCCGGAACTTGTGAAATTCCTTCTAAATTACGACAAACAGTTTAATCCTGATAACCGATAACCGTATGTATGATTCATTGAATAAGAAAGTCGCGTTGGTGACCGGAGCCGGGACAGGCATCGGACGAGCCATAGCGTGGCGTCTGGCTGACGAAGGTTCACACGTCCTGATTGTCGGCCGCACAGAAAAGACACTTGCCGAGACTGCGGCGCATAGTGGGAATATCACATGTCATATTGCAGACCTTGAAACAAACGAGGGAATCCGGTCTGTTGCACAAGAGGTGAACAACAGGTATGGGCGCCTTGACATTCTTGTGAATAACGCTGGATGGGCACCTGTCGGCTCGTTCGCCTCGATGAAAATCGAAGAGTATGACAAGGTGTTTGCCATAAATGTCAGGGCGGTAGTGATGCTCACCCAGGCCTGTCTGCCTCTGATAAAAGAGGCAAAAGGGAATATCCTCAATATCACGACAACGATGACGACGAATCCCATCACGACGATGGCCAATTATGCCGCGTCCAAAGCTGCCATATACACAATGACCCGCGCTTGGGCAAAAGAACTGGCAAAAGATGGAGTACGTGTCAATTCGCTTGGCGTGGGACCGATAGAGACCCCCATTTATGGCAAAACGGAACTTTCGGAACTGGAAGCCAAAGCACATAAAGATATGGTAATCAAAAGTGTGCCAATGGGCAGAATGGGAAGGCCGGAAGAGGTGGCCGCAGTGGCGGCATTCCTGACAAGTGAAGAAGCAAGTTTCGTTACCGGTGCTGATTACAAAGTGGACGGCGGTGTAGGTGCTTAGAAAAGTATCTCATTCAAAATCGTGAACTTTTTATGTATTTCAGATCTGGGACATTGTGATGCGTAAATATGTTTTGAACTACTGTAAAAACTTTCATAGGAGTGTAACTCAAAAATACAATCAGGTCGTCGTTCAATCTGACGGCCTGATTCTGTTTAACCATCAATATATCAATGAACAAGATGCACCGAAAGAAAGTCGATAAAACCCTCGAACACGTTGCAACGTGAATTCCCGTTGGCAACCGTCGTGATATGCTTCGGTGGATATGACCCCTTGAAGAAGGGATTGCGCAGCTCATAGCCGTGTGCGTCGTTCTCAAAGCCGATGGCGTAATAGCGTTTGCCGTGCAGCTCATAATTCACTTGCACGCAGTGGCGTTGTGCAATCTCCTTCGGTATGCCGCGCTGCTCCAGATAGCGGAGCAACGCAGGCGACTCCAGCAGTGAAACCTCCACATTCTCGAATGTCGGTTCCTCCACGAATGGCGCAGGTTTGTAAGGCGTGGCTACCGGCATATTCATCTTTTCAGCGATATATTGCGCCTGTCCGATGAAATCTGATTTGCCCGACAACAGTCCGGCGAGAGTGAAGATGTCGCCACCTTCACCTGTACCGAAATCGAACCATACGCCCTTTCTTGGATTGACATGGAACGAGGGCTTTCGCTCGTTGCGGTACGGGGCATAGAACCACAGACCTTTGCTGTCGCGCCCCGTCGGATCATAGCCGAGATGATGCAGGAAATCCACAAGGGATATTCCTTTGATAGCGTCTATATCCATAGGCTAAAAGCGCATCTTTCGTTTGGGCTTCGCCGGCTCCTGCTTGGGCAGTTCCACTTTCTGCTTCTGCTCCTGACCGGCATCGGCTCTTTTGCCATCCTTGTTCTTGACAGGCATAGCCAACGCCATATCGGTATCCGCGCTCTTTCCGTTGCCCAGAACTTCATAACACCGGAAGTTCATAATCTTTTTCATCTCCGAGGCGATGAAAAGATTTAATTCCGACCGATTGCAACTGCCGGTAATCTCATAGGCGAGGTCATATATCCCACCGTAACATTTCTCCGGCTCCTGACTGTCGTACCAGCCGTTCTTTTCGGTGTCCACAACGATGGAGCCTCCGGCAGAATATGGATTATTATATGTCAGCCTGCTACCGTCGTGTGCTGTCGGCTCATAGCCCATAGCCCGCATAAAATCCGCGAGTGGCAGATTCCTAATGTCAAGGTCAATAACTTTAATGCCCATAGCTCATTCGATTATGAATTTGACACCGACACCATACTGCGTATGGAAATGCCCGGTTGAGTTGCCGAACACAAACCTTTCTTTCACATTGGCTGTCAGGGCGATCTTATCAGAGAGATAAAAATCAGCTTGCAAGGTAATCGCACCGCCATAGATGAAGGCATCCCCGTTGTGGAGCATGGAGCCGTCGGACAGGGTCTGCTTACCCCAGTTAACCGTTTCATAGCCTCCGAGACCCGACACGCCTCCATAGAGATGGAATGTCTGGGAATAGTCACTGATAATATGGAGATTATATCCTGCTTCCGCCGTGAACTGCGCCACGGGAATACGGCCCTTTTCGGCGTAAGGCTTGTAAGTCTGGAGATACTCGCAGCCGAAGCTCCATGTGTTCGCACCACCTTTGAACACCGAGTAATACACTCCGAATGAATAGCCGCAGTCGCGGGATTTGCCGGCATAGAAACCGTCTGCCATATCCGCCTTGATTTCAACTGCTGACATTCCGGGAAGGCATCGCTGGGCCATTGCCTGCCCTCCGCAGAGGGCAAGCATGGCAGCGATTATCATCATCGCTTTTCTCATAGATTACTGAATTGAAAGTTCGTCGATTACGTTTGCTCTCACGATGTCCTCGTTCTCCACCACAAAGGACTGATGTCGGCCACCGTCCTTTTCGGCGACCTCGATCACGAGCTGTTTGTCATCGGGAATAGTGAATTTCTCCAGAGCGAACACTGTCCTTTCCGATGATTTGGCAGGAACTACCACGACATAGTTCTGGGCGCGGAGAGGTTCAAGTACCTGTTCCTGCATGGCGGTTCGCTTGATAACTTTCTTATCCACAACTTTGAACGATACAAAATCTATGTCGAAAGGAATGTTGGAAGTGTTCTTCAGCTCCGTGTGGAAATACAACAGCCCATTGTTGGCATAGATGGATTTCAGAAGGAACTGCACCCCGAAACGCTTTGACCCGATATGCTTGATTTCACGCTTGTTCTGCTTGTGGATGGATTTCATAATCAGTTTGACAAGCATAGGAGATTCCGAGCCGAGCCTTTCGAGATAAATCTCCTGCGCATTATTGGGGCGGTTCACCGATTCGCCGTCATGGAGGAAGTCCGTCATCTCGATACTGAGCAACAGCGGCTCTTTGGCGAATTTCACGTTAAACGTGTAGTAACTACCATCTTCCGTTATGACAGAGAGGTTTGTTTCCTGCTTGAACGACTTGAAGGCTGATTTGACACGCAGCACGTTCTTCGCGCCGTCAGCAAGTCCGGCAACGAGGTTTTCATTGCCCAAATCGACATAAGTGATTTCTGCCGGGAAGATGATGTGCGTCGTTTTTTCATAGCACACCTCCAGAGCGTGAGGCGGTATCATGCGGTCGAAGCCCACTTTACGGGTAAGACCGCTGAACTTGTCGCCGTCAGTATAGTTGCCACCATAGACATTCATGTCGTGTTCGGTTGCTTTGGTCGTTACCTGTTCAGTGTCAGGCGACACGTTGTTATCGGCTCCATTGACCGTCTTTTTGCCTTTTGCGAAGGCGGGGGTTGCCATACCGAGGACGGCGATGGCGGAAAGAATAATTGTTTTCAGTTTCATTTTTTTACGTTGGTTTTTGTGGTTTGTTTAATTGTTTTCAGGCTGGTAGAGCATTACTCGGTACCCGGATTTCAGATGCACCTTGACGGTACGCATTTTCTTTGTGAGATACTGGCTCACGCCGTTGATCAGGCCGCGACCCACATCGGAGGCAATCTGCGCCCCTGCGTCGGTGGAGATGTTTATCGAGCTTCCCATTGTGCTACCCATGTTGGCGCCGATTTCGTGGAGTGCGTCCGATTCCATTGAGTTGGGGATATTGATGCCCTCCTGACCGTCAGAATCATATACTTTCAGCTCCACATCATATATTGAGCCTCCGGTTTCCACCGATGTAATCTCAATTTCCAGACGCTCGTCCTGCAACCTTGCCAATCCCGTCAGCGTGGTCTGGCGAGGGATAAGCCTGTTGCCAATCCACATAGGTTCGGTGGTACGAAGTTTCACGGACTGCCCGTTGGTGACGGACTGGTCCCCGGCTATGACAGCGGCGATTGTGTTTCTCCCCGCCGAGCGTTTTATGCCGACCGAGGTGTTGAAGCCACGGTCGTTTGTGGCGGCGCTCAACGTGGATACGACATTGTGGGTCACGTTCTGTACCGGCTGCACGTTGCGTTTGCCTTTTTCATCGGATTGTGCGGGAGGTGCCTGGCTGTTGGCATTGCCGCCGTTGCCCATATACTGCGCCGCCAGTTGATATGACCTTTCAAGAAGTTCCATCTCATTTGGTTGCTGCGATTGCTGTTGCGTCATGGCGTTCTGCATCTCCAGCTCGTCAATCCTTGCCTGTAACTCGGCTACCTGCGCCGATTCATTGTAGTCAGGCACATAAAAGTCCTGCAACGATGCCTGTGCCTGCTGGTATGCTGCCGCGGAGTTCTGTATCTCATCGGGGACAGTCGGAGTCGCCGGAGCAGTTACCGTGTCAAGCTGCATGGACACCGCATTGATTGTGCTGTCATTGCGTGCCTTGTCTTTCTGCGCCGCCTCCTGTTCGTATGCCTTCAGCTTCGTGTCGGGCATACCGGCGGAAGTCTGGTCGGGCAGCTCCATGTTCGCCTTTCCTTTCGTCGCCTCATCCTCGCTGTTTGGGGCGAAGATTATCCAGAGGCATACGAGAAAGGAAAGAATCAGGAGCGTATATACCGTAATGCGTTTCAGCCGTTCACGCTCCGCCGGTGTCTTCGGCGTGAACTTGGCTTTTAGATCATTGAGCAGCTTCATACGCTTTGATTTTTGATGAAACATCGGGAGTGTCATCAGCCGGTAATTCCAGTTGTCTGATATGCTCTATCTCAACGGCTTGCCGGGCGTGGCCGGCGCCCATCTTGTAGCAGGCATGTCCGAACACGAAGAAGGCGGTGAGGATGAACGCCGACAGCAGGACTGTAACGACCATCAGCCGCTGGTTGCGGGGCAGGTCGTCGCACGCCTTTTTCACCCGTTCTTTGATTTTCCCTTTTGGGGCGTGCCACACCATATCATAGAAGGGCGACACGAGATTGTTGATTTTCTGTTTTATGCTCATTGGGATAAGTTTCGTTTTGTGGTTATTAAATCTTTGTTTTCAAGGATTGTCAGTCCCTCGATCATGAAGCCGTTGGGATTGTCGTCGGAGCGTCCGGTGTTCACCAACCGGCAATGCGTTACCAGCGATCTTTCGGTCACGTTGCTCTGGCGGATAATCATCTGCCGGGCGTATGTGCGTACCTGATAGGGATAGCCGTTGAAGTCCGCTATTATGCTGTCCACCTGAAGCACCTGCGTGATGTTACCGGCGATGATGCGGTTGTAGTAACCCTTCTCCACATAATCGGAGTAGTAGTTGTAGGCGCTGCGGTCAGCCAGCGACATGGCGCGGTTGATATTGTGTTCAATCGCCGACTTGTCGGGCGACAGCGTGAAGAACAGCTCATGGAAGCGCCGCACGTGTTCCCGTGCCTCCGCCGGGCGGTTCTGTTCCATATCCTGCGAAAGCGCGAGCATCAGGCTCTTGCCGTTGTCGAGGACATAGATCTTCTCCCTTTGTTTCTCGGCGAAGTTAAGCGACAGTACCACCGCGCCTATTGCTATCAGGGCGCAAAGCGACACCACAATTATGCCGAACAGCCTTATCTGACGGAAAGAGGTCTCGATGTTTTTTAATGACTTGAATTGCATTTAATTTAGGTTTTAGGTCATAGTTACGAGTGATGAAGTGACGACTGCCACCCTCGTCACTCATAACTATTGGTTCATACTTTATTTAAGGAGTTTTCCGATTCGGCCGGCTGCGTTGCCTGCCACTCCACCCGCGATGCTTCCTGCCCACGAGCCTCCGGTCATTGCGGTGTTGTTGATGGATCGGTTATAGCTGCCCATGCCTCCTGCCTGAATAATCCAGCCTGCGACAGTCGGAATCGTGAAGTACCCGATAATGCCGATTATCATAAATATAGTGTACGCCGTATTGCTTCCGTCGAGGTCAACATTCGGATTATTAGTCAGTTCCGAAATGTCATTCTGGAGCATCAGCACCTGTATTTTCGCCAGTATCGTCGAAAAGAGGTCTGCCACAGGCAGCCATAGATATGTCTGGATATACCGGCATATCCATTGGACGAGCGTGTTCTGGAACCCGTCCCACACCGATATTGCGAAGGCAATCGGACCGAGTATCGCCAGCACAATCAGGAAAAATGTCCTTATGGTGTCGATTGTCAGGGATGCTGCCTGAAAGAGCATCTCCAGCAATTCACGAAAGAAGTTCTGGATTGCCTTCTTGACCTTATACATCCCTCGCTCGATATACATTCCGGCGGCGGTGCCTACCTCCGTCACGCCCAACTCGTCTATCTGCCTGTCAAATTCGGCATCATCCACAAGGTAGGCGGTCGAGGGGTCGCTCATCATCTGTTCGTATTCCAGCCGGTCTTTTTCCTCACGGTACTTCTTCATGTCGAGGGTCTGCCCCTCCAGCATCGTGGCGGTACCCTGCACAATCGGCGACATGACGGAGTTTATGGTGCCGAGTACGACCGTCGGGAAGAACATGATGCAGAAGCCTATCACGAACGGACGCAACAGCGGAAAGACATCTATCGGTTCGGCCCGTGCCAGCGACTGCCATATTCGGTATGCGACATAGAACAATGCGCCGAGTCCGGCTATGCCCTGAGCCACTCCCGCCATGTCGCCGCAAAGAGGCATCATCTCGTCGTAGAGCGACCGGAGTATGGAGTGGAGGTTTGAGAAATCTATCGCGCAGAGCATGGCTTACCAGTATTTTTCAGAGCCGTCGCCGTAGAGGTTTATGACACGCTGGGTGTCGGCTTTCTTCTTGGCTCTGAGGTATGATACGCTGATGTTCTTGTTGGTGTAGTAGGCGGTCAGGCTTTTCAGACGCTTCATCTCCTTGTAGCAGTCATCCACCACATCCATGCGGTCTTTGTCCGTCATTGAGAGTGTCGTGATGTTGACCACCTGTTTCAGATCGTTAAGCACGCCTCCCGCTTCCTCCAGCAACCGGGTATAGCCGGATGCGATTGCCGAGAGTTCGGCGCTCGTGAAGTTCGGGTCGGTCAGCATCTTCTTGAAGTTGTTGACATAGTAGCCCGATATGTCTCCGAGCATCAGGACTGTCTGCTGCACCTTGCGGGCATCGCGGACGAGGTTGTTGACCGACTGGAGCGCGTCATAATATTTCTTCGCCTGCTGGTAAATTTTCACGGTCTCCTGAAAATTGTTCACCATGTTCGTCGCCGTCGTTGACTCCTGAACGAGTGACTTTGAGGAATTTACGATGGACTGTGCGATGTTCGACGGGTCTATGACCGTCCATTGGGCGTTTGCCCTGCCCGTGCCTAACAGGAGGCAAAGGGCGATAAGGGGAAATAGAAATTTCAGTTGTCTCATTTTTACTTTTGGATTTAGTGGTTATCTGATTTTGGAGGCCATGCCTCCGATTACTTTCACTCCCAGATAAAGCAGGAGCAAGGGGAATGTTATGGCGGCGATGAAGGCGATTGCGAGACTCGCCAGTATCAGCCACAGTACATAAAGAACTTTCATAGCGGCATCCATTGTGAGAGGTAATTGACTAAGTTTGAAAATGTCTCGACAACATACGGTCTGGCATAGATTACCAGTTTATATGTCGCCACGAATACTGCGGACAACACCGCTATACCTGCGAGAAAAAGAATTGTGCCGGTCATCACTCCGAGGATCGGATGGAATACTCTGGGTATTTTCATACGGCACCCTCCTTTCTCTCGTTGGCGAGCATCTTGATGGCAGCCTCGACACTGCCGCCGAGTTGGGCGGCTTTGTTCAGCACCTGGATCTTCTCCGTTTCCTCGGTGGTATAGCATAGATATTCCTCGGTCGATACCTCCGTGGCATAGACGGCTGACTGTGTTCCGCCAAGTCCGATCCACACCTCTTTATACAGTCGGTTAGGATTGTTCGCCATATTGATACTGAGAATCTGCGCCTTCTCCTTGTCGGTCAGACCCAACAGTTCCTGTATCTGGTCAAAGCGGTTCATATACTTGCGCTGGTCGAGAAGTATCTTGCAGTCGGAGTTATTGATGATGGTCTCCTTGACAATCGGTGACGATATGATGTCGTCAACCTCCTGCGTCACCACCACAGCCTCGCCGAAATATTTGCGGACGATCTTGAACATATATTTCAGGTATTCAGCCATATTCGCTGAGGAAAGAGCCTTCCACGCTTCTTCCACGACCATCATTTTGCGGATACCTTTTAAGCGTCTCATCTTGTTGATGAAAGCCTCCATAATGATGATTGTGACTACCGGGAAAAGTTCCTTGTTATCTTTCACCGCATCAATTTCAAAGACCACAAACCGCTTGTTGAGCAGGTCGATATTGTCTTTTGAATTGAGCAGAAAATCATACCGGCCTCCGTGATAATACTGGCGCAATGTCGTGAGGAAGTTATCAATATCAAAATCCTGCTTGTAGATGGGGATTGGACGCTGCGCCATTTCAGCACGGTATTCGTCACGCATAAACTCATAGAAGGAGTTGAAGCACGGAACGATATTTTTATCCGCCCTCATCTTGTCAAGGAACATCGACAACGCCGAGCCAAGTTCGCCGCTTTCGGTCTTGCTCACACGGTCTTCTTCGGACTTCCATAGAGTGAGAAGAAGCGTCTTGATCGAGTCTTTCTTCTCCACATCGAAAACGCCGTCGTCAGTGTAGAACGGATTGAATGAAATCGGGTTATCCTCCGTGTATGTGTAATAGATCCCGTCCTCGCCGTGGGTACGGTTGTGGATAAGGTTACACAGACCTTCGTAGGAATTGCCGGTGTCAATCAGCAGCACATGGGTTCCCTGTTCATAATACTGGCGCACCAGATGGTTGGTGAAGAACGACTTTCCGCTACCCGAAGGACCGAGGATGAACTTGTTGCGGTTGGTGGTTATGCCGCGCTTCATCGGCTCATCCGAGATGTCGAGATGGAGGGGTTTGCCGGTCAGTCTATCGACCATCTTTATCCCGAATGGGGACGGCGATGAACGATAATTGGTTTCGGCAGTGAAGAAGCAGGCGGCAGGCTCGATGAAAGTATAGAAACTTTCCTCAGCCGGGAAGTCTGCCTCGTTGCCGGGCATCGCAGCCCAGAACAGCGTCGGGCAGTCGATGGTGTTGTGACGGGGCATACACCCCATAGTCGCCAACTGACCGCCGACATCATTCTTTATGCGCCGCAGTTCCTCGGAGTCGTCGCTCCATGCCATGACATTGAAGTGGGCCCGGACTGAGGTCAGCCCGTATGAATGTGCCTCGTTGAGATAGCGGTCTATCCACTCCTTATTTATAGCATTTGAGCGTGAGTAGCGGCTCAACGAGTTCATGTTTCTCGCGGTCTTTTCAAACTTCGCAAGATTCTCGTCATGGTCGTCAATCAGGATATACTGGTTGTAGATATGGTTGCAGGGCAACAGCAACCCGACGGGAGAGGCGAAGCTCAACCTGCAATCGCTCCGGTCAGTCGATAACCGCTCATATCTGTTGTCGGTGCTTACCTTTGCCGGAAGATCATCGGTGTCCGAAAGGGTATGCAGACACAGCATCTTGTCGCCGATGCGCATCTCCTTTGGCGATAGGTCTATGTCCTCCAAACAGGTAACATCCTCCATCGTCAGCGACATATACCGTTCGATAAGCCCTGATTTGTCATCGGTGCCGACAATCTCGTCATCCGAGAGACGGCGCAGCCTGATATAGCCGGTGTCATTGATGATGCGCTCGAACTGTTCCACACTCTCCATGACCTTGACAACCATCTCGTGATTCAATTCTTTGGGTGTGAGTCGTCCACGGCAGAGGGTCGAGAAGTTGCTCTGCTGTCTTGTCCGTTCCTTTGTGGTCTTTGTCAGGAACAGATAGCATTTGTGCGCCAGATACGGGCGCTCGTTGAAGTGGCGCTCAAAAGAACGGTCGAGGAAACTTAAATCATCCTTTTGTAACTCCGGCTGATAGCGTTCACTTATGAACCAGTCCTGTTTATGCACCACGGAGTAGTGCGGCAACACCTTTATCGCCTTGCACCATGCGGCGTGCATCGCCTCGTATTCCTGCGAGGTAACTGTAAACAGCTCCGGCAGTGATACCTCGAAGGCGACCGTTATGTCCGCGTCCTTGCTGATGATGCAGCCGTGTTCGACGGCGAGAAGCGGCAGTTTCGACTCCAATGTTGTTGCTTTCAGTGTATTTCTCATGTTCTTCCTGTTTTAATCAGTCGTTTGAGGCGCAGACGGTTGATGATGTAGCGGGGATGATATTTCACCGCCGAGAGTTTCATCAGACCGTGTTCGCCGTACTTGGCGTTAAGATGGAAGGTGAGCCAGACAAGGGCTGAGGCGGCAGTGACGCCGAACCAGATGCAGATCCATTGGGATATGCCCGCGATATACATGATGACGAACACCACGAACAGGGCGAGCAGTCCACCTGCGAAGATGAACAGGTACTGCGCCTTCAGACCCTTGTACTCCACCGACCGTCCTATGCCTTTGTTGATAGCATACTCGGCCATTGGCTCAGATGATCAAAGGAAAAAAGAGCGTAGGATTGTGGCGGCGACAATCAGGAAGATACACGCTCCGAACCACGACGCGGCGGTCTTGCTGGTGTCGGGGTCACCCGATGACCACTTGGAATAGACCTTGATACCGCCGATGAGACCGACCACGGCGCCGATGGCAAAAATAACCGAAGTATTGAAAAAATGAAAAAATCAAATAAAAAATCATTAGGCATTATAGCCGTCCTCTCCCTCATGATAGCTGCCGTGTGCAGCCTCGCATCCTGTTCCGACGACCTCGATGTGCAGCAGTCCTATCCGTTCACTGTTGAGGTGATGCCCTATGGCGACAAAATCAAGCAGGGTCAGACTGTTGAACTGCGCTTCGAGATTAAGCCCGAAGGCAACTACACCAACACACTCTACACTATTCGCTATTTCCAGTATGACGGCGAAGGCACACTCAAACTTGTTGATGGCCCGGTGCTGGTCAACAACGACCGTGTACTACTCGAAAGCAAGATTTTCCGACTCAACTATACAGCCAAGAGTGCCGATGCCCACAAATTCCTCATTGTGATTGAGGACAACTTTGGCTCTACCCCGTGGGAGCAGACCTTTGAGTTCAACGGCAAGGACAGTGGCGATGACGGAGGCGACACTCCCGGAATCATCGGCCCGATTGTCGGCCCCGTAACACCGATAGTCCGATGAGTAATCGACTTGTCGCTTTGCTATTGCAAAGAAAACTGATGATGTTCTTCGTGGCGTTGCTGACCCTTGTGGCGGCAACGCCCGAAGTTGCCGCAAAGCGGAGTATAATGGAACTGCCGCCTTTTGAACGTGCCGTGCTTATAATCAAGAAGTTTGAAACGCTCCATAAGCCGAAGCACTGGCCTTATGTGGGCTATGGTCATCAAGTTCAGCCGGGAGAACCTTACCGCCGTGGCGTGCAGCTCACCGAAAGACAGGCTGACTTATTGCTTCGGAAAGACCTCAAAAAGTTCTGTGCCTTGTATTCCCAATACGGCAAAGATTCAATCCTTTTAGCCTGCCTCGCCTACAACTGCGGTCCCGGAGTCGTCAACAAAAGCACTGTCCTGAAGAAACTCAAAGCCGGAAACCGCGACATTTTCAAGGCATACACAGCTCACTGCCGCTATAAAGGCAAGTTCCATAAGCAACTCCATCAACGCCGCCTGACTGAATGGATTGTATTATTTGTAAAATAAATGAGGCTCCGTTGAAATAGCACGGTATGTTATTTCAACGGAGTCTTAATACTCGTTATCGAATTTATTTCCAGTTCATTGCGTTACATATATCCGCGCTGACGGACTGGAAGCGGTCATATTGCAATAACCATCCCGGTACCTCGCGGTTCATCCACCCCAACACCTCCATCATTTCCGAATGTATGTCTCTGACTCGATTGATATTCCAACATATTGATTCGTTATGGAATACCCTGTTACGAAATGCACGGAACCTGTTTAATGGAGCCGAAACGTATTTACGTTGCCTTTTGGATTTTGGCATAAAGGGAAATGCCCTGCGCAGATCTTTCCATAAAATACGCTCATACTCACTGTTGAGCAACGATACCCAGAATCCTAAAGTAAGTTCCGCAATTATTTTTGAGGGTGTTATTTGTTCATGCCTGCCGGAAATCTGTTTTGCTGCCTGTGTAATATATCTGTTCAGATTGGATAATCCGGGGGTATTGGGGAATACTGCATACCAATCGTCCCTCCCGGTCATCTGTCGGAGTTCACGGCAAAGGGCATTGCGTAATGTGACTTCAAACACAGACAGGGGGACATACATCGCCTCTGACAGTTGCAGATTGCACCGATAATGGGTTATTGCCCTTTGTTCGTCATGCGGATATAAGGCAAAATACCTCTCCATCCGCTTGTCAGAAAAAACTTTATCGAAAAATATTTTGTTATATGACATATAATGACTAATTTTGCATCGCAGTCCCGGTAATTCCTCTCCCTGATATCAGATGCAGGTGAAGAATCCGGGTTTTTTATTTTACAAAATTAGCAATAATATTTCAGATACTCCCTAAAAAGATATAGTAATCCTGCCAACGCCGCCTTTTGGCGGCCGAAATTTTTAGAAAAACGGCTGGACGACTTCATCACGAGGTCGTCCAGCCTGCTATATTACGACTTGGCAAATGTCTTTTCAAAAGTGGGTGTAAAGTCCCGTTACATCGGTAAAGATGTCCTCCAGCATATCGCAATAGACACCTTCAATCTTCTTGATGTCCTTTGCCGTAACCTCAAAGGTTTTTCGGTTCATAGACTGACGGTAAAACCTCACGTTGTAGAGGTCTGCGCCCTCGTCATAGATGATTTCAAGGCGGTTCGCCGATGTCTTGTTACGGCTTAGGCTCATTCTCAACCCGTTGCCGAGATTGATGAAGTCGTGGCTTCCCGTCATTACGGCGAAACGGTGTCCTCCGATTTGTTGGAGTATCGTTTTTGCAATCATATTATCCATAGTTCCGTTATTTTTGATTGTTGATTTTCTTGTTCAGCCATTCATCACGGCGTTTTCTGCACTCCTTGAGAGTGGGAGCGATGCAGGAAAACAGTTCATTATCGGTATGGCGATAGTCATACATCACCCTGCTTATCTTCTTTCCGCGATGGGCGGAATAGAAGGTTTCGTATTGCTCGGTGCCGGGAGTGGTGGTAGTGCTTACCCCGTTGGCGGTCATTTTGGTTGCCATAGTATTGAGTTTTAGTATTCTACAATCAGTATCCGATATTCAAATGTCATATCGGGGTTGGTTATCTTTCTTTGTTTCAGCCAAAGATGGTGGCTGCCATAACCAAAGGCGAAGTATCGTTCAAGGCTGGAATTTTCAGCATAGTCAGCCACTATCCGGCGCAGGTTTTCCTCGCTGTCGGCATAGAGGATATGGTTCACAAACTCTATGATAACTTCGGCTATCTTATCATCAAAGATGATTGTCGGGTGTTCAAATGTTACGTTCATAATGGGTGGGGTTTTATGACCTGCGCCATTGCTGACGCAGGTCGGATTATACATTAGGCGGTCATTCTCTCCTTGATAAGTCGGGCGTTTGAGTTCACAAGGTCGATGATGCGGTCGTGGTACTCGGTATCCTTGTTATATTTACCGTGGCACTGCACCACTTTGAGGGTCTGCAAGTCAACCTCTACCGTTTCTATTATGGTATCGCCTATCCTTGCCGAAAGTACCAGCGTGTTCTTTTTGAGGTAGTAGGACGATGAGAATACACAGATGTGCTGTGCGGCACCTTCCTGGCAATATTCCTCTATGCTTTCAAGCACCTTTACCGATATTTCATCATCGGAGATTACAAGACCGAAGAACTTGGATTTTAGAGCCTTGAACTGTTCCTCGTTCTCTTTCTCGCGGAGCAGTCTTTCCTCGTTTCTCCTGCGGTCGGCTTCCTCGCGTTCCCTTCTGCGTCTGTCCTCAATGATGCGGCTCGCCTTGTCGTGCGCCTCTATGAAATCTTCGGGGCAGATGTTCTTCGGATTACGGAGGTCTTTGCCGAGGTTCTTCAGCATCCTCAGATAGTCGCACCACATTCCGATGTTGTTGATATGATAGCGGTGGCGTCCGGCGATGAGATACGATGCCCAGAATTCATCCGCATTGCTGGGATTGACAAGAAAGTATTTCATTTCCTCAATCTTCCCGGCTTTCATCAGCGTTTCCATCCTTGGGTCTGAAAGCAGAGCCTTGAAAAGTCTGACGGGGGATATTCCGTGGAAATCGCCCTTGAAGCCGTTGCGTTTGAGTTGGGGTATTACCGTCATTCTCGGATAGACCTCGCTCCATACGACAACATCATCATACAATGAATTGTGCGGGCGTATCTCCATGTCGCTCCAATAAGACCAGCAGTCGCAGTAATGGAAAGTAAATCCTCGGAGCAAAGCCATGTCGGTAACTTTGCCTTTCGGAGAAATCCACCTTTGCACGACCTCCTGACAACAGAGTTGTCTGACCTCTCCCTTACGGCTTTCGCTCGTTATCTGCGACACTCGGATTACTTGAAAACCCTTGTGTGCCGTTATGACGCTGAAATATGCGGTTTCCTTATGGATGCGTTTGCGGGTGTCCTTCACTTTCAGTTCAGTTCCGCAGTGAGGGCATTTGCAACCTAAAACGGTATCGCAGAGATTGCCTTTCTCACCCTTCCAAACGTGTCCGCAGTCGGAGCAGGTCATTGTTCCGCTATTGGTGCGGTAGGCGAAATGCTCAAAGCAGTGGCGGTATGCCCATTCCTCTTGTGTCGCTGTTATGGGGCGCAGTGTGGCTGATAGTTTCGCCACTTGCTTTTGTAATGCTGTTCTTGGTTTCATAGCCGTAATATTTTAGAAGTCGAATAGACTTGCTTGTTCAACTTGGGGTTTGCTCTCGGTGGCTTTCTTGGAGTGTGAGGGTTTGCGCATCTTAGCAATTTCCTCATCACGGAGTTTTGCAATGGCGTCCTGCCGTGCCTGCTCCTTTTCTTCCTCGGTGAGTTCTACGGTATGATTTACCACCACCTTGCAGTTGACAGGGTTGCCGACCTCAATCTCGCTTTCCTCCCAATAGTGCATTGCCATTCCGAAAATTTCATCATCTGCAAATCCGTTGCAACCGCTTTTCTGTACTTGGTTGATGATGTATGTAACGCAGTCCTCCATAGACTTGGAGGGGTTCGCAAAGCGGATAGCGAACAGTGGGTCGCTCTCGGCTCTCCTTTCAAGATAAGCCTTGATTGTTTCGCTGAAGGCTCGTGTGCCTCGGTTTTCTCTTGTCGTTGCCATAGTCGTATATGTTTTAGAATGTTGCGAGTATGATTTCTTCTATCTTGGTTGTCGGAAGTTCCATATGGAAAAGCCAACTTATAAAGAGCTTCCGCCCTGCGGGTTTGAGTTCTCGGTAGAGTTCACGAAATGTTGAGATATTGCCGTTGAGATAGGTTTCCACCATATACTCGGCGATGTTGTCAACCTCGTAATACTTGGCTTGCTGTTCCCAAGTCTTTGAATGTCTTTTTGTTGCCATAGTCGTAAATGTTTTTAGAGTGTCAAAAGCCAATATATCGCTCCGATTGCGGTAAGGATTGATATGAGCCAGCCTATTCCCCTCAATATGGGTTTCGCTATCGCCCACAACGCTATCCCGATAACCGCCCCGATGATGATTGCCACCGCCTTACTTATGCGGTATAGATAGGAGGTTTGGCGAGCTTGCCTTGACCTAAAATCTTTATGTTTCGCGGTTGCTTTCATATCGGTGGGAGCTTTTTTTTAACCATGCGTCCAAAGACAGTGTGGCTGTATGAGTTGCTTGACACCTGAAAGGCGTGTGGCGGCAAAAGAGGGATGTTCGGCCTTGACATCAAAAATACGAGCCGACGCAGGAGGTCTGGAGATTTTTTATGCCAAAGCCGGAAGAATATCCCTTCGCCACACGTTACCCTATGGCAAGCGGCTTATACCTGCCCACTTGTTGTCGGTACGCCTGATTCAAATGGCTTCCCCGGATTGAAAGCCCGTGAAAACATAAATGGTCTGCCGTCCTGCTGTGACGGCATCGGAAAGAATATCCCACTGAGAAAAGAAGCCGGTGCAGACCCGCAAAAAGAAGTGTGCCGCTATGATATGGATATGCAAGACCATTCATTGCGGCACTGTTCTTTGAGGTGGCTGCTATACAAGCCGAGAGTGGCGGGGCGGTCGGTAAATTCTGGCTGCGCAAGCGTCAGGACGACAGCCATACCGGGCGATGCGTCCCGGAACACGGACAACAGCCGTTCAGTCTTATGGTGACGGCAGCGTCCCCGATGCCATTCCATAAGGTGACGGCCAGTGTCGGTGTTCAGCATTGCCCATAGGCGTGATGCGGTCGGCAGGTGTCAGTGGCTCCGTCCACCGTCACCTGTTGACGGCATATCGCCGAAAACCCTGTCGTCGGCCTGTCGCTTTTATAGCGCAGTGAAGAACTACCGACCGTTCCGCCTCTCACGGCTTTCATGAAATAGGAGAATGAAATACTCATCAAACCATATACTCATCTTCTATGGCGAGGATTACCACTCATCTTCTTTCAAGAATATTGGAGGAAGAAAATATGTTTGTATTTTTTGTTTGTATGCCCCTCATTTGTTTGTATGGGAATATTTCCGATTGGTGTTTTATGGTCTCAAATGGCAAAATATGTTTGTATATAAGTAGGTAAACGACAGTTAAATAATTGATATTCAGTGTTAAAACCCTTCTTTAACGAGGACGAATATTGAGCGAAATATTTAACGTAAATACCTGATAATCAATGGCTAAGAAAAATTTTATTTTCTTGGCCAAGAATATTTGTTTTCTTGGCTAAATTCCGTTTTCTTGGCCAAGAATATTTGTTTTCTTGGCTAAATTCCATTACCTTTGCAGAGGTTTGTGAGTATCACGAAAAACCGCAATTTTAACCTTTAAAACCTCTCCAAAATGGGTAGACCAAAAAGATTATATCCTTTAGGCCGGTATAGACTCCGAATTAGAGGAGAAGTTGACCCCACGAAGCAGTATTGCATCTCGCTCAGATTATCGTCAGGATGTGGTCTAAAGATGTCCCTTTTGAAAATTTGCGGCAAGAAGCGTTGATTTCGCTATCTTTGCCACTCAAACAGTCACATTATTAATGCCAATGGGATTTCTGAAAACTATACTCAAATTATTAGGCGGCCTGCTTATTGGTGGCGCAATTGGTCTTGTTCTTGCAGGAGCGGGGCTTATAATATTTTATTGCTGTCCGATAAAACTTTTTGAAGCGCGAAAAGAT
>ULPZ01059733.1_pt1 | contig 22740 bp, 20 predicted proteins | sample 1953991 | NCBI WGS metagenome assembly ULPZ01 (sample SAMEA4835642, study PRJEB28245) | human gut metagenome | biome: gut microbiome; material: fecal sample | place: Denmark | collected 2008
TTTGCTTTTGCAAACCCTTGTCCTAACTGGTGGAGGTAAGGGGGATCGAACCCCTGACCTATTGATTGCGAACCAATCGCTCTCCCATCTGAGCTATACCCCCGCAACGCAGATACGTTTACACCCTAAAAAAATAAAAAACAAGTCTTTTTTACGCCTATGGAAAAATTTTTCTCCACTTGCTCCCTTTTCGTCCGCTCCGTCTGCGCCGGCTTCATTCGCAGCGGTTCCATTTGCAGCGGTTCTGCCCGCGTTGAACTCATCTCTTCTGTTCCGCCCTCTTTTACTTTGCCCGTTCCGCTTTTTTCTGCCCCGCTGCCGGCGCTTGTTTTTTAACAGCCGGCACCTTCTCCAACAGTCGCCCCTCATCTTTAACAACTGCCCCCTCTTCTTTAACAGCCTTCCTTTTTTTTAACAAAAGGCAAAAATTTTGCTTGCAATTTAAAAAATATGCCGCTATAAGGTCATCTGTTCTCATAACGGGGTTGTAGCTCAGTTGGGAGAGCGCTTGAATGGCATTCAAGAGGTCAGGGGTTCGATTCCCCTCAGCTCCACCAGTTATCAGAAAGGGCTTGCCGTTTGTGCAGGTCCTTTAATTTTATCAAAATTAAATTTGTTTTGTTGCGCTTTGCATTTTGGGCAGACGGGGAAGATTTAACCGGCGGGGAAGATTAGGCAGGCGGAGAAAATTTAACCGGCAGAGAAAATTAGGCAGGTGGAGAAAATTTGGCTGGCGGAGGGAAATTTGCTGGCGGAGGAGATTTGACAGATGCCCTTTTTTAGCGGGGCGGAGGAAAATTTGGGCTCATACGAGAAAAAGTTTTACCGGAGCGAAAATAATACTTGACTTAGAGCAAACTCTAAATGTTAGAGTAGCGGCAGAATCGGGATGGGACGGTTTTGCACTTTCGTGTTTCCGGTTGCTTTTGCCGGAACGGCATCCTATATTGTGATAAACATTAACTACAGAGAGGGAAGAACATGACATATCTGGACAGGGTAAATTCACCGGCCGATGTTAAGAAGATGACGGCGGAAGAATTAAAAGGTTTGGCGGCGGACATCCGGGAGGGGATTTTGAAGCGCGACAGCCTTATCGGCGGGCACGTCGGCCCGAACCTCGGCTTTGTCGAGGCGACGCTCGCGCTGCATTATGTCTTTAACTCGCCGGAAGACAAAATCGTTTATGACGTGTCGCACCAGTGTTATGCGCACAAGATGATTACCGGGCGTAAAAACGGTTTTCTCAATCCTGACGATTATGCAAAGATTTCCGGCTATACGAATCCGCACGAAAGCGAGCACGACCATTTTGTCATCGGGCATACGTCAACGTCGGTCAGCCTGGCTTCGGGGCTGGCGAAAGCGCGCGATCTTAAGGGCGAAAAATACAATGTGATTGCGGTTATCGGTGACGGGTCGCTGTCGGGCGGCGAGGCGTTGGAAGGGCTGGACTTTGCCGGGTCTGAACTCGGGACGAACTTTATCGTGGTGGTCAACGACAATCAGATGTCGATTGCCGAAAATCACGGCGGGCTTTACAATAACCTGAAGCAGCTGCGCGAGAGCAACGGCAAAGCGGAGACCAATCTGTTTAAGGCACTGGGGTACGATTATCTGTATGTTGCCGACGGCAACGACATTGAGGCGTTGATTGCGGCATTCAGACAAGTTAAAGACAGCACGAAACCGGTAGTTGTCCACCTTAACACGCTGAAAGGCAAAGGCTACAAGCCGGCGGAAGAACACAAGGAACCGTGGCATTGGAGCGTGCCGTTTGACGTGAAGAGCGGCGAAAAGACGGCTGACTTCGGCGGCGGGGAAAATTACAACGATTTGACTTATGACTTTTTGCTGAACAAAATCCGCGAAAGCGATGCGGGAAAAGGCGGAAAAGTTGCGGTGCTGACGGCGGGAACGCCGGGCGTGTTCGGGTTTACGCCGGAACGGCGCGCCGAACTGGGCAGCCACTATATTGACGTCGGCATTGCCGAAGAGCACGCGGTGGCAATGGCATCGGCGCTGGCAAAAGGCGGCTGCCGTCCGGTCTTCTGCGTTTACAGTTCATTTATCCAGCGCACTTATGACCAGCTGTCGCAGGATTTGGCGATTAACAGCAATCCGGCAGTGATTTTGGTATTCGGCGCGGGTCTGTCGCCGATGGATGCAACGCACCTCGGCTGTTTTGACATGGCGATGGCGGCGAATATTCCGAATATCGTTTATCTGACGCCGGCGACGAAAGAGGAATATCTGGCGATGCTGGAATGGGGCATGACGCAGACGAAGCGTCCGGTGATTATCCGCGTGCCGGGCGAAGTTGTTTCCGACGGAGCGGCGATGAAGGCCGAAGCGGCGGAAGTTAAGAGGCTTAATGTGGTTGAGAAGGGCGAAGGCGTTGCCATTCTGGCGGTCGGCGATTTTCTGGAGCTGGGGCGGCAGGCAGCAGCCAAGCTTAAGGAAAAGGGTATCCATGCTACGGTGGCAGCGGTACGCTGCGTGTCGGAACCTGACGAGGCGGCGCTGGCGGAACTGGCGAAGACGCATAAAGTTGCGGTTACGCTGGAAGACGGCGTTTTGGACGGCGGGTTCGGCGAGAAAGTCGCGCGGTATTACGGCGCAACTGCGCTTAAAGTGCTGGCATACGGCGGCAGAAAGGAATTTACCGACCGCGAGCCGCTGGACGAGATTTACCGCAAAAACCGGCTGGAACCGGAGATGATTGCGGAAGACGTCCTGAAACTGCTGGAGGCGTAAACAAAAGCCGGGAATAAATAACGTTTTTGAAGGCAGGCGTTGTTTGAAGGCTTGCGTTCGGAAGCAGAGCCCCGTTGCGGAAGCAGCGGGTTTTTTTGTGCCGGGCGGGGAAGCAGCGTTTTTTGTGCCGGGCGGATATGACGGGGGAAGCTGCTGCTACTGGTTGTGCAGAGGGGAGAAGGGAAGGTTGTGGCTGTTAATCAGGAGAAAGTATATCTGGAGAGAACAGAGAATATGCGTTTTGAGGGGGGAGGATTAACAAAAAATTTAGGCTTTAGGAGATAGGCTGGCTTATGTTAAAAAAATTAGCCGGTTTATGATAAAATTGGAGAGACGATGTTGCGTAAAGTTGATACGGGGCTGGAAGCGGAAAAGGACAGGTTTCGGACATATTACAGTGAAAAGCTGTGCGGCGATTATGTCGGTCTGGAGCCAATCAGGAAAAAATATCTGCGGCAGTTTGGGGTACGGATGGCGGTTGGATTTGTTGCGGCAGGATTGTATTATGCCTGCTGTGTCATGCGGAATGTTTCGGCGGAGGTGATATTCAGCAATAATGTGTTGGGGATTTATGTTGTATTCATTTCCTTTTTTGGGTTATGGGCGCGAAAACCGTGTGTTTGGTATCAAAAGGATAGTAAGCGGCTGGTTATGGATAAAATTCTTGCATTTTGGGGTGATGTGCACTATTCCGCTTCGAGCGAGTCGGATATTCCGGCGGAGGATTTAAGGAAATCCGGGCTGTTTGGGAATTTTGAAGACAGGAAGGCTGCTGATGAGTTTAAAGGGGTATATAAAGGTGCGGAGGTAATTGTTTCCGAACAATGTTTGACGCGGACAGTGCATATGCGTGAAGGCAGCCGGGAAGCGATGGTTTTTAACGGGATTGTCATCAAGCTTAAACTGGCAAAAAAAATTGCCGGGCAGACGGTGGTACGGAGTGACCGCGGGTGGTTTAATTTTATGATTTCGGCTCTCAGGGGCGGACGGAAGGAGTTTGCCAACGGTACTGTTGTTGAGAGTATTTTTATTAAATCGATGCAGCAGAATGTCAAACTGGAGGATCCGGTGTTTGAGAGGGAGTGGGAAGTGTATGCGACTGACCAGATCGAGGCACGGTATATCCTGACGCCGGCACTGATGGAACGGATGCTTGAAATTAAGCGGCGTTTCGGAGGCAAAAGCATTGAGTTCAGTTTTTTTGACAATCAGGCGTTGATTGCGGTGCGTACAAATAAGGATATGTTTGAAACGACGTCTTTGTTTACGCCGAGTTTGTCGTATTGCAGGGTGCAGGAGGTTGTAGCGCAGTTTTACAGCATATTCTCCGCAATTGGTCTGTTGCAGGGAGCAGAATATGAAAGAGCGGTGTCTGTACAGCAGTAACATTGCCGGCGCTGGCGGGCATGTTTGTATTTGAGTGCAGTGTGGGAGAAGAAGCAAAGGTTTGACTTTTTGTTTAAAACGGGCTATATTGGCGACAGGTTTAATCCGAAACGGAGATTTTGCAGATGGCAATGCGGACAATGACGGCAGCAACAGCGCTTGTAGCGGCGTTTGCGGCAGTATTTTCAACGGCGGGAACAGCTATGGCTAAACGGGATTTTTCCGTCCGCAGCGAGGTGCGTTGTGATGAGGCGGGAACCATGTGTTATGACGCGCGGAGCGGGGCTCCCTTTTCGGGCGAGCTGCGGCTGTATTATCCCGACGGAAAGGTTCAGGCGTCCCTTTTTTATGCCAACGGACGGCAGGATGGCAAATACCGCGTCTTTTTTGCGGACGGAGGTTTGCGTTATTCCGGCGTTTATAAGGACGGGAAACCGGAAGGCGTGCTGACCGCCTATTATGACAACGGGAAAATCGAGGCCGAGACAAGCGTCAACGGCGGCGTGTGGAACGGGCTGCGACGGTCGTTTTACCGCGACGGTACGCTTCGGCAGGAGGAAAATTACGCCGACGGCAAACGGCAGGGAAACGCCAAGCGCTATTATCCCGACGGCAGCCCGGCGCTGCGCGTGGCGTATGAACAGGGCGTTCCGGTTTCCGGCTATTGCCTGACGCCGCAAGGGCAGAGGATTGATTTCAGTGCCGATATAGCGGCATTTGCGGAAACGGGGAAAACGCCGTGCGACGAGATGATGACTCAGGCGGAAAAAGACAGCCTTCCCGGAGAGAAATGAGCGCAAATGGATCGGGGTGTCGGAAGAAACCGTGCGCCAGAAGGAGCGGCTTGTCAGAAGAGGATGTGGGCCTGAAAGAACAGTTTGTCAAAAAAAGCCTCTCGTCAGAAGAGTGGAGAGCCTTGAAATAAAAGCGGGGCGTCGGAAAAAACTCTCACCAGAAAAAGCCGCGAGCCTGAAAGAACAGTTTGTCAGAAAAAGCCTTTCGTCAGAAGAGTGGAGAGCCCTAAAATAAAAGCGGGGCGTCAGAAGAAGTCTCTCATCAGAAAAAGCCGCGAGCCTGAAAGAACAGTTTGTCAGAAAAAGTCTCTCGTCAGAAGAGTGGAGAGTCTTAAAATAAAAGCGGGGCGTCAGAAGAAGTCTCTCATCAGAAAAAGCCGCGAGCCTGAAAAGCGGCGATTATCCGTGCTGCGACCTCGTCAATGGTGCCGGCGGCATCAATGACGGCGAAACGTTCCGGTTCGGCGGCGGCCAGTTCAAGATAGCCGCGGCGCAGGCGTTCGTGAAACGCAATGTCGACATTTTCAAACCGCAATTCTTTATTGGCCATTGTTTGCGCTTTTTGGAAGCTGCGCTGCAGACCGATGCGCGGGTCGATGTCGAGCAGAAACGTCAGGTCGGGCTTAAAATCGCCGGCGACAATTTTATATAATCTGTCCATTATTCCGGTGTCGGCAAATTTGCCGGAACCGTAAAACTGGTAAGCGACGGTCGAATCGTTAAAACGGTCGGAGAGGACGCATTTTCCGGCGGCAAGCGCAGGGAAAACGACTTGCGTTAAGTCAATACGGCGGTCAGCATAGAACAGCAGGATTTCGGTGATTTCATCAAATTTGTCTTTGTCTCCTTCAACCAGCAGGCGGCGGATTTCCTTGCCGACGGGGGTGCCGCCGGGTTCGCGGGTCATTACGACATCGCAGCCACGGATACGGAGATATTCGGCAAAGCGGGAAATCTGGACGGATTTTCCGCAGCCTTCGCCGCCTTCAAAAGTGATGAAAAGCCCGCGCCGGGCGGCTGAGGAAGCCGGGCAGTCGCGTTGGACGTCGGAGGGAGCAGAGTGGTCGTGCCGAGTGGGGGCGGAGGCAGGGCGGAAAGTATCGCAATGCGGAACCGCAGCAGAGGCGGTGCCGGAGAGCGGAGTGCTTTGGCCGGAGACGGGTGCGGCGGAAGAGGAACTGTCGCCGGTGCCGGAGAGCGGAACGGAGGGGTTCATATCTGCCGTCATGTTACTCACCGGTTCCGAAGACAAAATACTTCAGGTTGGCGAGGAAACGGCTGAACGGGCCGATTTTGGCAACGTTGTCTTTGGCGACCAGCGGGATTTTATCTACGGTTTCATCTTCATAGGTGATGAACAGTTCGCCGATTTTGTCGCCTTTGAGCACGGGGGCTTTCAGCGGCTGGTCATAAATGATTTTGGCGCCGTATTTGCTTTTGCCGCTTTTTTTAATGGTCCTGACGACTTTTTCGGGAACGACGGCATCAACGGTTTTGACGGTGCCGTACCAAACGGGGACTTCGGCCATAATCTGGTTCTCGTTAAAAAACTTATAGTTGTCGAAGTTGGCAAAACCCCAGGTCATCAGGCTTTCGGTTTCTTCGGAGCGCTGTTTGTTGCTTTCCAGCCCGGCCATCACCTCAATGAGGCGGCGGTTGTTCCGGACGGCAGAACCGGTCAGGCAGAAACCCGCTTCAGACGTGTGGCCGGTTTTGAGACCGTCGGCGCCTTTGAGGCTGTAGAGCAGCGGGTTGCGGTTGCCCTGGCGGATGCCGTTAAAGGTGAATTCCTTTGTGGAAAACAGGTGGTAAAATTCGGGAAATTCGCCGATGATGCGCCGGGCGAGCAAAGCCAGGTCTTCAACGGAAATTTTATGTTCGGGGTGAGGCAGGCCGGTGGCGTTTTCAAAGTGGGCATTATGCAGGCCGATTTTTTCGGCGGTCTCATTCATCATCGCGGCAAATTCCGCTTCCGAACCGGCAAGGTTTTCGGCGACGACGATGCAGGCATCGTTGCCGGACTGGATGAGAATCCCTTTCAGGAGGTCTTCAACCCGGACTTCCTGTCCGATTTTCAGAAACATGGTCGACCCGCCGGAGGCTGCGCCGCCCTTGCGCCAGGCGTTTTCGCTGACGGTAAATTTGTCGTCAAGGGAAATTTCGCCGTCCTTAAGCTTGCTTAAGAGGACATAGACGGTCATCAGTTTGCTCATCGATGCCGGGGCAATCATTTCCTGATGGTTTTTGGTGAACAGATAGGCGCCGGTTTCATAATCCATCAAAATCGCGTTTCTGGCCTTGGTTTCAAAGGCGTGCGCCGACGCGGCGAAAGAAAGGCAGGAAATTCCCGCCGCCAGAAGGCAGAGTTTTTGGGAAAGCGATATGCGGCCGGATTGATTTTGCCGCAGGGAATTAGTGATATTCAGAGCCATTGTCGTTTGTTCTCCAGTTTTAGTTGCCACAGGGCGCCGTCTGGCGGGAACGGCGGATATTCCGCCGCTGCCGGAACGGGCTAATCTTTTTCCACAATAGTTACGTCCGAGTGCCCGTAATCAAGCACGCGGTCAAGGATTTTCATCGCTTCGCCGCGGTTCGGATAAGCACCGAGGCGGACGCGGTAAACGCCGTTTTTGCTTAAGTAGGCTTCGTAAATCGAAACGTTGCCGAAACGCTTCATATTATCCGCCATCTGCCTGGCCTTGTCATAATCGGCAAAGGCGCCGACCTGGACGAAGAAAGGGCCTTCGCCTGCGCTTTCCGGCACATTGACCGCCGCAGCGGACGCATTGGACGCCAGCGAAATTTCCGAGGTGTATTTAAGCGGCTGGCGTTGTTGTGATGTGCTGATTTCGTACTTTGCCGGCTTGGCGGCCGGTTTTGCCGCGGCAGTTCCGGCGGCGGGTGCCGCAGCCATTGCCGTCTGCGTGTTGGAATAAGGTATGGTCTGGTTGCCGTAAGTCGCGGAGGAATTGGACGGGGAAAGCATGGCTTCCTTTATGGCGCGGCTTTCGCGCTCCAAAACTTCGACTTTGACTTTGGTTGTGCCTTTGTTTTTGTAGCCCAGCAGTTCGGCACCCTTTTCGGAGAGGTCGATAATGCGGTTTTTGACATAGGGGCCGCGGTCGTTGACGCGGGCAATAATCGACCGCCCGTTTTCGAGGTTGGTTACGCGGACAATCGACGGCAGAGGCAGCGTGCGGTGCGCAGCGGTTACGGCGCGCATGTCATAGGTTTCGCCGTTGGCGGTGCGCTTGTTGTGGAAGTCGTCGCCGTACCATGAAGCCATGCCGGTTTCAACGTAGCCGTAATCTTCGCGCGGGGTGTAGCTTTGCCCCATAACGGTATACGGGTTGCCGACTTTGTAGATGCCGCCGTCGGCTTTGATGGCTTCGACTTCTTCGGTGAGGTTTTTGTATTCAAACTCTTTCGGCTCGGAAGCGCAGCCCGCCAGCAGAAGCAGGGTGCCGAGCCCGAGGCAGAAGTTCAGGTTTGTTTTCAATCTCGTCATTTGTATCGTTCCTTTGCGTATCGTCATAACCGGAATTCCGGCTTTTGTAAAGCTTCAACAGCAAGTTATTGACTGTTTGTTTTTATGCAGAAGCGCCAAAATTTTTTTGACAATTATAAACTTTGCGCTTATTATACGCGTCAAATCCTTAACAAAAAGTAAGAGAATTGCCAATGTTGAAGAAAAGCCGGATATTTTTAAGTTGTATGGCTCTGGCCGGAGCCGGGTTCGGAGCGGCGGCCGGGGTTGGCGCGGAGGAAGCGCGGGTGGCGGAGATGATACGCCCCGAGGACGAGGCTCTGCTGGCGGATATTTTTGCGCCGGCGGGCAGCGCGGAGGTTTCCGGCGGGCGGGCGGCCGTTTCGGGACAGGAAGACGGCAGCGGTACGGAGATGAAAGGCGCCCGCGCCGCGAGCCGGGTGCAGGCGGTACCGTTGAAGGTTATACGAAGCAAGGCGGCAGCAGCGGCTGACAGTTCTGCGGCGGTCAAGAAGAATAACGGCGCAGCGGCGGGGAATGATGGCGCCGCGGCAAAGAAAAACGGCGGCACAGCGGCAGAGAAGAATAATGCGGCGGCAGAGAAGAGCAACGAGATAGCAGCGGGGAACAGTGCTGTAACGGCGGGGAATGGCAGTGCAGCGACGGAACACAGCGTTGCAACGGCGGGATATTATGGCGCGGCTGCAATGGAAAAGGGCGGCGCAAGAGAGGCAAAAGCGGGCGGAACCGAGGAAATTATTTATGTTTATCCGAATAAGAGCGAACGTGAAACGGCCCGTGCGCCTCTGGACGAATGGTATGACGCAGCGCAGCACAGATATACTGGTGCGGCAGAACGGGAAGACGGTGCCGGTACCGGGGCGGACCGGGCAACCGGCGCGTCTGGCCGTGCGGAAAATGAAGCTGAGATTGCCGCATATCGGGAGCAGATAGCTTCCTGCCTTGATGCGCGCGCGGACGGGCTGGATTTGGAAAAGGCCATGCTCTATCAGGGAAACGTTTATGACGCGGCGGCATATCTGTCGCAGACGTTTGCAGAAGTCAACGCCTGTTATGAAAATATCGGTTATGACATTATCAACGCATATTATGACGGTAATCCCGAGATGCTGGCGGCGTTTGCCCAAAAGGCGCAGAGCTTTTATGTCGGCGGGGCGGATACGGGATTTAATCCGAAATTCTGCGGCGAAGACTGTTCGATGCAGGCGGTGGCCGATGCACAGACGGAGCAGTTTGCGGCGTTCAGGACTTATCTGGCACGGCTGCTGGCCGAACGGCCGCAGGAGAAATTGACCGGGCAGGGGGGAGACCTGACTTCACGGCCGCAGGAAAAGCTGACCGGGCAGGGGAAAGACCTGACTTCCCGGATGCAGGGGGAATGAGCGGCGCAGATGGCAGACGAAGCGATTTATCCCAGCAGGAATCCGTATCTTATCGGGCATGACGAAGAAGTGCGGCTGTTTTTGTCGGCGTACAATTCCGGCGCATTGCATCACGGCTGGCTGATTACCGGCGACGAGGGAATCGGCAAGGCGACGCTGGCCTATAAAATTGCGCGTTTTCTGTTGGCGGCGGAAACCGGCAAAACTTACGAAACGCTGGAGGTTCCGGTTGACGGTCCGGTGTTTGCGCAAGTGGCGCAGAAGTCGCATCCCGATTTTAAGGTGCTGGAGCGCGACTTTACCGAGACGGATAAGAAAAAGCTGATTAAGGCGATTAATCAGGGCGAAGAAGTCGACGACGAAATGAAACAGGGGCTGAAACGTTCGGCGGTGATTAAAGTCGAAGATGTGCGCGGCGTGGTGGAATTTCTCGGCAAGAAATCGTTTAACGACAACTGGAGGGTGGTGATTGTGGACAGCGCCGACGATTTGAACGTTTCTTCGGCCAATGCGCTGTTGAAAATTTTGGAAGAGCCGCCGCTTAAAAGCATTCTGCTGCTGGTGTCGCACAATCCGGGGAAATTGTTGCCGACCATCCGCTCGCGCTGTGCGAAGCTGGCGCTGAAACCGCTGCAGGAAACCGAGGTGGCGAGCCTGCTGCGGCGGTATAAGCCGTCGCTGAAAGAGGCTGAAGTGCAGGGGCTGGCGAAGATTGCGGCGGGGAGTATCGGACGGGCGCTCAAGTATGCCGAAAACGACGCGCTTGAAATGTATGAAAATATTAAGAAAATCTGTTACGGCGGGGCAAAATGCGACGGCGGGCTGTTGCTGGAACTGGCAGGCGACGTTGCCGGCGACGAAGACTGCTGGTATCTGTTTGCCGAGCTGGTCTGCCGGTTTGTACGCGACAATCTGCCCGATGCGGCACATCCGCGCGAGCTGTACGAGGCTTATGAGGCGACGCTGAAAATCCTCGACGAGACGGTGCGGCTGAATATGGATAAGAAACTGGCGGCGCTGCAAATCCTGACCGGGCTGGGCAGCGCGTGCTGACAGGTAGGCTTTGCCGTAACAATTGCGGCCGAAGAGGAGAGAACGCTTATGTCGGTTAAGGATATTATATTTGTCGTGTTGGCCGCGTGTCTGATGTGTTATTTGCATCGGCGAGATATGCTGGGACGGGCGGCGGCCGAACTGGGAACGGTGGTTTCCGTGCTGGCTGTATGGCTGGTTTTGACGGCGGTGACGTGGAAACTGATGGCGTATGTCGGCGTACCGCTGCCGGTGGCACTGGCAACAGAGGTGCTGGGTGGTGCATATTTACAGTTTATTGTGCTGGCGGCGGTGTTTTATTATAAGAATTTTGACGATTAGGCGGCGATGCCTAGATACGACGAAAAGAAGCCGGACAGGCTGAAACCGGCTGCCGCTCGGAAGCCGACGTTCCGGAGCTGCCATTTAGAAACAGCTGTTTCAGAAGCCGTCGTCCCCGGAGCCGCCGTTCAGAAATCGCTGTTTCGGAGCGGCCTTTCAGAAGCTGCCGTTTCAGAGCGGCCTTTCAGAAGCTGCTTATTAGAAATAGTACCTGTCGTGTAAAAGCTGTTCGTCAGAAGTGATTTTTCCGAAACGGCGTTCGGCTGTATTGATGTTGCCGCAGCAGCCGTAATTTACCATACCGATAGAGAGAAAAGTAAATAATATAAGGAGAATAATAATTCCTACGGCATGAAGAAAGAAGTTCCGGCAGCGGGCGCGTCTTTGCTTTTGCAACAGGGATTGCTGCGCCAGAAGAAGTGGTGCACGGGAGGTATTTATGTCAAAATTTTGCGGCGAGCGAGAGGTTCCCGCGTCAAAGTTTTGGGGTGCGATCCTGCAGATGGAATTTACCGATACCGGAATTGCCAGGGCGGGTTGTGCTATGTTATTGGCGGAGGAGCTGCCAAAGGGCTGTTTTGCTGTCGGGGTTTGGGGCGGCAGAATTGTTTTTCTCAGTTTATAAAGGAGTATAAATTCTTCACATACGCCGATGATTAGGCAAGGGATGAGTAAAGTTAAACCGCTTTCGAGCATAGCAAATATGCATAAGACGACTATTGTCAGGCGAAAACAGGGCTGATATTTGTGCCAGAACGGAAACCGCGTTGTTTTTTGGGGGGTATCGGTTTTGCAGTTTTGGGCTTCCGGCGGTGTTGGTGCAGCGACGTGCCGGGCTTTCAACCGGCGCGAGAATGCGGCGGGAAGCGGCAAAAGACATAATGCCGACAGGCCAAAGAACAGGCAGCGCCAAATAATCTTAGGCATGAAGCCTGAGATACTTGCGAAGTTCGTAAGAAAGAAGAGAAATATGATGAGGAGGGCAATCAGACAGAAATACGGCAGCAGGGCATCGCGGCGGGGCGTACGGAAATCAAAAGCCGAGCGGCGGATGTTGTTAATGTCGTTCATTCCGCGGTATAGTATGTTCAACATTACGGGAACGGATAACAGCAGCACGAAAGAACTATAGAGGATAAATTCGGAAGGATCCACAAAGGTTATTTTGTCGGCAAATATGGAGTAGGGGAAGAATACAATGAACCATATCAGCCCGAGGATGACTTGCGGGTATATCCGGCGGGTATGCAGAGCCAAGGCGGTGAAAAATATTATCAATAATGTTTTGGCAAGACAGCTCAGCGGCGTCTCGACAACCCAGCGGAAAGCCCAGCCGATATACCAGCATTTGGCGATAACCAGTGCGGTTATGATTTTGACGATGGTGTCGGTCATGACTGATATGGAGAATTTGGCCGCAGTTGCGGTGCAGGTTGCGGCGGTGTCGGTTGTGGCAGTGGCTGTGGCTGTGTTGTCGGTTGCGGGGGCTGCGGCGGTGGCAGCGGTTGCGGGGGCTGCGGCGGCAGTGGTTGTGGGGGAAGCTGCTGCGGCGTCAGTGTTGGTCATGCTTTTTTCCTTGAACAATAAAATTTCATTTAGGGTAGCATTGTACTGAAAAAAAGCAAGTATTTTTGTTTGGGGCGGTGCTTTTTAAGGCTTTTTAAACGCTCGGAAAGTATTATGGACAGCGATTGCGAAAGGATAAAACGAATATGTTTACAGACAGCCATTGCCATATTGAAGATGACGCAACCGCGTTTCGGGCAGGTGAAGCCGGCGTCGGCGTGATTTTGAATGCGGGAAAGGATTTGGATGAGGCGGCGGCGCAGCTTTTGATGTGCGAGCGGATGGACAGTCTGCGGGCGGCGCAGAGCGCGGCGGACAGGGGCAGACCGGCCGGCGTTGCGGGAGAGCTGAACGGCACCGGAGCAGGAGGTGGGGAAGGCACCGGGGCAGGAGACGGGGACGGCGGCAGCGGCGAGAATGAACAGTCTGCCGGCCGGGGCAGCGAGGCGTGCGGCGGGACAATGAAGCGGATTATTCCGCAGATGTGGACGTCGGCGGGCGTGCATCCTGACAGCGCACCGAATAAACTGGGGCGTATCGGCGTGGCGGAAATCGTGCGAGCGGCGGAACATCCGAAAGTCATTGCCATCGGCGAATGCGGGCTTGATTATCACTACGGCGCAGATGCCAAAGCGGAGCAGAAAGAAATGTTTGCGCGGCACATTGAGGCAGCGGGCATTACGGGACTTCCCTTAATGATTCACCAGCGTGAGGCGGAGGACGATATGCTTGATATGCTGCGGCGCGGGGCGGAGAAATTCGGCGGGCTGGCCGGGGTTATCCACTGTTTTACGTCGACGCAGGCGTTTGCAGACGCGGTGCGGGAGCTCGGATTTTACATTTCGGCGTCGGGCATCGTTACGTTTAAGAGCGGGGCAGACGTGGCGGCGGTTTTTGCATCGTATCCGGCAGATAAAATCCTGATTGAAACCGACAGTCCGTATCTGGCGCCGGTGCCTTACCGCGGCAAAACCAACGAGCCGGCGTTTGTGGTAAAAACGGCGGAGAAAATTGCCGCAATTAAGGGCTTGACGATTGAAGAAACAGCGCGTATAACTACGGATAACTTTTTTAAATTGTACCGAAAAGCGAAACGATAAGAAGAAAGGTGTATCGTGTCCAAAGTCATTATTTTAGGTTCGGGAGCAGCGCCGGGCGTGCCGTCGCTGGCCTATGGTTTCGGCGATTGTGATCCGAAAGAGGAAAAGAATATCCGGCTCAGGTCGGGAACGTATATGGAAATCAGCGGGGTGAAACTGCTGATAGATACGTCGCCGGATTTGCGGATGCAGCTAATTTTATCGAATATCCGCGATGTGGACGCAGTGTTTTATACCCATGCGCACGCAGACCATCTGCACGGAATTGACGATTTGCGCGAGATTAACCGGATTACCGGGCGCGCGATTGAACTGTTTGCCTCGCCGGAAAATCTGAGCGTTATCCGGACGAGGTTTCCGTATCTGATTGTCGAGAAAGGGGAAGACGTGGATCCGGTATATCGCGCGGCGCTGCACCCGAATGCGTTTGAATACGAAAAGAGCTTTTATTTCCGCGAACTGAAAGTTACGCCGATAAAATTACAGGGGCATAACGTGGAATGCAGCGGGTATATCTTTAATGACGGCGAAGTCGTGCATATTTCCGATTTTCGGGATATTCCGGAGAGCGCGTTTGAGTTTATCAAGCGGCGGCCGGAAGTGCTGATTATGCCGCTGACAACGCCGGAGGGAACGCGGTTTCATGCAGGTTTGACGACACTTTTAGAATATGCAGAGCGGATTAAGGCGAAGAAGACGATTATTACGCATATGGCGGTCGAATGCGACTATGCGGCAGTTAAGGCGCAATGCCCGGCGGGCGTGGAACCGGCGTACGACGGCTATGAAGCCGAGTGGGCGGACGCGGGCGCGCAGGCGGAGGGCTTTTAAGAGGAAGCGGTGCGCCGGATGGTGTTCTGACGGGGTACGCGCGGCAGGCGTTGCGGCGGCAGGCGGACGGCGGCTCCGGAGAGAAAATGGGCGTTGCGGCGGCAGGCGATAAATGACGGCGCGGCGGTGCAATGTACGGGCGTTTCGGGCAGGGTACGCGCGGCAGGCGTTGTCGGGCGGCAGATGTCGGTTTCGGACAGAACCGGAGCGGCGAACAGCAGTGCGAGCGGTTTCGGAGAGAACGGCGGCGAATTAAAAACAAAGAAAGGAAAAGAATATGTTATGCATTTACCATATGGCGGATCACGACGGCAAAGGGTCGGCGGCGATTGTCAAATACGCGCATAAGGACTGTGAGCTTCTGGGATATAATTACGACCAGGAAATTCCGTATGCGGAGATTGAAAAACATCAGGAAATCGTTATCTGCGACATTTCTTTTCCGATGGACTATATGTTCAAGCTGCACGCGGAAAAAGACCTGATATGGATTGACCACCATGCGTCGGCGATTGCGCAGTATGACGAAAAACTCAGGGAAGAGGGCGGTTTCGGGATTAAAGGGCTGCGCGCGGTCGGCACGGCGGCAATCGAGCTGACCTGGCAGTATTTCTTTCCGGCGCAGCCGGTGCCGGAAGGGGTAAAGCTGCTGGCGCTCAACGATTTGTTTGATTTGCGCGACAAAAGGGTGCGTCCGTTTGAGTTTGCGTTTCAGGCGCTGGGCGTCAACCGGCCGTACGAGCGGGTGTGGCGCGATTTGTTTGAGGGGCGGATTGATGTGCCGCTGATGGTGGAAAAAGGCAATGCGATTTTGTCTTACATCAGGCACCGCGACTACCGCCTGTCGCGCAATATGGCGTTTGAGGGGACGTACAACGGGCTCCGGTTCATTGCCGCGAATATGGCGCAGGCGGGGTCGGACTTTTTTGAGTCGCTGGACAATATCGCCAATTACGACTTTATGGTCAGCTTTTCCTTAAACAAACGCAGCAAATGGAATTTGTCGTTCCGGACGGTGAAAGACAATGTGGACGTATCGGCGATTGCGGCGGCGTTCGGCGGCGGCGGGCATAAAAAGGCTTCGGGGGCGTCGGGGCTGGATAAGCTGCCGGAATTTCTGACGCAGAATGTGCGCGAGTGGACGAAGTTTAACTAGGGAAAGCGTCGGAACCGACCGGCGGATGGCTGCGGTTTGTTTGGGAGGCCGGCAGCGGTGCCGTCTGACGGGCGACGGATGTACCGGGCTAAGAAAACCGACAGCGGGGCGCGCCAAGCCAATAGAACCAGTGCGTGGACGGTGGTAAAAAAATGGTGGTGGGTGCGCTAGGTAAATAGAGCCGATGGCGGCAGGATTTGAAACAAGGGCATAGAAAAAGAGCGTTCGTGTGAACGCTCTTTTTTTGTATGATGCCTTCAGCTTTAGACAATGTCTTTGCCTTTGGCTAAATTAGCAATCATTTTGCAGACACCGCCGCCGACAATGTATATTGCACAGCAGGCGAGAATAAACACGAGGCCGCACAATGCTCTTACCAGGGCAGGAGCGGTGCATCCGATATTGAATATGATGCAGAAGCTGAGGGCAGCTGCGCATATTAAAAAGATGCTCAGTGTTGAAAAGATCACAATTGCAACAATGTCTTCTCTTTTATCTGCTTTAGTTCTCATAATTCTTGATTTTTTTAACGAGGTTCGGCCCTGTTGCCTAATCCTTCGTGAAACAACGCCACAAGGACTGCCGTTTCAAAATTTAACATAATTAGGTTTTTATGCCGCATTATGAAAAACTTTCAGCATTCAGAACAGAGGAAGCCTCTAAACCAAAATTGTGAAAACCGTTTTCCAATAATACGACATAATATTTTTTTACGTTTCCATTATACTCTTTTTTTCAGGTTTTGGCAAGATGTTTTTATGTTGTAAATTCAGCTTGTTGGCGGCGGAATTTTTTATTTTTGCAAAAAAGTTTGAACTTTTTTAATCCAATTCCGTTATACCAGATGTAAGTTGTGATTTTTGCGAAAGAGATTTAACGATGGACAAGATTTCGGAACTTTTGGCGGAAGCCGGCCCCCTGTATCGCAAACGCCGCAAAGCGCGCCAGTTTGCGGCAGGGACGCTGTGTTCCCTGCTCTGCGGCGTCTGGTTCGGCGCGGCGGTGCTGCTGCCGGAGCGGGCGGCGGACGAAACGCAGCTGGAAGCGTATTATGCGGCGTTGTACGAAAGCGACGGTTACTTTACTTACGGTGTGGCGGCGGACGATATTTTGCCGCTCGACGGGTACGGCTTTTATGAGGTCAGCTGATGGAAAAGCTGAGCTGGCTTCATAAACGGCTGGTCAGAAGCGTGGTGAAAAAAATGCTGAACCGCGCCGACGAGGACGTTGAACAGGAAATCTACATCCGCCTGTGGCAGAAGTTTCCGACTTATCGCGAACAGGAGAAGCTTGGTGCCTGGATACGGGTGGTGGCGGAGAATTTTTGCAAAGATTATCTTAAGAGCAAAAGCCGAAAGCTTTTGGCGGCTTCGGTCGGGGAGGAAGAAAGCGGGCTGGCCGATATGGCAGCGGCAGACAATCCCGAACGGGCGTGGCTGCGCAAATGCCGGCAGCAGCTGATTCTTGAGGCGGTAGACGCATTGCCGGGGGATATGCGCCGGGCGGTGGTGCTGGTCGAATTTGACGGGCTGAGCTATGACGCGGCAGCAAAAAGGCTGGGCATCAATCCCGGAACGCTGAAGTCGCGGCTGCACAACGCCAAGCAAAAACTGCACGAAAAGCTGGCGTATCTTGAGCTTTGACGGATGTGCCGGGCGGCCGGCGGTACAAAAAGTGCAGCGGCGGCGGAAAAGGCGCAAACCCAAAACGTTTGTGCAGACGGCATGACGCGAGGGACAACGGACGGTTCGGGAGATTTCGAACGAGGGATTAACAAGATAAGGAAAGGATTTTGACAATGGAAAAAGGAAGAAAGAATATGCTGATTGTTGCGGGAGCCGCTTTTGCCGGCGGCGTGGCGGTAACCCTGACGGTACTGGCGCTGGCATTTTGCCCGGCGAAACGCCATGGCATGTGGCACGGAGGCTGGCACCGCGATATGCCGCGGGCGGAGATGCGTCTGCCTACACGGCATCATCCGGAGGGGCGCTTTGACGGCGAACGCCATCGAGAATGGAAATATCGAGCAGACAGGGGGGACGCTCCGCGCCGCTTTGGGCATCCAGGCTTTCATCCCGAACGGGCGCTGAAGCACCGCTTTGCGGAAAAGCTGCAACTGACAGATGAGCAGAAAGCGCAAATCGAACAGTTTCGCAAAGAGGATATGGCGCAGATGGAGCCGCTGTTTAAACAAATGGACGACCTGCGCGCCAAAGCTGACAAGCTGCGCGAGGAAAACAAGGCGCGGTTTGAGAGCGTACTGACAGACGAGCAGAAAGAAATTCTTGCGGCGATGCATGAGCGGCGCGCACAGATACGGGAACGGCGTGCGGAGATGCGGGGACGCCGGGCTGAGATGAAGGAACGGCGTGTACTGGCGGACGGGCAGCGTGATGTTTACGGAAAAAAACAACTTGAAAAAACGCAGCCTGCGGGGGAGGAAACTGTTTCCGCCGAGTAGGCCGCAGGATGCTGCCGGATATCAAAAAAGCCGCTGACTTTAGGGTCAGGGGCTTTTTTATGACTTTTTTTCGGTTAATACTAAAAAAATTTCTGCAAAAATGCAATGCGGGCTGTCAGTATCGGAAAATTTCAAATTTTTCGCGGGCGGCAGCCTGTCTGGCGGCGCGTTGAAGTTTGTTTTCATGTTTTTTCCAAACTAAACGGACCGTAAAAACAACGGCGGAAAATGCAATTGCGCCATATTGCAGTATAACGGCGGCATTTTCCATAAAATTTCCATGTTCCATACTCTAATAATTTAAAGTGTTACCTAAAAATTCTTTTTACGATACGGCATATAACATGGCATATTTTTTTTGTCAATAGCTTTTTGGCAATTTTTTTGAAAGGGGAAAAAGCCGTGTTGCGGATTAGGCGTTACTTTTTGGGGGGGGGAGAGATGCCGTGTTGCGGATTAGGCGTTACTTTTTGGGGGAGATATGCCATGTTGCGGATTAGGCGTTACTTTTTGGGGGGGTGAGAGATGCCATGTTGCGGATTAGGCGCTACTTTTTGGGGGTGAGAGATGCCGTGTTGCGGATTAAACTTTACTTTTGATGATAAATATGGTATTTTCTTTTTATATTTGGCAGAAAGGGGCGCTATGGTTAACAAAACGGCGGCATTTGCAACTTTGCTGACGCTCGGAGGGGCGGCGAATGGCGGCATGGCACAGGAAAGCATGGCGCAGGAAGGGCAGGTTCCAGCGTCTGAGAATAATCAAATTTTGGCAGAAACTCGCACGGATACCGACAGCAGTCCATTGCGCGAACAAACGGCGGATAGCGCTCTTGAGCCGCAGTGCTACTATAATTATATTCATTTTGACAGAGATGGATACTGTGGGGAAAAAAGGCGGGAGTGTTACCGAGTGGCCGGGGCGTCATATTCATTGTTTCCGCTGAAAGAGCGGGCGGTGATGGACAGCTTTTTAGACGGAGGAAAAGGCGGGGTGGTTGTCAACCAATATGTCATCTCTGATGAAAATGCATTTGCGATGGCAGCGGGCAACCGTGATTTTCAACAAGCTATGGCTCAATTTCAGGCAAAAGCAAACGGGGTAAACTCACAGATAAAAACACTTGATGATGTGAAAGCTTGTCTGGAGGAAGAGAAGAAGACAAGAAAAAGGGGAATTTTGCAAAAATGGGCGGATAGCTTGGGGCTTAGCGCCGCGATAGAAGCTAAAAATGCGGTGGCAGAAATTAATGCATCTAACCGTTCTGACGCAGTTCTTGCGCATGAGGGGACGCACTGGCAGGATAATGATATTCTCTCAGGCATTCAAACGGGGAAGTTAATGGTGAAACCGGAACATCATTACGCGTTGAAAATGATCAGCGAAATGAAAGCCCGGATGGCGGAAGCCAAGGTTCAGGGAAAAGATGCAGCGCAGGGTTTGGCAACATTTGAGCAGGAGTGTCTAGACGAGTATCGGACGGAATTTACGCAAGATGCACGGGGAAGATTTGGAAATGCCGTCCGCCGGAGACAGCTGGCGTTGGCGATGGACAGCTTGGGAATGCAAAAAGTTGTTCAGCCAACGTATCCCGACGATGTGAAGTACGTGCCAAACAACGATGTGCAGGACGGGTGGGTACAGATGGCATTTTACAGTACGCCCGAGCAGAAATATTGCGTTTATTTCAGGCCAGACAGCGTGGCACAAAATGTTACGCAGTTTACGGATAAATTTAATGAGGTGCATCCCTTTAATGTGCTTCTTGACGAAAAAAAAGAGCCGATTAAAGATAAAAACGGGAATATGATTGCCGTTACGCCTGATTCATATACGCCAGCTGAAGATGCGGTGATTGCGCTGGAAGGCATGAAGCCGTCTTATGGCGATGAAACGATGAGAATTAATTATCGTCAGGCTATGCGGAAGATGCTTCAGCCTTTATCTTCTGAAGAAAGGCAACTGGTGGTCGACAAGCTTAACAGCAGCGCCTATCAGCCGGTACAAAATTTGGAGATACGGCAGAATCTTGCATCTGATGACATTACGTCTTTGCGAGAAGAGACATGGCTGGACGGAATGCCTAAAGAAGAATGCATGGCACGGGCGCTTGACGGCAGCGTGAAACGCATGGAGCGGGAGTATATGCAGCAAAGTGCCGATAAGGCTCAATCTTATGTGGCGGTCAGCCCGCAGGGGGAAGCAATTAAAAAGACGATGACCGCAGAGGCATTTTTGCAGAAAGCGCAAGCAATGCGGCACGAACGTTAAACAGATAAAATGCCTGCGGCGAAAAGGGGAAATTCCCTTTTTAAATCTTTTTAAACGTCTTGAAACTATATTTCCGATAACAGGAAAGAAAAATTTTATCTGATTTAGGGGAGACAGGTTATGGCAAAAACAGTTATTCTGATGATGGACTCTTTCGGGATCGGCGGGGCAAAAGACGCGGCGGCGTTCGGCGATGCCGGCGCGAATACGTTTCTGCATATCGCGCAGAATTATCCAGAGTTTGGCGGAAACGGGCTTGCGCTGCCCAATCTGGAAGCGCTGGGACTGGCGAATGCGGGCGAGCTGGCGTCCGGTGTCCGTGCTCCGTTGGTGTCGGGGCGGGCGAAAATGACGCTTGCCGGCAGGTGCAAATACGGCTGTATGGAAGAAATCAGCGCCGGCAAGGATACGATTTCCGGACACTGGGAAATGGCGGGCGTGCCGGTGTGGCAGGATTTCGGGCATTTTCCGCTCGAGTATCCGTCGTTTCCGGCAGAGATGGTTGCCCGCATCTGCGAGCGGGCGGGGATTCCGGGCATTCTCGGCAACAAGGCGGCGTCGGGCACGGTAATTATCCAGGAACTCGGCGAGGAACATCTGGCGAGCGGAAAGCCGATTTTTTACACTTCCGCCGACAGCAATCTGCAAATTGCGGCGCATGAGGAAAAGTTCGGGCTGGAACGGTTGTACAAATTGTGCGAGATTGCTTTTGAAGAGGTGAAACCCTACCGCATTGCGCGGGTGATTGCCCGGCCGTTTGCAGGAGAGAAGAACGGCGCTTTCGTGCGGACGAAAAACCGGCACGACTATGCGCTCAATCCGCCGGCACCGACGATTCTGGACAAGGCGAAAGCGGCGGGGCTGCAGGTTACGGCAATCGGCAAGATTTCCGACATCTACGCCGGGTCGGGCGTTACGCGCAAGGTTTTGGCGAGCGGGCTGGAAGAACTGTGGGACAAGACGCTTGAAGAAGTGCAGAATCTGAACGGCGATGGCATCGTCTTTACCAACTTTGTCGATTTTGACATGATGTGGGGGCACCGGCGCGACGTCAAAGGTTATGCGGAAGGGCTGATGTATTTTGACCGCCGCCTGCCGGAGCTGGAACCGCTGCTCGGCGAAGACGATGTTGTGTTTATCACCGCCGACCACGGGTGCGACCCGACATATCCCGGCAGCGACCATACGCGCGAGTGCGTGCCGGTGCTGATGTTCGGGCGAAAGGTTCCGGCGCAGAATATCGGGCGGCGCAAGACTTATGCCGACATTGCGGAAACGATTGCGGCGAAGTTCGGGCTGGAGCCGTTCGGAATCGGTACGGCGTTCTGATGCGGACGCGGGAGGAAATCAGATGCGGGAAGAAATCGGACGCGTGAGGAAATCAGAGACGGATATCTGGCGGCAGCGGGGCGGTTTATTTCGGGCGTGAGGCTGGGGAAAAAGGCAAATAATACTTGGCGGGCGGAAAAGTTGTGTTATATTCGCCTATTATGAATTAAATTGATGCAATGTAAGGAGTATTCGTGTTAGCAGGATTAATCACGGCACTGGCTGCCGTTGTGTCGGATCAGGCATCCAAGGCGCTGGTGTTCGGCTTTTTGGCGGAAACGCAGCCGGTGGTGGCGGTAACGCCGTTTTTCAATCTGGTGTCGGCGTGGAATACGGGCGTCAGCTTTTCGATGTTTGACAATCTGGGCGGGGCAGGCGTGTATATCCTGTCGGCGTTTTCGCTTGTGGTTGTCGGTTTTCTGCTGTACTGGCTGAGCCGCGAAAAGACGCTGCTGATGCAGGTTTCGCTCGGCATGGTTATCGGCGGGGCAATCGGCAATGTTATTGACCGGGTACGCATCGGCGCGGTATTTGATTTTCTGGACGTGCATTTCGGCGGTTACCACTGGCCGGCATTCAATCTTGCCGACAGCTTTATCTGCATCGGCGCGGTATTGATTATCTGCGACGGCCTGCTGGTGCGCAAATGCGATAATACGACAACATCATCTAGCAAAGGATAGAAAAAATGAAAAAAGCATTTATTTTACTGGCGGCGGCGTTGTTTTTATCCGGCTGCGGCCTGACGAAAGAAGATTTGGGAATGGCGGCGTCCAAACCGGACGAGACGCAGGGAACACGGCGCAACCAGTTGGTTATTCCGCC
>ULPZ01054657.1_pt1 | contig 22003 bp, 9 predicted proteins | sample 1953991 | NCBI WGS metagenome assembly ULPZ01 (sample SAMEA4835642, study PRJEB28245) | human gut metagenome | biome: gut microbiome; material: fecal sample | place: Denmark | collected 2008
TTTTTTTTCAAAGCTCTTTTTTTTCGTTTCTGGAGCAAATTGCAAGAAGTAAGCAACTGCTATTTGAAACCGTTACCGAAGCACCGTCTCTCTTTCAGAATGTCAATCAATCGCTGCTTTCGTTCTCGAAAGCGGGTGCAAAAGTAGGGCATTTATCTATTCACTCCAAATATTCCTCCCACTTTTTTCTAAGAAAATTCTAACTTTTATGCTAAGTGATTGATTTATAAACATGTTATATAACATATTTTTCTGCTATTGTATTTTCTCTACAAACAAGGTATACAATATTATATAATATAAAAGGGGAAACTGAGGATAAAAGACAGGCGCAAACCAAGCCGAAAGGATAAAATGACAGAAAAATATCTGCCAAAAGCGAGAAACAGGCGGCAATGCAAAGAGCAAGGCGGTTACATTGAAGTTACATAATCGGGCTAATGCGAGATTAAAACAAGAGTTTTCAGCCAGAATACATTGTAAATAAAAATCCCATCAAAGGTTGAATATATCAAAACGGCCCTACCACCCATCAGAATGCCTTTCAGATGCATTTCCTTCGTTCCTTCTTCGTTACTTCCTCGATAAAGGGTACCGTTAAACGAAGAAGATACGGAGCAGGAACGAAGGAAATACGATGGAGAAGGGAAGAAAAGAGGCAAGTAAAGAGGATAAGCCAAGGACTTGAATAATCTACATTTATTACCATTTAGAAGAAGGTATAACGTCCATAAAATCCTATCCTGTCAGTAGGTTTCAGCCACAAACAGCTCACCAATCCACCCTATAACCTAAACGCAAAAGTCCGACTACTGCTTTGCATTGCGAGTTACTTATCAGGTGCAATGCCGGCTGAATATAGCCTTGTTTCAGAAAAGGGAACTGCCAAGTTACTTCGCATGCTACCTCACTGCCAAAACTAAATTGAGCATAATCGAAAAAGATTCCTCCTCTGCTCTTCACCATTTCCATCACCAACCCAGCTCCTGCATATTGACGACATCCGCTACGCACCGTAGCGACCGAATACTGCAACAGAGCATGCAGGTGCGCCGACAACCGTTGCTCAGCATAGCCCCACACAGCTGTCGTCAGCCTGTCCGCTTCCGCCTCCGATGCCTGTCCTTCACTTCCTGCCTCATCAGCAGCAGGCACCCCACTATGTAAAGCAAAGCCCATATTGTAATCGCTCCCATGATTCTGATAATTTATGGATGTTATACTGAAAACCCCGTCAGTCCGCGGACAGAAGCGAAAAGCACTCTCACTTCCGCCAAACCGGTTATAGCCAGTCCCGTTGTAAAGAGAAGTTTCTAACAACCAGTGTCCCAGGCGACATTTATAGTCGATACCCACCGAAGCCATCGGATAGTTGGCAATGGGCCAATTGGTCGACAGTGTGGGAAATATACCACAAGAGCTATTGGTGAACAGTGACATACAGGCCGATGTAAAATAGTCTTCGTTCACATTGCGCACACCAAAGAACCACTCTGACTTACCGATATTCCAGCCCAGACCAAGCACCGCCAATGCCAGCGGCAGATTTTCCTCTTCTATATTGGAAAAGGTCTGCCAGTCGTCCGCCAATCTTTCGTTACTGGTACGGGATACACTGATGGCAGCAACATCTAACCGCCATTGCCCCGCCAGCGTCAGGCTGCCATCGGCACGCAGCAGGTTTACCCATTGGGCTCCGCCACGACCACCCGCCTGCCACTCGGTAGTGTATGCCAACCCGACATCTTGCGCCAACATCCGACAGGTGCCAACGACCAATAACCCAGCCACCAGGCACCTTTTTACCATATTCCCTGTCATAGGCTACAACCACTTTACAAACCGACTGATATACCAGTTTTTCACCAATTGCGTCAGCACACAATAGGCCAACAAAATGCCAGCTAGCCAAGGGAAGTAACTGAATGGAAGCGGCTGCAATCCAATGGAACCACCAAACGTAGTGAAAGGCAAGATGATACCGACAGCCATGATGAGCAGCGTAAGCCCGGTGACTTGCCAGGAGGCACGACTTTGGATGAAAGGAATCTTGCGCGTACGAATCATGTGGACAATAAGCGTTTGCGAAAGCAGTCCCTCTATGAACCATCCCGACTGGAAAAGCGTCTGATGCTCCACAGAGTTGCACCCGAATACGTACCACAACACCAGGTAAGTGACAATATCGAAAATAGAACTGATGGGTCCGATGAAAATCATGAAGCGGCGCAGGTCGGAAGAATCCCACTTGCGGGGCTTGCGCAAATAGTCGGCATCCATGCGGTCGAAGGGGATGGCAGTCTGCGAAATGTCATAGAGCAAGTTCTGGATAAGCAAATGAATGGGCAACATGGGCAGGAAAGGCAAGAATGCACTGGCTGCCATGACACTGAACATATTACCAAAATTGGAGCTCGCCGTCATCTTGATGTATTTCGTGATGTTGCCAAAAGTCTTCCGTCCTTCCAGTACTCCGTCTTCGAGTACCATCAGGTCTTTCTCCAGCAGGATGATGTCAGCGCTTTCCTTGGCAATGTCCACCGCCGAATCGACAGAAATACCAATGTCGGACTGGCGCAATGCGGCCGCATCATTGATGCCATCGCCCAGGAAACCCACCGTATTCTGCTGGTCTTGCAACAGGGTGATAATTTGTGTTTTCTGCAAAGGGGTCAACTTGGAGAAGACCTTCGCTTCGCGCACTGCACGCTTCTGCTCTTCCTCGTCCATCTGTTCCAGTCGAGGGCCAGTCAGGGCATTGCTGGTGTCAATGCCCACCTGACGTGCAATAGTCTGCACCACGGCATCGTTGTCGCCCGACAGGATTTTCACCTCGATGCCATGTTCGTGCAGCTGTCTGATGGCACTTGCTGCCGACGGTTTGGGAGGGTCCAGAAAAGCCAGGTAGCCTATCAGCACCATGTCTTGTTCATCCTCTACCTTGAAGTCGCACTCCTTGCTAAGAAAACTTTTATGAGCCACTGCCAGCACACGCATGCCCTGCTTATTCATCTGCATACTGATTTCCTGTGCTTTACGTTTTAATTCCTGCGTGAAAGGATGCACCGTGCCGCCAAACTCGGCATGCGAACAGATTTCAAGCATCTCTTCCACAGCACCCTTGGTGATAATCTGCCGCTTGCCGACACTATCTTCCACCACTACCGACATCCTACGGCGGGTGAAATCAAAAGGTATCTCGTCCACCTTCCGGTAGCTGTCTTTCAGATATTCCAACGACAATTCCTTGATGTGCGACAGGATGGCCTTGTCCATCAGGTTTTTCAATCCCGTCTGGAAGAAGCTGTTAAAATAGGCATGCCGCAAGATGCGCCTGTCATCGTCGCTACTGCCGTCAGCATTGATGTAGCGCTCCAGCACAATCTGGTCACAAGTCAGCGTGCCAGTCTTGTCCGTGCAAAGTATGTTCATGGCGCCAAAATTCTGTATGGCATTCAGATCCTTCACTATGGTCTTTTTGCGCGACATGGCTACGGCACCCTTGGAAAGGTTGGCCGTGACAATCATGGGCAACATTTCGGGCGTCAGACCCACCGCTACGGAAATGGCGAAGATGAAAGCCTCCAGCCAATCGCCCTTAGTCAGCCCATTCACCAGGAAAACAAAGGGTATCATGACCAGCATGAAGCGAATCAGCAGAAAGCTGACCCGACTGATACCGCGGTCGAACGCCGTGGCAGCCCGATGTCCGGAAATACTGCGGGCTATGGTGCCCAGATAGGTGTTGTTTCCGGTGGCAAATACAATGCCGGTAGCCGAACCACTGACCACATTAGAACCCATGTAACAGATGTTGTCCAGTTCTACCACACTACCCTTGGCATATTTTTTCCCCTTTACCTCAGTATGCTTCTCTACAGGGTCGGACTCGCCGGTCAATGCCGACTGGCTGACAAACAAGTCCTTGGCCTCAACGATGCGCAGGTCGGCCGGAATCATGTCGCCTGCGGCAATCATCACCAGATCGCCCGGCACCAACTCGGCGATGTTAATTTCCTCATCATTCCTCCCCACACGCCTTACATAGCAAGTGTTAGTCACCATCTTCAGCAGAGCCTCGCTCGAGGCATTGGCCTTCCACTCCTGACAGAAGCGGAGGATGGCACTGGCAACCACCATAACAGAAATAATGACAATGGCTGTCCAGTCCTGTTCACCCGGCTCTGCCAACAGCACATCGAGAATGAACGAAGTGATGACCAACCCCGTCAGCACCCCGATGAAAGGATTAATGAAAGCCTTAATGAATACGGAAACAGGATTTTTCTTTTTCTCGTGTTCCACTTCGTTGCGCCCATAAAGCGACTGGCGCTTTTCTACCTCGTCGGCCGACAGCCCGATTCTGTTTGTCTGAAAATAGCTGTAAACCGCAGCCAATGGCTGAGTAGCTGCCAAAAACACCTTCTCGGCATTGAAGGCAAACTGAACTTTGCGTTGTTTTTTCTTCCACATCATACGTTCGATTTTGATTGGGATTACTGATTCTTGTTCTCTTTGGATGCCGCAAAGGTAGACCCGGCCAACGAAAAGAGCCGTTAGAAAAATATTAGAACGGTATTAGAAAACTATTAGAACCAGTCCAACCCAAATTCTGACAAAGGAAAGCCGCTGCCTTCCTGCAAGCAGGAACCGAAGCCTTCAGACGTGGGGCAGTTCAACAACCAAAGTCGTTCCCTCGCCCTGCTGGGAATGAACCGCTATCTGGCCGCGGTGAAGGGAAATAATCTTTTGCGAAAGGGCCATGCCTATTCCGTGACCCTCTACCTGCTTTTCCTGCTCGCCGCGATAGAACAGAGTGAAGAGGTGCTGCTTCTCGACATCCGTCATACCTATGCCAGCATCGGACAAGCGAACAATGGCCCATTTGTCCCAATAGGAAATCTGGACGAACGATGCCTTGTCGGCAGAATACTTGCAATTGTTTTCCATCAGGTTGGAAAAGGCTATGCTGAGCAGGTAATGGTTACCTGTCACGGTTATCAGCCGGTCATCGTCAGCATCTTCCTGCTCGAACAACAGGTTGATGGTATAGTCGGGATGCGCCTTCAGAACATATTCGCGCACATCAAGCAGCAGTTCGTCCAGGCGGATGTCCTGCATTTTGATTTGCTCCTTCTGATAGTCGGCCTTGGCCAAATTCAGCAAGCCGTCAATCAGCTTGTTCATACGACGGGCATCCTGCAAGGCATTCTCCATGGCTGCACGGTATTGCTGCTCCGTGCGTTCCTTCTGCAGAGCCAGGTCCAACTCGGCAATAAGGGCCGCCAGAGGGGTACGCATTTCATGGGACACATTGCTGACAAACATTTTCTGCGAATTAAACGACACTTCAAGACGATTGAGCAAAGCATTGAAAGTGGTACTAAGCTCACCCAGCTCATCCTTCTCATTCTTGACAGGAAGTCGCCGATCGAGGTGTGAACTGGTGATATTCTCAGCCTCACGCACAATGTCTCTGATAGGTTTCAGAGCCGAACGTGCCAGGAAATAGCCTACCAGAACCAACAAAGAAAGCCCAATGACAAACAGCAACAGCAACGTGCGCCGCAGTTCGTACAGATTGTGGTAGCCATAGCCGTCATAAGCGGCAGCTGTCACAATATAGTGCTGTCCCTGAAACTGATAGAGCATCCCCAAAGCCTGATAGCTACCTATGTAAAACTCAATCTCCTTCTCCTCCAGTATGCGGTCTATCATCTTCCGGTCTTCCTTGATGATGTCATTCTGTATAGCGTCGTGATAGAGCATGTGGAAATCTGTGGTATAAACAGCCACTTCCACTTCGTTGATGAAACGGCGGTTGTTCAGATAGATGGACTGCATGGTTCGGGCGTCGACCTGATTTTGCAGAAACAGGTGAGCCTTGGTAATTGCCTCACCTCTCAAATCGTGGAAGAAGGTACGGCTGCGGGTATGCTCGCTGACCACATAAATCATAGTCAGGCATATCAAGAAGACTGTGGCCGTAGCACAAGTGTTCTTCAGGGTCAGGGCTGTTCTTATTTTCATAGTTTATCGGACAGGATAAAGCCCACTCCGGGCTTGGTATGAATAAGCTTGCGGTCAAAGTTCTTGTCTATCTTCTTGCGCAGATAGTTGATATATACGTCGATAAAGTTGGTTCCCGTATCGAAATGGGTGTTCCACACCTTCTCGGCTATCTCTACACGGCTGATAACTTTTTCGGCATTCTCCACCATATAGAGCAGCAGATTGTATTCTTTAGGCGATAGCCTGATGGGGTGACCACCCCTCTCCACTTCGCGCAGGTTCAATCGGATAGTGAGGTCGGCATAAACAAGCTGTTCGGGCGGGCGCACTACTGTCTCTGCACTGCGTTTGAGCAGTACCCGCACCCTGGCGTTCAACTCCCTGAAGTCAAAAGGCTTGACCATGTAATCATCGGCACCGGCATCGAAGCCTTCCAGTTTATCGTCAGCCGAGCCAAGAGCTGTCAGCATCAGGATGGGAATATGTTCATTGTGCTTGCGTATTTCCTTGCACAGTTCAAAGCCATCCAGCTTGGGCAGTATAATGTCTGAAATGACCAGTTGGAAAGAGCCTGCCAGAAAGAGCCGCAGCCCCATGGCACCATCGTAGGCCACCATTGTCTGATAACCATTCTCCTCCAAGCCAATCTTCAACAAGTCGGCTACTCTCTTTTCGTCTTCTACAATCAGAATGTTCTGCATAGCGTTTATGTTATGAATAAAAGAACAGGATTTTCCACACATCAATAAAGCGTATGCGCCGCAATATCTATTGATTATGGGGACAAAGATATGTTTTTTAAGGAGAGTCTACTAAAAACAGCCTGCTAAGTTTATATATAAAATTAAGAAAATAAAAGCATTAAACACTACCATACTTATCAAAATATAACGAGAAAGGATGTCAACAAAAAGGATGTCAACAAAAAGGATTTAACCTCCAATAATATAAAAACTGAAGACATAAGAAAAATAAATTAAGCATCCAATTATTCATAGTTCATCGGATTGAATAATATCTCACGAGAAACATCTGCAGATAATAAAACTTCTAATTTATCAATAATTTAACTGATATCGTATGAATTCTACATAAAAATGCTTTTAGCTTTTCATCCGAATTCATGCTACGCTATCTATAAATACCACAACAAAAGGTCGATATTCTACACTATATTGCTCATATCCGAACTATAAGGAAAACACAATACATAGCATTGTCAATATTACATATTCTACCTCTGAATTTCACAAGGAAATTTATTGCTTATTTAATTTTAATTCATGATATTTGTATCTGTTTAATATATTAGAAAAGTGTAAAATCGAGATAATAAAACAATTAAAATATTCACATTATATTATTTCAACCCACAAACAATCTATGCTTATGAAAAGAATTACTACTCTATTCGTAGCCTTCATTGGAATGGCAAGTATGAACCAAGCATTAGCAACACACGTAAAAGTGGACATTAGGACAGCCGGACAACTAAGCACGTTGGTGGAAAACACCGCATGTGACAGCTTGACTATCTCAGGTAACATGAATAGTGATGATTTTAGCTTTCTTAGAAACAAAATACCGAATCTGGTCTATCTTGATATGACAAAGGTTGCATTAACAGATAATAAAATTCCGAATTCAGCACTACAATCCAAAGAAACTTTACAAGAAGTTATCCTACCACAAAATCTGGAAACTGTAGGCGAATATGCTTTTGACAGATGTTATGACTTAAAAAAGGTCGTTTTCCCAGAAACATTGAGGACCTTGATGTACGAAGCCTTTTCTGAATGTCCCATCAGCGATGGGCTGATATTACCCCAAAAAGTCGCCTACATTGGAGTTAGAGCCTTCGATTACCTAGAAGCTGATGAAATCACGCTTCCTGACAGCTTAAAAGACATTGATTCAGAAGCATTCAGATATAGTAAAATATCCAAAATTAACTTTCCCGACAGTTTAAAAACGATTGGGAACTACGCTTTCAACAACTGTCAACAATTACAACAACTCACATTCAATAAGGGCATACAGAGTATAGGTAACAACGCATTCAGCGAATGTTTCCGACTACATACAGCTACCCTCAAAAGCATTGTACCACCAAGCATTTTCGACAACAGTTTTAACTATACCAAAGTTTTTTTCGTTCCACAAGGTACTGCTAAAGACTACAAAGAAGCCACTTATTGGTCAAACAAAATCATAATTGATGGTGATGAGCCTAAGAAAGTGACGGTTACGTTGACCACAGCCGGCACATTGGGCGAAGAGATTCTAAAACAAGTAGACTATGTGACAGATGTGAATGAACTAGTGGTAAGCGGTCCACTGAATGAAGATGATTTCTGCCAAATACAGCAACGGGCTACCAACTTGATAGCCATAGATATGACCGGATCTACCATAGAGGTACTGCCAGAACATTTTTTCTCCGAAAGAAGTGCCATACTCGACATTAAACTACCAGCTACATTAAAGGATATTGGCAATTACGCTTTCTATCGTTGTTATGGATTAACCAGAATAACTGTTCCAGAAGGTGTAACAAGTATTGGGGAATATACTTTCAGCAACTGTTATTCACTAAAAAACATTGAATTACCAACAAGTTTGACAAATATTGGGAGTTATGCTCTACAAAACTGCAGCAGCTTGAAGACTGTCAATATACCCGATAATGTTACTAATATTAGCTATGCTGCAATTGCAGATTGTGCTATATTACAAGAGGTCAAATTTCCAGCCAATCTGAAAACCATTTCCACTTATGCTTTTTCACAATGTCCCTTATTAGATAACATCATTCTTCCTGAAGGATTAACCGACATAGGAGATTATGCATTTCAACTATGCAGTTCTTTAAAAAGTATCACATTACCTTCAACATTAACAAGACTCGGATATTTATCTTTTTATCGTTGTCCCAGTATTACAGAAATCACACTCCCTGCTACACTGACCTATTGTCATCAACCATTCCAAGAATGCCATAACATCAAAAAAGTCACCTGTCTGGCATCAGTGCCTCCTACTTTATATAACAATTATGATATTCTGTATGATGTAGACAAGAGCAATACAGAACTGTTGGTACCTTTCTGGTCAGTAAACAGCTACAAACTGGCAAAAGGCTGGGATGCTTTCCCTAATATTAGTGCATTGGACTATGAAACCGACTTAATCAACGTGCCCGGTGAGCTGGTGATAGCCGAAGATATACGTTTCAAAAATAATCCCACAGTCTACGTATCGGGCAGTGGGAAACTGACCGTAAGAGGTACCGACCCACTGTCTATGAAAAAATACATTCAATGCCATGCATTAAGCGGATATAATAATGATAACTATTGGTCATACCAAAACCCCGTTTACACCAATCTACTTAGCGAATCGGGTGCCATGCGCGCCGACAGCGTTGTATATCAACTGGATTTGAAACGAGATTATTGGCAATTTATTACACTGCCTTTCGATGTGAAGGTATCCGAAATAGAACTGGACAACGATGCACTGTATGTTATCCGCTACTATGACGGGAAAGCACGTGCCGAGGGCTCTACAAGCAACTGGAAAGACGTGCCCGCTGATGGTACTTTACAAGCTGGTACAGGTTATATTGTGCAAGCAAACAAGCAAACAAGGATGACCCTAAAAGCCATCAACAACGATAACAAAAACCGTTTATTCTCGGGTAACACCCTCACACAGGCCCTGAACGAATACGCATCGGAGTTCGCCCACAATGCCAGCTGGAATTTCCTGGGCAATCCTTACCCTTGCTACTTCGACATCTATTACCTCGATTATACAGCCCCCCTTACCTTATGGGATACCCAAAATCGTACTTATACGGCTGTAACTCCAAGCGACGATGACTATATTCTTAGTCCGATGCAAGCTTTCTTTATACAAAAACCTGTGGGAACAGAAGCAATCAGTTTCACTGCTGAAGGGCGCCAGATGGATACGGCTATTCGCCAACGAGCTACAACCCGGTCGGCGGTATCACCCGACAGAACCGTGTTCAACTTCACCCTAAGCGACGGTCAATCTACAGACCGCACACGCGTTGTCATCAATCCGGAAGCCAGCATGGACTATGAAATGTCATGCGATGCAGCCAAGTTTATGAGCGATGACCAAACAGTTCCTCAGATTTTCACACTGGACAACCAAGGTAAATATTATGCCATTAATGAGCGTCCTCTCAATGATGGACTGGTATCAGTCGGATTCTATGCTGGAGCAAAAGGCAACTATACATTGAGCCTTGCCGACGCATCAGCTACCGCCGACGAAGTCACCCTGATAGACAAACAAACCGGCAGTCAAACACGGCTCGACCAAGAGAGCTATACCTTCACGACAGAAGTAGGCCTATACAGCGAACGTTTTGAACTGCGTCTCAAGACCCGCACCATGACCGGATTGGAAGAACATGAGAATGCCAAGACTGCACGAGTATGGGCTGAAGCCGGACAGATAGTAATTATAGCTCAGCCGGGAAGTGAAATGATGGCATGCAACATCAATGGACAGGTAATAGCCCGACAGACACTGACACAAGGCAACACTACCTTGTCCGTAGTACCGGGAGTTTATGTTGTCAACATTGGCAAAGAGACATTTAAAATCATGGTAAACAAATAAAGCTACAACATCTATGAAATATATATTCAGTCTCTTCATCGTCCTTTGGAGCATAACTGCTTGGGGACAAGAAGGAGAGGGTGGTTTCAATCCATCCAATCCTGCAGAGCCGGGACAGCGATACAACCTGACCATCCAGGCCATCCCCGATGGTGCAGGAAGTACCTCACCGCAAGGCAAACAACAATATGCACTGGGCGAAACAGTTTACTTCAGTGCTTATCCAAACAACGGTTACCAATTTATCGGTTGGGAAGAAAACGGTGACACGATATCAAGAGAACGATACTTCAACTTCACCATGCCAGCACGAAATACGACGCTAAATGCCGTATTCAAGGCCATTGAAGGTTTTAATCCTGAAAACCCCGACGAGCCATCACCGGAAGCCGTCAAATACAAGCTGACCTTAGCAGCCTCTCCTGCTGAAGGGGGACGGTTTAACCTGTCAGCTGAAACAGCCTACAGCGCAGGGAAAGAAGTTTCCCTCTATGCTTATCCCAACAGCAACTACCAGTTTGAAGGATGGAAACAAGGAGACCAACTGCTGTCAACGGAAAGCCCATATACATTCTCCATGGGCAAAGAAGACGTACAAATCACCGGAGTGTTCCGCTTCAATCCGGCCAATCCGGGAAATCCGGGAGCCAACCATTGGAATGCAGAAACAGGTGAATTGATTGTAGACGACTTTGCCCCAGGAAGAATCATGGATGCCGTTGACCAGGTAATAGGAGGTTCGGGTAATCGAAGCCAGGTCAGCATGATTATTGTCAGCGGTCAGATGGAAAGTTATGACTTTGGTGTAGCAGACTACATGAGCAACTGTACTCTACTCGACCTGAGCCGAACAGGTGGATATACCCAAATACCTAACTATGCGTTCGACAATACCAACCTGAACACCATCATCCTGCCCGCCTGTACGGAACATATAAGTTATTATGCCTTTGGCAACAACCAGAACCTGACAGATATCACCTGCTATGCCCTTACTCCACCTACCGTAGAATACAACACCTTTGCAGACATAGCCGAAGGTGTCGTGGTGCACGTACTTGCTTCGGCCATACCCTTATATGCAGAAGCCGAGGGTTGGAAAGACTTCACTATCCTGCCACTAACCGAAGATGTCAAGTCACTGGAAGTCAGCCTGCCGGAAGGTAGCGAAGGTATGTACAAAAACATGACTCTGGAACTGCAAAACCAGCAAAACGGCCAGAAGCAACGTTATGTAGTATCCGACCGTTTGAACTATACCTTCAACGGGCTGCTGAAAAACTGCACGTATCATGTCTACCTGAAGACACCGACCGACGTGGTATTGGGCAAGATTGAAAACATTGAAATAAAAGAGGAAGACTTATCTGTAAGCTTCAATTCTTTACTGGCTCTGCTCAATGTGGATGTAAAGGTACAAACACCTGATAATACAGACGTGAGTGGACAGGTACAAATAACCTGGCTGGACAGTAAGAAGGCCTACCTGTCGCAAGGCAACCAGCTGAAAAGTCAGACGACCGGTACGGAATTGATTTATCGCATCGTACTGAATCAAGACTTGGGTATGCAATACGTTGTACCCGAAGACCAAACATTCACTGTGGAAGACAAAGATACAGTTCTGACCTATACACTAACACCGCTACAAATGGTGACAATATCAGGACAGGTAAAAAATGCCAACGGTAGCGCATTATCGGGAGCCACGGTTTCCGTCTCGCAAAAGCTGAACGGTAAATACTCCAAATCGTTCATTGGACAAACGGATGCAAAGGGCCAATTCTCGATGCAGGTATTCAACGACCAAAGCACCATAGCCATTTCCGCTACCGACTGTATCAGTCAAACACTGGAAATGGTAAACTTCAATGACAGTAGCGAATTGGGAATCATACAATTGAAGGACATTGCAGGTGCCACCCTCAACCTCAACATGACCTACACAGCCAGTGTGACAGCAGGCACGGAAGCTACGACAGAAGACTGGTACTCGGACTACGCCAACGTAGCCTACAGTATCTACAATGAAACTCAGCAGAAAGATATTTCCAACTTTGTCGTGCAATATCCTACCATTGTCCTGCTGGATGAAGTGGCAGAAAGCAATAAGCTCAAACTAACGGCAAGCAGCAAAAATAATGCTTTTGAACCGGTAACAACCACAGCTACAATTGATGCCAATCTGGAAGCGACAGCAACCATCGCCATTGTAGAATTGGGAGGCATTGAGGCTGCTTATCAGACAACTGACAATACAGCAGTTACCGCCATGTTGTATGACAGCAAAGGCGAATTGCTTAAAAAGTACAACTATAGCAACGGTACGCTGTCTATACCCAATTTAGCAAGCGATACCTATACCTTAGTGTCAATGAGCAGCAGCGATTTCTTCAACTCCATCCTAAAGCTTTCCGCTTTGGAGGCATCGGGACTGACTGAAGGTACTGATTATATCAAGAACGAAGTAACGGTAAAAAGCGGTATCATTAGCCAAGTGAACAATGAAAACATCCCGACACTGGACGAGAGCAAACTCTACTATACGGGAGAAAATACATCATTCACCGTAAACAAAGCATCGATTGTTGCAGGCAATTACCTGACACTAAAGGGACTGATTGACTTCAAAGCAGAATATGCTGCAGGAGTCAGCAATGTGCAGCTGTTGGTTGATTTGCCGGAGAGTTGCTCATTTGTAGAGAATTCGGTGATGGTGGGCAGCCAGATTAGTGCTTATACCATAGACGGAAATCGGCTGACTATTGCCTTAGACAACTACAACGAACAGGTGCGTTTCTGCGTGATACCAACTGCAGGGGGTACTTATACACCTAATGCGTTTGTAGAATTCACACTGAATGAGAAGACAGTGCAACAACCCATTGGGTCGGCCTACTACGAAGTTAAGGACCTGTCTATCTCTGTACCAAAGACTGTTGCCAAGAGCACTGTACCTATTAACGGAACAGCACAGGGCAACTCGGAGGTACGCATTTATGACAATGACATCCTTATCGGGCAGACTACAACGCTGGCCAATGGAGTCTGGACAGCAACTTGCGAGCTGAATGAACCATACAATTTGTCCACACACAGGATTTATGCAGAGGTTACGACCAAGCAGGGATTGGAGTTGCAGTCGGAGACGCAGGAGGTAATGTACGACATGAATGCCATACAAGTGTCCAAAGTCACACTTTACCACGACAATCCGGAGATGGGAAAAACATATGAAGTAGTATTCGACTTCATGAATCCAACCAGTGAAGCGCAAAAATACATCTACTACATTTACAACAAGAAATTCACCTTTACGATTGACTTCACCAATAACGACCCTAAGGTGGTTTCCAACGTGGTATTGTATGTAAAGACTGGCGACGGATCCTGGCATCCATTAACAGCGACCTATGACGAGAAAAAGGACATTTGGGTGGCAAGCGGAGAGTTTGGAAATATGTATGATGGACATATTCCGGTGAATGTGAGTGTGGATTATGATGCGAATACGCAGATAGAGATGGATACAAATGAAATTTCTACAGTACTTAACAGCCTTACTAATGATCAAAACGACATCATTACATCTACACAGGAACTTGAAAGTTTACAAGCTGAACTCAACCAGGAAATAGAAAAGGACGAACCCAACTGGGATAGGATTAACTATTTGGAAAACGAAATAGAACTATTAGTCGGAATCAGTTATACTAAAGAAGAAGAGGATGAGGATACAGATATTTCGGACGAAGAAATTGAATTATTAATAGAAGAATGTGACAGTTTATTAGCTATTGATATAAATCAATTAGCCAATGGATTTATATCACTTGATCTCTATAATGACAAGATATACACCGAATATCTAAAAGGAACAAGTATAAAACACTGTACTGGATTAAAACCTGAGCAATTAATAGCTTCTGGATACACTGCCATTCTTAAAACAGATGGAACACAAGCTTATCAGTTGCAAACTGACACTATTTTTTCTTTTGTAGATTTTGAATCCGATATTTACATTACAGTAGATCTCAGAGAACAACAAAAGACTACAAGATCTATATCTAGTATCTATCAATCCACATGCGATTTAGTAGATGATGCTAATAATAAGATAGAATCTTTTTTTCAAGAAGTCAGACAATTGACAAGCATAATATCAAGTACTGCTGAGGATATTACTAAAAGACTCACTAAACAGAACAAAGCGCTTAAAAAAGACATTAGAAGGGTCAGAAATGCACGTAAAATTACTAGAAACAAGGCAAAACGTAAACAATTGAATACTAAATATGATGATCTAAACAAGACTCTAAACAGGAACAAAAAGATCATTAAGTTTATCGAAAAACATTCCAAAACTATTTTTGAAATTAGTAAAGGCTCAAAACTAACATTCGGTGCTTTTGATATTCTTTTCAACGCAAATGATATGCTCAAAGATTTAGGCCAAACATGCAAGTTGGCCAGAAGCATTCCTGAAGAATGTGAAAATGACAAGGCTAATGCCAACCGGTTATTAAACAATATTCACAATTGGGCTATTGGTGCCTCCGCTTTCTATACGTCTCAAATGGGTCTCACCGTTTTTGAACTGTACAGTGTTAGTGGTGGGCTAGCAGGAGCCATCCCATCGGGAGGAACAACATTAACAGCTGTTGGTGCAGCCATTGTTGCGGCCGGTGCAAGTTATGCAGGAGGAAAGATTTACAAGCACTATTTCGACAAGGCAATGAGCAACATTGGAAATGAAATCAAAGCATTAAAATGTAAAAAAGACGATCCCCCCAAAGATACATCACCCAAAGGTCAGCCCTCGGGCAGTACTGACTTAAATCCTGGTATCGACCCTTCCGGCTACGTCTACGAGGCAGTTGAGACCAACCGCCTGCCGGGCGTAACTGCCACCTGCTATTACAAGGAAATGGTGGAAGACATGTATGGCGACCTGCACGAGCAGGTAGTGCTGTGGGATGCGGCTGAATATGCACAGGAAAATCCCTTGTTCACAGACGAGAACGGTATGTACCGCTGGGACGTGCCGCAAGGACTCTGGCAAGTGAAGTTTGAGAAGGAAGGCTACCAAACGACATACAGCGAATGGCTGCCGGTTCCTCCTCCACAGCTGGAAGTCAACGTAGGCATGGTACAGACATCACAACCCTACGTAGCGACCGTGCGTGGTTATGAAACGGGTATCGAAGTTGACTTCAGCAAATTTATGTTGCCCGAAACTATGACACCCGAGTTCATCAGCATTACCCGCAACGGCGAAGCGGTAAGTGGTGAAGTGACCTTCAAAAATGCGGAAGCCAACCCGACGGACAAGAGCACGCAATATGTATCCAAAGTACGCTTTGTACCGGCCGAGGCATTAGCCACGACGGACAAGGTGGTACTGACCGTGAGCAAACGCGTAAAGAGCTATGCCGGCATACAGATGGAGAGTGACTTCAGCCAGGAAATACCTATAGAAAAGGAGCCCAAAGCTGTTATGACCAAGGAAATCGAAGTAGTCTATAATGGTACAGCCGAGCTGACAGTAGCCATCGATCCGGCCGAGACGGCCGCAGGCAAGAAGGTGACAGCCCTTTCGGCCTCATCGGTCATCGCCTCCATCGAACCAGCCGAAGCAACACTGAATGAAGAGGGCAAAGCTGTGTTCACAATCACGGGCGAACTGCCAGGACAGACGATGATACAGTTCAGTGTGGAAAACACGAATATCAAGCCGGAAGTAAAAGTAAACGTAGTGGAAGCAGGTGCACAAAACATCACGCAACGCTATACGTTGGCCGCCGGATGGAACTGGATTTCGGTCAACGTACAGGCCGAGAACCTGAACGACCTGCCCACCCTGTTATCGCCTATCAAAGAAGCCACCCTGACTGTGAAAGGAGCCGACAGTCAACTGGTGAACAATGGTGAAAGCGGCTGGGAAGGTGAACTGAGTAGCCTGACACCGACACAGGCTTACAAGATAAAGATGCAGAAGGATGCCGTACTGGAACTAAATGGAAAGGCAGCCGTGACCAACGAGAACACCATCACCCTGTCTAAGGGATGGAACTGGATAGGCTACGTGTCTTCCATCAGCCAGACGCTGGAAGACGCATTGCAAAACTTGCAAGCCGAGAAGAACGACGTCATCAAGGGCGAAGACAGTTTTGCCGTGTACGACGGAACTGCCTGGAAAGGCAGCCTGCGTACACTGACACCGGGCAAAGGATATATGTACTACTCACAAGCAGTGAAATCGTTCAATTATGCAACTGGTAGCGAGACGATGGAAAACACACCGACTACCCCACAATGGGAATATGATGCTCACCTATCAGAAGACAACATGGTCATTGTGGCCCAGCTCTACAACGGCGAGCAGCAGGTGACCGCAAGTACATATATCATAGGCATATTCGCCGGGGACGAGTGCCGGGGTATAGCCGTGGAAGAGGACAGACTCCTATACATCTGTGCGCATGGCGAACCTGATGATGAGAAGCTGACCCTACGGGCATACGACGTGACCGGACAGAAAGAGTATGACATCCAAGAAGAAGTTACATGGAGCAACGCACTGACCGGCACACCGGAAGAGCCGCTCAAACTGCATGTAGGCGAACTGACCGGCATCATACCCGTCTACGACGGTGTATTGATTTACCCCAGCCCGGTGCGCAACAGGTTGTACATACGTGACGATATACAAAATATTGAAGAAGTGCGCATCAGCAACATGTCCGGACAAACACTTATAGTAAAAAAACAAGTACAACCGTTGGAAGGTATTGCTGTAAGCACACTGAATGAAGGATTCTACTTCATCAGTATAAAAACTGCTGATGGTATTGTACAACAAAAGTTTATGAAGAAGAATTAATCAACACTTTACCTGACTATCAGTAAAAGCCCTCTTTCCACACAACGAAGGAGGGCTTTTTAGTACTCCTCATCCCCAAAGCCATCACACTTCACACAATGTTATTAAGTTTCTGTCCCACGACACAAAAGTAGACGTACACCCTATGAAGTTTCACTGTATTAATTTGGTTATAACCTATTTATCACGAAACAAAGAAATATCAGAGTAAAGTTCAAAATTTGCAATAAAGGTATCTTTCGCAAGCCGATACATGCGTTCACAGGGAAGTTTCACCGTATCTAATTGAGAATTCCATTTTCCATATACACTAAAATACCCATGAAAACAACCCTATAAGCAAGGTTTCACCACAACACACATAAAATCAATTCTTCAGCATCCGATGTGAAAGCGTGAAACTTCACCACTCAGAAAGACTTTCCAAAAGAGCTTTTACGCAAATAATAGCAATAGACATTTGACACGATAGCAGTTAACTCGCTCCCCGGTAGCACACTTTGGTTGAAGTCTGTTGAAGTCTGTTGATGACAGTAACATCGCAACTATTCATAACATCAATAGCAACGAACACATAACGCAGAGTTTTTCCTTGGCAAATTATTATCCATTAACTGTGACAAAAACAAAAAGCACACGACAAATAGGGTAAATATCAACCTTATTATTTATCTTTGTTAGCTTCAAAGAAGTTGGCATAAAAACATTAAAGAAACAATGAAAGATTTTCTCAAATTTACATTAGCTACCATCACCGGTATTGTAATATCGTCAGTGGTGCTGTTTTTCTTTGGTATGCTTGTCATATTCAGTATGGCAGCCAGCTCAGAATCAGAGACTCAGGTAAAGGACAACTCCATCATGAAACTGGAGCTGAATGGCTACCTGACAGAGCGCAATCAAGACAATCCGTTCATGACTCTGCTGGAAGAAGAATACAGTTCGTATGGACTGGACGATATACTGAACTCCATAAAAAAAGCCAAAGAATCGCCTTCCATCAAGGGTATTTATATTGAGGCTTCGTCATTAAGCTGTGGCTTTGCCTCATTGCAGGAAATCAGGCAGGCACTGGAAGACTTCAAGACGACAGGAAAGTTCATCGTGGCCTATAGCGACAATTACACACAAGGACTTTACTATCTGTCGAGCGTGGCAGACAAAGTGCTGCTAAACCCACAAGGCCGGATAGAATGGCGCGGACTGGCAGCTGCCCCTATGTTCTACAAAGACCTGCTGGAGAAAATCGGTGTGGAGATGCAAGTGTTTAAGGTAGGTACATACAAATCGGCCGTTGAGCCATTTATTGCAACCGAAATGAGTCCGGCCAACCGTGAACAAGTGACAGCTTACCTGCAATCGGTATGGGGTGAAGTGACCAAAGCCGTATCTGAGTCGCGCTCTATATCAACCGATTCGCTCAATGCTTATGCTGACAAAATGATTATGTTCTACCCATCAGCCGAAAGTGTAGAAGCCGGACTGGCCGACACACTGATGTACAAAAACGATGTGCGCAACTACCTGAAAGGCATGATGGGCATTGACGAGGACGACTCGATGCCTGTATTGGGGCTGAAAGACATGATAAATGTAAAAAAGAACATGCCCAAGGACAAGAGCGGCAATATCGTAGCAGTGTATTATGCGTATGGCGAGATAGACGGTGCGTCCTCCGCATCGACAACGGAAGAGGGAATCCAGTCGAAAAATGTCATTAAAGACCTGCGCAGACTGAAGGAAGATGACAACGTGAAAGCTGTAGTGCTGCGCATCAACTCTCCGGGCGGTAGTGCCTATGGTTCGGAACAGATATGGTATGCTGTAAGCGAGTTGAAAAAGGAGAAACCGGTCATTGTGTCGATGGGCGACTACGCCGCATCGGGTGGATATTACATATCGTGCAATGCCGACAGCATCGTGGCCGAGCCTACAACATTGACAGGTTCGATAGGCATCTTTGGCATGTATCCTAACATTAAAGGTTTAACGGACAAAGTCGGGCTGAAGTTCGACGTTGTAAAAACCAACGAATTTGCCGATTTTGGCGCTATGGGAAGAGGTATGAATGCAAGCGAGAAGAGCCTGATGCAGATGATGGTGAACCAAGGATATGATTTGTTCCTGACCCGCTGTTCGGAAGGCCGTGGAATTGCTAAGGAAGAACTGGACAAGATAGCCCAAGGACGTGTCTGGACAGGAAGCATGGCTAAAGAGCTGGGACTGGTAGACGAGCTGGGTAATCTGGACAAGGCCATAGAAATAGCAGTTGCGAAGGCTGGCATTGACGCCTATACCATCATGTCCTATCCGGCCAAAGCTACCTTCTTGGAAAGCCTGTTAAAGGAAACACCAGACAATTACATCAAGGCATACTTGCTGAAAGGAAAGATTGGAAAATATTACAAGCAAATCAATCTCATAGAAAACTTTGACAAGTGCGACCGCTTGCAAGCGCGTATGCCTTTTGACATCAATATCCAATAAAAAGGATAAAAACAACGTGTGAATGGAGGAACAAAACTTCAATATCAACCGGTGGCTTCTGCCCTTCTCGTGGCTATATGGCTTAGGGGTAGAAGTGCGAAATAAACTCTTTGACTGGGGAAAACTCCAGTCAAGGAGTTTTGACATTCCTACTCTGTGCATAGGCAACCTGACAGTAGGAGGGACCGGCAAGACTCCACACACAGAATACCTGATAAAGCTTTTGCAACGGGAAGGACTGCATGTTGGCACGCTGAGCCGTGGTTATAAACGCCACAGCAAAGGATATATACTGGCAACATCGGAAAGCAATGCGTACGACATTGGAGACGAGCCCTATCAGATGAAAAGCAAATTCCCCGCTGTGCAGGTTGCCGTAGACGAAGATCGCTGTCACGGCATAGAGAAAATGATGCAGCTGGATAATCCACCGCTTGACGTTATCTTGCTGGACGATGCTTTCCAACACAGATATGTGAAAGCTGGAATGAATATCTTACTGACAGACTTTCACCGTCTGTTCTGCGATGATGCCCTACTGCCAGCCGGCAGGCTGCGTGAGCCGGCTTCAGGAAAAACCAGGGCACAAATCATCATTGTGACCAAATGTCCCAGAGACATAAAACCTATAGATTATAATATCATAACCAAGCAACTACACCTATATCCCTACCAGCAACTGTACTTTTCTACATTCAGATACGGTATGCCGATGCCCCTGTTTCCCAATCTGGCACAAAGGCAAAATACGTTTGCAAGACTGACTGGAAACGAACAGGTGCTACTGCTGACCGGAATAGCTTCTCCTAGCCCTTTGATAGAGGAAGTAAAGTCGTATACTCCTCATGTAGAAACATTTGCTTATGGCGACCATCACGATTTCAGCGCCAAAGATCTGGAGGAAGTAAAAAAGGCATTCATAGAAATGGAAGACGGTAACCGACTGATTCTTACAACTGAGAAAGACGCGGCACGCCTGAAACATCATCCTGACCTGCCGGAAGACCTGAAACAGTTTATCTATGTTCTGCCTATTGAGGTGGAAATTCTGCAAGACCAAGAACATTTATTTAATCAAAATATTGTCAACTATGTTAGAGCGCATTCAAGAAACAGCGTCTTACCTAAAAAGTAAAATGACCACTCAACCGGAAACGGCCATTATACTGGGCACCGGTCTTGGAAGTCTGGCGCTGGAGATTACCGACAAATATGAAATTCCCTATCAGGAGATTCCTAACTTTCCACTTTCGACTGTGGAAGGCCATAGCGGAAAACTGATTTTCGGGAAATTGGGCAATAAAGATATCATGGCCATGCAAGGACGCTTCCACTATTATGAAGGTTATTCCATGAAGGAAGTGACATTTCCAATACGAGTCATGCGTGAGCTTGGCATCAAAACACTGTTTGTATCCAATGCAGCCGGTGGAACAAATCCAGCCTTTGAAATTGGCGACCTGATGATAATAACCGACCACATCAACTACTTCCCGGAACATCCGCTGCGAGGTAAAAACATTCCGTATGGCCCACGCTTCCCGGATATGAGTGAGGCATACGACAAAAAGCTGATAGCACAGGCTGATAAGATTGCCGCAGAAAAGGGTATCAAGGTACAGCACGGTGTCTACATCGGCACCCAAGGACCTACCTATGAAACCCCGGCTGAATACAAGCTTTTCCGCATATTGGGGGCAGATGCAGTGGGTATGTCCACCGTGCCCGAAGTCATCGTTGCCAACCATTGCGGCATCAAGGTATTCGGCATTTCAGTCATCACCGACCTGGGCGTGGAAGGAAAGATTGTAGAGGTGTCGCACGAAGAGGTGCAAAAGGCAGCCGATGCAGCACAACCAAGAATGACTGAAATCATGCGGGAACTGATAAACAGAGCTTAAAGAAAACGACATCTACAGTCACTAGTGTCTCTTAAAATTTGTTATTGTTGAAATTTTC
>ULPZ01058824.1_pt1 | contig 21709 bp, 29 predicted proteins | sample 1953991 | NCBI WGS metagenome assembly ULPZ01 (sample SAMEA4835642, study PRJEB28245) | human gut metagenome | biome: gut microbiome; material: fecal sample | place: Denmark | collected 2008
ATCATGAAAAGCTTTGTTATAATAAAATACCTCTTCCAGTCTTCTTTGCTTAAAGTAGAATTTTCATCAGTCATGACAATTCGGAAAAGTTCGGCTACTTCATAGGTAAGCTGCAAAGACTTTTTATTTTTGTTGGCCTTAACAACTTCTGTAATTGCTTTTCTGCAAGGAACCTGAGTTAATGTGCATTTCTTCATCACTCTTCCCCCTCGCTTAATTTTTTCATGTACGCATAAGCACACCTCAGTAATCTTTCATTTTTTAATTTCAACGCACACTCAATAATTCCCTGGCGATACATGTATCTATCTGCCAGTCCTGCACATATATCAAGATTTTCCTGCAAATCGTCACGTTCTTTCTTAAGATCTGCGATAATCTCTGTTGCAAGAGCTGTGCTTACTTCTTCTGTCTCCTGTGCCGGAACACCTGTGGACTGCATCACTTCTACTGCTTCTTCTGCCTTTAATACTTCCTTTTTACTCATTTCTCATTCTCCTCTCTCTAACTCACGAATACTGTCACATACCTTTGCGGATATAAACCCGCCAAAGAAAATCATAAGAACGTTCATTACTGATATCATTCTGTCCATTCCTTTCTTTTGTTGTCTGAGGGGAATGAGTATGTTATAATACGCACAGCCCCTCAATTTTGATCGTTTGTCGGGTTACTTTGCCTTTATCAGAGTTGCCGCTCTGGTAAGGGCTTTTTTATTAAATTGCTTCTACCTGAGACTTTCCGAAGAAACTGGCTTTATATGTTGCCCCATCTCCTCTGCTTCCCCAGATAAGAGAACATCCAAATAATGCTGATGCTCCATGCTGTACCTTATAACCAAGCTCTTTCCACTTAGTAAAGGTATTGGTTTCCTCCGTGATTCCTGCTGCATGCTTCGCATCTTCAATTCTTTTTGCATTGATTTCCTCTGCCTTTGCAGATAACCATGCTCTGTGAAGTGCTTCTGCAAAGCTGATGTTCTTTGTCTTACGGTAAACTTTCCATGCTTTCAACATAATCTTGCTGAGATTGTACTTCATTATGCGTTCCTCCTTTGCTTTTCAAGGTCCCTCAGCCCTTCAAGCATCTTCCTGACTATTGATATGCCCTATTGCGATTCTCACAGGTATATGGCTTGAAGTATTGGGGGCTTTCGGCTCTCCCGGCTGTTGTCTGTTCCCTTGAACTGATTACATCATACTATGTACGTAGTTATATGTCTATTGACATTTTGCATAAATATGTACGTAGTTTTTCTGTATTATTCACTATGTACATAGTTGACTTTTTGTGTTATACTATGTACATAATAGGGAAAGTGTAAGTATTTTATTATGCCCTCTTTCCAGAAAGGAACTAATACCATGAGTGAAACCAGTGCAAAAAGAAAATACGATATTGAATATGCAAAAAATAAACTTAAACGTATTCCTCTTGATGTACAAAAGGAAAAATACGAGGAAATCAAAGCCGCTGCAACTGCTGCTGGTGAATCCGTAAACGGATATATAAAAAAAGCTGTAGATCAGCGAATGGACCGCGACAATGCATAATCATTATTATTCACGAAAGGATGTGCTACCATGACCAAACGCTTATATACCTGTGATGATATTATGAATCTGCCTGATTTTATCCGGGTGGAGCTACTTGACGGAATAATTTACACAGATGACTTTACAGATTTAGAGATTGACGAAGAAGTTTTCCAGAATCCACCATCTGAGGAGCATCACGTTACCTATCGTCTTTCTATCGTTAAAAAATAAAACAACATCTGATATTTTACTGTCCATTTATTAGGAGGATTATATGAGCCTTTTTAGCAAAATCAAAAATGTTTTCAATTCATCATCCATTGATATTCCTGATGCGCAGACCATCTATTTTAAAAACGGAGAAATGTACAAAGTGTACCCCACCGATAAGGAAAGTTGGTACGACGCCAGATATCTGGTTTCAGATGGAGTAAAATATGATCTGGAGAATCTGGATGATTTAAGGTGTATTCCCATACCTGCTTTTACAAATATTGATATTATGCATGGCTACGGTATTACCGGAAGTTTAGAATATGTATTGCGCATGAAAGCTGGTAATCTCCGTAGGAAAGGACTCCTCGAAGAATCTAATTCTATCTTGGAGCGAATTCATCTTTTTATGGGTGCAGCTGATAATGGATATCAGGAAAAAGATTTTTTAATATATTCACATTTCCTCCTAAAAGAGGGGCGCTTTGAAGAATCGGCAAAATATAAAGCAATTGTGCAATCCTATTTAAAAACACTAAGAGTATGCCATAATTCTTTTTCTTTTTATAATCGGGCAAAAGATGTGATGGACAAATTACTTTCCGATTGCCGAAAATATAATACTGATTACATTTCTATGAGTGCCCATCGTGCTTGTTGTGAGGAATGTAATAAACTGCAAGGACGAGTATACAGTATATCAGGAAAAAGCAAAATCTTTCCTAAATTGCCAGACGTAATACGCGAAACAGGAAAAGTTCATGATGGATGTGGTCACAATTTTTCGGTCTTCTTTTACACCGGGAAAGATGATACTATTTTCGACAAAAACGGAAATAGCGTAAATGCTATAAAATCCAGTCAACGACCTTTTAAAGACGATCGTACTGCAGAAGAAAAAAAGAATTATTTAGAACATCTTGAACAATTACAGAAAGAAAAACAAAAAGATTTAGACGAAATTGAATATTACCATATACTTTATGAACTTCCTGAAATTGCTCCAAAATCATTCGGTGGATATCGTAAAATGAAAAATGCTCAAACGAAAAATTTTCTCAAACTTAAAGATCAAGCAATAAAACATGGGATTTCAATAAGCTAAAACTGAATATAGTATATTTATCCAGGCAGCCAGTAGAGCGGCTGTGGTTCCCTGATCCTGAGCCTTGACAGGAGGGAATGCTTATGAGCGATTATGAGATTTTTATGATCATTCTGACGACAGCCAGCTTAATTGTATCTATCCTTACATACACACATAAGAAATAGCCGCCCTGCTCTCTGGTAAAGAATAGGCGGCTAAATCTTAGCTAAACATATTTGCCAGGACGGGGAACCTTGACTTCCCTTACTGGCTGTCTTGATAAGTATATTATATGCCAGCTTCCGGGATTTGTCAATTTCCCGTTGCAAATCACCCATATCTCTTACTATCCCTATTTTCTTCTTATACCGCTTCGAGGTATGCCAAATCTTTCACCGCTTCAAGTCGTTTCTTGCAATCCCTGTATATCTCCTGATAATGTTTCCCTTGCATAATTCCCAGATCAACCTCATGCAAAATGATATTTTCCATTAAAGATAAGTTATTAAGCTGCATCACCGTAGCTTCGTCCCTTTTATTGATTCCTGCCATTTTATTTGCCAGTCTGGTATAAGTCATATAAAGCATTTCTGCATGACTGCTTCCCTGCCCCTTTGCATACTCAACAAGTTTCTGAATCGTATCCGTCTCTGCCTTTCTGGTAAGCTTTCCTGCCTTCCGGGTTTCAATCCACATCTGAGTAGATTTCTCGCGGATAAAGTTCTCCATCTGATTAAATGCCCGGATATACTGCAATTTCCATTCAAGAGCTTCTTTTCCGGTAAAACCCATTACCAACAACGCAAATCCATCTCTCGTCATTAAAAACATAGGATATCGTTTTCCACGATTCTCGTAAGTTGATTCGAAAAAAAATTTCGCTCCACCATTTTGGACGCCTCTTTTTCCTATCAACTCTCCATACATTCTTCTTATTTCGGCTATCAGCTTGTCATGCCTCTTCCCAAACTTCTCGGCCACCTGCAAACTATCACACACTGCTTCATCGTTCTTTAAATACACAAGTTCGTTCATACTGCACGCCTTTCTTTAGCTATATCCAAAAATACCATCTTTTTCCATTAATTTATTAATTTCTCACCGCTTTCTCACCGCTTCCTCACCGCTTCGATCAAATCTATCGACTGTTAATCGACAGTTCAAGCACTCCCGGTTCTTGCCGCCTTTTTGTCCGTTTCTCACGGCTTCCTCACGGCTTCATTCTCAACAACACTCCTTAAAATAGTGAAAAAGCTCCTTGAACCGTAGGTTCGGCAGCAGGATTTTTATTAAATGCCAGCATCACCGCTTCTACTGTTTTATCGGCTCATTTAGCCTTTTTATTTGCTCTCCCTTACAACTTTACCTCAAACACTTTGCAAGCGTTTCTTGCTCTGTTTTATCCTTATGTTGCTGTATTTTCAGACCTATTCTGTCTCAGTCGTTCTCCCATCTGCTGCCGCTGCTCCTCTGTATACTGCCTTGGCGGAGAAATCCGAAGCCATGTCACCGGAACATGAGCGCAAATACTTCCGTCCTCGTTATCCGCAATGATCTGGCAATCTTCCGGGTGCTTCTCTGCCAGCTTGCGGATTACAGACTTATACCGACCCTGTGAGAATGATAAAGTTGCTCTGGTATCATTGGTCATAAATTCAATTACATTTTCGTTACATCCATCCATAAAAATCTCCTTTTTGTTTTGTTCGATAATAATTATAGTCTTATTTTTCGGGGTTCGCTCGGGCTTCGTTCTAACGCACTTTACTCTTTTAGGGACTCCGAAATCTCCGAATATCTACGTGCGCGTAATCGTGTTACAAAATTCCTTTGCGTGCGTAATCGTGTCAACGAATCCCCATACTCCCGACATTTTTTGTCTAAAAATCCATCAATTTGTAATCATCTTTAATATCATCAGGCAATCCCTTAAAAAGGAAATTCTGAGGCATTCTTCTTAATGCTCCAATAATTTCAAATCGCTGTTCACTCTCCAACATGGCTTTTATTTCCGGATACTCTTCAACATTCTTTGTATACCATGACTTCTGTTGTGGCGGAGAATACCGGGGATCATCACGGACAAACAGGAACAACCATTCTATGCACAGGCTCATTGTAAATTGAACATGTATTCCGCATTCATAGTAATACTGAGCTATTGCAAGTGCGTCAAAAAGTGTGGTTGTTATTTTTTCTTCTTTCTGATAATGTCCTTCCGGGAAATATTCAACCCTGCATTCATTCTTCATAAAACTCCATGGAGCAATGTACACAAACGGAGCATGATCCGCCTGCACTTTCATTACCATCTGAGCTCTTTGGTATAAAGCATCAAGCCTTTTAATCAACGGACTTCCCATGATTCACCACCACCTTTAAATATGCAAATCCTTTGTCTGTTTCTTCGTCCCATTATGCCCCTGTGATTTCTTTCTGGCATTTTCCCTTTTGCAAGCTCTCAACCACTGATGCAACTCCGGCACGCTTGTAGCCCTTATCGTTACACGCTTATTTCTTCTCGGCATTTAATACTCCTTCCTCTGGCAAACGTGGAATATTAAGAATGATGGTCGTTACAACGCTATGCTTCTGCTGAAATTCAGCCAATTTCTTCTCATTGTAAATACCATCTTCGCCCAATATTGTATAAAGTCTTTCCTTTCCGGGAACAGGCTTTACCATGATCAAGTGAATAGTATCTGCTTTCTTTTGCAATAGCATAGCCCGTTCTTCTGCTTGCTTTAATCTTGCTTGTATATTCATTATGTCCGCCTCCGCTGTGATTTCTGTTCCTGTTCTACTTGTGACATCAATTCTTCCATAGCTTCCAGACGTTCAATCATATCTACATTCTTTGTCCACTGAGAACACTGTGACAATGCTGCATTAGCCGCGTTCACTCTGATCTGTGCCGGCACTTCCGTATCAGTAGCCGTATTGACCAACACTGCTGCACATTCTCCAAGTTTTCCCTGCAGGTATGCAATCGCTCCTGTTACAGCTTCGTTTCTTGCCTCAGAATACTTACGCTGGAAGCTGTCTGAATGAATCACAGTATAAATTGTAGGTCTGGGAATCTTCGTCTTTTTGGATATCTCACTTATATTTGGACACGTTAAAAATGCCTGTACTAATATGTCCTCACGTGCTTCTGCTGATATACCTTTTGCCATAGTAATCACCCCTAACTAATCAATGATATTTTCCAATACATAAAAACAGACGGTTTTGACAGGTTCTATTCCAACCTTTAGAACGGATATCTATTACATGCCTTTAATGCCTCCCGGAACACAGCCAACGTTTTCTTCCGGTACGCATAAAAATCTTTACGATCAAGCGCAACAAACTTCTTTTTGTTCATCTTGTCATAGCTCATTCCAATTACGATACAGCAGTATAATTCGTCAACAATGTTCGGATACACCTCCGCTGCACACTGCAACAGCAATATCTTGTCCCGCATCTCAAGATTCTTGCAAAATTCACCCAATCTCTTATCTTCATCTTCTGAAAATCCATAATCCTCATAAGTTGCTTCTCTTGTAAGCATTGAATTCCTCCCTGTATTTCCCCTGCCACACTTTCTGCATGACAGGGAATTATTCTATGCCATCTCAAACGGGTTTCTGCCGCTTGTATCTCGTCTCATTTGCGCTTCTTTCATCATCTCGTCAAACAGTGTCCTGCGATTGATCTGAGCTGTAAATCGGTAGCTTCCACCGCCCGTCTGTCGTCCTGCTGTTTCTTCCCGGACGATCTTTCTGAGCAGAGCTTCCGGTGTCTCGATGTTGTTACCCTGCTTCTGGTCTCCTAAGACCGCAAGGAACTCACTTCGAGGTGGAATAACTGCACCTTTAGCCAGGTATGGAATTGTATTCACCCTTGGCAAACTCATATTGTAATAGCCCCATCTCCGGTTGCCTGTAGGACCCGTTACATCATAAGAAAAACTGAATGCTCTTTCGATTCCAGACAAAACACTGTTGATATTTCCTATCGTGCTGTTCACTTTTCCAACAACGTTGTTCAATGTCCTTGTGATTCCACTGGTTGCATTTGAAATTCCATTTGCCAGATTGTTTCCCATCCTCGTTCCGATAGACTTCATCTCACGTGCCAGCCCTTCCAGGCTTCTTTCTGTATTCCGGATCATCTCAGAAATTATCTGTGCAATACGTTCACCGGCCCATTTCCATTTATTGGTCATGGTATTGTACTGACCGGAGAAATGGCTATCTACTGTCTTCTGCATCTCTCCAAGCTTCAGATTTGCATGCTGCTTCATCTGATCAAGGTTCTTATCCACCTCCGCTGCTGAATTGCCCCAGTTTGTCACTGTCGCTGTACTCACACCGCCGGAAGCGTCCTCTGCTGCTTTCTTTACTCCTGCAAGATTAGTCTCCGCATCCGTTTTCATTTTTCCAGTTGAACTACTTACTGTCTTCTGAGCTTCAACAATACTAGAATCAACACTGCTTTTTGTCGCCTGAGCTGCGGAAGGAAACTCCTGTGCCAGTTTTTTATTCAATTCATCCAATGGGACTCCTGCTTCTTTCAGGGCATTATAGACAATATTAAAAGCATCCTGCGCATTGGCCGCTGATCCGCTTGTATTATTAAATACTTCTAAAACACCTCTGTATGTTCCTGCATACTCACTAGAAGATACACTGAGATCATATAGTACACTTCTGATTCCTTTTATTGATTCTTTCACAGTTATTGAAGATGTATCTATTGTGGAAGAGCTTTCAGAGAAACCTTTTCCCAGAGCTTGCACCTTACCTGTCATTTCTTCAACAAATGCACTTGACACTCCGGCTTGCGCTCCATATTGCTCAAGGATCTGCGTTGCTTTCTCAGCCGATACACCATATTCGCCCAATTTCTGAACCATGCTGTCATACATCTCACTGTTTGACTTACCGGCAGTCTCATCTGCTTCTACTAAAGCCCACAGTTCTTCTACCTGTTTGTTCGTAATTGCATGAGCTTCGCCCATCTTGCCAGCATAATCATGTAAGTATCCACCTGTCTGAGTTAAAATTCCGTTTCCGCCCTGCACAGTTTCTACTAACTCAGCAATTTTCTTCGTAAGCATAACCGTTCCGGCAGTGACCAGTGTAATTGCACCGGCAGTCCCAACTAAAGAGCCCAAAGAAGATGCAAATGTAGCAATGCCGGATGTAGATCCAGCAAGTGCACCATTGGTCAGATTAGAAATATTTCCCGCTAATGCCTGTACTGATTCCTCTGTAATCAGCTTCTTTCCAATAGTGGTAACAAGGAATTTTACCAGGCTTCCAATGCCCGTTATATCCGCAATCTTTACCGCAATAAACGCTTTACCAAGAAAAGCAACTATCTTACCGGCTGTTCCGCTCGCCTCCATGCCATCAAACAGGCCTCCAAGCGATTTGACAACAGCTTTTATCACCTGCTTCAGGTGTCCAAACCAGTCAACTTGTGTCAGCATATCTCCGACACCTTTTCCAAAAACCTCCCAGTCTGTCTTTTCTGCCATATCCACTAGGGATCCGCACAGATTGTCCAGAAAGGCTTCCAACTTACGTCCATTCGCTTTCCAGTCAAATTCCGATACGAAAGTATTAATACCACCGGCAATGTTATTTACCAGCTCTGACCAGTCAAAACACTCCGTAAAGCTATACAATGATGTGAATGCACCATTCAGCCCGGTTGCCAGTGTATCTCCGATTTCCGAAAGAGAAAATCTTGATACAGCACCATTCAATCCATCCGCAACAGCCTGTCCGATTTCCTTATACGGAAGGTTATGGACCATTCCGTTAAAGATATTCCAGGCAATCATAAACCGATTTCCTATGAGCTGTCCAAGATTGTTCCAGTTGACTTCCCGAACAAAGCCGGCGATTCCGGTTGCAAATTTCTTACTAAGGTTTTTCCAGTCAATTCCTGTAATCAAAAGATTCAGCGTATTTACAATCGTGTTGATGCCGGCACCAACGGTCCGCCCCATCAAATCCCAGTCAATATGATCTACCAGACTGTTGAATGTTCTGGTAAACGCATTGCAGAATTTTGTTATCTTAGGACCAACCTTTTTCCAGTTGATAGCATCATAGACTTTTTGAAGTCCTTTATTTATTCCGCTGGCTATGTAAGCTCCAAGACCTTCCCAGTCCTCAGCCTTGATAAGTTTCTTGATCTTGTCCGCAATCCCTTTGATGCTGTTTGCAATCGGAACCGTCTCAAACATTTCTGACGGTGTAGGTGCTTTATATCCACCAGAATCATCTGTTCCCGTGCTTCCACTGGCTGAAACTTTATGCACCTCGTCCAACGAAGAAAGATAGTCTTTTGTCTGCTTTGATGCCTTTTTCGCATTCTTTGAGGTCTTATCAAGGCTTGCGGAATAATCTTCCTGAACGCCAACTGCCTTTACAAAGCTATTCTGTCCGGTCAGTGCCGCAACGAACATCCCAACATAAGTGATTGCCCTGGAAATCATATCAATAAATCTTGACATGATCGGAGCTACCACGGTGAGAATAGGTGCAAAGGCTGTAGCAAATGAGTTTTTCAGCCTCGTCATGCTGGACATCAAAGAAGATATTGCTGAATTGGTACTGTTGGAATACTGTGCCAGATTTTCAAAACCGGTCTTTACGCCATCGCTGACAGCACTTATTGCTGGGAATACCCCTGAAAACAGCAACGACATTCCCAGCATCCGGGAAAGACTCATTCTCGACCGATTTGTCTGTTTGTTCAGATTAAACATGTTCTCTACAGCTTTTTTCATCGCTGAGACCATGCTCTTAATCGAGGAACCGGCACTTCTCAATGCTGAACCCATATTCTTTACAACCATACCTACACGGGCAGCAGCCTTTTGAAGATTCTGCATGGCCTGTGCCAGCCGGTTGTTTTTCTGTCGGTATTCCTCAACCTTGTTTTTCAGATTATTGTATGATGAATACAGCCTTCCATTTATACGTTCCAGCTTCTGCGACTCTGTATTATACCTCTCGGCTGTCCCCTTATACGCATCTGTTGATGTAGGATCCACATAGGCCCTTCCAGTTGCCTGCATCTCTTTCTGTTTCCGCTGTAACCGGTCAATATCTGCCCAGATACCGTCCATCTGTTTGTCAAGTTCCTTAAGCGGTGCAGAATCTATCGAAAAGCCCATATCAAGCCATTCACGCTGTTTCGCTTCTATCTTTTCAAACTCATCTTCCAGAGTTTTCATATCGTCTTTGAGCTTTTTATATTCTTCTGTCTCGATCTTGACCTTGCTCAGTTCTTCGAGCTTTGATTTTAGCTCTGATACTTTACGTTCCTGCTTCTCGTAGTTCTGATACAGGTCTGTTATCGCTGTTATCTGCCTCTGGAAAGAACTTTTTGCTGAATCACCCATCTTTGATACCTGTGCGGATATTCTGGTCATTCCAGCCTTTACAGCATTCATTCCTTTCGACACACCGCCGGTATCTATTCTGGTATCAATGATAATTGAACCATCTGCCATGTTATATCTACCTCCAAACTATTTGAGGTTCGGGCACTGAATCCTGTTTCCAATGCCGTTATATACTCAGGACCATCTCGTTACCAGGACAGCCCTGTTATATGTATTTACGCTTCGCTTTCTTCTTTCGTATATTTAGCGGTATATTTTCTCACCCGCTCCTGCTGCGCCTTCTCTCTCGCCTCAAGCTCTTTCTCAATAATTCCACCAATTACAGTGATAATCTGCTCTGCAAAGGTCTCTCCGCTTTCCAGGACTGTAAACGGGCTGGTAATTTTGAAAAACTTCTCTGACACAGGAGCTCCAAATAACAGATCTATCTTTTCTCCAGCCTCCTTTTCCAACTCCGGGAGGATCTCTTCAAAATCTTTGCCTTTAATTCTGTCATTGATTCCTGCAAAGAATGCCGCTGCCTCTTTGTATCTTTTTAAAATACCAGCATCCGACGGAATAAATCGAAATACTCCCAAATCATTTCCATCCTGATCTGCAATCTGATATGTTTTCGCACCAGTCTGAACTACTACTTTCTCCATTAAATCTTATCCTCGCTTTCCTGTTTTTCTGTTTCCAGCTGTCCATCCAGTTCATTAAGCTCCCTAATCCCATCCATGCATTCTGTGACCTTATCTGCTGTAGCTCTCATTGAATTGCGTACCTCATCACTTTGAACGAAATCCGCATAAAGCTCTCCGATATGTCCAGCCGCATTAGCCAGAGAACTAAATACCCCCTTCTGCAACCTCATTCTTTCCGTGTATAAACGTCTCTGATCTGAAATCTGTTTCTTTCTTCCCATGTCACTTACCTCCATTCTGTCTGTCATAAATTGCTGCCAGCTCACACACAATCACAAATAACAAAAGACCAATAACTACCACAAAAACCACCTCCGAAACAATGAAATATTACCTGTTACATATATTTTACCATCAAACCTGACCACAGTTGTGGTACATGTTTGCCCCATCTTGCACCGTTCAGTCTGGCATGATATGATACATCACAAGGGTGACCGCCCTCATTACTCTTTCATACTGGCAGCAGGATTACTTCTTTTGGATTTTGTTTCTAAATCCCTGACAACAGCACAAAGAAGGTCCTCACACAACCGAGAATGATGATAATTCTTCCGTAACACTTCTAATTCTTTCATCATTCCCTGCCAGTATGCATCGTCTTCAGGTCTGCTTGGCGGATACAGCCTTTTGTATAACCTCCAGCAACCCGTGAAGATGTCATATATCTGCTTTAATTCTTCTTTATCGTTCACTGGTTACTCCTCCGGCATGATATATATCTTTTCTCCTGCTGCATACTTCTGAAGCATCTCCTCAAGAACTTCCGTCGCTCGCTCACAACTTTTGTATTCTGCTATGTACATTCTTCTTTCTCGAATAAAATATCCCTCTGTGCACGGCATTCTAAAATCAATGATTCTTACTTTATCCTGCGTCATTACTTTCATGGTTGCTATCCTTTCCGGCGGTAAGCCGCCTATAAAATATACTTCTTGTTAGTCAAACGGTATTTCCATTTGCTCCATATCATTAACCGTCATAAAACCTGCTGTATCAGTTTCCCAACCATAAGGCTTCCTGAAATCATCTCGATTATCGCTTATTCTTTTAGATGCTTCGTCAAAATAAAGTTTGATAGCTTTGGCTCCTATCGCAAGTTTGCCAGTTAAACGGTTCTTTGAAATTGTCAAAAGACGTTCATCATCAGACAAGGTCTTATCACGCTTATAGGTCATTACAACATCAACCTTATTTGTAATGTCTGAGCTTCCACTGACAACATCATTATCATCTGCGCCTAAGCTATTTTTACGGGGATGTACAACCAAAATTACGGCCACGTTATAGTTTTTTGAAATCTTAACCAGCTTATCAACAAACTTGCTTTGAGCCCTGTATAAGTCTATATCCAAACCAATATCAAGAGCGGTCATTAAGTTATCCAATAACACCAGTTGGATTCCGTACTGTTGTATTGCCTTTTCTATAGTTGACAGCAAGTACTCTAATTCGTTGTCTTCCGTCGACTGGTTATCAAACAGATAAGCTCGTCCCCGATACCATTCAGAGATTTTGTGAACCTTGCTGTCCGGAATAAAATAATTTACCGATCCGGCCTCTCCTGCGCGATCAATTACATTCTGCTGGCCTGCAATCTGAAAGTCCAACCAACGCTTGAAAAAATAATCGGGCAACTCTCCAGAGTATGCAAAAACAGATTTTCCGTTATCCAAAGCATTCGCCAGTATCTGGGAGCCAAGTGTACTCTTTCCTTCTCCTCTCTTGCCTGTCAAAATAACGGTCTGTCCCAAATAAATTCCACCAGATAAGACTTTATCAATCCCTACAATCCCTGTTGATATCTTCGGAAGTGAAAATAAGTCCACTGCCTTAATATCGGCAATTTCTATCACTCGATCAATTAATACTGTTTTCGCCTGCTCAACTGCCCTACGAACTGCGCCTTTTCCATATTTGCATAATAACTCATTAGCATCTTTGCACCCTCTATAGTCCTGCTGCTGAACTGCCTTAACAGTTCCCCTGAATCGCTTTCTCATTTCATCCAAAAGAGTAATTATCCCGTTTTCACAATCCCCGAACACAATTAACGTATCAAAATTTTGCATCCAGTCCCAGCAATAAGGAATCCATGTAAAACCATTTTTTCCAAAGGGAACAGAAACTGCATTTTCTATTCCAGATTCCGTAACTGATAAACTATCAATTTGCCCCTCCGTCAGAACCAGGGTTTTATTGTCCAGATTACACTGGTACATTCCAAACAAGATAGGTTTGCAGTTTGCTTCACACCACTCTTTTCCCTTGTCCACTGCCGGGTTAAAGTCTGTTTTCCGGTATTTTATAAAGGGCATATTTCCTTTTTCATCCAAGAAAGGAAATACCACAATATTCTTATGTTTACTTTGAACCGTAATCTGATATTTTTCAGCAGTGGCAGCAGTGATCTTTCGGCTTTCCAGATATGTAATAGCTTCCGTTTTAGGCTTTATATTCTCCATCTTCTTAAATCGCCGAAATCTTTTCTGTTTTCCAGTCTGGTAGTATGCATCTATGTCTTTTCCCAGGCTGAAATAATCAAAATCTCTGGCAAGTGTAATTATATTTCCCGAAACAGAACAGGAGGACCTGAGACATTTAAACTGTCCGGTAACCAAGCTAATAGAAAATGTCCCTTTGTCTCCATTTTTGCCGCCTCTGCAATACGGGCAGGACAAAAACTGGAGTTCATCCCCTCTCTGTTTGGTCTGGATTCTGGAAGCTCTGGCGAATTCATAGGCATCTTCTTTCTTAAATTCATAATATTCCATTATTCCTCGCTCCATAAATCAATAGGCTTCTCTGCCGGTTCTTCTGCCGTAACTTCAACACGTAGTTCTGGTTCTTTGATATAATCACGCCACCTGGCATTAAAAAATGTGGATCCATACATGATATATCTTTCTGTCGTTCCATTTTCCTGTATCTCCGCCATGTATGAATTAACAGCTCCAAGAACAGCCTTTTCTCCTGCTTCATAAAGTTCCTTTTTAGCCTTTTGTGTCACTGCTGATTTATTCAGTTTCCGTGGATATGATTTCCAGACTTTCTCGAAGAAATCATCATAAGATTTTGTTTTTACATTTTTATTTTCTTTTTTTATTTTCTTAGGTGTCATTTTGACCACCGGTTCTGGTGTCATCTTGACCACCACCCCAGTGACGTTTTGACCACCAGTGTCATTTTTGCCACCAGTGACGTTTTGACCACCAGTACACCATTGTTCATAATTCTTGTTAAACATTAATTCTGCGGTAACACCTCTTTGTTCGGAATTGATACAAATAACAATTCTGTCTTGTTGAAGTTTCTTTAATGCTCTCTTTACGGCTCTTGAATCACAATTTCCCCATCTGGCTATAAATGACGCTGACAGTTTGTGTGATTTTCTGCGGAATCCGAACGTATAACGAAGAATACACATAACAACCTTTAACTCTGTCCCGTTCAATGATTGCTTATAAAGATGGTCTAATATCTCATTGGCTATGGCCGTGTAACCATTCTCAACCTGAGGGTTTGCCACATACTGTTCCTCCGTTTCTTCCAAATTCTATTATTCCCATAAATCACATACTATCCGAGTATTCTGTCAGAACATACTCATAAAATTTTTCTGGAACCACCCTCACAGTTCGTCCAATTCGGATTATTGAATTTGCCTCTTTTGCTAACCGCATAACTGTATTTATACCAAGATTACTATCTTCTGCCATCTGCTGATAAGTAAACAGTTTTCCTTTTGGATTATTTGATTTCAATGAATTCATAAAATTGCTCTCCTTCCGTTCAATCGATAATTTCAGTTACATCTGTGTTTAAAGCTGTAGCAATACGTCCTGCTACAATCGGAGTCACATTCTTGCTGTTCAGAATCACATTCAATCTTCCCCTACTTACTCCTGCCCTCTTTGAAATTTCCGTCTTTGTCACTGCTTCTCTCGCCATAGCAATTTCGAATTTCATCTTATTAATCGTCATTCAACTACCTCGCTTTCTTTAATCACTATTGTGTTTACACTATATCACTAATGTGTTTTAACGTCAATAACAAAAGTGATTGTCAAACACATTTTGATGTGATATAGTACTATCAAAAGGTGGTGAACAAAATGTTATATTGTAAACATCCAAATAAATTAGCTCAACTCCGTCAAAACGCTCATTTATCTCAAAAACAGTTAGCTCAAAAATTAGGTGTATCGCAAGCATCCATTAACTATTGGGAGAATGGTCAACGTACCCCTTCTGTTAAAGCAGCCCAAAAAATATCAGATTATTTTAAAATGCCAATATCAGAAATATTTAGCCCGTACAAAGAGGAAATTAACATCACCAATATTGTTAACGCTGCTGAAAAGTTTGCAACTTCGCGGAAAACTAATGATGATATATCATCCATTATTTTTACTTCAAAAGAATACTCTATGCAGGAACTTCAAAGCATACAAGACTATGCCTCCTTTCTAAAATCGCAACGAAATCTTAAATAGCCACAAATCGTAGAAAATTTGTCTATATTAGTTTTGTGTTATAACTATTATCTTCGTCTGGTATTATCGTACATTATCTTTTGCAGTTTTATAAGTCCTAAACAATACACGTTTAAAGGAGTTTTGTATGAGTAACGGTTTTAAAAACACGTTTGGTCAGAGATTAGAATATCTCATGCAAGCGTCAGGAATAGAAATCACTAAAAAAGGAGCTAATGCTGAACTTGCAAGAAATATGTTATCAAAGGGATGCCTCCCTTTTTACGTTAACAGTGATTTTAAAAAGAGTTGTGAAAGTGCTCGAAGCCGAATTGAAAATCACAGAAAAACTGATTTTGCTACCAGCATAGAAGGTAAATGGTTAAAGGCCTATTGCGATTACTTTAAATGTAGTGCAGATTATCTATTTGGATATATTGATTACCCCAGTCATATTGAGACAGATATAGCCTCTGTAACTGGTCTAAATTCTACTGCAATTAAAATATTGGAAAAATGGCATCATATTGGTTCCCTTAAAGGGCAAGATTATTCATGGGCGCGCAATTGTACGCGTGCTATCAATGATTTGTTGGAGGAAGATATCTGGTTCTCGCATGAAGTTTTACTTCCAATTGCAGATTACTGTGTTAAGCGTCATCGATATGAAGAACCAGCTCTTTCAGATCATGAGCGGACTAAAGCATTAAAAGATTTCCGATTAGCTCTTTTTACTGCAAGTGAAGGCCTAATCTCCTGCATAAAAGCCATTTATAAGAAAGAAAAATAAAAAAGCACCCAATACCTCTCCTGATTCCCCTTAAGTAGATCTGGTTGTTTCCCTCGTCTACTTAAGAGGCATCAAGCCATAGGCATTGAGTGCTTATTTTTTTGTGGTTCTTGTACCCCATTTTTTACCCCAGTACTTACCCCACAAATCCGTAATTATTTTATCGACAGGAGATAAAATAATATAAATGTTGATGAAACCATTTTTATAATTTTTCCTAGTAAAATCAAGGCTTTCCGGCATTATAAAAATTGCTTGATAACATTAGATAAAACATGATAACGCTTATCTGATAATCTTATAAAATTTCTAACATAATTATAAATTTCAGGCTTTTCTTTTGTCTAATTTTCTAGAAAGCATCATGCCAAGTCCCTGAAGAATCTGTACAAGAACGACAAGGATCACGATCGTAACCAGCATAATATCTGTCTGATAACGATAATATCCATAACGGATCGCGATATCACCGAGACCGCCACCGCCGACAGTTCCTGCCATAGCAGAATATCCGAGGATCGTTCCGACTGCAATGGTAACTCCTACGAGGAGGGAAGTTCTTGCCTCTGCGAGAAGGACTTTCCAGATGATCGTTCCTGTTCCTGCGCCCATGCTGACTGCTGCCTCGATCACACCCGGCTCAACTTCTTTGAGGGAAGATTCTACCATACGTGCAATGAACGGTGCTGCAGCAATCACCAGCGGAACGATCGTCGCACTGGAACCATAACTCTGACCTACGATCAGTTTAGTGAGCGGGATCACCAGGATCAGAAGGATCAGGAACGGAATACTTCTGAGGATGTTTACGATCACATCCAGAACTTTATATAATGGTGCATTTGGACGGATACCTTCTTTGTCTGTAACTGCAAGCAGGATTCCAAGAGGAAGCCCCAGAACATATCCGAAAAATGTGGAGACAAGTGTCATATATAACGTATCTCTTGTGCCTTCCAGCAGCATCGTAATCGTTGCATTATCCCACATCTGAGCTCACCTCCTCTACGCCCATATTGATATCTCTGAGGTACTGGATCATCTTATTCGCCACTTCCTCGATCTCAGGAAGCTGCAGGATCATCTCTCCCTGTGCCTGTCCATTAATGTTCTTGGTATCAGCATACAGAATGTTGACCGGTGTCCGGTAAGTAAGGACCAGGTTTGCAATCACCGGCTCGAAGGAAGATTTCTCCTGGAACGTTACACGTACCAGACGTTTGCCCTTCATTTCCTGGATCTGGGTCCTTCCGCTGAATACCAGCTTTTTGGCTTCATCTGTCTTTGGATTGCGGAAAAGTTCTTCTACTGTTCCGGTTTCTACAAGAGCTCCGCGTTCCAGAACTGCTACCTTGTCACAGATCTCCTGTACAACACTCATTTCATGTGTGATGACAACTACAGTGATCCCATAATCCCTGTTGATCTCTTTGATCAGTTCCAGGATCGCCTTGGTCGTCTGCGGGTCCAGCGCACTGGTCGCCTCATCACAGAGAAGGATCTGCGGATCACTTGCCAGCACTCTCGCGATCGCAACTCTCTGCTTCTGTCCGCCGGAAAGCTGTGACGGATAAGAAAGTGCTTTCTCCTCAAGCCCTACGATCCTGAGATATTCCAGAGCTTTCTTACGTGCCTCTGCCTTCTTGATCCCGGCGATCTCCATTGGAAAACAGACGTTATCCAGTGCGGTTCTCTGCATGAGCAGATTGAAATGCTGGAAGATCATTCCTATCTTCTGACGCTCTTTACGGAGCTCTTTTTCTGAGAGCTCCGTAAGATTTTTGCCATTGACTCTGACTGTTCCTGACGTTGGTCTTTCCAAGAGGTTCAGACATCGTACCAGAGTACTCTTGCCTGCACCGGAGAGACCGATGATGCCGAAGATCTCTCCTTTTTCGATGGAAAAACTGATGTTTTTGGCTGCCTCTACCGTTCCGCCTTTGGTGTTGAAACGCTTGCAGAGGTTCTCTACCTGTATCATCGGTTCCATTTAGATCATTTCCCCCTGTCCCTTAATGAATATCCTGAACTTAAATTATTCTGCTTCTTCTTCAGCTGTTGCTTCTGTTGTTTCAGCGTCTGCATCTGCAGTCTCATCTTTAGCTTCGTCTGCTGCTTCTTCTGTGTCATCTGCAGAATCTTCGAATGGAACAACTGCTCCGTCGTATTTCTCGTTGATGAAATCTTTGATCTCGTCAGATTTCAGAGTATCTACCAGAGCTTTGATCGCTTCGCTGTCTTCGTTTCCTTCTTTGACTGCGATTACGTTTACATAAGTTTTTGCTGCTTCAGAATCAGAAGTTTCATGTGCGATGGAATCGTTGGATACGGAATATCCGGCCTGCAGTGCGTAGTTACCATTTAATACAACGAATGCAACTTCATCTTTGACACGGGAAACCTGTGCTGCTTCCAGCTCTTCGATCTTGATGTTCTTCGGGTTTTCTTCGATATCTTTAACAGTTGCCTCAAGTCCTGCTCCGTCTTTCAGAGTGATCACTCCGTTGTCCTGGAGAAGAAGAAGTGCTCTTGCTTCGTTTGTTGTATCGTTCGGAACTGCGATGGTGTCGCCGTCTTCCAGATCATCAAGAGTTTCCTTTGTTCCCGGGTAGATTCCGAATGGCTCGTAGTGGATTCCGCCGGCATTTACAAGGTGTGTTCCCTGCTCTTCGTTGAAGTTATCAAGATATGGGATATGCTGGAAGTAGTTTGCGTCGAAATCTCCGCTCTCTACTACAAGGTTTGGCTGTACATAGTCATCAAATACAGTAACTTCCAGATCCCATCCTTCTGCCTCAAGGAGCGGTTTTGCTTCTTCAAGGATCTCTGCGTGTGGTGTTGCGGAAGCTGCTACTTTGATGGTTCCTTTCTCTGCGTCAGCGCTTACGATCACGCCGTTTGCTGTGAGTGCTCCGATTACCAGTGCTGCTGTAAGTGATAATGTGATGATTTTTTTTGCTTTCATAGTTCTTTCCCTCTCTTATTCCTTTTATTTTTGATTTTTTCTTTATTCAATTGTAAGTGGCTGCGACCTCCTGCATGTGTCTATCCGTTCCCGGGACTCTTATTCATAAAAAAATAACAGGAAGTCCTCTGGATCCTCCCTGTTCATGCAATCTGTCCGGCATTAAAAAATGCTTTATTTACATCTCGGTATCTGTCATCTCTTATACGTGGTCGGCAGATATCTCAGGAAGTATCCGATACATAGAAGTACAGCAAAACATAGACATGCACATATCCATACACATCTCCTGATCCATCATACACATGACTTCTCTCTGAACTGCATTTCCTGTAAACATGATTCTTCCTCCTTTTTACTTACTTGTGATAAATTTCATTCGGAAAATGTATTACCTATTTCTCCGATAGGTTGAATATAACATGTCTCATTCACAATGTCAACACATTTTTTATTTTTTTCCCGGAGCGCGTCTCCTCATTGCTTGACACTGATTTCTTATAATGATACCATAAATTAAATCACTCTACAATCCAATCTACAATCAACAGGAGAAAAATTTATGAATAAAAAAGCGATCATTGCCATGAGCGGCGGTGTTGACTCCAGTGTTGCAGCCTATCTGATGGTTCAGCAGGGCTACGACTGCGCCGGTGCCACTCTGAAGCTTTATGATAATCCACAGTGCAGCTATCCTGGACACCGGGCATGCTGTACTCCTTCCGATACAGAGGATGCCAGAAGTGTTGCCGCACGTCTCGGCATGCTTTATTACGTATTTCCCATGCAGGAGAAATTCCACGAAAGCGTCATCGATAAGTTCGCAGATACTTATCTCCACGGAGGCACACCGAACCCGTGTATCGACTGCAACCGTTTCCTGAAATTCTCCGCCCTTCTCGATAAGGCAAGAGAACTTGGCTGTGAATATATCGCAAGCGGTCACTATGCACGCAGAGAGCAGGATCCGGAGACAGGACGTTTTATCCTCAGGAAAGGACTCGACCCGACCAAGGATCAGAGCTATGTGCTCTACGCCATGACTCAGGATCAGCTTGCCCACACACTCTTCCCGCTCGGCACCTACACCAAGAAAGAAATCCGACAGATCGCGCAGGAGCAGGGCTTCATCAATGCTGACAAACCGGACAGCCAGGATATCTGCTTCGTTCCGGACGGTGACTATGCGTCCTTCATCGAGCAGTACACCGGACAGGCTTCCGAACCTGGCGACTTCGTTGACAAAGAGGGCAAAGTCCTCGGCAAACACAAAGGTCAGATCCACTACACCATCGGTCAGCGCCGTGGTCTTGGTATTTCCGCACCGGAATCTCTCTATGTCTGCGGCAAATCCCTGGATACCAATAAGGTCATCCTCGGAGGTAAGGATGACCTTATGAGTAATTACTGCTATATCAACGATATCAACCTGATCCCATGGGATCATCTGGACAAACCGATCCAGTGCAAAGTCAAGACACGCTACCGTCAGCCGGAACAGCCAGCAACTGTTGAGCAGCTTGGAGACGATCTCATCAAGATCACCTTCCAGGAGCCGCAGAGAGCTGTCACACCTGGACAGGCTGCCGTTCTCTACGACGGAGATATGGTACTTGGCGGAGGAACGATCCTCAGCGAAGAAGCCGCAGCAAAAGCAGTCGCTTCCACCAATTAATTTCAGCCCATCTGTACGATTACATGATATTCTTTTTTACCGGGGATCAGAGGAATCTGGTTTCCGGTAATTTTTTGTCCATCCAGCTCGATCCATCTGACACCTTTCTGGACACCCGTCGGTTTATGGATCTCAATATGATATTCCGCTCCCCGGAAATGGCGTTCTACCGTAAAATCACCAAAACTTCCAGGCAGACACGGATCTACCGTAAGTCCGTCATACTCTGGCTGGATTCCGAGAAGTGCCTGCGACAGATTCACAAACGTCCACGCTGCGGTCCCTGTCAGCCAGCTGTTTTTTGCCTCGCCAAACCGCGGTGCATCTGCTCCTGCCACCATCTGTGAATATACATATGGTTCCGTTCTGTGGATGTCGCTGATCTCCTCGATGCAGGATGGACAGATCTTGCGGTAATTTTCCATCGGAGTCCACCGGTACGTTATTGTAGCAGTATCTTGTGATCCTCATAAGTTTCGCATCTTTATAGAAGCTGTATCCGCCGCAGGTGTTTGAGATCAGTGAAAAAAAGTCGTTGCTTCCCAGGTAATTGATCCACGGCAATGGTGTGTGAGATGTATTGATAACATATTCGCGTGCTCTGTCGTCAAAATATCCGTATTTCATAAAAACCTCCTTACAGATATATATAAATAAAAGGGTATGCGTCAACGAATTATAGACTGAAAACAGATTTGCGAAAACGAACAAGTTAAGAATTTTTAGAATAAAAATCCGTATTAATTTGGATATAATCCAGTATAATTCACTTTTTTCAAAAAATCAACCGCATTTTTGTCAAATATAATCCTGCACAAATCTACCAGTTACTGTTCAAGGGTTAGCTGGACTTAAGAAGACCGATG
>ULPZ01005078.1_pt1 | contig 21635 bp, 18 predicted proteins | sample 1953991 | NCBI WGS metagenome assembly ULPZ01 (sample SAMEA4835642, study PRJEB28245) | human gut metagenome | biome: gut microbiome; material: fecal sample | place: Denmark | collected 2008
ATTTTTTATATTTAATCGATTTTATCGGACAGCAATAATATCTTATATTTTGATGGGATAATTAATAATCTTGAAAATGCTATATATCTGCTTTCGTTGTTTATGAAGCGATGTTTTTCTAAGCCAACTGAAAAACATCGCTTCTTGTGCGTCAAAGCCTTACCGTTTGCTTGTCAAAGTATCGCTTTCGGCCGACCAAAGTATCGCCTTTCATCAGTCAACGCATCACTTTCTGTTTACTGCGTACTCCTTTTGGGAAGCCGATGCTTAATGTTGGGCAGTTGTCCAGCCGGTTATTTTTTGGATGAACGGGGTCAGTTCAGATGCCATTTTCATGTGTTGACGCAAAGAGGGGTGCCAGCTGGCGCCGATGGCCAACGAGCCTGTCTGTGGAGAGAAGTCGAAACGATAGACCTTCGTATCGCCTTGGCGGTGATGTTCGTCGGCTATCTTGTCGAGTGCCTTTTTGACAATTTCCAGCGGCTTGCCGTTCATTAGAGGGCCTGTCAGCAGGACGATTTGTGCTTTGGGATAGGTGGTGCGCAGATGTTTTACGAATTTGCGATAGCCTTCTTCAAGCAGGTTGGCGTCGTAGTTGTCTAAGCTCATGTCGTTGGTACCCAAGTTGAGGCAGACTACATCGGGGGTGTAGAGAGCGTGGTTCCATGTTTCGGTAGAGTCCATGAAGAGGGTTTGCTCGTACATGGCAGGCATGCAGTCGCGGCTTCCTGACTTGGGTGCGCCGTAGTTGCGATAAATGCCTATGCCCGAGCGTGCCACTACCAAGTGTTGGGCGTTGAGCAGGCGGGCTGTTTGTGCTGCGTAGGTGTAGTAGTGATTTTCTGTTTCATAGTTGAAGGGGTCACTTGGGTCTTCTGACTCTACGCCATAGCCGCAGGTGATGGAGTTGCCGATGAATTCAATGCGCCGTTGGGGCAGTACGGGAGCTTGGGCCAGCTGGCATCCTTTGTCCAGATAGAAGCCACGGAAGGCAGGTTTCAGTTCATAGCCTTCGATGACGTACATGATGCGGGCTGAGTGTATGCCTTGTGGCAATCCTTCGGCCAGGGTCTTGATGGAGTCGTTCTCGCCAAAATCAATACGATAGGCGGGGAAGTTGTCTATTTCTACCATGAATCCACCGCTGTTTTTCTTCACAGCCATTTGCAGGGAGGTGCCTTCAAAGTTGGCCATGATGCTTACGCCTGGATAGGTGAAGCGTACACTGCCTGGCTGGGTGGTACTGATGCGCCCCATGTAGACGATGTTGGCATCGTTGGGTGCAATGAATGTTTTGTCTTCTTGTGCATTGGCCGAAATGTACAGGCCGAAGCATAGGATGGCTGCACTTAGCAGCTTTCTGAGTGTTTGTTGATAGTTCATTGAAATGTTTTTTGGTTTTTAGAATTTATTATTCGTTGGCATTGTTCTTTTTTGCCAGGTATTCGTAGAACTCATATTGTGCCCTGATTTTCTCTCGTTGGTGATTGGGCGATTTCCAGTTGTTGTGCAGATGTTCGTCAATGAAACATGCTTTGCGGCGGTCGGCCAGTTGGATGTTAAGCATGTCGATGAGCTCCTGTTTGAGGTCGGGGTCGAGCACAGGTGTGACTGCCTCGATGCGGCGATAGAGATTGCGCCTCATCCAGTCGGGTGAGCCCAAGAAGAGCTTGGGCTGGTTGTTGTTGCCAAAATACCATACGCGGGCATGCTCGAGGAAGGTGTCGACAATGCGTGTCACTTTGATATTGCGGCTGAAGGATTGATTGGGTATGAGACAACAAATGCCTCTGACGATGAGGTCAATCTCTACGCCTGCTTCTGATGCCTGATAGAGTCTCTCTATCATGGCTGGATCTTGAAGGGCATTCATCTTGAGTATGATTCTGCCGCCTTTGCCATTCTTAGCCAGTTCTATTTCTTTGTCTATAAGTTTGTTGAGCGTGTCAATGAGGTTGAAGCGCGCCACCAGCAGGTGGTGGAAAGTAGGATTGGGCTTGCCTTGCAAAGTGCGGAAGAGACGCTTCAGGTCTTTCACAATGCCGCTGTGGCTGGTGAACAGACCGCAATCGGCATAGAGTTTGGCCGTCTTTTCGTTAAAGTTGCCTGTGCTGATGTAGGCATAGCCAGGTATGTCAGCTCTTTGACCTGGCTTAAAGAGGATAAGCGCCACCTTGGCGTGTACCTTCAGGCCGGGTATGCTGTAGATGATGTTGATGCCTGCCGCTTTCATCATTTCGGCCGTAGCTAAGTTGTTTTCTTCATCAAAGCGTGCTTTTAGCTCAACGAAGACAGTCACTTTTTTGCCGTTTTGGGCGGCTGCTATCAGGGTGTTGATGACGGCGGAGTTTTCTGCCACTCTATATTGTGTAACCATGATTTCGCCCACGGCAGGCTGATGGACAGCTTCGTAGAGAAAGTGGATGAAGTGCTCGAACGAGTGGTAGGGATAGTGAAGTAACAGGTCCTTGCGCTCAATATAGCGGAAGATGGATTCGTCCTTATCCAGATAGTTGAGCTTCATGGGTTGAGGCTTCTGGATGGGTGGCAGATGGTGGTTTGGGTTAGGCAGATGGCTCAAGTCTTCCATGTTCAGGTGCTTGTCGCCAGGCACCAGCTCGCTCTGTTTTATGTCGAAAGCGTCCATGAGGAAGTGCAGGAAGTCGTCGGGTATGGCCCGGTCGTAGACAAAGCGGCATACAGCGCCAATCTTGCGTTTCTTCACCTTGGTCTTCACTTGCTCTATGATTTCTGATGTTTTGGCGTTGTCGTCAATCAATATATCCGCGTCGCGCGAAATCTTGATGCAATAGCTGCTTTCCACCTCATAGCCAGGGAAAATGCTGCTCAGATTGGCTTTGATGATGTCTTCAATGTACATCAGGTAGTAGTCTTTCCCTTCTTTGGGCAGTTCGATGAAACGAGGCACCTTGCTGTAGGGCAACTTCATGACGAAGTATTGGGTATAGTCGGCATCTGTTGGTGTCTTGTCCTTGGCATGTAGTCGTACGGCTAGATAGAGTCGGTTGTCTCGGAGGAAAGAGCGCACGCGTGTTTTGTCTACAGGTACAGGAGTGAGGTAGGGGAATATCTCTTCACGGAAGAATCGTTTCACGAACTCTTGGTGGAAAGGTTCTACGTTGCGGCTCTGATAAAAGATAATGTGATTCTTTTTCAGTGCAGGCAACAATTGCTTTTCGTAGATACGTACTCTGTCCTCGAGTTGCCTGTTTACTTCTTGGTTGATTTCTTCTACCAAGGCCGTAGCAGAGTTTATTGTCTCTTCATCGTCGCGTGTAGCACCTCCTGCCACAGCTTTGTGGTCGGCCACACGTATTTTATAGAATTCCTCCAGGTTGGAAGAGTAGATAGACATGAAATTGATTCGCTCGTACAAGGGCAGTGTATCATCGGCCGCTTCCATCAGTACGCGGTAGTTGAAAGATAGCCAGCTAATGTCCCGTTTGAAATATCTGTCTTCCATAAGATTCAATAAGTTGATATGGCGGCAAGTGTTAAGTCTATGCGCTAAATAAATAAAAAGGTGTATTAACTTCCCTCCAAAGTTAGTTACCTTTGCACATATAAACAAAGATTGTATGGTAAAAATTGGTTTGTTGTCCGATACGCATGGTTATTGGGATGAGAAATATCTGCAATATTTTGAACCTTGTGATGAAATATGGCATGCTGGTGATATTGGGTCGATGGAAGTGGCACAGAAGCTTGCGGCCTATAGGCCTTTCAGGGCTGTTTATGGAAATATTGACGGACAAGATATGAGGAGGCTTTATCCGCAGGTCTTACGATTTGTAGTGGAGGGTGCCGAGGTGTTGATGAAGCATATTGGTGGGTATCCAGGCAAGTATGACCCTTCGATTGTCGGCAGCTTGCTGACAAGGCCGCCAAAGTTGTTCATCAGTGGGCATTCGCATATTCTGAAGGTGAAGTATGATAAGACTTTGGGTATGCTTCATATTAATCCAGGTGCAGCTGGCAAATATGGTTTTCACAAAGTGCGGACGCTGGTCCGTTTCGTCATCGAAGACGGGGTGTTCAAAGACTTGGAGGTCATAGAACTGGCCGGCTGATTTTTTGCATGAATATTTTGTCATGTCAATTTTCTTTCCGACCTTTGTCGACGATGCGACATGTTGCAGAAACTATCGAAGGACGCTTGTATTGAAAGTCTCTTTGAAGCACACAACTAGTTGCTATAGGCAATAATAATTATTTCCATTTAGAAGAAAAATGAAAGGAATCATTCTTGCCGGTGGAAGTGCCACCCGTCTTTATCCCTTGTCGAAGGCTATATCCAAGCAGATAATGCCGGTTTATGACAAGCCGATGATTTATTATCCTCTCTCTACACTGATGCTGGCTGGCATACGCGAAGTGTTGATTATCTCTACACCGCGTGATTTACCCATGTTTCGCGACTTGTTAGGGAGTGGCGCCGAGATAGGCATGTCTTTTTCTTATAAAGTGCAAGATAAACCCAATGGGTTGGCACAAGCATTCGTGCTGGGCGCTGACTTTTTAAAGGGAGAGCCAGGTTGTTTGATTTTGGGCGACAATCTGTTTTATGGCCAGCGTTTTTCGTCCATGTTGCAGCGGGCTGCCTCTTTGACGAAGGGTGCTTGCATCTTTGGCTATTATGTGAAAGACCCGCGAGCCTATGGTGTGGTAGAATTTGACGAGGATGGTAAGGTCCTCTCATTGGAAGAAAAGCCAGCCAATCCTAAGAGTCATTATGCTGTACCAGGTTTGTATTTCTATGATAGTACAGTGACGGCCAAGGCCGCTTCGCTCAAACCTTCGGCCAGAGGAGAGTATGAAATTACCGACCTCAATCGTTTGTATTTGGAAGAAGGAACCTTGAAGGTGGAGCTCTTTGGGCGTGGTTTCGCGTGGCTCGATACGGGTAATTGTGATAGTTTACTTGAGGCTTCCAATTTTGTGGCAACCATACAGAACCGGCAGGGCTTTCGTATCAGTTGTATTGAAGAAATAGCTTGGCGCAAAGGTTGGATTGATTCAAAGCAACTTTCCGTATTGGGACAGCGTTTGGACAAGACTGACTATGGAAAGTATCTGTTGGAGCTGGCTTCCAATGGGAAAGAGTGAGTTTTGCGCTCGCATCAGTCTTTTATAATATTAGGAATAAGTTTATTTAATAGATAAGGAATGAAAACATATCTTGTGACCGGTGCTGCCGGGTTTATAGGTGCTAACTATATTAAGTACATTTTGGCCAAGCACGATGACATTAAAGTAGTGATTCTTGATGCCCTGACGTATGCCGGCAATTTAGGCACAATAGCTAAGGATATAGATAACGAACGTTGTTTCTTTGTGAGAGGTAATATTTGCGACCGTCTGCTGGCCGATGAGCTTTTTGCACAGTATAAGTTTGATTATGTGGTAAACTTTGCTGCAGAAAGCCATGTAGACCGTAGTATTGAGAATCCGCAACTTTTTTTGGAAACCAATATTCTAGGAACGCAGAACCTGCTTGACGCTGCACGTCGTGCATGGGTGACAGGTAAGGATGAGTTTGGCTATCCTACATGGAGAAAGGGCGTGCGCTATCACCAAGTCTCTACTGATGAGGTATATGGTTCGCTTGGTGCTGAAGGATATTTTACTGAGAAAACTCCGCTTTGCCCTCATAGTCCATATAGCGCTTCGAAGACGGGTGCGGACATGGTAGTGATGGCTTACCACGATACTTACAAGATGCCTGTAACTATCACTCGTTGCTCTAACAATTATGGACCTTATCACTTCCCTGAGAAGTTGATACCGCTTATCATCAAGAATATTTTGGAAGGAAAGAAACTGCCTGTTTATGGTGATGGCAGCAATGTGCGCGACTGGTTGTATGTGGAGGATCATTGCAAAGCCATTGACTTGGTTGTTCGTAATGGTGTAGAAGGCGAAGTTTACAACGTAGGCGGACACAATGAAAAGACTAACTTGGAAATTGTGAAGCTGACAATAGCCACCATACATCGCTTGATGACTGAAGAGCCTCGCTATCGCGAAGTATTGAAGAAGAAAGTGAAGGATGCTGACGGACAGATAGACATCAGTTGGATAAACGATGACCTGATAACCTTTGTAAAAGACCGTCTCGGACATGACCAACGCTATGCCATTGATCCCACAAAGATAACCAATGCTTTAGGATGGTATCCTGAGACGAAGTTTGAGGACGGTATAGTGAAAACTATCGAATGGTATCTCAACAATCAGGATTGGGTAGAAGATGTGACTAGCGGTGACTATCAGCACTATTATGAAAATATGTATGGCAAGCGTTGATTGGCTTTATAAATCTTAGACGCTAGCTGTGGTAATTAATATCGAGGCGGAACTGCTCTTATTGGGGTTCCGCCTCGCATTTTTTATGATATAATTCGTCTGTGGCAGGGTTGTTGTCAATAGAGAACTATGGCCAGTAGTAATGCAAAAATCAGCATGTTGCGCGATGTCTCACCTAAAACTGCATTCAGCTTTTTTCCTTGGCGAATGTTTGCTAATTCTTTCCATGTCAGCATGTGTAGGGCTAGATAGATACCCATTGTCCAAAGATATTCATTGAAGTGCAGTTTACCTTCTACGACAAACCATAAGGGAAGTAATCCTGCCAATAATCCCATCAGAAGGTAGAGGTAACGTCCGAATGGTTCACCAAATCGCACTATCAATGTTCGCTTTCCACTTATGGCATCTTGTTCACGGTCGCGGTAGTTGTTGACAACCAGCAAGGTATCTACAGCCAGGCCGGCGGCCAAACCTAATACCAGACTGTTGGCAGTCAGAGCGTGAGCCTGTACATAGTAGGTCGCTCCTACAGGTACAAGGCCGAAGAATAATAGTACCAACAGATCACCCCATCCCATATAGGCCAACCGTAAGGTATAAAGAAAAGCTCCAGCAACGCATGCTATGCCTATGATTATGAGTTCCCAGCCTCCTAATGGCAATGCAGGTGCGGTATATATCAGCAATGCCATCCCTGTGCATACTCCCAATATGACCGTCAGTAGAATACCTCGCTTCATAGCTGTGGGTGAAATCCATCCTTCGGCACATGCCCGTTTGGGGCCTAAGCGGTCAGCACGATCACTACCTTTCAGGAAGTCGAACAGGTCATTGATGAAGTTGGCAGCAATCTGCATGACGCAGGCAAAAACGGCGCATAGACAGGCTGCTGTAATGTCTAGTTGTCCGTCGGAGGAGGCTAAGGCTGTGCCTAAGATAACAGGTACTAATGCCCCTGTCAGTGTCTTGGGGCGCATGGCTAATAGCCAGGCACGTAGAGAATTCTTTTTTACTTCTTTCATGTTGTTATGGGGGGATAGAGTAAAAGATAGAGATATTTAATTCTTACTCACTTGTTTCTTCTTTAATGCTCTTTATTATCAGTACTCGTTTGGTTTCAGGCCCAATTCGGAAGCGATTGTCCGTTCGCTCATCAATAAGCCACACTATCTCGTTGCCGGTGCAAAGTACCCACTGGCGTCCTTTGGCTGCCAAAGAGAACTTGCGGTCAGTCAGATAGTCGCTTACTTTTTTACGTCCTTTCATACCAAAAGGTACAAAACTGTCGCCTTGTTGCCATAGGCGGATTGTGAATGGCTGTGATAATTTGTCGGCATCGAAGCAGGCTGTTGACTTATCGCGCGGAATGATGAAGTCAGGTGTTAGTTCGCATTCTTCCATTTGTAGTTGGGGAGGGCGTGTGTTTTTTTGTCGTGGCTCTACCAGTAAGTGAGTGCGGTCTTTCACTATTTGCCACTCTGGGGTATCAAACACTTTTCCAGCTTGTCCATTGAGTGACTTGTAGATGTCGTGCAGTTGCGTGGCATTTACACCTATGGGCGACAGCAATTCGAACAGCAAAGCTTCAGGTGAGGGTTCGCGCATGAGTGCCGTTATGTCTATTGTTTTGCCATTGTCAGTTGATACACGTTGTCGTGCTTCTTCTATGGCATGGTGATAGAAACAGGCGGCTTCGTCCAAATGGTGGGCAGTATCCATAATGCTGTCTTTTACCGAGGGGTTGATTTCCTCCATAAATGGCAAGAGACGGAGGCGTATTTTGTTGCGCGTGTATTCGTCTTGCAGATTGGTGCTGTCAGTCACGTAGCTTTGACTTCGGATTGTCAGATAATGTAAAATATCATTTCGTTTCAGGCAAAGTAGGGGCCTGATAATGTGCCCATTGCGCGGCCTGATACCTCGTAGGCCATTGATGCCTGTACCTCGAAGCAGGTTGAGCAGGAAAGTTTCTACACTGTCGTCAGCATGATGAGCTACGGCTATGGCAGTGGCCTGTAGTTGCTTGCGAATTGTTTCAAACCATTCATAACGTAGCTCTCGTGCAGCCATCTCAATGGAGATATGTTTTTGGCTTGCATAATGTTTGGTATCAAAATGGGTAATATGTAATTTCACTTGCCGTTCTTGGCACAATTGCCGCACGAAAGTTTCGTCACGGTCAGATTCCGAACCGCGCAAATGAAAGTTGCAATGAGCAGCTTCGCACGCATAGCCTAACTCTTGCAGCATGAGCAGTAAGGCCACAGAATCTGCGCCTCCGCTCAATGCTACTATTACTTTCTCATTTATGGCCAGCAGGTGATTGTCGGCTATATATCTTGCTACTTTTTTTGTTTCCATGCTTGCAAATATACGCTATTCCTTTGGGAATATCTGCTAGGGCAGGGTTAATTTGCTGACATGTCTTCTGTATTGGAGAATAACTTTTTTCTTGTTGGAAAAAGCTTTTCCCATTGGGATATTTTTTCGCTGGGCATATTGGATAAGGGTGATTAGTAAACGTATAAAAAATATAAATCAATGTCTTTTATTGCTCTATAATCTGTTCTTACAATACTTTAATAGTATTCAAAAAGCAAAGTTTTGTGTCTAAATCATGACTTGTTCGTTATTGGATAAAGACGGTAACGTTAATAACCCGTCAATATCTCCACTTGTAAGATAAGGTAAACTTTGCTTGATTTTCTCGAAAGACCAATTCCACCATTGCAATGCTTCCAATTTTTGAATTGTATCGTCTGTAAAACGCTTCCTTATAGGTTTGGCAGGAATTCCTCCGATTATCGTATAAGGTGGCACGTCTTTTGTAACAACGGCACGGGTGGCTATGATTGCTCCATTTCCGATGTGAACGTCAGCCATAATCACCGCTTCATAACCTATCCATACATCGTTGCCTATCACGATGTCGCCTTTGTTGTCCCAAGTCGTTACTACATCCGATTTCTCCAAATCCCAATCCTCATAAAAAAGCGGAAAGGTATAGGTGGATAAGGATTTCAAGGTATGGTTGGCACAATTGAACAGAAATTTTGTGCCGCAAGCTATGGAACAGAACTTGCCGATTATCAGCCGCTCATGGTTAATAGGATAATGATAAAGCACATTGTTTCGCTCGAAAAGCAGCGGGTCGGACACGAAATCATTGTAGATGGTATAGTCGCCTACTTCGATAGATGGGTCTTTCACAACTGCATTCAAGTACACGGTCTGCTTGTCGCCTGTGCGTGGATATATCTTTTTCATCATGACATTTAGTTTTTAATAGTGTTTATATTTAAGATAAATGACAGACTGTACCTCAAGTCCAATCACGAACAGGTATTCTACCGTCCAATAAACGGCAAGGGATACATCCCAATGGCTCAATTTCCACAGGTAGAACAGATAAGCGGCAATAGTTGTCGCCTGAAAGATGAAAGCCGTTCGTGTTGCTCCTGTTCCCGTTACAGCATTCATATAGACATAACCGGGTAAGGCAAAAACGTAGTTCAGTAGCATGACCACATACGGTAACCATGCAGTTTGCATGATAGCTGGATTGTTTGTATAGATACTAATAACAGCCTGATGGAATATCAATGCAAGCGCAATCAGTGGTAAGCCAATAAAATAACCTAATCGGATTACCCTGTTGCATAACGGGAAAACTTGTCTTCTTTCGTTCGCTCCAATCATATTGCTTACCAACGAGCCAGTTGTGGCGGCAAACGAACTGACAATGACAAAGAACAGGGTGGATATGCTTCGGAGAATGTTTGCCACTGCCAGTTGTAATTCTCCCAAATGTTCTATTGCTACGAAGAATAGGAACCAAGGGGCTACGCTGATAAACGAATGGAACATGCTCCAAACGGATACATGACAAACGTGGAGCAATACACCTTTGTCGAATCTCCAAGACAAGCCATAAAGCCTTTTATCCATTTTATGTGAAACACAGATTGCCAGCACTACCAACGAACACGCTTCGGCAAAAGACGACGCGATGGCTGCACCTGCTATCCCCATGTCCCAATGGAATATGAGCAGCCAATTACTTGGAATGTTCACTAATACGGATGTCAGGGCTGCCATGTTCAAGGCTTTTGTATAGGTAATGCCGACCAAGAAGGAGCGTAAGGCAAGGAACGGAAAGGAGAACAACAATCCCCAAATTCTCCCATTCAAATAATCAATCACGGCATGATAGACTTCCGCAGAAGCAATCAGCCGACTTAAAATAATCGGGGACAACAGCTTGGAAAGCAGACATAAAAAGACGGCAAGTCCTGACAGGAAAAACAATCCTTGAAAGAATGTCTTTCCTGTTTCGGAATAATGCCGTTCACCGTTACGTCGTGCTATTACAACTTGTAAAACCAAACTGAAGCCGAAACCGAGCATATAGATTGCCAAGTACCATATTCCGGCAAGGGCAGATGCTCCTAATTCTATTTCACCTAAGTGCCCTAAGAATATTGCATCGGTAATATTGATAAATTGCTCGATAAGTATGCTCATCATTACAGGGAAGTTGATGAGCCAGATATTCTTATATGTATAGTTCATTGTTCAACTTGATGTGATGTGACAAGTCCTGCTGCACAAGGCGGCATGATATATCACATAATTATGAATTTGGAATAATGGCAAAACAAGAAAGGGCAAACCTGTTATAAGTCTGTCCGTTACTGAATAGCTGTGACTAAAATGCTATCCATTGAGTGTAGCTATATGCACACTTGCCATTTCATACAGTTGAACAATTTGCTTTCTAAGATAACTATAAAACAAAAGTAGTAAAAAATGGAGGACGGATATTATGATTTAAAGTTTTTTGATATTTAATAGTCACAGCTATTTTATTTAGAATATGGTATCCAGTCATTAGCCATCAGGTTGCAATAACAAACAGACAGTAATGTTTCATCAAACAACTCCGTTAGAGCAATATGGTTTCATGCTTTGAAGCTGGTGGTTTCATCCGTTGAAACTATCGGTTTCATTCGCTGAAACTAGTGGTTTCATCCGTTGAAACTAATGGTTTCATCCGCTGAAACTAAATTGAAACTTAACTCTTAAATTAAAGAATCGTGTTTGAATAGGTCGTAAATGATAATGCCTTCGATAAGAATGATGGATAGTAAACCTGCCATGCAATCTCTTTGTAGCTTGTGTTGTATTGCTATCCTCTGTCAATCATCGCTCGGATTACTTCAAGGAATAATTTTGCTTTACTTTATTTAAGTAGCAGATTTTAGGATTGTTTAGAGCTTCTGGTAGGTATCTTGCTATTTAAATTCAGTCTAAATTACTTGTATGATTTCTATATATCTCGTATCTTTGCCAGCGAATTAATGAAGAAAGGACAAAAATATGCGTTTATCCGAATTGAAGACCGGCGAAAAGGGAGTTATTGTCAAGGTGTTGGGACATGGCGGATTCCGTAAGCGAATTGTAGAAATGGGTTTTATCAAAGGGAAAACGGTAGAGGTGTTGCTGAATGCCCCACTTAGAGACCCTGTCAAATATAAGGTAATGGGCTACGAAATATCCTTGCGTCGGCAGGAAGCTGATATGATTGAGGTTATCAGTGAACAGGAGGCCCGTGAACAATGTCCTCAACCAGGTTTTCACAAGGGGTTTGAGGAAAACATCAGTTTGGTTGAGGATGAGATGAAGAGCTTGGCGCGCGATAAGCGTAGGATTATCAATGTAGCGCTGGTGGGCAATCCCAATTGCGGTAAGACGTCTTTGTTCAATATAGCTTCGGGTGCGCATGAACATGTGGGTAACTACAGTGGTGTGACGGTGGATGCCAAGGAAGGTTTTTTCGACTTTCAGGGGTATCGTTTCCGTATTGTAGATTTGCCTGGTACTTATTCCTTGTCGGCTTATTCGCCAGAGGAGATTTATGTCCGCCGACACATTATTGATGAGACTCCAGATATTATCATCAACGTTGTTGATGCATCAAATCTTGAACGTAATCTTTATCTGACCACCCAATTGATAGACATGAATGTGCGCATGGTGGTGGCACTCAATATGTACGATGAATTGGAATCCAGCGGCAATTCGCTGGATTATGTAACGTTGGGACAGTTGTTTGGTGTGCCTATGTTGCCTACAGTGTGTCGTACAGGCAAGGGGGTGGACAATCTTTTTCACATCATCATTGAACTTTATGAAGGAAGTGACTTCTTGGATGAAAAAGGTAAGGTGAGAGCGGAAATCTTGGATGATATGCGCAATTGGCATAAGGAATATGTGCCAGGTCATGATTTTGGCAGTCACAAGGAAGAAGAAGAACATCCGCGTGGATTCTTCCGTCATATTCACATTAATCATGGGCCTGAGTTGGAACGTAGTATTGAGGCTGTGAAGTCAGTTATCAGTCAGAATGAACATATACGCCATAAATATTCTACTCGCTTTTTGGCCATCAAGCTGCTGGAGAATGATAAGGATTTGGAGGCAATGGTGGCGACGCTGCCTAATGGAGAGAACATTATCAACGTACGTAATCGTGAACGTGAGCGTATCCGTCGTTCTGTCAATGAAGATAGTGAACAAGCCATCACTGATGCCAAGTATGGTTTTATCTCGGGTGCACTGAAGGAGACTTTTGTGGATAATCACCAAGACAATGAGCAGACTACTCGGGTGATTGACTCCATCGTTACGCATCGTATCTGGGGTTATCCAATATTTTTCCTTTTCTTGTATCTGATGTTTGAAAGTACCTTTGTATTGGGCGATTATCCCATGCAAGGCATCGAATGGTTGGTAGGAAAGATTGGTGAAGTCGTGCATAATAATATGGCCGAAGGGCCTTTGAAGGACATGCTGATAGATGGTATAATAGGCGGTGTGGGTGGTGTCATTGTGTTCTTGCCTAACATCCTGATACTTTATTTATGTATTTCCATTATGGAAGACTCTGGCTATATGGCGCGTGCAGCGTTTATTATGGACAAGATTATGCACAAGATGGGCCTGCATGGCAAGTCTTTTATTCCTTTGATAATGGGCTTTGGTTGCAATGTGCCTGCGGTAATGGCATCGCGTACTATTGAGAACCGCAAAAGCAGGCTTATTACCATGCTCATTACGCCATTGATGTCGTGTAGCGCACGTTTGCCTATTTATCTATTGCTCACAGCCGCTTTCTTTCCTCACAATGCCGGATTGGTAATGTTGGTACTTTATGCAATTGGTATTCTTTTGGCAGTACTGATGGCGCGCTTGTTCAGTCGCTTCCTCGTGAAGGGTGATGATACGCCGTTTGTTATGGAGTTGCCGCCCTATCGTATGCCAACAGCTAAATCTATTCTTCGTCATACATGGGAGAAGGGAGCGCAATATTTGCGTAAGATGGGAGGTATTATCATGATTGCATCCATGATTATCTGGGCATTGGGCTATTATCCTAATCATAATGATTATGCTACCGTAGCCGAACAGCAGGAAAATTCTTATATAGGCAAGATAGGTAAGGCTATAGAACCGGCTATCGAACCATTAGGTTTTGATTGGAAGCTTGGTATTGGTTTGCTCTCTGGAGCCGGGGCGAAGGAGTTGGTGGTAAGTACTATGGGAGTGCTTTATGCAGATGATGCCGAGGTTTCGGCAGAAGGCCTGGCAGAGCGGATACCTATTACGCCGTTGGTTGCTTTTGCTTATATGGTGTTTGTGCTGCTTTATTTCCCATGTATTGCTACGCTGGTGGCTATTAAACAGGAATCAGGTGGCTGGCATTGGGCGTTGTTTACCGCGTTGTACACGACTGTTCTGGCGTGGGTGGTTTCCTTTATTATTTATCAGGTAGGGAGTTTGTTTGTATGATGAGTGATTGGCAGGAATGGGTTGTTGCATTGTTGCTTTTGTTGTGTGCAGTGCGTGTAGGACAAGGAGTCTTCACTTTTTTCAAACGTTCTTCGCAAAGTAAGAATCCGTGTGATAGTTGCGTAAGTGGTTGTGAATTAAGAGATTTATTGGAGAAAAAACGCCAGACGTGTCTGCATGCTCAAAAAGATAAGCAGAAAAAGTGCTGCCAATAGTTGTAGTATTAAAAAAAAGTATTACCTTTGCAACCGCAATCGAGAGAGATTCCTACTGAAACAGTAGAATAACAATGATTGTTACCTAAAATGGTACCTTGGATGAGTGGCTTAGTCAGCGGTCTGCAAAACCGCGTACGGCGGTTCGAATCCGCCAGGTACCTCCAAATCACTCAAAAGCCTTGCCAATAAAATGGCAGGGCTTTTGTCGTTTATTGACTTTCAGACATTTAGCTACTTTACTTATCTTTTTAAAATTAGTGCAGCTGTAGACCGGCTGTAGTCCAACAATAAAAAATGACTCGATTGTAGACCATGATTAATATAAAAACATACCTGAGAAAGTACGCTAATGAATCCAGCGGAATCGTCTGGGTGTCATTCTATGTAAATCGCGAAAAGGTCAACTTTTCCACCAAGGTTGCTGTGGATTGCAAAAACTGGAGCGAAAAGAACGCTTGTGTCAAGCCTGGCGATAAGAATGCATCTGACAAAAACCTAATCATTGAGAATATTCATGCCCGCATTAATAATGTATTGGTGAAATATAGGCTGAAGGATAAGAAGCTGACTCGTGATTCTTTCTTACGAGCATATCATCGCCCCACTGACTTTAATACATTTTTTGATTACGTAACGGCACAACAGAAAAAATTATCCATAAAGACTGAACTAAGCACGCTTAGTACGCACATGTCTGCCATCAGAAAGCTGCAGCAGTATTCTCCGACACTTACATTTGACGACATCACAAAGGATTGGCTGGATGATTACTTTATATACTTGCGCAAAGAGCTTGATAACAATAGTAATACAGCTTACAAGAACATGGGCATTTTGAAAAAATATGTTCGGATGGCTTACAAGGATGGATATATGGATGAAAATCCTTTTGATTCTTGGCAGATTAAGAAAACTACTGCCAGCTGTGTTTATCTTACCGAGGACGAGCTTACAAGGTTGACCAATCTCTATCGAAGTGGGGAACTTGAGTATAATTATCACAAGACTCTTGAGTTCTTCTTATTTTTGTGCTTCAGCTCTTTACATGTGGGTGATGCCAAGGTATTGAAGCTTGAGCAGTTTGGCGACACATCTTTTACTTATTATCGCCTCAAACTTCGTAATAAGAAACCTGAACCTATCGTAGTTCCTATTTCTGAACCTCTTCGCAATTTGTTAGTAAATATTGTAGGTCCCAGGAAAAAAGGTCCTGTGTTTGAAAAGGTACAGGCCGATCAGACAATGAACCGTAACCTGAAGGAAATTGCGGCCATAGCCTGTATCGACAAACCGATAACGCATAAGGTTGGGCGGCATACATTCGCAACTATATTCCTTCGTAAAACTAAGGATATAGCCGCGCTCCGGGAAATTCTGGGGCATTCAGACATTAGCGAGACACTTATCTATGCCCACGTACTGGAGGAGAGCAAACAAGAGGGCATTCAATGCTTCAACGGTTTCGTTATATAGATAGTTTTGCTGTGCAATCGTGCACGACATATATATGTGTTTATGTTTCAAAGATATATGGTGCACTTATTTTGCACGAAAAATGCACGAAAAGCGCACAAATTTTGCATATAACATTAATATATCTACATTTGTCCTTATGAAAAAGAACATCGAAATACATCTTGTTGACTTGTCCACCTCGCTGCCCTTGCCTTACGCTGACGAGGGTATACGTGCCGGCTTTCCGAGTCCGGCGCAAGACTACATGGAACAAGCTATCGACCTGAACAAGGAGCTTATAAAGCACCCTTCCAGCACATTCTACGGCCGTGTAGTCGGTGACAGCATGAAGGACGAAGGCATCGAAGAAGGCGACATTCTCGTCATCGACAAGTCGCTGGAGCTGATTGAAGGAGACTTGGCCGTGTGCTACGTGGATGGTGAGTTCACGGTTAAACGTGTGTCCATCGAAGGCGACGTCGTTTGGCTTGTCCCTTCCAATCCTGACTACCCACGTATCAAGGTAACAGCCGACAATGATTTCATGGTATGGGGCATTGTTACCTATACTATAAAGAAGAACCGTAGAAGGAGGTAATCATGTTCGGACTGATGGACTGCAACAACTTCTACGCCTCGTGTGAAAGAGTGTTTAACCCTTCACTGAATGGCCGTCCCGTTGTCGTGTTGAGCAACAACGACGGATGTGTTATTGCTCGCTCCAACGAAGCGAAGGCTCTTGGCATCCCGATGGGTGCGCCGGCCTATCAGATAAAAGAACTAGTAGAAAAATACGGTGTTGCAGTCTTTTCGTCGAACTACACTCTTTATGGAGATATGTCCTCACGAGTCATGTCAATCCTGTCATCGTTGGCACCCGAAATCGAGATTTATTCTATTGACGAGGCATTCGTCAACTTTGATGGCGTCAAGGACTATCAGAGTCTCGGAACTACCATCGTCAACAAGGTTTATAAAGGTACAGGCATCCCCGTAAGTTTAGGCATAGCACCCACAAGAACCTTGGCGAAGATGGCAAACAAGTTCGCCAAGAAATACCCCGCCTACAAGCGTGTTTGCTGCATTGACACGGATGAAAAGCGAGAGAAGGCCCTGCGCCTATTCCCTATTGGTGACGTGTGGGGTATCGGTCGGAGACAAGCGGCCAAGCTGGAGAAAGAAGGTGTTAAGACAGCCTACGACTTCACCCAGTTACCAAATTCGTGGGTACGTAAGTATATGACCGTGGTCGGAGAACGTACCTGGAAAGAGCTGCGGGGGATTCCTTGCATAACTGAGAACATCACCCCACGGAAACAAATCTGCACATCACGTAGTTTTGGCCAGATGATAGACAGTATCGAACAGATGGATGAAGCAGTGTCTACCTTTGCCTCTGCCTGCGCTAAGAAGTTACGTGAGCAGAAGGGATATGCCGTGTCGCTTCTTGTGTTCATTATAACCAACCGTTTCCGTGAGGACCTACCCCAATACTGGAAGAGTGTATCAGTAAATCTTCCTGTACCAACTGATGACACGCTGGAGATTGTGCACTATGCCCTCTCTGTATTACGAAGCATCTTCAGAACTGGGTACCAATATAAGAAGGCCGGAGTTATCATCACGGAAATTACTTATAACGTGCAGCGCAATCTGTTTGACACCGTGGACAGGGACAAGAGGGAGCGGCTGATGAATGCCATTGACAACATCAACGGTAAGTATGGGCACTCCGTCAAGCTGGCTGTGCAAGGTCAGGGAACTGGATGGAAGCTGAAACAAGAACAGCTATCCAAGCACTATACAACGAATATAGGGGAAATTATCGAGATAAATTGCCAATGATTATATTCATTTAATTCAGAATAATCCTCAAATATATTTTTTAGGAAAACTTTCTCCCTGTTTAATTATTGCTATATTTTTAATAATCAATGTATTGTATTCTTATTTTGGAAAACTTTTGTGCGTGATTTATTTTTTTGTTATATAATTTTGATTGTTAAGGCATAGAAGGTATTTTTGCAATAACAAAAGCACCAAATCATAGTGACTGGTGCAAAATTTTAAATTTAAATATTATGATAGAAATTTTAGAATTAGGATGCCTGTGCGTGATGTATAGGATCCTAAAATTGACATTTGAAAAATAGTAGAATGTCAATTATCTAAAGGAGAGAGTAATCTCTCCTTATTTTATTTTGTACAAAGATAGAAAACATTGGTAAGATATAATCGAAATACTACAATATTTTAAAGAAGATTATTACTAAAACCCCGACTACCTTACAGTAGCCGGGGAATACATTTGTTATTTCTTAGCAAACCTCTGTTTACTAATTCAAAGGTATTACTTTTTTCGAGACTTATATACTATCAAGCCGACAATTATCAGCGAAAATGCTATGATAATCCCAAAAGCCCATCCTCCCAGTTCCAGTTTCATCTGTTGCCAGCGAGTGAGTTCTCTTTCGACCGGATACGGCACTTTTTCCTTTTTGGAAACAACCACTTCCTTGGATGGTAGATACACCGTATCAGGCAGCGTTCGCAACTTTGCCAACAGATTACCGAGGCTGTCGATAGTAAGTTGGGCTTGTGCATTCTTACTGTTGGCTATGTCCAGCCAAGATAGAACCACCTTTCCATTCTCATCACACTCCAGCAGTGCGCGTATGGTAGAGCTGTCAGGTGGTAGTTGTACTTCTACCAGCTTCTCCACGACTATACTGTCAGTACTACTTTCGATGGGCACATACTTCACACTCCGGCAGGAGCAGATGGCGGAAATCAAAAGAAAATAATATATCCATTTCATAAGCTTGCAACATTTCTTGCAACATTACCATATCAGCTTGCAACACTATTTCCCAATGTTGCAAGCATCGCATATTCGAATTGCCTGTCTATCATACGCCCAAGTATTCGCATATCCCTTGTACATGCAATTCGACAATAACCTTCTTTCCTTCCTCCGACAGCAGATAATCCACATCCTCCTTATTGTCTTGGAATAGGTTCTCCGTAAGGACAGCCGGGCACTTGGTGTGTTTGAGAAGGTATAGGTGCCCTTCTTTGTCTGGGTCACCGTCGGTCTCGTCCTTGCGTAGCTTGAAGCCAGCTCGTCCGGCAGCGTCATACAGGCAGGTCGCCAGCTTGTCGGCCTTCGTCTGACCGACACTAGTCCATGCTTCCCAACCACGGGCGTTCATCCAGTCAGTACCGTTGCCAGCCGCATTGCAGTGGATGGACACCAAGATAGCCTCACTGGCCTTGTACTCATTCACACGCTTGCACCGCTCGGCCAGTGGCACATCTACTTCTTCCCGTACAATGCGTTCGGCATCGAGGCCACGCTTACGTAGTTCATATACCAGTCGTTCGGCTATTTCACGGGTATAGGCGTATTCCATCAGCCTACCGTCTGGCGAACGCTTGCCTGCTGTATTGCTACCGTGACCGTTGTCAATCAATATTTTCATGCTCCAAAAAATAATTTTATATTTGTCCAACCTTTGTTTAAACTAAACACACGGAGGGAGTTCGTCGTGATGACGCACCCCCTTCATTTTTTCTCTTCAGCTGTGACTTCCTCGATAATCTCTCCAGCTGCATTATACTTCTTCTTGATATATCCTACCAATAGTCTTTTTATACTCACTTTATTCTTGATGCCATGAATAACGCAGATGTGCTCCATTATCGAATCGAACTCGAACACGATGGCCAGTCCAAGGCCGCACATGGCGGATATGGTGTAGCTACATATTCCGGCAGGTTGCAAGATTGCCAGCCCAAGCATAAATCCAAGCACCAAGTACGAATTGTACTCGATGAACTTACACATCGTCCGGCGACCGGCACGGCTAAAGCGAAAGTCTTCACCCCGCTTAACAACACTATCGATGATACCAAGCACGAAATCGGCCACAATCATTACAATAATAAAGGCAAGCATCCATCGAAGCTCAAAGACTACTTCCTTGATTTCTCCGATGAAGGAGTAAGCCCCGGCAACAGCCAGTTGCGGGGCTATGGCGTGCATCAACTTCTCCATTATTCATCCTTAACTTTACCGCCAAACAATTTGGCAAGCCACTCCGAAGTTACAACCGACACAATGCCTGTGGATGCCAGGGCCACGAACAACGCATCTATCAATACGACCCAGATGCTTGCATCTTCCGGTGGAAATCCCAAATGCATCCACCAGGAGAACAAGGTCACTAGTATGCCGACGACCGCCGTCACCCACATTGAAACCCACTTGTTCATCGGGTTAGACAGCTTGCTGGCAATAAATCCTACGACTGCCGGGACTACCACGGTAGAGATGCCAATAAAACTTTTGAAACCGTCCAAAATGTCAGGTAGTACATTATTAGAACCATCAGCCGCAAATACACTCACTACGCACATAAGAAGTGCGAAAAAAGTCAGAATTAATCTTTTCATAATACACACACGTTTTTATTAATTAATACCTTCACAAAGATAGTCTGACTGTGACCGCATATAAAAGGACACACAGGCATTCCACTGACACAACTTGTCAGCGGGTAGATTGTAGGTATATTCCAAGAAATATACCAGCAATGTACCATTTTTCATCGTCTGAAAGAAAAATACCTACAAACGCTTGCGTTTACGAATGCTCTTGAGGTCGCGGACTATGGTGTCCGACAGAACCTCTGAATATATCTGCGTCGTCTTGACAGACGTGTGTCCAAGCACCTTTTGCACCGTCGTGATGGGAACCCCTTGGTGCACCAGCAGGGTCGCACAGGTGTGTCTGGCCGTGTGATACGTGAAGTGTTTCTTCACGCCGGCCAATTTTCCGATTTCGGAAAGCAACCTATTGGTTTCGCAGTTGCTTGGGATAGCGGCCAGTTCCTCGATGGATGGATATCGGTAGAGTATCTGTAATGACTTGCCATCGTAAAGCAGCTGAAGGGGGAGCTTTATCTCGATATTTGTTTTCTGCATCTTCAGGAACAACCACTTTTTCCGATTTATCAATACCAAGTTAGATGTTGTGAGGGCGACGAAATCAGAGTAACGAAGGCCGGTGTAGCAGCAGAACAGGAAAGCATCGAGCACGTGCCTATGTCGCCCATCAGCGAGCACTACTGATTCGAGTCTTTGTAATTCGTCGGGCGTGAGAAATTCATGTTTGCCTTTTTCCTGACGGATTTTGTACTTTCTGAACGGATAGGCATCGGCCTGCATGTAGCCGTCGTTGATTGCTTCGTTGCAAAGTGTGCGCAGCTGGCGCAGGTGCTTGGCCACGGTGTTCACACCCTTCCCCTGTTCACGCAGCCACGACTCGAAGTCTTTGAGCATTGTATAGTTCAGGTCGGCGAAGTCCAGCCCTGGGCGGAACTGCTCAAGCTGGGTGACAGTGGATAGCAGATTCTCCTTGGTGTTAGCCCGCTTGTCGGAGGTTTCGATGGCCGACCGGGCGAACGCCAAGAAGGTGATGGTGGTAGGTGCTTTCTTGCGAACAGCATCACGCAGCAGGGCGAGTGTGGGCTGGATGCCTCGCTTCCAAAATCCGAGCTCTATTGCTTGTAGGTGGATGATGAATTCAAAGAGCATGGCATTTAGTTCGATAGCCTGCGGATGGTTTACTACTTGGGCAGTGTCTGTATCCCAGTGACCTGGCTGGAGGTAGATGTTAGTAGTAAGGTAGATGTTTCGCTGGTTAAGCTTGGCTTCAACCTGGACGAGGGCTGTGCCTTGTCGATTGAGTTGGTGTTTCCTATTGTAGACAAGGCGGTA
>ULPZ01038361.1_pt1 | contig 21480 bp, 17 predicted proteins | sample 1953991 | NCBI WGS metagenome assembly ULPZ01 (sample SAMEA4835642, study PRJEB28245) | human gut metagenome | biome: gut microbiome; material: fecal sample | place: Denmark | collected 2008
GTATGGCATTTCCGGAAACGGGGAAGACGGCCGCGGCGCCGCGATGGAAAAAACGCTGCCCGGATTTCATTACCGCGTTGCCGATGTCAGCAATGAGCCGGAAATTTCCGCTTTGCTCGGCCGTATCGGGCAGCTTGATGCCGCGTTTAACAATGCCGGCACGGGAATAGCGCCCCAAAAACTCCCTGAGGCGGATATTGCCCGCGCCCGCCGCGTGATAGATGTCAATCTGGTCGGAACCCTGATATGCATGAAGCATGAAATTGCGCACATGCCCGGTTCCGGGGTGGTGGTAAACAACGCCTCGCTGGCAGCATTTAAGGCGGCAACCGGAGCCGATATGTCGTACAGCGCTTCCAAAGCAGGCGTTTTGGCATTGACTGCCGAAGCAGCCGCCAATCCGGAATTTGCCGGGCGCGTTTCGTTTTTTTCCATAGCGCCCGGTTATATTGAAACCCGGATGACAGCCGCTGACGATAAAGAGGCGCAGAAACGGAGGCTGCCGTCGCGGCGTTTGGGACAGCCGGCGGAAGTGGCTGCGCTGGTATATAATATTATAACCAATCATTATGCTTTTACATCGGGACAATGCTTTAATTTTGACGGAGGAGCGTTTTTAATATGAGTTTTGATTTGACCGAACTGAACGGCAGAAAATTATATGAGCGGGAGGCTGGCATTCTGCTGCCTGTAATGAGCCTTCCCGGAAAATACGGCATAGGGGATTTGGGTAACGAGGCGCGCTGGTTTATCGACGTGCTGCAAAATTCGGGACAGCAGCTCTGGGCCATGCTGCCCAACGGCCCGGTCGGCTACGGCAACAGCCCGTATCAGAGTCTGAGTTCCTGTGCCGGCAACCATTATTATATTTCTCCCGACAAATTGATGGAGGAGGGGCTGCTGCGTCCGCAGGATTTGTCCGGATTGGACTTCGGTTCCGACCCGGTAGATATAGATTACGGAAAACTGTTTGCCTCGCGGGAAAAAATGCTTCGCCGTGCTTTCGGGCGCTGGATGATGCAGGGCGGACACCAGTCGGACGATTTTTTGGCCTTTCGTTTTAAAAACCACGGCTGGCTTGACGACTACGCCATATTTATGTCCGTCAAAGGCAGGCTGGAAAATGCCCCTTGGTACAAATGGCCCGACGGATTAAAGTTCCGCGAAAAAAATACGATGTGCAATCTTCGCCGCAACCTTAACGAAGACATCACTTTCTGGAGATTTACGCAGTTTCAGTTTTTCCGGCAGTGGGAACAGTTAAAAGAGTATGCTCATCAAAAAGGCGTCAAGCTGATAGGAGATATGCCGTTTTATGTAAACCACGACAGTGCCGACGTCTGGAGCCGCCGCGAGTTGTTTGACTTAAACCCCGACGGCAGCATCAAGCTGTTTTCAGGCATTCCGTCAGGTGACAGGGACATCCGCTGGGGAAATCCCTGCTATGACTGGGATAGAATGAAAGCGAAAAATTACGATTGGCTGGCGGAACGTATCCGCATCGGCGCCGGGATGTATGACATTATGCGCATCGACCATGCCGTGGCGTTTGTCCATTATTACGGCATCAAAGACGACGGTGCGCGCGGCGTATGGTATCCGGGGCCGGACAGCGACAGGGCATCAGCCACCGGCATTATCGACTGTGTTGCCCGGGAACGCAATATGGATATTATTGTCGAAAACCTTGGCAATAACAATCAGCGAACGCATGATTTGTATGACCAGCTGAACTGGCTCGGTATGCGCATTTTTCAACATACCGTCGGCGATATGCATTACGGGACGCGCAATATTCACCTGCCGCAGATGTATCCGCAGAATGTCGCGGCATACACCGGAACGCACGATAATGAAACATTGGCCGGCCTTCTGGCGCACAAAAGTGATGACGATCTGGAGTACATGATGACGTATCTGAAGGCTTCCAAACGCGAGGATTTGGTCTGGAACGCCATTGACGCCCTGTATAATTCTTCGGCGGCAAAAGTCATCATTCCGGTTCAGGACGTTATGTCATTGGGCAACGAAAGCCGGATATGCTATGAACACGATTTTGAAAAATCCTGGCGTTGGCGTCTGGATAAAATATCCAGTATCAGCGAGGTCATGCAGAACCGTCTGCGCGGCATTGCCGTTTTGTCGGGGCGGGGTCATATGGACGACGCGCGGATTAAAAGCAGCGGCTGGAAGGAAATATACCGCAAGGCACGGATAGACCGTTACGGACGGTAGGGCAGGCGGCGGAAAACCGCCGGGTCGCCGAAAAGTATATTCAGGAAAACGAGGAGAATAAAATGAAACATGCGGAAAAATATATCAACGGAGACAGCTACAACCGTTCCGCCGGGATTTTGCTGCCGGTCTTCAGCCTGCCGTCGCCGTATGGCATCGGCGATATGGGAGAGGGGGCGTATCGGTTTGTCGATATGCTGCGGGAAGCCGGGCAAACGCTGTGGGAGGTTTTGCCTCACGGGCAGACCGGCTACTGCAACAGCCCGTATAAAACACTCAGCGCTTTTGCCGGAAACCCGTATTTTATTGCGCCGGATATGCTGGAAAAAGACGGTTTGCTCTTGCCGGGGGAAGCGGAACTGTATGACTTTGGTGCAAATTCGGCTGATATTGATTATGGCAGGCTGTTTGCGGCAAGGTTTAAGCTTTTGCGTTTGGCGTTCGACAGGTTTTGTGCCCGCGGCGGCAAAAGTGATTCCGGATTTTTGGCTTTTCGCCGCAAAAATGCCGTCTGGCTTTCCGATTACGCCCTGTTTATGGCGTTAAAGGAACACTTCGGCTGGAAACCCTGGAACGAATGGGAAGAAGGGGCGGCTTTCCGCCGTCCGGAAGTGCTGCGCGGTTATCGCCGCCGCCTGGCGGTTTCCGTTTTGTTCTGGCAGTTTGTTCAGTACGAATTTTTTTGCCAGTGGCATCAGTTGAAAGAGTATGCGGGACGAAACGGCATAAAAATAATCGGCGATTTGCCTTTTTACGTTGCTTACGACAGTGCCGACGTCTGGAGCCGCCGAAATATTTTTGCCGTCAATCCGGAAGATGCATCCGTAACCTTGTCGGCCGGCGTGCCGGGAGACTGTTTCGCCTCCCATACCCGCAGCTGGGATATGCCGTGCTACGATTGGCCGGCCGCCGCTGCGGACAAATTCCGCTGGCACCTGGAGCGTTTTCGCTTTTATGCCGGTTTGTATGATGCTATCCGCATCGACCATGCGATTGGTTTTGTACGCTATTACGGTCTGGGGCGCGTCGGCGAACGCTGGTATGACGGCCCTGATGCCGAAAACGACGTATTTATCCCAAAACTGACCCGGCTGGCGAAATCCTGCGGCGTGGAACTGATTGCCGAGGATTTGGGCAGCGTTCCCGAACGTGCATATCGTTTGTTTACCAAATACCGCTGGGCGGGCACCAGGGTTCTTCAGTTCGGTTTTGCAAACGGCTACGGTACCGAAACCATCCATTTGCCGTTTTATTATCCGCACAAGTCCGTCGCTTATACCGGAACGCATGATAATCCTGCCTTTGCTTCCTATTTGCAGGGGCTGGAAGCGAAATATCTGCCGTATCTGCGCTATTACCTGCAGGCGTCGCCGCAGGACGACCTCCAAAAACGCTGTATTGAAGAATTGTATCGCTCCGCCGCCGAAAAAGTGATTATTCCGCTGCCGGACATTCTCGGCTTGGATAACCGCGGGCGCATCGCCCATGGCCGGGATTATGCCAAATCGTGGCGCTGGCGGTTGTCTTCGCTGGACGATATTTCGGAAGAAATCCGGCAGTGGCTGAAAAAGCTTGCATTCGCCTATGCCCGTATACCGTTTTCGCATGAACAGGGGAAAGAATATGGATGGAATTGGAAATAGGGGCATCATCGCCCGCATTCGTGCCCGTACGCCGCAGGGATATTGTACGGATGAAGACATCGTCGTTGCATCGGCATCGGGAAGCCGCTTTACCGATGCGGACGGCAAAACATATCTGGATTTTACGTCGGGAATATTTACCAACAGCTTCGGCCATTGTTATCCGCCGTTTGTAGCCGCCGAAATTAGGGCTGCCGGGCTGATGGATAACGTTCACGGCCGGCGGACGGAGGCAGAATGCCATTTTTATGAAGAACTGGCACCGTTGCTGCCGTTGCCGGATTATAAGCTTATCCCGTATAATGACGGAGGTTATGCAGTAGACCGCGGCTTGAGCGACATTATTAATTATTTCGACAAGCAGCGCATTCCGATAGCGGCGTTTCGAGGCGGTTTTCACGGCAAGACGATGGGAACCAAGCTGACAATAAACGAAACCGCGCATGCGGCGCTGTTTGACAATTTTCAGGTGGACTATCCGCATTGTTACCGCTGTCCGTGGCATAAAGAACGCCAAACCTGCGGTCTGCATTGTCTGGGCGAAGTTATTGCAAAACTGAAAGAACGCCGCGCCAAAGCCGTGATTTTTGAACCCGTGCAGGGAGCCGCCGTTGTTGTTCCGCCCCGGGAATTTATGACGGGATTTGCTGATTTTTGCCGGGAAAACGGAATAATTATGTTTGCCGACGAAGTTTTGACCGGCGGCGGGCGCACCGGGTATTTTCTCGCCAGTTACGGGCTGTGGGGAATATGCCCTGACATTGTATCGCTGACTAAAGGATTGGCAAACGGGCGTCCGCTTTCGGTTTTGTGTGAACGGGAATACATCACCGAAAACCATTATGCCGTCCGCCCCGGCGAGAGGTCTTCGACTTTTGCCGCCCATCCCGTAAATCTTGCGGTTGCATCTGCCGTTCTGGAGGAATTGAAGAAAGGGGAAATTTTCGTTCGTGTCCGCCGCAGCGGCGTCATGCTTCGCGAAGAATTGGAACGCCTTGCTGCAATGTTTCCGTCCGTCGGCGATGTTCGTTCGGCAGGTCTGATGGGCGCCGTGGAATTTGTCAAAAGCCGTAGCGGAAAGGAACCGGACGCCGCTTTGGCGCGGGAAGTCTTTTTCCGGGCGCGGCAGAACGGGCTGGAGGCTATTTTGAGCGGGCACATTCTTCGTCTGGCACCGCCGTTGAACGTTGCCGCCGCTGATTTGGAAGAGGGGATGGCGATTTTGCGCCGGAGTATTGAACAGGTTACAAAGAAAGGATAAAAGATGAACGGTCAGAATTTCTATTGTGCGCGTTTTTATGTTACTTATCGCTGCAATTCGCGCTGCAGCTATTGCAACGTCTGGCAGAATCCCGCCTTCAAAAACGTGCCCGAGCTGTCCGCGGAAGATGCCTGCCTCTTGGTGAAACAATGCCGGGAACACGGCGTCCGCTACATAGATTTTACCGGCGGCGAACCAACGCTGTATCCGCATTTGGCAGAAGTCATTGAATATGCCAAAAAGCTGGGCATAAAAAACGAGGTAACCTCAAACTGCATTGCCTCTGCCTCTAAACGCAAAATGCTTGAAGTGGCATTCGCCGCCGATAAGTTCAATACGTCGCTGGATACGCTCGACAGTGCTGCATACAGGCAGATACGCGGTGTAGATGCCTGTGAAAATGTCAAAAAGACGGTTGCCGAAATTGCTTCCGTGCGGGCGCCGAAAATAATGACTGTCGTTACCGACGGCAATATAAATGAGCTTGACAATATGATATCTTATGCGCAGCGGCATCATGCCCTGATTTACCTGAGCCCGATGTTTCCCTATATGGACAAGGGCGGAACTTACCGTATTTCGGCATATATTTCCGATATAGTCAACCGGATTTTTGATGCGTACACGGTTGTTTTGCTGCATTTTATGGAATTTTTCCGAACTTCTTCTCCGTCGCAGCTGCCGCCTTGTTCGGCCAACCGCCATACGCTGACTTTTGCGCCCGACGGCAGCCTGGTGCTGCCGTGCTATCACGCCGTAAGCGAAAACGTCGCCTGGAACAAAGATTTGAACGCAGCTTTGGACAGTGCCGCTTTTCGCCGCAGTGCCCTTTCGTCCGGCACATTGGAAACCTGCCGCGGATGTTGTGTTATTCCGTATTTCGGCATCTCTTTTAATTATCAGCTGAACAAGTATTTTCTCCTGCAATCGTTTTCCGAAAAGCTGTATCATTTGAAACGCGATTGTCTGAATCCTCTTTTGGATATTTTGCATCCCGACCGTAAACATCTGCTGCAGGAACTGGAAACCATGCAGGAAGTCGTACGGTCGCTTGCCTGTCCGCCGGATATGGAAGCTTACCGCCGGAACGGCGCCTCGCTTTACCCCGTGGAAAAAACGCCGGAAGGTTTTGCCACTCCTCTTTATAAGCAGCCCCTGCCGCCGGAGGTATATGACAGGGAAAGCCGGGCCGCCGACTGTTGGCAGCTGACGCTCGTTCCGCATCATTATTTTGACAAGGTTTGTAACGGGATTTTCCGTCCCATTGCGTCTGCGCTTTCGGAATCCGGTGCGGAAGCAAATTCGCCAGCTGTCGGTCTTCTGCGGGACAGTATGGAGTTTGCCGTCCGTTGGTGGCGTTTTTATACTGCAACGTATTTTCGCCTTTCCCGGCCTTATGACACGACTTTGGACTCAGCCTGGCTGTCCGCCTTTTTGAGGCGGATGGAAACTCTGGAATATCCGGATGCAGCGCGTATTGCCGCTGAGGGCAAAGGGTATCTTCCTGCTGCGGACGAAAAAGCAAAAGTAGCCTGATGCCATACCGTAAAATATAATTAACTGAAATTCCGGATATAATTAACTAACCGGATTTGTAGTTCCGGCGCACTGTCAAAATAAAAAATGAATCCCGTAGCTTCTTTAATTTTGCAAAATACCGCAGATACAAAAAAAGAGGAAGTATAAACTTCCTCTTTTCTAAATGGTTGTGCAAAAGGATAAATATGAGGAAAAATATACAAAATAACGCATTGATTTTGCATAATATTTAAAAACATCAAAGAGTTAGTGAAAATGCACAAATCAGACCTCTAAAATGTTTATTTTTAAGAAAAGGTCTCTGTCTCTTCAACAATTTGCAGATTTTTAGTAATATCAATAAAGAAATCTTTGCTCCATAAATCCATTTTAGCAGGATTGGTTATGAAAGGCAAAACATCCTGTTTGGCTTGTTCAAAGTCTATTGACTCAAACCGCCTATTAAGCATCTCTAACAACGTCTCTCTTGTAAACGGCTCATCTTTAGATAATGCTCCTGAATCTTCAAGACGCACACGCAAATGTGGAAGATTAACTTCTGCCTGCTTTGCTAGATAAAAAATATAGTCATAAAGATCCCGTCCTTTAACACGGCTTTTCCATGCACGGCAAATAACTGCATGGAGTTTGCCCGCAAACAAAGACGGCATATCATAGAGTTTAACCTGATAAGGTGTTGGCAACAATCGATATTTATTTTCAAATTGTGCAAAAGCCGGCGGATTCGTGTCAACTTCAAACTTTATTTTTATCACTTCATCAGGATTGATACCAATAGTATTAACATCGTAAATACTTAAGATATGCTCTTTGGTATTTCCTTTCAAAAAAGCTGATTTTATAGCAGAGGCTGCCGTCTTTTGTTTTTCTTCAATGGAAAATCGTAAGCCTAATGAAGCCATCTCGCTCTCCAATCCAGAAAAATAGCGATTTAGCTGAAAATCTACATTTGGTGCAACCAACGAAAAATCCAAATCTTCGGAAAAACGGTCAAGTCCGTAAAAAATTCGGAGAGCTGTACCGCCATAAAAAGCTGCGTGCTTAAAAAATCCGGCCCGGGACAGGCCACACAACGCTACTTCTTGCACAACTTCTTTCAGTGCATTTTTCTTTTCTTCTGTTGTATCGGTTTTATAATGTCCTAACATCTGCTCCAAAATGGTCTGCATTACTTATTCCTCCGGATTAACTTACGTAAAAGATTGAGATTACTTGCATGATATAATGGTACCAACTCATTTAAGCTATTCATATTAAGTTTCCAAAATTCCTGCTCGTCAATTCGCAAATCATCAAATAAAAGAGCATGCAGTTCGCTTAAATTTTTAGCCGGTGGCAATGTATAGAGCTTATCACACAATGCCTTTTCCGGTGTGGCGATTTGATAAGAATAACCATTTTCCTCGTGTAGCAAAATTCCTAACGGATAAACCTCAGAGGGAATATCTCGATACGTGAAAACTCCAAAATGGTTTTGATATTGCTTAGACTTCCTCTTTTGAAACGTTGCAGAGGTATAAGTTCGATAAACGGCTTCAGGTATAAGTGAATACAACGCCAAAGCATAATCAAAAGATAAATAAGACGGCCCGAAAATCCTGCCTGCCAGATATTTACCGGAAACATCAGCATCAGTTTCATAAAGTCCGCGTATCACCTGTATCAATTTTCCGGACTGAAGTTCCCTGCGGATTTTCCCTTTAATGTCGGTATAATCACGAAACTTCAATACTAAATCATCAAAAGAATATATCATATTTCCTCCAATTAGTTTTATAATATAAAACTTTCTGGAGAAAATCAAGTATTTTATATCAATATCTCAGCTTTTTCACAAAGCACTCAGAAATATGCTATTATGGTTACAAAAAGCAGAAGTCAGATATTATTTGTCTAACATTGCCACTCTTGTAAACTTTAAATCACTTAATGTATAAATGATAGAAAAAGTAACTATAACGTTTACTGTAAATCAGCATATTGTTTAAGCAAAATTCACTGAAGTTGAAAATAACTGATATATTTTACGTGAAATAAGACCTAATAATTTTATAATAGATTTATAATTCAATAGCTTATTTAGATATTTTCCAAAACAATGAAAAACTTTGAAAAATAATAGTTTATCCTTGCATTTTTTTAAGTTATTCAGTAGGCTGAAGTATGTTTCTGTAATTTTTTATTTAGGCTTAAAAATGGACGAAGTGCAACGTATAATTAATCAGACACTTTCTTTACGTACCCCGCAAAAAGAAAGTTTGGGAATTTTAGCGCAGATTTTAAATAAGATAGCCTTATCTAAAGATATGCCTAATGAAGAGGCCTTAAAACTCATTCAAGAAGTTCGTCCTTCGGTTAAAGATTTTGAACGTGCATTTCCGTGTATTTGTTTTGCAATTGCTACCGGTGTTGGTAAAACCCGCCTGATGGGTGCGATGATTGCCTATTTGCACGCCGAATGCAAAATCAAAAATTTTATGGTTTTGGCACCAAACTTAACCATTTATAACAAATTGAAAACAGATTTTACCCCTAACACACCTAAATATGTTTTTCCGGGCTTAAATGAATATGTCGGTACACTGCAAATTATCACCGGTGATGATTATGACCAAGTCGGCGGATTATTTGATAACCCGAATGATGATCGGTTGCGTATCAATATTTTTAACATTTCAAAGATAGATTCAGATAAAGATGCTCGTGGTTTACCCAGGGTGCGTCGAATGGCTGAATATCTGGGGCAGTCTTATTTTGATTACCTTTCAGGGCTTGATGACTTGGTGTTGATTATGGATGAAGCACATCGTTATCGTGCTAATGCCGGCATGGCGGCAATTAATGAACTTCACCCGGTTTTGGGTATTGAATTAACCGCAACAGCAAAATCTACCGGCGCGAAAGGTAAACCGTTTAAAAATATTGCCTATGAATATAACTTGGCCCATGCAATTACAGATGGATTTGTGAAAAAGCCTGCCATTGTCGGACGTACGGATTTTAACAAAAATCAATATGATGAAGAAACGCTTGAAGAACTTAAGATCAAAGACGGCATAAAAGTCCATGAAAGCGTTAAAGCTGAATTACAGGTTTATGCAGATAATAAGAAAGCTCGTTTAGTTAAGCCTTTTATGATGATTATTGCCAAAGATATTGCCCACGCCGAGGCTATTGAGGCCAAAATTAAAAGTGCTGATTTTGAAGAAGGACGCTATAAAGATAAGGTTATTGTCGTCAATTCCAAGCAAAACGGTGAATTAAAAGATGAGGTTTTGCAACGTTTATTGCAAATTGAAAATGCTGACGAACCAACAGAAATCGTTATCCATGTTAATATGCTGGGCGAAGGTTGGGATGTTAATAACCTTTACACAATTGTGCCGCTCAGAACAGCAGATTCAAAGATTTTAGTGGAACAATCCATCGGACGAGGCCTGCGTTTGCCTTATGGACAGCTTACCGGAGAAGAAGCAATAGACCGCTTGCATGTTGTTGCACATGATAAATTTGCCGATATTATTAAGACTGCCCGTGATCAGTCGTTTGAATTCCAACAGGAATACATTGATGAAAGCTCCCAAGGCTTGGTTAATAAAATAGTTGCAACAAGCACCAGCAAAATTGATGAAATGGTGCAAAATGGCGGTATTATTGTTACAAAGCCGCAACCACAACAAACATCTTTGCCGGTGTTTACCAATGAAAACAACAAAAAGATAACCGAAGCCGTCAAAGAGGCCATAGCAGAAACCAGCCGTTATGTTCTTAATCCGGAAGATCTAAAAAATAAGGAAAATCAGGAAAAAATTGCCGAATTTACAAAACAAAGGCTGAAAAACATTGCACTTGAGAATTCCGAACTTTCTTTGGAACCATTGGTTGATGTTGAGCAAACGGTTAAAAATTATACGGAGAGCTTCATTAGATTAACGATTAACATTCCGCGAATTATTCAAACTTATGTTCAGCTCGGCAGTTTTACTTTTGATGATTTTGATATAGATACGGTTGATTTCAATGGTTATAAGCCGGAATCTCAAAAGATGATAATTCAGGAAATTATCGGACATCATCGAGAAGAAAAACAAGCAGAATTTTTTGATCAGTATGAAGATATAACACATTATCTGCTTGTGCCTTTGGTAGAAGAAACGATTATTTCATATCAAGAAAATGCTGATTTAATTCAAAAACTGGTCAGACAAGTCATTGATTATATCACGTCATATTCCGGTTCAGAGCTAAATACGCGTAAGATTTTGTTTTTCAATGGAGCAGATATTGCACACAAGATAATGTTGCAAATGAAGGCACATGTTCGTCCTGCCCCGATGGAATTACGTGTTCAGGTAGATAGCGATTACGGTACACAAACTTCTGAATCGTATAAAGTTCTTGCAAAAGCAGGACAAGAGCCCCTTGATTATCGTGCATCCGTTCGCGATAAGTCAGATATTAAAAATATGATTTTTACCGGTTTTAAGAAATGTCTGTTTGATAAACAAAAGTTTGATTCAACAACAGAAAAAGACCTGTCTGAGATTTTGGAGAATACAGCTGGTGTCTTAAAATGGTTTAAACCAAATAATGACCGAGCCAAAGAGATATTTAATATCAAATATCCCGATGACGAACACCAGTTGCATAACTATTTGCCTGATTTTATTGTGGAAACCATAGACGGCAAGTATATGATTGAAACCAAAGCCTCCAACCAAATGACTGATAAAACCGTTCAGGCTAAAAAGTCCGCAGCTTTGAAATGGTGTGAAATTGCTACAGATTTTGAAAAGAAGCATAATGGTAAATCATGGCACTATCTGTTGATTCCGGATAATACCATAACCCTCGACCGCAGTTTCGAAAAACTTGTAAGAGATTATGAGGCAAAGTAAGATGAATAAAGAAACTGCTATAAAATTATTTGAAGAACAAAAAGTCCGTGTAGAGTGGGATGAAGGCCAAGAAAAATGGTATTTTTCCATTGTTGATGTTGTGGCTGTATTAACATCTTCCGAATATCAAACAGCCAGAAACTACTGGAAAGTATTAAAACACAGGCTTTCTGAGGAAGGTAACCAGTCGGTTACAAATTGTAACCAACTGAAAATGAAAGCCGCAGACGGTAAAATGTATTTGACTGATGTTGCTGATACCGAGCAGCTTTTACGCCTGATACAAAGCATTCCAAGCCCAAAGGCTGAGCCTTTTAAGATGTGGCTTGCCAAAGTCGGCCGTGAGCGTATTGATGAAATGGAAGACCCTGAAATAACAATCAATCGTGCTTTGGAAACATATTTGAAAAAAGGGTATTCTGAAGCTTGGGTAAATCAACGCCTTAAATCTATTGAAATCAGAAAAGGCCTGACGGATGAATGGGGCAGAGGTGGTATTCAAAAAGGTTTGGAATATGCCATTTTAACCGATGAGATAACCAAAGCATGGACAGGAATGACCACCAAAGAGTATAAGCAATTAAAAAATCTCAAAAAAGAGAATTTAAGAGATAATATGACCAATATGGAATTGGTGCTGAATATGTTGGCAGAAGTTTCGGCAACCGAAATCTCGCAAGCACAAAATCCTAAAGGTTTAGAACAACATAAAAAAGTTGCCCGCGCTGGCGGAGAAGTAGCAAACAAAGCAAAAAAAGAACTTGAAAGCAAAACCGGTAAAAAGGTGGTAACTTCAAAAAATGCTAAGAACTTGCATAAGCAGATAGAAGAAAAGAAGGAAAAGTAATGGATTTTGTTTGTGATATAGTTTCTTGTATTGGGAATATACTAAGTTTTCTTTTTGATAAGCTTTGGTGGAAAGACTATGGAATACCGCTTATCGAAACAGTTGGTGTTCCTTTAGTTGTTTGGATACTAACTCGCTACTATGGAGCAGATAAAGCGGAAGAAAGAAAGGAAATACGGCAGCTTAAAGATAATTTAGATTTTTTAACTTCCGTATCTCTAATCAGTCTAAATAGTCTTGATTTTTTGAAAAAAAGACTCAATGAAATTAATACTAAAATAACTAATATCAACAGAGAACTTACAGATAAGCAAATACAGCTGGAACAAATCAATTTTGATGAAATATGCTATGGTTTTGTTTTTGATAATGTTTTTAATGGTGTAGATCTTCCAAAATATGCAGGATGTATTGAGTATAATCCTATGTTTATGGAGAACATTATCCTTGTTAAAAGTCTACTGAGTGCAACAAAAAACTACATAGATGAGAGAAATCAAATTATTTCCTCTCTTGCCTCTTGCGAAAATAACACAGCAAGATTAAACCGTTATCAAGGATTTATAAAAAGCGAACAAGAAAATATGGATAAATTTATTTTTGATGTTCATCGGATGGTTATTCTTCTTGTGATGATAATTGAGGCTATACAAGAATTTCCTCAAAAAATAAAAAAATTAAGACTTATAAATGTAAAATTTACTGAATCTCAGATGCGTTTAATTAAAGAGGCCGAAAATGCGGCACCCAAGAAGGGAGTAGTAAATGACCAATGAAGAGTTAGAAAATAAAATTAAAGACAGTTTTGATTCCATTATGGACAATATCAAGGATTTGGGAGAAAAACATAAAGATGTTCCGCAATTTCAAGGGCTTTTGATTATTCTCTTGTGCTCTGTTGCAAGTGTTTATCGGGATACTCCGATACATGTTGATGAGCGGGATATAATACCCCATAAATGGACATATTTTGTATATAAAATATCTCAGCTATCAGTAGAAATTCCATTACTGCCAAGTAATACTTCCAAGGTAGTAATGAGATTAGAAGACGCTTATGAATATTTGAAAGATATAGAGAATCTTTTAAATGACTCTAAAAAAATATCGAAATTGCTAGATGAATTAGGAACTAAAGAAAATGTATGATTTTTTTGAAGGAATAATTTGCTCACATAGTCTATGGGAATGGTTTAAAGATATAATAATTCCTGCTGCCGGGGCGATAGCCATTCCAGTATTAATTTGGTGGTTTGGGGCAGAAAAAGCAGAAGAACGAAAAAATCAAAGACTGCTTAACGAACGACTAAATTATTTATATGCAATTTTGTACATAAGCAATCAAAATCTAGATAGTGTTCTTAATCAAACAAAATATGAAGAAAGAGTTCTTCATGCTTACATTAAAAGAAATTGGGTGGAATTTCCGGATATTTTTGATGCGGTGATTGTTAAAGATTATTCTTTAGCATCTTATTATGATATCAATATACTTAAAAATCTTACAGAAGCTAAAAATGAGTATAAAAAATTACAGCTTGCAATCGATAAATTGTCCGAGATTGCAACACAATCAAATGTTATCGGGCTACATAGTGAAATGCACGATCAAATAATTACTGTTCGTAGTAGAGCTAAAAGTACTAAAACTATATTAAAAAAGCTTATAGAAATTGTAGAAAATATAGCTAAGAAAAACAACTTTGTTAAATTAGCTAATATTTCAGCCCCAAACCCCATTCAAGAGGAAAACAAAAATGACTAAAGAATTACAGAGATTAGAATTAACGTGGCCGGGGAAGGATGAGCGGTTTAATCCGGAGCCGCGGATTTTGCTTGAAGATAAAGCAAAATCTTACGGTGATGCGGAAAGTGGCAATATGCTTATTCACGGTGATAATCTCTTGGCATTAAAGGCATTGGAGCAGGATTATGCAGGGAAAGTCAAGTGTATCTATATTGATCCACCGTATAATACCGGTAACGCTTTTGAACATTATGATGATGGTTTGGAGCACTCTATCTGGCTTTCGTTGATGAGAGACAGATTGGAGATTTTGAAGCGGTTACTTGCGGAAGACGGAAGTATTTGGATTTCATTAGACGATAACGAACAAGCATACTGTAAGGTTTTGTGCGATGAAATCTTTGGGCGAGTAAATTTTGTATGTAATGTTATTTGGCAGAAAAAATATTCACCTCAAAATGATGCAAAATGGCTTTCTGATAATCACGATTTTATTCTGGTATATGCAAAAAACAAAGAAAACTGGAAACCTAATTTATTGCCTCGTTCAGAAGAAGCAACTGCACGATATAAAAATCCTGATAATGACCCAAGAGGACCATGGAAACTAATTACTTTACACGCCAAAAGTGGCAATAAAAATGATTTTGAATATACGTTTAAAAATGGCTATACATGGAAACCAATCCCCGGGACATTTGCTCGTTTTAGCAAGGAAACCCTCAGACAGTACGATGAAGAAGGAAAAATTTGGTTTGGAAAAGATGGTAAATCAATCCCCTCAGTTAAAAAATATCTCTCAGAGGTAAAAGATGGGGTGACTTCTTTAACAATTTGGATGTATGATGAAGTTGGTCATAATCATGAAGCAAAAACAGAGGTTAAACAATTCAATCCAATAGATGTTTTTGCAACACCTAAACCTGAAAGATTAATCCATAAAATACTGCATTTAGCTACCAATCCCGGTGATCTCGTCCTTGATAGCTTTCTAGGTTCCGGTACAACGGCGGCGGTCGCACATAAAATGGGACGTCGGTGGATTGGCGTGGAAATGGGAGACCATGTTTACACGCATTGTATCCCGCGCTTACAGAAAGTCATCAACGGAGAAGACCAAGGCGGCATTACCAAAAGTGTCAACTGGCAAGGCGGTGGTGGCTTTAAGTTTTATGAACTGGCGTCTTCCTTGATTGTTAAAGACAAATACGGCCAACAGATAATTTCTGACAAATATAACGCTGATATGCTTGCCGAAGCAATGTGTAAGGTTTTGGGCTATCATTATAAACCCGATGCCGAAAAATATTGGAAACAGGGGTATTCCAGCGAAAAAAGCTTTATTTACACCACAACAATGAGTATGCAAGAGGAATCTTTAGGCAAACTTGCCGCCGAAGTAGGCTCGGACAACCTGCTGATTTGTTGCAGTGCATTCATTGGCAACAAATCAGCCTATCCGAATATCACGGTTAAAAAAATCCCCGCCGCTATCCTTAAAAAATGCGAATGGGGCCGCGAGGGCTACCCCCTCAACCTCAAAAACTACACTCCAACCGACAAAGACTTTGAATTTGAGGAGGAATAAGTTTTATGGCTTTAGAAGAGTTTGATTTTAACAAAAGCTATAAATTTTCAGGTATTTTTTGGTTTGAAAATGAATTTGACAATAGATTTTCAGGAACGCTTGAATATACACCAGAAAAAGGAATAAAATTATTATTGATATCAACTGTTTTAAACGGAAGCAGTTATTTATTGTTTAGAGATTTTTGCGCTATACAGAAAATGTATGGCACGTTGCAATATGATGGAAACAGTATCAATATAACCTTATTAGATGTTATACTTGGAGAAAGGTCGAACACTTTTAGAGAAAGTGGATATTCTCACACTTTAGAAGGTAGTGCAAGGATTTTAATCTCAGATATTATTTCGGAAGCAAATAAAATTAAATCTTTAAATATAGAGTATGATGATAGTTTTAAAAGTATATTCTTTTATCATACAGGACATGAAGAAGTTTCTGAAATTCAACCCTATACGACTAAGCCGATAACAATATCTAATACAAGTATTAATTTTGACGTTTTCTATATGCAATCAGCACTTTATGATGCAGAACAACTTGATAATTTTTTATGTGACGCTTTTAAAAACACAAAAAAATCACCAATGAAAGAGTTTAAAGCAATTGTATCAAAATTCCTTGAAAAACATAAGCATGAAATAGGGATAAGGACAAAGACACGCTCCGTTGTAAAGATAAAAGAAAGATCATCAAATTTAAGAAAATATATAGAAACAGAAAATAAATGGCGTTCTTTTTTCGAGTTGATAATTGATAAACCAATAACAATAAAAAACGCATGTATTGGAATTGAAGGTATTTTAGATGATGGTAGAAAATATAGTTCACAGAAAGCTATTTTATTTCAGCAATATCCTATACCTACAAGAAAAGGGGCTAATTGGCATAAATATCATCTGCCAATTACGATTGATTCGTTTTTAGGAAAAAATGATTTATCAAAATTACAAAGCCCATATGAAAAATGGAACAAACTTTACGATGATAAAAAGTGGAAGATTGTTATAAATGGTATAAAATCAATTATATACAACAATAAGTTGATTGGAAATGAAGATTTCATAATTCTTATTTCATATATCGAAACTGTAATGAATATTTTGGGTTATAAAAAAGATGATATAGATCAACTTATTTCAAGCTATGCAGATAAAAAGTGGAAAGACGAAGTTAGTAATATTTTAAAAGACCTTCCTAAAGACAAAACGCTCGGAGCGAATATAAAGCAATTACGGAACTCTATTGCTCATCCTAAATCTGCAGAAAAAGAAAATGGGAAATATTTTGCTGTAATTACTGATTATATTTTAATGCAGAAAATATACGGTTATCTAGTGGGACTATTTATAAAAATGGTTCTACTTCATTTATATAAATTTGATGAAACAAATTTAGCAAAATATATTGAACGTTTCATAAATACAAGAAGTGGAATTACAAGTATAAAGTATGATAAGAACTACGCTACTTATAGAGAAAAACTTGAAAAAAGAATAAAAAAGAAGAAAGCTAATCTACACTCCAAGTAATATCAAACACCGGCTCGATGCTATAATTCATTTTTAGACTGCGTTTTTTGCCACCGATGAGACGGTTGCACTTCTTTTCAAGCTCACGTTCAATATCAAAAACGTTAAATTCGTTGTTATTCATTTCTGATTGTAGCTTTTTAATCTCCGCTTCAAGGGCGAGCTTTTCGTTAAAATTCTTTTCCAACTTAAACTGTCGCTTAAGGCTTGTAATCTTGTTTTTAAGTTTATCGGCTTTTAAGTGTATGGCTTGCTTTTCATCAACGAGCCAACGGTTGAGTTTATCAACTTCTGAACGTAAAATGTTATCAATCCGCTTCTTTTCAGACTTTTCATATTTTTCAACATTTTGTGCATGAAGTTGCCTTAATAAGTCATAATACCCCATTAACGTTTCTTCTTCGATATGATCGACATTGTCAAAAATATCTCCCGCCTGTAAATTGAGCAAACTTCCGTTCTCATCAATAATTGTAGCAATAAGGTGGTGTGTGTTTTCAGGCATATTCATCTTAAAATCTGATAAAACCAGCCGACCTTTGCTTCCGCTTGTGAGTTTTTCTGTTGGTTTTATGCAAAGGTGGTAAGAGGCCAAAGGTGTATTCAGAGCTTCATCTATCAACTTTTTACCCCAGTAACTGTCCGGATTAAACGGTGTCGCGGCGCGCCATAGTGCTTTTCGTTCGCGGCTTAACATAAATCTTGAATTATCACGTTTAGAAAAGTCCAGTTTGAAATTAAAACTGCTGCCAAAGTTTATATTTGAAGGCAAATCAAACACTTGCTCCTTAAACTGCCCGAAAACCTTTCTATCCTCATTGATAAACAGATCCTTATGGTTCTTTTTGAGCATAACGACAGACATATCCCAGAAAATCTGTTTCCGACGCTCCAAATAATCGTCAACACGTTTTTTCATAATATGAAGCTTTTCTTGGGTGGTCGGGCTTAAATTTTCTAAAACAAGCTGTTTTGCTTCTTCTAACTTTTCTTCCCGCTTAACGCCAAGACTTTCTTGCAAAGCATCAAAAGCACGGTTGATTTCTTCTGTTGTCCGACAAAGGTCAAAAATTGATGCTACGGCACGCTCAAAATCAACCCCGTCAGAAAGTGTTCCCAAGATCTCATCACTTGCACCGAAAACACCGTCAAACAACTTAAATTTTTGCTGTAAAATATCATAAAGTCTTACGTCAGCCACGTTTTTCTTATTGATAAAGTTGATAATCACAACATCACACTTTTGCCCGTAACGATGCACACGCCCGATGCGTTGTTCAACACGTTGCGGATTCCACGGCAAGTCATAATTAACCAAAAGCGAACAAAATTGCAGGTTAAGACCTTCCGCGGCGGCTTCCGTTGCAATCATAATCTCAGCATCTTCCTTGAATTTAGTGACAAGGGCTTTTTTCATATCATTGGTGCGTGAACCGGTTAGCTCGGAAGAGTGATCTTCTATATAATCATTATAAATCTGGTTACATAGCGGAGAATTGTTTTGCCCGTTAAAGGTTACTATTTTTCCCTTAAAACCATTGTTTTCCAGATAATCATACAAATAATTAAGCGTTCTGTTGCTTTCGGTAAAAATAATAGCTTTACGCTTGCCGCCTTTAATTTGGATTTTTTCAAACCCTTGATTGAGTGCGCCAATCAGCTTTTCTGTTTTGCCGTCAACTTTAATTGCTTTGGCCTTATCCAACAAATTTTGCAGGAAAGCTTTTTCAGCTTTAATGTCAGCAGGTTGATAATTCTCCTTATTAACTGATTGTTTTAATTCAAAATCGTCTAAATTATCTTCATATTCATCTAAAAGCTCGTCATCAAACATAAAACCCGCAAGCTCATCAAAATTCCCACCGGATTTTTCAATAGCTGTCAGTCGATGCATCAGCCCTTCAAGTGTTCCTTTGACTGCCGCAGTTGATGAACTCATTAGTTTACGGATCATCAGCACGATAAGTGTTCTATAACGCGTGGTAATGGCAATTTGTGAAATATCCTGAACATACGCAGAAACCGCTGTATAAAGCTCTTCCTCCTCTTTGGTCGGATTAAAAGCAACAGTCATGGCTTCACGATTGGTATATTTAATATATTCTAAAACATCACGACGCAAAGTTCGGTGTAAAACACATTGCAGGCGACGTTTTAATTCTTCGTGACGACGTTCGGAATAAAGATAATTTTCCATAAACGAATATTCATTACCCAAAATGCTCGGATCAATAATGCTGACAAGCGAAAAAATATCCATTAAAGAATTTTGAATAGGGGTTGCAGTTAAAAGCAATTTTTTCTTGCCGAGAAAAGTTTCATTGATACCTTCGGCAATTTTTGTTTTTCCCTTATAAAAGTTGCGTAATTTATGGGCTTCATCGATAACTACTAAATCCCAATCACAATCTTTCATCAGTTTTTTAAACTGAACAGCACAATTATACGAGCAAATTGTAATGCCGTTAAAGTGAAAAATATCTGTATTTTCGTCTTTTAATGCAGTACGGATAATCTTGCTATCAAGAATTTGCGTCGGCAAATCAAATTTTTCTTGCATTTCGGTTTGCCATTGTTGGCAAAGGCTTGCCGGCGCAACCACAATGATAGAATTCTTTCCACGCGAAAAATATTCAGAAATAACAATACCAGCCTCAATCGTTTTACCAAGGCCAACTTCATCAGCTAAAATCACACCCTGTGAAATAGGAGACTGTAAAGCAAATAAAGCCGCATCAATCTGGTGCGGGTTCATATCAATTTTAGATGTTCCCAATGAACCAGAAATATTTCCCATATCATTCTGGTTACCGGAAGCTAAAACTTCTAAAGCCCAATATTTTGCTTTTATTTCTTCTGCAGTTATCATAATGGGGATATTACAGATTATTTTTTTAAATATCAAGTTAAGAAGATAATAAAAAGGCCGTATTTATTTTATTGAGGGTCATACCTTTTCCAGTTCACAAAACAATTCGTACTCTGGAAGTAATAGATCTTTGTGTCTTCCCGCTGTTGGGACTAATTCATCCAAATAGAGCGGTTTGCCGTTAAATTTTAAGCAGGTGGATTTGCGAACACGCTCCATTTCGGCCGTTTTTTGGAAAACAACAGGAAAATCTTTCCGAATTTTATTCCAATACCCGGCGCCACCTTTAAAACAGCCAATGCAATTATTGTTGTGATAACCCAATGTATACATTTTCGGAACATCAATTTTCTGTTTTTGCAAAATCCGCAAGCAATCATTTTTGTTTAGCTTGTTTTCTATAAGCGGAAACACAACATTTTTTGTATTTTGCTCGCTCCAACGTTTCGCTCTGTTAATTTCCTTGGGAGTGTACTCAAAGCCAAACACGTGTGTAAAATTCGCATAAGCGTTTTGAATTTTTTGCCGCACTTTCTTTTTTAACTCATATGTGCATGGCGCACCGTAAGGCGTGTTAAATATTTGCTTGGAAGCCACATCCAATGGAGACGCGTATTTTTCACTTCTGGCCGTTTGTATTTTTCGCCCGTACCATTTTTCACAATCTTTAATAAATCTTATGTTGTCGGGATGAGCGGCGCCGGTTTCAATATACCAGAGTTCCACATCATCGCCAAATTTTTCAATGGCCAATTTACAAGCCACAACGGAAGTGACACCACAACTAAACCATCCTAAATATTTCATCTTATCAACCTCAAAAATCTCCCCTGCGCCGATTCGACACAGGGGATTGCTTTATTTGCCTGTTTTTTCACTTCTTACAATTTCCACAATGCCAAACGCGGAAACCGCCAGCGCAACGATATGTTCCACGAGTTCGGGACTGATTGCCACACCAAGTCCGGATAACAGACCGATTAAACCGCGCCAAGTTGATGGCTGATTGAGTTTTAAGAGTTCAATAAGTTTAAGCATATTTATTCCTTTCATAAAAAAAAAGCCCTGATCGGGCGGGTTAATAAATCAAGTTTATTCCTTGCTGAATTGTTTCGTCAGAATAAGGCTGAATGCCGTTTTCCATGCGGATAACAGCCTTGATAAACACCGTCAACACGCCACGTTCCTCAATATCTATTATTGTGTCCGGAAAAACGCCGAGTTGTTTGGCAACCGATTGAATGTAGGCTGTTGTCTGATTTTCATTCGGTGGAGCGTACCGGCTGATTATTTGCCGCACCGTATTTAAACCGTGAATCCT
>ULPZ01041018.1_pt1 | contig 21385 bp, 21 predicted proteins | sample 1953991 | NCBI WGS metagenome assembly ULPZ01 (sample SAMEA4835642, study PRJEB28245) | human gut metagenome | biome: gut microbiome; material: fecal sample | place: Denmark | collected 2008
TTAGGCCGCCTAAAACAAAATAACTGTTTCATTGCTCTTTTTCTGGGATAGTAGGGAGTCATTGAGATAATATGAATGCATATAAGTTGTTGAAAACAATAGCATTACATGAATTGACCGGAAGTAATATCACTACTACGGTGTCCCCAAAAAACATCCTTTTCCGAAGGCAAATTTCAGATTTCAGATTTTAGAGTTCAGGGTTCAGAGTTTAGGGTTGATACTTGATATCGGTCTTTTCTGATTTAGTAGACGCGGATTGCGCGGATAACACAGATTTATTTCAGGTTGACGAGTTGACGAGAGACGAGTTGACAAGGAACGGGATTTTAATTTTAGATAAATCTCTCCACTCTCAACTCAAATATAATTCTCAATTCTCCCCTCTCCACTCTCAACTCAAGAATCTCTCCTCTCTCAATTCTCAACTCAGGAAACTCTCAATTCTCCCCTCTCAACTCTCAACTATTATTATATGCTCCACTGGTATGCCCTTCGCGTCACCTATAGCCGCGAACTGGCCTTAAAAGAATATTTGGATACTCAGCACATCGAGAGTTTCATCCCGATGCACTACGAATATATGGAGAAAGACGGCCGTCGCTTGCGCAAGCTTGTTCCAGCCGTCCACAACCTGGTCTTCGTTCATTCCACCCGTGCCCGCATCGATGCCCTCAAAGACGAGGCCGGCATGCGCATCCCCATCCGCTACATCATGGACCGTGCCAACCACGCCCCCATCATCATCCCCGATGCCCAGATGCGCAGCTTCATCCTTGTGGCCGGTTCCTACGAAGAAGCCATTCTCTACGTCGAGCCGGCCGAGCTTCAGCTTGTCAAGGGTCAGCGTGTACGCATCACCGACGGCATCTTCGAAGGTGTTGTCGGCGAGTTCGTCCGCATCCGTCGCGACCGTCGGGTAGTGGTCAACATCGAAGGCGTCATGGCTGTCGCCACCACCTTTATCCATTCCTCGCTGGTCCAACCCATTGAAGAAGAATAGAAATTTGTAGGAGTTAAAGGAGTTAGAAGAAGTTATCGCCCTTCTTTAGCCGGGCTAAGGAGTTAAAGCCAATAGAAAGCAATCAACCATGGTACACAGATGGAACGGATGACCGCAGATGGATTTTATTCTATCATCGCCCGCATGGTCATTCCGCACTCGGTGCGGAAACTAATATCTTGAACTCTTTCTTGTAAAGTATCAATTTTACTATTTAGTTACCAGAGAAATATTAACTCCGAAACTTGATAAACAATAGTGATAATATGTAATGATAAACGGTGAATGATAAATGATAAATGATTGATGGTGAATGATTCAATGATAAATGGTGAATGATATGCATATTAACCATTGACTACTGACCATTAATCATTAGCTACTGACCATTATTTACCACTCACGTCAACTCATCAACTCCCCTCCTTCTGGAAGGTTGTTAGGCGTTCTAGTAGGCACTCTCTCGTGGTGGTAAGCATCCCCAAAACTCCCCTCCTTCTGGAAGGTTGTTCTCCCCTGATAACGGGGGAGGTAAGAGGGGGTGGGTGCCCACCGGGCGGGGTGGTAGGTAATTGAAACTCTCAACTCTCCACCCTCAACTCTCCACACAAATAAAATTTTCAATTTTCAACTTATTAAATGAACAACCTATATTCCATTTCCCACCAGTTGCTCACGTTGGGCTCCGATGGAAGCCCCGTTTATCTCGACCAGCTCTCCCGTCTCAATCGCGACGTTTACGAGCAGGCTCTACAACTTTACAACACCCACGGCGACACCCCCGAAGCGGAAGGCGAGCTATGTCTCGGCTTGCTGCTCGCTTTCATTGCCACTGTCTACGACAACGGCCGTAAGCGTCAGTACATCCAGCAGGTTCTCCATCGCAGTCTGGCTGTTCTTCCCCAGCTGCCTCCTTCCTTGCTCAAGGTTCGCCTGCTTACCTATTGCTACAGCGAGGTCTACGATGAGGCTCTGCTCGCCGAAGCACGCTCCATTATTGCCTCCTGGGATAAGGCTGCGCTTACTCTGGAGCAGGTAGAGATTCGCGATGAACTGGAGGCGATAGCGCAAAGTCCGTGTATGTGGGAAACGATGGATTGAGTAAATCTAAAATAGAACAACTCAAGTTTCACACCTGCGAAACTTGAGTTTATAACTATCGGCCTTTAACTCCTCAGTCCATCTTGGATGGGCGATAACTCCCTTTAACTCCATCTAACCTCTTAAAAAATAACACTTACGAAACTTTAATAAATCCCGACATGAAAGGCATCGTTTTAGCCGGTGGCAGTGGTACCCGTCTGTACCCCATCACCAAAGGAATCAGCAAGCAGCTCATTCCCATTTTCGATAAACCCATGATTTATTACCCCATTTCGGTGTTGATGCTGGCTGGCATCCGCGAGATACTGATTATCTCCACCCCTTACGACCTGCCCAGCTTCAAACGCCTGTTGGGTGATGGTTCCGACTTCGGTGTGCGTTTTGAGTATGCCGAGCAGCCCAGTCCCGACGGACTGGCACAGGCATTTATCATTGGCGAGCAGTTCATTGGCAATGACTCAGTATGCCTGGTCTTGGGCGACAATATTTTCTATGGTTCCTATTTCACAACTATGCTGAAGCGTGCTGTTCGCGAGGCCGAGGACAACGGAAATGCCACTGTCTTTGGCTATTGGGTCAGTGACCCCGAACGTTACGGTGTTGCCGAGTTCGATAAAGAAGGCAACTGCTTGAGCATCGAAGAGAAACCGCAGCATCCCAAGTCCAATTATGCCGTAGTGGGGCTCTATTTCTACCCCAATAAAGTGGTAAATATAGCCAAACATATCAAACCGTCTGCCCGTGGTGAGTTGGAGATAACTACCGTCAATCAGGAATTCCTGCAGGCCGGGCAGCTTAAGGTGCAGACCTTAGGGCGTGGCTTTGCCTGGCTTGATACCGGTACGCATGATTCACTGAGCGAAGCATCAACCTTTATTGAAGTCATCGAGAAACGTCAGGGCTTGAAAGTGGCGTGTCTGGAAGGCATTGCTCTTCGTCAGGGCTGGATAACGGTGGAGAAGATGCGTGAACTGGCTCAACCTATGTTGAAGAATCAGTATGGGCAGTATTTGCTGCAGGTGATAGATGAGTTGGAAAGGACGGAGAAGTCTAATCTTTGTTAAGGTTTCAACTATGGTCGTATGAAGTGAAGCGGAGTAGAGTTGAAGCATTTCCGGGATTCTTCACTTCGTGCAGAATGACAGGGTGAGAGTTCCTTCGACTTGCTTACTTAGATAACAACCATCATTAGCATTTAATCATTATTGAGATGAATTTCAAACGCAATATCGTAATTACCGGCGGTGCCGGTTTTATAGGCAGCCATGTGGTGCGCCTGTTTGTAAACAAGTATCCGGAATATCGCATTATCAATCTGGACAAGCTGACGTATGCGGGTAATCTGGCCAATCTGAAGGATGTGGAGGATAAGCCGAACTATACGTTCGTGAAGATGGATATCTGCGATTTCGATGCTTTCTACCGCCTGATGCAGGAGGAGAAGGTGGATGGTATTATTCACCTGGCTGCGGAGAGTCATGTGGACCGTTCTATCAAAGACCCGTTTACCTTTGCACGCACCAATGTGATGGGTACGCTTAGCTTGCTTCAGGCTGCCAAGCTGTATTGGGAGAGCCTGCCGGAGAAGTATGAGGGAAAGCGGTTCTATCATATCTCGACGGACGAGGTGTATGGAGCGCTGGAGATGACGCATCCGGAGGGCATAGAGCCACCGTTTACTACACAGGCTTCGTCGGGCAAGCATCACTTGGCGTATGGCGAGGAGTTCTTCTGGGAGACCACGAAGTACAATCCGCACAGCCCGTATTCGGCATCGAAGGCAAGCAGTGACCACTTTGTACGTGCCTTTCACGATACATACGGCATGCCGACCATTGTGACGAACTGTTCGAACAACTACGGGCCGTATCAGTTCCCGGAGAAGCTGATTCCGCTGTTTATCAATAATATCCGTCATCGGAAGCCGTTGCCGGTATATGGCAAGGGGGAGAATGTGCGTGACTGGTTGTATGTGGAAGACCATGCCCGTGCCATAGACGTGATTTTCCATAACGGTAAGGTGGCCGAGACTTATAACATCGGTGGCTTTAATGAGTGGAAGAATATCGATATCATCAAAGTGGTAATCAATACGGTGGACCGCCTGCTTGGTCGTAAGGAGGGAGAGGACATGAACCTGATAACCTACGTGACAGACCGGCTGGGACACGATATGCGTTATGCCATTGACTCTACGAAGCTGCAGCGTGAATTGGGCTGGGAGCCGAGCTTGCAGTTTGAGGAAGGCATTGAGAAGACAGTGCGCTGGTACCTGGATAATCAGGAATGGATGGACAACGTGACCAGCGGTGACTATCAGAAGTATTATGAGGAGATGTATCTAGGGTAATATTATTTTTTCCTTTAAAACTCTTTCTTTTATTTTGGCAGAATCCTTAAAACATAAAACCGTCAAAGGCGTAGGTTGGAGCTTTGTTGATAATATAGCCAATCAAGGTATTACTTTTCTGGTAGGTCTGGTCCTAGCACGTATTCTGACACCTGCTGAATACGGTGTTATGGCTATGGTTACCATTTTTATTGCCATATCCAATTCCATTGTCGACAGTGGTTTTTCCAATGCCTTGATTCGAAAGATAAAGATAGAACGGGTTGACTATAACACTGTATTCTATTTCAATCTGGTTGTCAGTCTGTTTCTGTATTTGGTCTTATTCCTTTGCGCACCGGCTATCAGTACTTTCTTCAAGGAACCCATACTGGTAGATGTCATGCGGGTTATCGGCTGGATATTGGTTATCAATGCCCTCGCCATCATTCCCCGTACCATTCTGGTGCGTAATGTCGATTTTAAAACGCAGACTAAGGTATCTTTGATCGCTTCTTTGTCAAGTGGCGCCATTGGCATTGGCATGGCGTTGACTGGCTGGGGTGTTTGGAGTTTGGTTGGGCAGCAGCTGTCCCGTCAGTTGTTGAATACCCTGTTTTTGTGGTTTTTTTGCCGTTGGCGTCCGTTGTGGGAGTTTTCTGTACAGAGTTTTAAGGAATTATTTGGTTTTGGTTCTAAATTGATGTTGTCAGGTCTGTTGACAACAATTTATAATGATATTTATTCTCTAGTTATTGGGCGCTGTTATTCAGCTGCTGATTTGGGACAGTACACCCGTGCTTCTCAGTTCAATACCATTTTTTCTAGTAATCTGACTACAGTTGTTCAGCGTGTCAGTTATCCGGTACTAAGTTCCATTCAGAACGAAGAAGACCGTTTGCGGGAGGCATATCGGCGGGTTATTAAAGTGACGATGTTGGTTACTTTTGCTTGTATGCTTGGTTTGGCAGCCGTGGCTGAGCCCCTGCTAGTACTATTAATAGGGGAAAAGTGGTTGCCAGCTGTTTATTTCCTACAGATTATTTGTTTCGCAGGCATGCTCTACCCGCTTCATGCCATCAATCTGAATATTTTGCAGGTCAAAGGGCGTTCCGATTTGTTCTTGAAGTTGGAAATTATCAAGAAAATTATAGCCACTGTTCCCATTGTGATAGGTATCTTCTGGGGAATTGAACTGATGTTGTGGGGCAGTGTCTGCACTTCCTTCATTGCATTCTTCCTGAACAGCTATTATTCGGCTCCTCTCATCGGTTATCCTACTTTGCGTCAGATTAAGGACGTAGCTCCTACTTTCGGCATTTCATTTGGTGTAGCAGCAGTCATGTGGAGTCTTTCACTATTACCAATATCCTATTACGTTATGCTGCCTCTGCAGTGCGTAGTTGGCCTTCTGCTCGCATTCCTTATATACGAGCGTACAAAACTACCGGAATATATGGAAATCAGACAACTGTTGCTCGGTGTGTTAAGGAAACGCTTGTAGAGACGTGGCGTGCCGCGTCTTTCTTTGATGCCATCATCAAGTGTAAGATGACCATGCGGACAATGATAGAATAATATCCATCTGTGAGCATCTGTATCATCTGTGTGCCATGGAAGTTCCTTTCAATTGTATTATTCAGAATCAAATATCAATCTCAAAATAAAAATGGAAAATAAAAAAGTAATTACGGTTACTTCTCCATTGCTTCCCTCTTTGGACGATTTCATGCCCTATCTGCAGGACATCTGGAACCGTAAGTGGCTGACCAACAACGGCCATTACCATCAGGAACTGGAGAAGGCTCTGTGTGAGTATCTCAAAGTACCCTATATCAGCCTGTTCACCAACGGCACCCTGCCTTTGATCACCGCTTTGCAGGCATTGCGTATTACCGGTGAAGTCATTACCACTCCTTACAGTTTTGTCGCTACTACCCATTCCCTGTGGTGGAACGGCATCAAGCCGGTTTTTGTTGATATTGACCCGGTGACTGGTAACCTTGACCCGGACAAAATTGAGGCTGCTATTACCCCCCGTACCGCCGCCATTATGCCCGTGCATGTCTATGGTCAGCCTTGCGATACCAAGCGCATTCAGGAGATTGCCGATAAATACGGTTTGAAGGTCATTTATGACGCTGCCCATGCTTTCGGTGTGGAAGTGAATGGCGAAAGTATTTTGAATGCCGGTGATATGTCTACCTTGAGTTTTCATGCAACTAAGGTCTATAATACCATCGAAGGCGGTGCTTTGGTCATGCACGATGAAGCTACCAAGAAACGCATCGACTACCTGAAGAACTTCGGTTTTGCCGGTGAAACTACGGTAGTGGCCCCCGGTATCAACAGCAAGATGGACGAGGTACGTAGTGCTTACGGCTTGCTGAACCTGAAGCAGGTGGATGCAGCCATCGAAGCTCGTCACAAGGTAGCAGATCAATATCGGGAGGCTTTGCGTAATGTACCGGGTATTCGTGTCATGGAAGACATGCCGGGTGTACGTCATAATTATTCCTATTTCCCTATTTTCATCGATGCAGAGAAGTACGGCATGACGCGTGACGAACTCTATTTCAAGATGAAGGAAAACAATGTGTTGGGTCGTCGTTATTTCTATCCATTGATAAGTGAGTTCTCTACTTATCGTGGTTTGGAATCAGCTAGACCTGAGAATTTACCTGTGGCAACTCATATTGCTAATACGGTAATTTGCTTGCCTATGTATCATAGTTTGACAGATGACGATGTCAAACGGATTATTGCACAAATTGTAAGATAATGAAACAAAAGAAATTGATGCTTTTGGGAGGACTTCGTTACCTGCTTCCCGTTATTGAGTCTGCCCATCAGTTAGGCTATTATGTAATAACCTGTGATTATCTTCCCGATAATATAGCCCATAAATATTCCGACGAATATCATAACGTCAGTATTATAGACAAGGAAGCTGTATTGGTTTTAGCTCGTGAATTGCAGATAGATGGTATCATGTCGTTTGCTGTAGACCCTGGTGTGGTAACAGCAGCTTACGTTCAGGAGCAAATGGGATTACCTGCTTTCGGTCCTTACGAATCGGTTTGTATTTTGCAGAATAAGGACCGGTTTCGTAATTTCCTGACCCAACATGGTTTCAATGTTCCCAAAGCAAAAGGTTTCTCGTCCATCGAGGATGCCATGTCTGAGAAATATTGGTATCCTTGGCCTGTCATTGTGAAGCCTACTGATTCAGCAGGAAGTAAAGGTGTGACGAGGGTTGACCGTTGGGAAGATCTGAAGGCTGCGTTGGAAGTCGCTTTTGAACATTCTCTTTCCAAAAGGGTCATTGTAGAAGAATTTATAGAGAAATCTGGTTGTTCTTCGGATACAGATAGTTTTTCGGTCGATGGTGAGTTGAAGTTCGTTTCATTTTCAGCCCAGCGTTTTGATGAACACGCTTCTAATCCTTATACACCTTCCGCTTATAGTTGGCCGTCTACCATGTCGAAAGCGCAGGAAGCAGAACTGGCATCGGAAATACAGCGATTGTTAAAACTGTTAAATATGCGTACTTCTATTTACAATATTGAGACACGAGTGGGGACGAATGGTAAGCCTTATATCATGGAAGTTTCACCTCGTGGTGGAGGTAATCGTTTGGCAGAAATGCTTCGTTTCGCTACGGGTATAGATTTGATAACCAATGCTGTCCGTGCGGCTGTGGGGGATGAAGTGATTGATATTGAACAGAAACCATATAATGGACATTGGGCAGAGGTAATACTTCATGCAGATAAAGACGGTCGTTTTGCAGGGTTGGATATAGACGAGGAGTTTTATAAACAGCATGTAAAGCAGGTGGATTTATGGGTAAAGGAAAGCGATAAGGTATCAGCTTTTAGAGGGGCTAATGATGCGATTGGTACGTTAGTATTGAATTTTGATTCAGAAGAGGAATTAAATGATAACCTGTATTATATTGGACAATTTGTAAAAGTGGTAGTTAAGTGATATGAATACCGTGTTGTTTTTAGATGCCAATGAAACAATTCTTGATAGTATTAAGTATGCAAGAAGTATTGGTTGTAAAGTAATAACGTGTGATAATAATCCTTCTCATGAAGGACATCGTTTGGCAGATGTCTCATATAATATAAGTACTTATGATGTAGATGCTTTATCTGAGGTTGTAGAAAAGGAAAATGTCAATGCTGTTGTTTATTTTGCTTCTGCTCATGGATTATATGGAGGGGTACGACTTATACAAAAGTATGGATTACCAGGAATACCTTATGCTATAGAGAAGTTATTCTCTGATAAAGGAAAGTTTAGGAGTTTTCTGGGGCATAATAAGATTGATAATCCTAATTATTTAGTTACATCCTCTGAAGAATGCAATCTTGATATGCCATTTCCTGTTATTGTTAAACCCGTGGATTCTGAAGGAGGGAATATTGGGGTTTTCAAGGTTTCAGAGTCTTCAGCTTTAGCATCTGCTATACGTTCTGCGTTAAAAGTATCTTTTTCTCGTAAGGTCCTCATTGAACAATTTATTAAATCTTCTTTGCAAGTTAATGGAGATTGTTTAATTATAGATGGGAAAGTTGAATTGGCGTATTTAGGAAAATATGTTTATTCATCAAATGATTCGATAATACCAATAGCAACGGTTTTTGGAGATGGTATTATTCCTGTTGATATTTATAAACGAATAGTTGATAGGATACAGAGGGTAATAAATGCTTCTGGAATGAAAGATGGAGTTATAAATGTAGAAATCCGAGTGACTGAAGATGGGATTCCATTTTTTATAGAAATAAATCCTCGTCATAGTGGAAATAGAATTTACGATTTGATGGATAAGTCTTATGGAGTATCGATGAAGCAAATTGCAGTTGATTTGGCATTAGGTAAATGTATTCAAATACGAAATACAACACTTCACGGGTATTATTCTTACTGCATTTTGAAATCAGAGTATACTGGAATATTAGACTCGTTGATTTTATCAGATACATTGCGTTCACATATTATTTCTATGTCAAAATTTTGTTCTTATGGCGATGAAGTGCATCATTTTAATTTATTGAAGGATAGGATAGCATTGTTACATCTATCTTTTGATAATCAAGAACAAATGATGGATATAGTCAATAATTTAGATGATTATTATAAAGTCGTATTGAAATAATGAAATTGGATAATTTTTATACTGATGATGAGCTAAAAATGTTGGGCTTTAAGTCTATAGGTGAAAATGTTAAAATAAGTAAGAAGGCAAGTATTTATAAACCTGAATTAATGTCAATAGGTAATAATGTACGTATAGAAGATTATTGCGTTTTGAATGGAAACATAACAATCGGTAATAATGTTTTTATTGCTGTTTTTTGTTTGTTAGACGGACATTCAGGTATAACACTTGAGGAGGATGTAACGTTTGCGGCTAAAGTTTCTATTCATTCAGGTACAGATGACTATAGTGGTTCATCTTTAGTTGGTAGTTATATTCCTGTTTCTTTGAGAAAAAAACATGTAAGTGCTCCTGTAATTATTTCAAAACATTGTATTGTTGGAGATTCGAGTGTAATAATGCCTGGAGTAACTTTAGCTGAAGGTACGGCAGTGGGGGCATTGTCTTTTATTAAAGAAACAACTCAGCCGTGGGGTATCTATGCTGGTGTGCCTGCAAAGCGGATAAAGAATAGGAAACAAGATTTGATAGCGCAATATGATGAATGGATAAAAGTAAATGTTTAAATTGACTAAATCGATTAATGCTAGAAACATTTGAGGAAACTGTAATAGCTTATCGAAGTGAAGCGAATTATAATCATATCTGTATGAAGCTTTTGTAATTAAACTATAATATAAGCTTTGTATTTTTATATGTTTGGCATGAATGTTGAAATAGGTTGGCTGTATTTAAACGCGATGTTATTTCGATAAAAGTATGTAAGCAGTCAAAAATTGGCTATTGATTGAAATGAATACCTTCGCTGCCAATCAAATTAATAGCATTATGTATAGCAGTGAAGATCTAGAAAGGTTTTATTTTCAGTACCAGAAATTTTTTGGCGCGGATTGCGCGGATGACGCGGATTTAATTAATGGCGTTTATCAGTGGTAATTGGTAAGTAGTGAATAGTGAAGGTATGGCAGACGATCAAAAAGACCGATTTATTCAGTACCTGGCGGAACAACATCAGGAGGATGAGTTGACCATCAAGGCGATGAAACTTGTCTTGGAGGATTTCATGAAAAATCAGAAATCTCATGACGAACAAATGGCCTTATTTCAGGCGAATCTGTCTAATTTGTAAAATCAGTTATCGGAAGAGCGTAAGCTTCGCAAATCGGCAGAACGTAAGGCAAAGTCTCTTCAGGAGAAACTGGATTATGCCCGTCAGGAACAGTTCGGCGACAGGCGTCAGCGTTTGAGGAAGAAAGACAAATCGGGCAAGCCTGCGCCTGCGGAATCAGACTGTCATGATGAGAAGAACTGACACGATTTTTAGATTTTGAGAACTATTAAACTTTACCTCCTAAAGACAGCTATAGGTGGTCTGATACTTTCTTTATTGCTATATTACTGGCAAGTTTTTTTCAATCAAAACTTGCAGTGTTAGCATGGTTCCCGGCAAAATCACTTTGGCTACCAGCCAATGTTAAATTCAAAACTAATTAATTAACAAAACTCGATTTAGGGCACTGAAAAGTGCTCTTTCAAAGTGAGGTGCCCTAATTTGAGTACTTACTAATTTTAAATAATGGAAAATAAAGACTTACCTTTGATGGTAACTATTCGATGCTTAACATATAATCACGAGCCATATATTCGACAATGTTTGGAAGGTTTTGTGATGCAAAAGACAAATTTTCGTTTTGAAGCTATTGTGCATGATGATGCTTCTACAGATGGTACAGCTGCAATTATCCGTGAATACGCTGAAAAGTACCCTGATATAATTAAACCGGTTTTTGAAACTGAAAATCAATATTCTAAACATGATGGTTCTATTGCTCGGATTTTAAATGCTCATACACATGGTAAATATGTAGCATTGTGTGAAGGTGATGATTATTGGACAGATCCATTAAAGTTGCAAAAGCAAGTTGATTTTTTAGAATCTAATAGAGACTATGTGTTTTGTTGTACTAGATATAAAATCTTTGAACAGAAAACAGGTGTATATCTTAAGGAATATGCACACGCGTATTATAGAGAAAATGAAAACCTAGAAATAGATCTAAACTTATTTACTAAAGTATGGGTAACTCAGATTTTGACAACATTGATTAGAACTGATGTATATTTATCTGTTTCTGAATGCTATGATAAATATAAGTATTATAGGGATGTACACATGTACTATTTATTATTATTAAGAGGAAAAGGTATATCGTTGAATGATTTTACTGGCGTATATCGTTGGCATGCGGGAGGAGTTGCTAGTAAAATTGGAATTGATCAAAAGATTGATAATGGATATAAAATATACAATGAATTATATTTGCAACATAAAGGTGAATATTACATAGGAAGAAGATATAAAAAAGCGTTGATAGATTATGTAAGATATCAAAAGGAATATAAAAAAGCATGGGCAGTGTTTAAAGAAAATAGTTATTTATATCAAGGAATAGAAAAAATGGATTTTATTATATCATTTGTTACTCCTAGTATATTTTTTCGATTCCTTTTGACCAGTTATACGAAGAAACGTATAAATAAATTAAAAGAATAATGTTTCAAACTTATTTTGTATATGGAACTACTTTTTTGTTGATGATGCTATGTGCTTGGTTCTCTCAAAGAAGAGTTTCATTGAAGAAGCATTTGTCCAAAGAATCTCTAGGAATAGAGATGATATTATGTATTGGTATTTTTACTATTGTATTTGGATTAAGATATGATGTAGGTGTTGATTATTTGAATTATTTGAATATCTATCAATTTTTGGATATAGATAGATTTGAACCGTTATTCAAATGGTTAGTTTATGTCTTATCATCGAACAATATTCATTATTGTTTTTTCTTTTCTATTTTAGCATTCCTTCAGATTTATTTCTTTATTAGTGCATTTAAAAGTGAGAAATATTTGTATCCAGCTTTGGTTTATGTTCTTTTCTGCGGACAATACTTTCTTCTATGGATGAATGTTATTAGACAAGATTTGGCTGCTTGTATTTTTATATTTTCTCTAACTTATATTATTCAACGGAAATTTTATCTTTATTTTATTTGGTGTTTGGTAGCAACATGTTTCCATAAAAGTGCGATTTTACTTTTACTTCTTTATCCATTTTTATGCACAGGGAGGGATTATTTTAAAAATCGACTAATATCATATATTCTTTATTTTATAGCATTATTATTTGTTTTTTTACAAATAAATTTATTGTCTATTTTTGAATCAGAATTGGTTAATTTTGTTGCGTTCGCAAATTTGGATGAGTATGCTTTTATGGACTTTGAAGATAATTTTCAAGCGAGAGATTTTGGTTTCAGTCTTTTGTCATCTGTTTTTGTAGATATCTTAATAATATTTTATTCAAAGAGGTTAAAAGATTATTATAATACGAAAAAATTTATATTATGCTATAATTTATATATGTTTGGAACAATAGTAAATATGTTAGTCTTAAATTCTTTTTTATTAGCTCGCCCTTTTAGATATTTTAGGTATTTTAAATTGATTGCTGCTGCATACCTTCTGTATTATTTATTCAAAAATGGTAATGTCTCAAATACAATAATTTATTTAATTCTCATTTTTTTGTTTCTTTTGATGTTTTTGGCGATACCTTTTTATTCTCCAGATTCTAAATTATTATATAATTTTGTTTTTTAATATTCTATGAAAATTCTCGTAATATCTCGAGGTTGGCCTTCTAAAAAAACGCCACAATGGGGGTGCTTTGAACGTGATCAGGCTATGGCCTTGAAGAATGCTGGGCATGAAGTAATTGTGATGAGTGTTGATGGTCGTATTGGTTTTCATCAACGTAGATTTGGGGTTACTCACAAATTTGAGGATGGTATACACCTTTATAATATATTCCTTTTTCCATTGCCTTTACTTTCTATTTTAGGTATAAAATACTTAATTAGGTCATTTATAGCACTTTATCTTTTTAAGAAGATAGTCAATGAGAGGGGAATGATTGATGTTATTTATTCACATTATCTATTTAATACTTATTCAGCCGTTAGAATTAAAAATAAGTATAATATCCCATTAGTGGCTATTGAACATTGGAGTAAATTGAATATGAGATCTTTGCCCTATTCAATTATGAAAATAGGAAGAACTGCCTATTCTAAAGCTGATAGGGTAATTGTTGTTTCCAAGATTCTGCAACAGAGGCTTAGATGTTTCTTTAGTATAGATAGCATAGTCATTTATAATATGTGTGGAAGTGAATTTAATAACTTACATACTAAAAATACAAAGGAACAATTCATATTTATTTCCGTAGGACGTTTGGTTAAGCATAAAAGATTTGATTTGATAATACAAGCTTTTCATAAAGCTCATTTCCAAGAACATGTTAAACTATTGATTGTTGGTGTGGGGCCAGAAATGTATAGATTGAAGAAGATGCTAAGTGTTTTATCTATGGATAAGCAAGTAGTGTTAACAGGGCCTAAAACTAAAGATGAATTATCATCTTTATTACATCAGTGTAATGTTTTTGTCTTAGCTTCTAGAGGTGAAACATTTGGTGTATCCTGTATAGAAGCGTTAATGAGTGGATTACCTGTTATATCTACTCGTTGTGGTGGCCCAGAAGAGTTTATTAATGAACGCAATGGCTGTTTAGTGCCTATTGATAATGTAGAAGCTTTATCTTTAGCGATGCAAGATATTTATAGAAAAAGCTCTTTTTTTGATTCTGCCCAAATTTCAAAAGAATGTTTTCAGCGATTTTCATCTGATGTAATTGTAGAACAAATAGAAAAAGTCTTAAAGGAGGTAGTAAATAAATGAAACAACTGATTATTATTGGAGCTGGAGGTATGGGGCGAACCTTATTTGATATGGCCCAAGAATCACATGGTTATAGAATTGATTTTGTTATTAAAGGTTTTATAGATGATAATGTAAATTCATTAGATGGTTTTATTAATTATCCACCTATTATCGGTACGATAAAGGACTATCAGCCTGAATGTGATGATATCTTTATTTGTTCGATTGGGGGAAGCTCCCGTAGGGACTGCATGTTAACTATTTTGAATAAAGGTGGAGAATTTTATACTTTAGTGCACCATACTGCCCGTATTGGAACCAATGTTAAACTTGGGAGAGGAAATATGATTGGTGCTTTTACTACAGTAGCAGCTGATGCAAAAATTGGTGATTATAATTTTATACAGTCATATACTATAATAGGGCATGATGTACAGATTGGTGATTGGAATAGGATAGATTCTCATGTGATGTGTATTGGTGGTATTCAGATAGGTAATCATAATATGATTCATACATCGGCAGTAATTAATCATAATGTTGCTATAGGCGATGATGCACATATTGGTGCTTGTAGCTTTGTAACTAGGAATGTAGATTCTGGAACTACTGTATTTGGGAATCCTGCACGTAGATTAATGTAAATATAGATTATGGATCGTTTATTATCTAACAAAGTTTGTATTATTACCGGTGCAGCACAGGGTATTGGCAAATCCATTGCCGAGCGTTTTGCCGGTGATGGAGCCATTGTATATGCCTGCGACCGACAGGAAGGTAGCATGGAGGATTGGGCAGAACAATGTGCAGCCGCCAACGATACCCGTGTGGTACCCATATATTTTGATGTAACGGATGCCGCAGCTGTCAAGTCAGCCTTTATGTCGGTATTCAAGCAGGAAGGACACATTGATGTATTGGTCAACAATGCCGGTGTGGTGTTTAATAAGAAGATAGGTATGATAGTTCGTCCTGAAACAGAACTGATGTTTCGGGTGAATGTGATTGCGGTCATTGAGATGGTGCAGCTGGTTTCACGTCTGATGGCGAGGGGAAAGGGCGGTTCTATTGTCAACATTGCTTCGGTAACGGCTGTATTGGGTTCACCCGGGCAGTCGGCTTATTCGGCTACCAAAGGAGCCATTATTTCGTTCACCAAATCAGCTGCCAAGGAATTGGCAGGCTTGGGAATTCGGGTTAATGCGGTGGCTCCGGGTATTGTCAAGACGGAACGCTTCTCTGAATTGTATGAGGAGAGTGGTGAGAAAATAGATACACGTATTCAAAAGATTGCATTGGGACGTTTGGGCACACCGGAGGATGTGGCCAATGCTTGTGCATTCCTGGCTTCTGACCGGGCTTCTTATATCTCAGGGCAGATACTTGGGGTGGATGGATGTGCATCGATATGATATTTTGAGTTTTTAAGTTTATAAGTTTCTTAAGTTCTTTAGTCCATTATAAGTGGATTATCTGAATATCCATTGGAGTTAAAGAACCAACTGCTTTGCAAATGATTTTACGTTTAAATGAGCATCCGCAGGAGGCGGTTGCCGTTCTTGATTCTTCAGGGGATTCCTTGAAGTACGGTGAGTTGTTGGCCTTTTCCGAGGAATTGGCAGGCTTACTTCCTCACCGTTCCTTATTATTTTTTCTTACAGAAAATAATGCAGGAGGCGTAGCGTGGGGGATTGGAAGTATCAATGCCGGACATGTCCCTTTGCTGCTGAATGCACATATAGAGGATGGCTTGTTTCAAAATCTGTTTGATATTTACAGACCTCCTTATTTGTGTGTGCCTTCTTCGCTGGCGGCAAAATGGCAGTATGAGGTGGTAACTGAACGCTATGGATATACATTGTTGCGGACCGGGCAACCGGTGTGCGCCTTGTATGAAGAGCTGTCTCATTTGTTACCAACCTCTGGTTCTACCGGAAGTCCCAAGCTGGTGCGTCATAAGTATGAGAATATTGAGGCTGCGGCCTTGAATATTTCTACATTCTTTGAATTGACAGCTAAGGAACGTCCGTTATTGGTGCTGCCATTGTATTATACCATGGGGCTTTCGGTCGTTTTCAGTCATTTGTATGTAGGCGCTACAGTGCTGATTACAGGACTGAGTATGACTGATAAGGCTTTTTGGAACTTTATGAAAGAACAACGTGCCACTAGTTTCACGGGTGTACCTTATAGCTTTGAGATTCTGAATTTGATGCGTTTCTTCCGTATGGATTTACCGGACTTGACTCTGTTGACGCAGGGTGGAGGTAAGATGCCCCGGCCTTTGAACTTGAAGTTTGCAGAGTACTGTCGGGATCATGGAAAACGTTGGATAGCCACTTACGGACAATCGGAAGGGACGGCACGCATGGCCTATCTGCCTCCTGAATTTGCCATATCCAAATGTGGAAGTATCGGTCGTGCGGTACCCAATGCGGAATTATCATTGGTTGATTCGGATGGAAAGGTTATAGACACACCGAATACGGAAGGCGAGATGTGCTATCGTGGTAAGAATGTGACATTGGGCTATGCCCGTCAGCGCGAAGACTTGATGCTGGGCGATGAACGGCATGGATTTATGCATACCGGTGACTTGGCATATCGCGATGAGGACGGATGTTACTACATCGTAGGCCGTATGGGACGTTTCCTGAAGTTGTTTGGCATGCGTATCGGTCTGGATGAATGTGAACAGATAATCAAGGCTAAGTATCCGATAGAATGTGCTTGTGTGGGAACAGATGCCAAGATGACGGTTTATATTACCGACCCTCAGTTTGCAGTTCTGGTGAAGGAGCGTCTGGTAGATAAGACCAAATTGGTAGCTTCCGCTTTTGAGGTAAAAGTCGTGGATGCTATTCCTAAAAATGAAGCAGGTAAAGTATTATATAGTAAATTAACAGTTTAAAGAATGAATTTATGACAAATATTGAGAAATACAATCAGGCTTTTGTAGAAGTTTTTGGTGTGAACGAATCGGTGTTGAATGACAGCTTTGCTAAGGATAGTGTGGATGGATGGGATTCTGTTCATCAGTTGAATATCATAGCCTTGTTAGAGGAATCATTTGACATTATGTTTGACCCTGAGGATATTATGGAGTTTACTTCTTATGAAAAAGGGAAAATTATTTTAGGTAAATATGAAGTTTCGCTATAGAAATATTTATCAATAAATATATGTATCGCAATTCTTTTAAACGCCTAATCGATTTCATCCTCGTTTTTTGTGCTTTATTGATTATTTGGCCTATTTTACTAGTCATTATTATTTTCCTTCACTTTGCCAATAAAGGTGCCGGCGTATTCTTTACTCAAGATCGTCCAGGGAAGGATGCCAAGATTTTTAAAGCCATCAAGTTTAAGACAATGACTGATGAGCGGGATGCAGAAGGGAAATTATTACCGGATGCACAACGTCTGACAAAGGTCGGAAGGATTGTGCGTTCGCTTTCCATAGATGAGCTGCCACAGCTGATTAATGTGCTGAAGGGGGATATGGCACTGGTAGGACCACGTCCGTTGTTACCTAAATACCTGCCTCTTTATTCCAAGGAACAGTATAGAAGACATGAAGTGCGTCCGGGAATAACTGGTTGGGCGCAAGTGAATGGACGTAATAATATTTCCTGGACAAAGAAGTTTGAGCTGGATGTGTGGTACGTGGATCATTGTTCATTCTGGCTGGATGTGAAAATTATTCTCCTGACTGTAAAGAAAGTATTCTTCCGGGAGGATATATCGAAAGAAGGAGAGGCAACGACTGTGCCTTTTGATGGTACAAACTAGATATGAAGGTTAAGCGATTTATTAATTCGGTATTTACTTCCAATACGTATGTGTTGACAGAGGAGTGCTCGGATGACTGCTGGGTAGTGGATATGGGGGATATGGAACCTGTATTGGAATACGTGGCAGGCCGGAAGGTGCGGGGACTCTTCATAACACATACGCATTATGACCATATCTATGGTATTAATAAGCTGGTAGCACATTTCCCGGATTGTGTGGTCTATACATCGGTGAAGGGAAAGGAGGGGCTTTATTCGGACCGTCTGAATTTCTCACGTTATCATGCTGACCCTATTATTTTTCAAGGTGAACATCTGCAAATTGTAAATGATGGTGACTCAATACGTCTTTTTGAGGATGTCGAATGTAAAGTGTTGGCCACACCTGGGCATGACTGGAGTTGCTTGACTTACTATACAGATGACTCTATCTTTACGGGTGATTCTTATATACCGGGTATTAAGGTTATCACTTCTTTTCCCCACAGTGACAAGGAACAGGCTGGGTATTCTCTATGTAAGATTTTGCAATTGTCAGAGACAAGAAATGTATATCCCGGACATAATGATGGTTTGCTGTTAGGCGATGTTAGAGAATAAGGCTGTTGCTGTTTTTGAGGAATTATTAAGAGCCGGCTTGTGGGGAACTCCACTGAGTGAACGGTGGAAGGAACTGAAAGAAGAGGACTGGAAACAGGTCTTATGGCTGGCTCGTCAGCAAACGGTGCAGGGACTGGTATTCGATGGATTACAGGTGATAAAGGATGCTCCGGCATTGGAGAAACTGATGTTTGGGCTGACGGTGCAGGTCATCAGAATAGAACAGCTGAACCAATTGCTTAATCGTACAGCATCTCATTTCTCGGAGCAACTGCGTGAGAATGGAGTCCAGGCCGTTTTGCTGAAAGGACAGGGGGTAGCCACTTTATATCCTCATCCAAAGAGGCGGCAGTGTGGTGATATCGATTTATTTGTAGGCGTAGAACAATTTGAAAGAGCAAAGCAACTGTTTCAGAAATGGGGATATCCGGTGGAATTGGAGCAGATGGGCGACAAACATCTGAAGGTGATAGAAAAAAATGGAATTAACTTGGATATTCATTGGATAACAACGATGCCTTTGTCGCCTAAACTGGATAAGTCCTTGCGGTTATGGGAACAAACCGTCTTTCGTGAACAGCGTGAATATGTATCGTTAGATGGTATAAAGGTGCAGGTTCCTCCACCGCTGTTCAATGCTATATTTCTGTTTATGCACATGTTCAATCATTTTATGAGTGAGGGGGTGTCTTACAGGCAGGTATGTGACTGGGGGCTGAGCTTGAGGGATGAACGGGTAAGGCAGAATCATTCGTTATTGGAGAAATATATTCACCAATATGATTTGATGCAGCCTTGGAAAATTTTTGGCTATATAGCCGTGCATCACTTAGGTTTCTCGGCTGCAGATTTCCCTTTATATCAGGACGACTGTAAACAGAAGGCTGAAGTGGTACTGAGAAGAATTTATGAGGGAGGGAATTTTGGTAAATACAGAAAACGGAAAGACTATAGACATTTGCCTTGGCTGCTATGGAAATTGGGGAGTTTCTGGAATCATCAGCGGAATATATGGACGGTGATGCATATCTTCCCGAAACAGTGTATGCGCTATTATAGAAGGGTGTGGCAACTTGTTTTTAATAATATTTATAGAAAGCTGGCATGTCGGAAATAACTCCCAATAAAACTATAGAATAAACTTTATTACTGAAATAAATATACTGAATCATGTCTGAAGAAAGAAAAACAATATACCTCTGTCTTGCTCACATGAGCGAGGAGGGTATCGAACAAAAATATGTGAAGGAAGCTTTTGACACCAACTGGGTGGTACCCATGGGGCCGAATGTGAATGCTTTCGAGCAGAATCTGGCGGAGTTTGTAAACCGGAAGGAAGGGGTGACCCTCGACCGTAAGGTGGTTTGTCTGTCTGCCGGTACGGCTGCTGTTCATCTGGCACTGATAGGCTGTGGTGTACAGGCGGGTGATGAGGTGATTGTGCAGAGCTTCACTTTCTGTGCTTCTTCACATCCTATCACTTACCTGGGAGCTAAGCCTGTGTTTGTGGGTTCGGAAGCGGATACCTGGAACATGGACCCGGTATTGCTGGAGAAGGCCATATTGGACCGTAAGGAGAAAACAGGCAGGTACCCGAAGGCTATTGTGCCTGTTGCATTGTATGGCATGCCGTATCGCATTGATGAAATTTGTGCCATAGCGGATAAGTATGGTATTCCGGTAGTGGAAGATGCTGCCGAGGGTATGGGCAGTCGTTATAATGGTCAGGTGCTTGGCACTTTCGGCAAATATGGTGTGCTGAGCTTTAACGGTAACAAGATGATTACTACTTCGGGTGGCGGTGCCTTGATTTGCCGTAATGCGGAGGATGCCAACGAGGTAATGTGGTATGCTACCCAGGCTCGTGATGCTTATCCGTATTACCAGCATACGGCTATAGGGTACAACTATAGAATGAGTAATGTGTGTGCAGGTATCGGCCGGGGGCAGATGACGGTTCTTGACAGCCACATTGCCCATCATAAGCATGTGCAGCATTTGTACAAGGAATTGCTGAAGGATGTAAAAGGGGTGCATCTGCATTGCCAGCCTGAAGACGGAAAGTATGATTCCAACTTCTGGCTCTGTACCGCTACCTTGGATCCTGAGGTGCGTATTGTGGGACAGGAGAATGTTTATAAGGAAGTTATCAAGACTGCTGTAGGTGGTGCTGCCGGTGTGATTCATGCAGTCGACTCCGCTACTACCGACTGCCAGCCTAATGACAATGTGGAGGCACTGCGGGTGTTCATGTTGAATAAGAAGATTGAGGCAAGACCGGTGTGGAAGCCGATGCATAAGCAGCCTGTGTACAAAGGTGCTCCTGTTTATACCAACGGTGTGGAAGAGGATATCTTTAAGGTGGGCTTCTGTCTGCCTGCAGGTCCTTGTGTCACCGATGAGGATGTGAAGTATATTGTGGGGTGCATCAAGGAAGCCATTCTATAGATGTTGTAATTACTCAATTTAAAACTGTAATGAATATTAACCCTAAAGTAAGAATCTTCATTGGAGTAAGTTGAGTAGACAGTAAAACCTTAATTTCCTTTATGTTAGAAAATATACACATTATCAACATGGCCGGCGGCATTGGCAGCC
>ULPZ01012182.1_pt1 | contig 20948 bp, 20 predicted proteins | sample 1953991 | NCBI WGS metagenome assembly ULPZ01 (sample SAMEA4835642, study PRJEB28245) | human gut metagenome | biome: gut microbiome; material: fecal sample | place: Denmark | collected 2008
AAAGCGGAGATTGAAACTCAAAAGGCAATGTTCTATCTTCAGCAGCAGGACAATGAGGAAAAGAAAAACGAATAGAACGAGCAAATATAATTCTCTAAACTACTTATTCGACCTTCAGCATACGATAACCTACTCCTATATGCGTCTGGATATACTGTGGTGACTCTGGACCTGTTTCTATCTTCTTTCTGAGTGTTGACATAAACACTCTTAAGGATGCCACATCATCATCCCAGCTCCTGCCCCAGATTTTTTGTGTAATAAAGGTATGTGTCAGAACTTTTCCTACATTTTGTGATAACAGGCATAACAATTTATACTCAATGGGTGTCAGATGCAGTTCTTCCTCATCCATATATGCACTTCCTGCTGCATAATCTACCCTTAATTTACCATTCCTAAATACGGATTCATTCGCATTATTTGCCTGCATCATGGCAAGTCTTCTGGCTGTTACACGAAGTCTTGCAAGAAGCTCCTCCACAGAAAAAGGCTTTGTCAGATAATCATCTGCTCCATTGTCAAGTGCTTCTATCTTGTCTGCATCTTCACTTCTTGCACTTATGACGATTATCGGCATATTAGACCATGTCCTGATTTTCTTAATCACCTCAATCCCATCCATATCCGGAAGTCCCAAATCAAGCAATGCAATGTCCGGATTATAAGTGGATGCCTGAAGAATGGCTTCTTCTCCGTTTTTCGCCACTATATATTTATAATCATGTGCCTTTAAAGTGGTAGACATTAAATTCCTGACGGATTTATCATCTTCTACCACCAATATTTGAAGTTTATTCATCAATTCTCACCTCTTCCAATGGTAACATAAATGTAAAATTACAGCCCTGCGGCTGATTGTCTGTCAATGTTATCTCTCCGCCGTGCGCATTGATTATGGACTTGCAAAGGGCAAGACCAAGACCAAGACTTCGGCGGCTGTCTGCGACATTGTTCTCTCCTGTATAAAACATATCAAAAACACGGGGCTTTATTTCCTTTGGAATCCCCGGACCATTATCAATCACACTGACTGCTACAGCCTTTGATTCCTTTTTTGCCACTATGCGGATGGAGGTACCATAAGGTGTATATTTTATTGCATTATCTACCAGATTGATTATTACCTGCACAATCAGTTTAGCATCCATCTTCGCAAGCAGTAATTCATCCTCACAATAAACCTTAATATCATGCCTGTTACGTTTCTGTCTGATATGTGCCAGTGCCTCACTGATAACCTCATCCATAAGCTGTATGGACATATTAAAATTCATTCTTCCTTCTTCTATTCTTGTAACGGAAAGAAGATTTTCCACAATACCAATGAGCCACTGGGAATCATCATAAATTTCCTTAAATATCTGCTCTCTCATATCAGCATCCAGTGTTTCATAGTTTGTAAGTACATTCTCCGCATTCCCGCAAATTGCCGTAAGCGGTGTACGCAGGTCATGGGAAATGGCACGTAGCAGATTCGCCCGCAGCTGTTCGTTCTTGGCAAGCACAGCTGCCATTTCCTTCTCCTTCGCATTGCGGTTATTGTCCATTGCCAGAGCACACTCCCCTATGATAGATAACAGCATACCGTTTTCAAAGGAATCCAGTTTCTTTTCAACGTGAATACCTATCACACCATAGACCTTATCATAAATGAGTATGGCAAGATATAAGCACTTCGCATTCGTATACGCATCCGTTGTAGCTCCGCCTCTGTGCCGGTTTTGATAAACCCAATGTGCCGCATTATACTCTAAATCAGAAAACAGTTCCCCACTATTTGCCTCTGGTTTCACCGGAAACAGAAGCCCTTTAGACAGTTTTTCTTCTTTGACGGTATATACCACAACCGAGCGGTTTAATAATTTCATCAACTGTGTTGCCGTAATGTTAATAATATCTTCATCGCTTTTTGCCTTTTGTAAAAGCTGATTCGTATCAAGCAGCACCTTTGTCCGAAATGCGTTCTGGGCTGACATCTTTGCATGGAGCTTTACCTTTGATGCTAATGTTCCTGTCATAATGGAAACTGCCATCATGATCCCAAATGTCACGATATATCTTGAATCATAAGCATGTAGTGTCAGACGCGGCTCTGTAAAAAAGAAATTAAACAGTGTAACACTCATTAAGGAACCGACAATGCCACAGGCATATCCTCTGGTAAATAAAGAAATCAGCAATACCCCCCAAATATAAATGGCGATAATAGTAGCCTCCGTAAAACCAAAATGATAGAATACCTGCCCTAACAAAGTGACACCTGTAAGAAGAAGCAGCATTGTGAAAATATCCTTTGGATGGGATATTGCCAATCTGTACAATACAGAATCTTCTCTGTTTTTATAGGTTGTTCCTAAGCTTCCATCCGGTATAATGTGTATATCTAAGTTAGGTGCAATTTCCGTCAGCTTCTCTGTCAGGGTGGGTTTGCTCCAAAAATGGTGACGCTTGATATTGCTTCGCCCGATAATAATCTGTGTCACACCCGATATTCTGGCATATTCTGCTATCAGGAAAGACACATCCTCTCCATGTGTGATTGCAATTTCAGCTCCCAGCTGTTCTGCCAGCTGAATATTACTCTGTAAACGTTTTTTATCAAACTCATTCATCTTGTCTGTATTTGCAGACTTTACATAAAGCGCAGTAAAACTGCCGCCAAAGGCAGATGCCATTTTAGCCGCAGTCTTAATTATTTTCACATTAGATGGTGATGCAGATAAACAGACCATGATATGTTCTGCACCATTTATATCGCTATGTATTTGTCCCTTTTTCATCTGAATCATCACTTTCTTTCTTGATGGAGTACATTATACCACCTTGATGGAGTAAATTATACCACATTTCAGATTGTTTTCTATCACTTTTGTAAAGTCCGGTATGTCATACTGTTCATTAATTCCGTGTGGGGACTGTCATATAGCAACACATTTATGTCTTCATGATGTTTGCGAAACCTACGAATTTCTTCCAAAATCTCCTCATCTGTCAGTGAGTTGGCAAGCATAACACAGGATGGCTCACAGCTTTCATTTTCTTTCTCGATTGCCTTTCGGTTCACATCTAAAAATTTATCCAGCTTTGTCATCAGATGGAATCCAAATACACCTGACATTGCCAGAATTAATATAATACTGCTCCATACACCCATTATGTTCACCGCCTTTCTTTTTCATTAGATATGGAAACATTTCTGCAATGCCTTATCCTCGCCAAGAACCAGCATTGTCTTGTCAGCAGTCAGAAGGGTATCCGGCGTTACGGATAAATTTGTCTGCCCGTTATCCTTTACTGCTATGATATTGATGTTATATTTTTTACGAATATCAATTTGTCCAATGCTCATACCTAACCATTCCTTTGGAATCGTAACCTCAAATATGGAATGGGCCTCATCCAGCTCAATGTAATCCAGAATGTGATTTGATGTATAACGGATGGCAGCCCATTTTGCAATCTGCTTTTCCGGATATACTACCTCGTCTGCACCATTTCGGAGCAGGAATTTTGCCTGTCCGTCCCGCTCTGCCCGAGAAACAACAAATTTGGCTCCCAGTTCTTTTAACGAACAGGTGGTTTCCAGAGAAGACTGAAAATCACTTCCGATGGTTACGATGCATACATCGTAGTTGTCTACTCCAAGTGAACGTAAAAATTCTTCATTGGTACTGTCCCCAATCTGTGCATTGGTCATAATGTCTATGGTATCATTTATTCTGTCCTCATTATGATCCACTCCCATAACCTGATGTCCTAATTGATGCAGTTGTAATGCAATGTGTTTTCCGAACTTTCCAAGTCCAACAAGTAATATTGATTTCATTTTTTCTTCCTCCTATCCTACCGTCATTTTTTCCTGCGGTAGTTTTGATATTTTTTTACCGCTGCCTGAAAGAGCAGCATAAATAAGTGTTAAACCTCCCACTCGTCCAAGAAACATCAATATCATAAGTATTGTCTGTGAAATAACCCCCAGTTCCGGTGTAATTCCTAATGTTAATCCGACTGTTCCTATCGCTGAAGCTGTTTCAAATAAACAGGTGGAAAATGACAGATCTTCCACAGTACTAATCACTATCGCACCTCCAAAGAAAAGGACAATGTACATCATAAAAATAGTGGCTGCATTTTTTATTGTACTGGTTTCTATTCTCCTTCCAAACATCTGTGCATCTTCTTTTCGTCTGAAACATGCCAATGTATTTGCAATAAGTACCGCCAGAGTTGTTGTTTTCATACCACCAGCCGTAGAACCCGGTGAACCTCCCACCAGCATCAAGACAATTACAATTCCCAGTCCGTCTTTTGTCATCATGGTAAGGTCAGCAGTATTGAAACCTGCAGTTCTCGGAGTCACTGCCTGAAACAGCGAACTAAATATTCTTTCCTGCATTGGCATATCTGCAAAGTCCCGGAAGAAAAAGAAGAATGCCGGAAACAGAATTAAAAGCAAGGAAGTAGTAAGTATTACTTTGGTCTGCATACGGTAATTTTTTATCCGGTACTTGTTTTTTAGAATATCTTCCCATGTAAGAAATCCGATGCCGCCAATTATAATGAGCAGCATAATTGTAATATTTATCAATGGATGTGAAATATAAGAGGTGAGGGACGCATACTTTGCATTCTCTGTTCCCATCAAATCAAAGCCTGCATTACAAAAGGCTGAAATCGAATGAAAAATTGCCATCCATATACCTTTTGCCCCAAAATCTTTTACAAAAACCGGCATCATTATGATTGATGCTGTAAACTCCACCAAGAATGTACCCTTTAATACAAATCCCGTTAATCTGACAATTCCTCCAACCTTCGGTGCGGAGATTGCTTCCTGCATAACACTCCGTTGCATTAAGGATATTTTTCTTCCAGACAAAAGTGCAAATGATACCGCAATCGTAATAACACCAAGTCCTCCTATCTGAATGAGGACCAGTATAATTCCCTGCCCAAACCACGACCAATAAGTTGCCGTATCCTGCACCACAAGTCCTGTTACACATACAGCCGAAGTGGAGGTAAACAATGCCTCGTTAAACGGAGTTATTATCCCTGCTTTTGACGATACCGGTAGCATTAAAAGCAATGCTCCTATCAAGATTACTGCTATAAATCCCCCAATTATAATCTGAAATGAAGTAAATCTGTTCTTTTTGTGTATAAAACCTGCCATAGAGCTTATCCTCATATCCTTTTTTTAGATTCATTATGCTATTTCAGAACAAAAGATGGTGTTAGAACATTCGTATGGATATAAAGATTGTATTAAGAAAAGCATTTGCCATTTTCAATAGATGCTTATAAGAAGTAAATAATAATTTTCAATTTACAGTTGACACACGCACTCTCTTTTTGATACTATTTATCAAGTAATTTAATATTCCATGAGGGAGTAATTAGCGCGAAAGTGTGATTTGTCAACATCCTGATTATAATAAAAGAGTATAATCTGGCAAATCTTAAATAATGAGACTCATGTATGTTGATTATCCATCGGTGTGATAAGATACGCTGGAGGATAGTTGATGTACAGGAGTCTTTTTTTATCGTCTGGGCATACGGATGACAGCGGATAGTTTGGCTGAGGACGCTACAGTGGAGAAGATTGCATCAAATCAGATAAGAGAGGTATCAGGCAGATGTTTTTGTTTTTAAAAGTGTTTTTTTCAGAATTTATAGCTGAGATGGGGGATAAAACCCAGCTTATGCTGATCGCTCTTACTTCCAAGTACAAGTTAAGAGATATCATATTGGGGACGGCGGCAGCCATTCTTGTATTAAATGGTCTTGCGGTCCTTGCAGGGGGACTTGTCAGTGAATTCATCCCTGAATGGCTCATTAAAATTATTGCAGCACTGGCGTTTCTTTATTTTGCAGCATCTACCATTGCCAGTGATGATGAAGAAGAGGAAGACGGTGAAAAATCAAAGATCAAGTTTGCACCACTGGCTGTTTTTTGTACCTTTTTCATAGCAGAGTTAGGGGATAAGACACAGCTTACAGCTATCACATTTGGTGCAAATGAAGGTATGAGTTCCGCCGTGATCGTATGGATTGGCTGCTCGCTGGGACTTCTTGCTGCAGATATCCTGGGGATGCTGGTTGGTTATCTGTTGAAGAGCAAGACGCCGGATGGCCTGCTCAATACAGTCGCCGTGGCGATTTTTTCCATATTTGGTGTATTCACATTGTATCAGGGACTGAAGCTTATACATGTAAGCGTCTATCCAATTCCAATCCTGCCGCTGCTGATTGCAGTCACAGTTGTTTTCGTAGGTTTGTGTGTCTGGCTTTTTACAAATAGAGTAAAAAAGAGTAACGAAAGAAGGAAATAAAGTATAAATGGAAAAAAACACATTGATTCATACAAAAAAATGTATTACAATACATTAAAACAAACCAAAAATTAAAGAAAGGAGAATGTATACACATGAAACGTAAAATAACGTCAAAGTTATATGAGTGGAAAAATAAGTTAAATGGTAGAATGCCCTTGCTGATTTACGGGGCACGTCAGGTCGGAAAAACATTTGAGATGCGTGAGTTTGGAGCATTGTATTACAAAAATACTATCTACGTAAACTTTGAAACAGATGAAAGAATTGGGAAATATTTTGAAACAGATATTCATGCAGATCATGTGATATCAGTTTTAGAAAAATACTATCAGGCGAAGATTGTGCCTGAAAATACACTTATTATTTTTGATGAAATTCAAATGTGTGAAAGAGCATTAACTTCATTAAAATATTTTTCGGAAGAGGCTCCGGAATATCATGTGATGGCTGCGGGAAGCCTGTTGGGTGTAGCGGTGAACCGGGAAAAATATTCGTTTCCAGTAGGCAAAGTGCAGATGCTGACCATGTACCCAATGGATCTGGAAGAGGTGTTGTGGGCAAAAGAAAAACAGATGCTCGCAGATACGATCCGGGAACATTATGAAAACAATCAGCCGTTGGATGAAATACTCCATGAGGAGGCCATGCAGGAATTTTATCATTATTGCATTGTGGGTGGAATGCCGGCGGCGGTGAAGGCCGATCTTGCAAAAGACAGTCCTATAGAGCAGGTAGAAATCCGGCAGATGTTATTAAATTCTTATATTGCGGATATGACCAAATATGCGAATCAGTCAGATACGGTACGTATTTTTGAAGCATATGATTCCCTTCCGGCACAGTTAGCAAGGGATGCCAAAAAATTTCAGTATAAGTTGATAAAATCGGGCGCACGGGCATCTCAATATGGAGATGCAATAGACTGGCTGATTCGGGCCGGAATTGTGAATAAGTGTATGAAATGTAGTCAGGGATTTTATCCGGTTGCAGCATATCAGGATGTGAGTGCATTCAAACTGTACTATAGCGATATGGGTATTATGTCTGCCAGATTGGGAATGACTCTGGAGGCACTACAGGGTAAGGAAACAGAGCATTTTCGAGGTATACTGACAGAGAACTATGTTGCAATTGCACTGAAAACAAATGGTTATGATCTTCATTATTGGGAATCAGATAATACTGCAGAAGTAGATTTTCTAATACAAAAAGATAGTCATGTAATTCCGGTGGAATGTAAGGCTGGAAATCATGTGAAAGCTAAAAGTATGATGGTTTATAGGGGAAAATATGACCCGGTTTATGCAATTCGGATTTCGGCAAGAAATTTTGGAATGGTAAATGGGATAAAGTCAGTGCCATTATATAGCGTGTTTTGTATTTGAAGTTTTCATTTTCCAGGTGGTGGATGAATAGACGAAGGCAAATTACAAAACCATTATTTTGATTGCTTTTTACAGGTTAAAAACAATCAAAATAATGGTTTTTGTTTACAAATATTAGTTTTTATGATTTAATGTAGAAAAAGTCGTGAATCATAGAACTGGAAGGTGAGTTTATGAAAGAAAGGTTATTTGTAACACCAGAATACACAACTGCAAAGGAAATTAAACAGATTCGGAAAGAATTGCATTTGACGCAGAAAGAGTTTGCAGAATTTGTCAATTGTTCCAAGCCAACAGTAGAGCGTTGGGAGAGAAGTGAGGAAGTGATTCGTGGTCCCATTGTTCCCTTTCTAAAAATGTTGCAAAAATATCCGGAATATGAGAAGGAAGTAAAGGTGCCGGAAAAAGTGTGGCCGCTTAGAATATGGTATATGTATGAGCAGGATGTATGCACTTTGATTGATGTGAACGAGCAGGAGCGAAAAGTTAAAATAAGGAATTATACGGATAGGGTCATGTTCCGTGCGTTCGGTACGGTAGAAAATCCGGATTACAAGGATTATCAGGAGTTCCTGGAGTCAAGATGTTTCCCGGAAAGCAGAGATAAGATGAAATTGATATTGAAGGATCTGGGACTGCCATTTTATGATCCGATCATGATTATAGAGAAGACGGAAGGACGAATGGCAGAAGATAATTTTTGGGTTCGCATAGAGAGGTAGATGTATGATAGAATTATTTGAACAGAATATCCGAACAAACGACCGACAGTCTTCAAAAGGAAATCAATTAAAGTGGGAGAATGAAGGGATATGGTATAAAGCAGATTATACAGGTTATGAAGGTCTGGCAGAATATATGATTTCCCATCTTTTGAAAAAGTCAACATTGGATGAAAAAGAATTTGTATTTTATGATCTTGAAAAAATAAAATATGGTACGGTAATATACAATGGTGTCAAGAGCAAAAACTTCCTGAGTGAAGACTGGCAGATTATTACACTGGAGCGTCTGTTTAAAAGTTTTTTGGGAGAAAGTTTATATAAAACTTTGTATAGAATACCGGAACATGAAGAGCGGTTACCTTTTTTAGTACAACAGGTAGAACGTATCACCGGACTTCAAAATTTTGGCATTTATATGAATAAATTGTTGACAATAGATGCATTTTTTTTGAATGAAGATCGTCATACACACAATATTGCGGTTCTGATGAACGGAAAAGGGCACTATGCATATTGTCCGATTTTTGACAATGGTGCAGGATTGCTGGCAGATACAACGATGGATTATCCATTGTCAGGAGATGTTTATGCACTTATGAATCGTGTTCAGTCAAAAACAATAAGTAGCGAATTTGATGAACAATTAGATATTTCTGAATCTCTGTATAAAATAAATTTGAGGTTTCAATTTACGAAAAAGGATGTGAAGGAATTGCTTGAAAAAGCAGAAGAATATCCAGAAGAAATCAGAAACCGGGTAGAAATGATTATATTTGCACAGATGCGAAAATATGCCTACTTATTTTCAGACGACAAGAGGTGTATGGGCTGAGCGTAATGCGGTTTTTTATATGTTCGCAAATGGAGGATAAGTATATATGAGTACAGAATATGGACTGGTGACAAGAGATATGGCAGAAAAGGAAATTTTAAAGGTATTAAATGATAAATTGAAATACTTTTTTACGGAAGCAGCCAATAAAAATTATGATATATATACAAGCTATACTCTTTCAAAAATGAAAAATCTATCAGAAGTGCAGTTAGTTATAAAAAAGAAAATAAAAGCACTTTATCCAATTCCTGCTATTCATCGTCATCATCTTCAAAAGTAAAGATATCTTCCACGGTTGTATCAAAGACTTTGGCTATATCCATAGCAAGTTTTAAAGAGGGATTGTACCTGCCATTTTCGAGATTACCTATCGTTTCACGACGGACACCTACAAGCTTAGCGAGTTCGGCTTGTTGCATACTGCGTTCTTTGCGAAGTTCATGAAGTCGGGTTTTCAATATTGGCATTAGCAGCCCTCCTTTTCATACTTCAGAAAAAGTAATCCGGGAAGTATCTGAGAAGCAGCAACAAAAAAACCATATGTTTTGTAAAAAGGAAATGAGATAAAAGCCGATGTAATTCCAACTATCATGATAGAACATAGCAGTAAATCAAGGCTTATACTTTTGGCTACCAAGATATGCTGGATACTCATTTCATCATCTGATTCTTGTTTTACTAATAGAGTATAGAAAGTGCAAATTGCACCAAAAAATAAAAGTATAGATCCTATGAATCCAACTGGCTTAAAAGGAATTAAGTTTGAAATTGAGTATAAAAGCCATAAACAACCATTGATAACATAGCGGATTGTATATTTTTGAGTTACTGACATAGTTTCTTTTTCTTTATTCATAATAATAACCCCCTCATGTGATATATTTCTAACATTTGTTGTAAATATATCACATTATTCGTAAAATGTAAAGAGCAATGTGCGAAATAAATCACATTGAATACATGTTATTCACGCAGAATACCCCCTAAAAACCTTGCTATCATCATCACATTATGTTATTCTAATAATGAACGATCAATCAGATAAAATAAAGGTGACACATATGAAAACAACACAAGAACAGCATAATGAACGAAAAAAAGAAATCATGGAAAAATGCTTCGAGTGCTATGCGGAGAACGGCCTGACGGGCACAGGAATCAAAGCCCTTGCCGCAGCCTGCAACTGTACCACGGGTAATCTGTATTGTTACTTTAAAAACATAGATGAACTGATCCTTGAGTCAACTGCCTACTGTATGGCCAAGGTAGAGGATGATTTTATGGAAAAGGCGCCTACCGATCCAAAAGATGTGGTACGGTTTATTGAAGAGGTGCCTTACTGGACAAAGAAGAAGCACGGAAAAAAGTATCGTCTGATGTATCAGGTGTATACGCTTCCCAAGTACATTGAACACGGAAAAAAGTTTTTTGAGGGCGTCAATGAGCGTTATACCGAGTATGCAAAACAGCTGGAGCCAAAGATTGGTATTCCCCATACGGTACTGACGCCATTGATCTTCATATTTGCCCGTGCTTGTGTCCATTATGCCATGTTTGAGGATGAATATTATTTAAAAAGTCAGATGGAAGTTTTAAAGCAGGCTGTTGCTTTGTTTGTGGACAAGTACAGCAGGGAAGTTTTTTGATGGAGGTGACGCTTAATGTGGATGACAATTAAGAGGAAGAAAAAGAAATGCTGCAAACCTGCAGGACTTATGGCACTGGTGTTAGCATTAATACTGCTGGCCGGTATGGTTCCGGTCAGAGCATCGGCAGCAGAAAGTAAGGAAAACAATATTCTTTTGGAATTTGGTAGCCCTGATTATTGCAGATTGAAAAGTGCAAAATTACCGGGATGGACCGATGCAGATTTGTTGCTGTATTCCTGGTATTGGAATGGTTACGAAGAAGAGTGTGCCAAGCTTTATTATTCTGTCAGCCGGGAAGGCGATAGGGTCAGTGTTCCTCAGGAAATTCAGGATGATGAAACATGGGATATGGACCCGTTTATATTTACAGACAACGATGCCACTTTTAATAACAACATGCTCGTGGCATGGACGGATGCAAATAAGAAGTTTGATGGGACTGAAACGAAGGATGAGATTGCTGGTTCTATGAGGATATCGGTCACGGCTTTGAAGTCATCAACCTTAGTGTTTGCGAATCAGATTCTTACGGTTACAAAGTCCTCTGATAATGTCAGCATGTATAATCCCCATGTGACTAAAGTGGGGGACAAAATACTCATTACATGGGTGGTTTGTTCCGATGTGAAAAACGATGACGGTGCATATGGGATCGAGGGACTTTATTATGATCCGGACACAAACAAGTTCTCTTCCGATGATAACAAGACCGATGCAGATGGAAATGTAATACCGATGGTATTTGCAAAATCCTGTAATTATATATCTGCTCATACAGCAGCAGAACTCAATGGTTCGGTTGCCGTACTTTATGAAGAGGCTGTGGACGGGACGCATGTGTCGGATGTGATGTATGACCAGGTAAAACAGAGAGACCAGGTGTCTTTGTACTCTCCGGATGAGTTTAAAAATAACAAAGTTAAACTGGCTACAAATAATGGAAAAAATGTAGATACTGTCAACCAGACGAATACGTATGGTTCTCTTGTTGAGACAGATCTGTCAAAATTAATTTTCTACTGCGGTGGAACGATCAAGGAAATCAGCACCGATTCGAACAGTACATCCGGCTGGAAGACCAAGGAGATTGCAGATGTATCCAAAACAGGAGACACAAGGTATTCGATTCTTTCCAAAGACGACACCATGCAGTATATTACGGCGAGAGAGTACACTCCGTTTAAAACAGACAAGTCGGAGATCACACTCAATGGCATAAAGTATACAAAGTCTTCTGATGGTAAATGGCTGGATGAGCAAAATAAGGAACAGGATATCAGGCAGGAAGATATTCGCCTGTATTATTACAATAATACAGCAGGCCAGGCAGAATTGCTGCCGAAAAAACTCCTTGGTGAAGATGGTGTGATTTTTATGGCGCAGCCGGCTATATTCATTAATCACTCGGGTCTGCTGGATGTTACATGGGTTCATGCAAATGAAGATATGCGTTTTAAACTTTATCACACAACCTATGAACAGCAGTCAGTACAAAAAGCGGATTATACAGCTGTAAATGAGGCGGTTGACAAAGCAAACGCATTGAATAAAGATGATTATGTGGATTTTTCTGCTGTGAAAAATGCAATCGATGCAGTCAAATATGACAAGGATTATACCAAACAGGAGACGGTGGAAGGCTATGCCAAAGCGATAGAAAATGCCATCAAAGCCTTAAAACTGAGAAGTGCAGATTATACGGCGGTGGATGCGGCGCTGGCCAAGGTAAAGGCTCTGAACGGAGACTTATACAAGAACTTTTCAGATGTCACGGCTGCAGTAAATGCGGTTGACCGGGATAAGAGTTTTAAAGAGCAGGCAGATGTGGATGCCATGGCGAAAGCCATTGAAGATGCTTTGGCTGCCCTGGAATTAAAGCCTGTGGATAATCAGGGAACAAATAATACAACACAGGGAGGCAGCCAGTCGGGGGCAAACAACGCAAACCAGGGAGGCGCCCAGTCAGGAACAAACAACGCAAGTCCGTCGGTTGAGCAGTCCGGAAGCAGTGACACCAGCCAGCCGGATACTAGTGATGTCAGTCTGGCAGATACCAAGTCGGAGGTAAGTAACACCGGCGGAGAGGATAAAGATACCCCGTCTGAAACAAGTAGTGGTAAGAGTAAGACAAAAGAACAGTCAAAAACAGAGAATAAGAGCCCGGAGACCGGTGACAGCAGTCATCCGGAACTGTGGATCGCACTGTTTATTATCAGCGGTGGTTTGTTTACCTGGATCATGATGGAAGGCAAAAAGAAAAAACTTTGAGTGTATATTATTTCAAAAAATTGAAACAATAAGAAAGATGAGAAAAGCTATCAGTTACAAGTATTGATTTTTACTGGGAAATTCAGTAATATAAAAGAAGTTAGTGAGAACTAACTAAAATGTGAATAAATCATGTGGGCTCCTCGTATTTAGGGTGTGAATGATGAACGCATCCTATGGCAGAATTAAATTTGATTCTTGCGGGGAGTACTGCTATTTTATGGAAAAGGAGATTGTATTACGATGAATTTTTTGAAAATTGAAAAAGTAATTGGCCGTGAGATCCTGGATTCAAGAGGCAATCCAACCGTAGAAGCAGAGGTAACTTTGGTGGATGGAACCGTAGGAAGAGGTACTGCTCCAAGTGGTGCGTCTACCGGCGAGTTTGAGGCGCTGGAACTGAGAGACGGAGACAAGGGCCGCTATCTTGGAAAGGGTGTTGAAAAGGCTGTCAGCAACATCAATACAGTGATCAACGATGTCCTTACCGGCATGGATGCATCGGATATTTATGCGATTGACAAGGCAATGATCGATGCAGACGGCACAAAAGATAAATCAAAACTGGGTGCCAATGCGATTCTGGCTGTATCCATTGCCACCGCGAGAGCAGCAGCAACTGCATTAGATATTCCGCTGTACCGCTTCTTAGGTGGTATTTCAGGCAACCGTCTTCCGGTACCGATGATGAATATATTAAATGGTGGTGCCCACGCAGATTCAGCCGTTGACACACAGGAATTTATGATCATGCCGGTTGGTGCGCCATCTTTCAAAGAAGCACTTCGCTGGTGTGCAGAAGTATTCCACAAATTAAAATCTCTGATCAAAGATATGGGAGATGTGACAGCAGTTGGTGATGAAGGTGGATTTGCGCCAAACAAACTTACTTCCGATGAGGAAGCCATTGAAAAAATTCTGGAAGCAGTTAAGGCAGCAGGATTTGAGCCGGGCAAAGATTTTATGATCGCTATGGATGCTGCATCTTCTGAATGGAAATCCGAAAAAGGCGTTGGCTACTATAAGCAGCCAAAATCCGGAAAAGAATTTACCTCTGATGAATTGATCGCGCATTGGGAATCCCTTATTGACAAGTATCCGATCATTTCCATCGAAGATGGTCTGGATGAGGAAGACTGGGAAGGCTGGAAGAAGATGACTGAGAAGATCGGCCACAAGGTTCAGCTGGTAGGAGATGATCTGTTTGTTACGAATACAGAGAGACTTTCCAAAGGTATCAAAATGGGCGCAGGTAACTCCATTTTGATCAAATTGAATCAGATCGGTTCCGTATCAGAGACACTGGAAGCCATCAAAATGGCACACAATGCAGGTTACACAGCAATCTCTTCCCACCGTTCCGGTGAGACGGCAGACACCACCATCGCAGATCTTGCAGTAGCACTGAATACGTGCCAGATCAAAACAGGTGCACCTTCCAGATCCGAGCGTGTGGCAAAATACAACCAGCTTCTCCGCATCGAAGAAGAATTAGGTGCCAGTGCCGTGTACCCGGGTATGGATGCCTTTCATGTAGGAAAATAATAAAATACGGATTAATAGAAAAGATTTCCAGAACACAGGAGTATGTGTGACGGGAATCTTTTTTTGCTTCGGATAAAAACATATGAGGGCAGTTTTGAAACCTGAAACAGGGGAGTTCCTCTCTTGACTTTGGCACTTTTATCCAGCATAATTGAAGTATAGATAAATGGAAGCGTGGACATAAATTGATAAAACTGCCGGATGGCAGTAAAACGGAGGGCTGCTTATGAAAAATTGAATATTGAGTGTACTGCTTGCTTTGTGCATGGTGATATGTATGGCACCGGCAACCGCTTTGGCAAGTGATGATGACAGTGTTATGGATATGAAAGTGACAGAACTTATCCAGGGGGATCGCACCAACGCGCTCTATCCGTATTGGGTTCATACGAATGGAACTAAGAAATCTACGGTTTTAAAAGTGTTGAATTCTTTAGGGAAAACATTACAAGTTGTGCCTAGAAAATGAAAAGGAGAAAAACAAATGACAATCAAGGTTTATGATAAACTGCCCCAGGCTGCAAAGAAAATCCGGCAGGAGGTCTTTGGACAGGAGCAGGGATTCAAAAAAGAGTTTGATGAAATCGATCCTATTGCAAAACACATCATTCTCCTGGAAGATGATGATCCTGTGGCAACCTGCAGATTTTATTACTCTAAGGAGCGGGAATGTTATATTGTTGGCAGGATCGCTGTACGCAAAGAAGCCAGAGGAAAACGATATGGCGAGAAAGTGCTGCAGGGAGCCGAGGAAGAAATTAAAAAGGCAGGTGGGAAAAGAATTGAACTGTCTGCTCAATGCCGTGTGTCACAGTTTTATTTAAAGCAGGGATACACCGATACAAAGGATGTTCATATGGATGAATATTGTCCTCACACATGGATGAGAAAAGAACTTGATCCGGCCTGTATCCTAAATGAAAAAGGAAAGTGAGAGGCCGGATCATATCATTGGATTCTTATAAGAAGATGTATTTTAACACAAACAGCACAGCCAGAACATACATCAGAGGTTTGATCTCTTTTGCCTTGCCTGCCAATAGATGCAGTACAACATAAGAGATAAAACCGACAGCGATACCGTCTGAAATGCTGTATAAAATCGGCATAGTTAATAAAGTAAGATAAGCAGGTATTGCTTCAATGGCATTGTCAAAATGAATATCTTTCACGGCAGTGATCATCAAGAAGCCAACGAAGATTAAGGCCGGTGCGGTGGCGAAGCCGGGGATTGCAATGAAGACGGGACTTAAGAAAATGGATAAGAAGAACAAAAGTCCGGTCACAACAGAAGCAAGTCCGGTTCGTGCACCTTCTGACACGCCGGAGGAACTTTCTACAAATGTAGTAGTGGTAGAAGTACCCAGTATGGCACCACAGGAAGTGGCGATGGAATCTGCCAGCAGAGCACTGCGGATTCTTGGCAGTTTTCCGTCTTTATCTAACATTTTTGCCTTATCGGCACAGGCAATCATCGTGCCCAATGTATCAAAAATATCCACAAAAAGGAAAGAAAACATTATAACAATAAAATCCAGAATGCGGAAGTTGGCAAAAGCTGCAGATGAAAAGCATTGACCAAAGGTCTTGGAAATAGCACCAAGGTTAAAATCGCTCCAGACAGGCAGTACGGAATCTCCGGCATACAATCCGGTAAATTGTGCAAGGATACCCAGTGCCCAGGTAATCAGGATTCCTAACAGGATAGAGCCTTTTACATTTTTTATATACAGTACAGAAATGATCACAAGTCCGATCAGAGCCAGCAGGGCGGAAATCCCTGTGGTGTGAAAATCCTTTGTGAATTTGACCATTGTAACTAAAGTCGAGTCACTGTTCACAACGATATGGGCGTTTTGCAGACCAAGGAAGGCGATAAACAGACCGATACCCACGGACACACCCTTTTTTAACTGCATGGGAATGGCATTGAAAATAGCCTCCCGGACATTGGTCAGAGATAGGGCCAGGAAAACAAGTCCTTCTGCAAATACTGCCAGCAAAGCAAGCTCCCAGGAATATCCCATGGTGCCGCATACCGTGTAGGCAAAATAAGCATTCAAACCCAGACCCGGTGCCAGCGCAAAAGGGTAATTTGCCATAAATGCCATGCACAAAGTACCGACAAAGGCAGCCAGGGCAGTAGCAATGAGAACCGCCTGGGAGTCCATACCGGACTGGGACAGGATCGATGGATTCACGGCAAGGATATAAGCCATCGCCATAAAAGTGGTAATGCCGCCGATCACCTCCGTCTTGACATCGGTACCATTTTCTTTTAAATGAAACAATTTTTGAAACATAAATTATACCTCTTTTGTTTAGAATAGCCATATTATAACATTATTATGAAAGGGGTATCAACTGTAATTTGAGGGAGGGCTGCAGCAAGTGTCGGGGCGGATTTTTTGAAGGAATCGTAATTTCCCAGAAAATTTGGCGTTTCGTGGGTGCTTTCGCTACGACAAATACGCAGAAGTATCGGCATGTAAAATACACATGCCAGATACTTGCGCATTTGTACCCACTCCACGCAAAAATTTTCTGGGAAATTACTGAACCCCTTCATAAATTGCTCCCCTTGCTACAAACCGTATAAAATCAAATCTCTATCTTATATAGTAGCAGATTTTGTGAAATTGTTCGGGGAAAGGTCTGCAGGAACACAGGGGAAAAACAATTGGTTTGTGTCAGGAAATCAATGCCAGATTTATAGTTTTCCAGTAATGTAGCAGAAAAGATTTGCGGGAAGTGGGTTTTAAGTGCGTCGGTATGAGATGCCTGTGTATGCGTCAGCATAGGCATCCATACCGCTACGCACTTAACTAGCGGAAGCAGCCCACGGAACGCAAACTTTTCTGCTACATTACGGAACCAGTAAAAAGTGCTGTCAATCCCTGACACAACCCACCAATTGTGGTATACTAACACTATCAATTTTCAGGAGGAAATAATGTCATGGAGTACAAAGATATGGAGAATGTGACAATTTTAAACCATCCGCTGATCCAGCACAAGATTTCCAGGTTGCGGGACCGCCACACAGGAACCAACGAGTTTCGCAGACTGGTTGAGGAGATTGCCATGCTGGAAGGGTATGAAGCCTTGTCCGATCTTCCGGTGGAGGAGGTAGAAGTTGAGACCCCACTGGAAACATGTATGACACCGGTGCTGGCAGGACGGAAGTTAGCCATCGTACCCATACTGAGAGCAGGACTTGGCATGGTGCAGGGGGTACTGTCACTGGTGCCATCCGCCAAAGTAGGACATATAGGAATGTATCGGGATGAAGAGACATGGGAACCGACGCCGTATTACTGCAAACTGCCGCACCCGATTGAAGAGCGCCTGATCGTAGTGACCGATCCTATGCTGGCAACCGGCGGCTCGGCGGTGGATGCGGTAAATCAGATCAAAAAATCAGGTGGAAAAAACATCAAGTTCATGTGCATCATTGCGGCGCCGGAAGGAGTAAAACGACTTCATGAGGCGCATCCGGATATCCAGATTTATGTAGGACATCTGGACCGGGGATTAAATGAAAATGCCTATATCTGTCCGGGTCTGGGGGATGCAGGAGACCGTATTTTCGGTACAAAATAGAAAAAGAAGGGATATATATGAAATATGAAACTGTCAAGGAAGCAGCAGAAAGGCTGGGGGTAACAGCACGGACGGTGCAGAAATGGGCAGCAGCCGGGAAAATACCGGGTGCTATGAAAGTCGGGCGCGACTGGCAGATCCCGGTTCAAAAAGAAGAGGGAGCCAAAAAAAGTACCGGGCGTAAACACATCCCCATGCCGCTTTTAAACAGCGCGTTTCCCCTGGGGCAGTGCACCAGGTACATTGAAAAAATGGAAGATGAAGATGAGAGAAACATTGCCTGGGCCGAGTATTATTATTTCAGCGGCCAGGCAGAAAAGGCAGCCGAAGCCGTGGAACTGTACCTCAACAGTCCGGATGATGCATTACGGTATTCGGCAGCGTGGATCTATGCCTTTTCCAACCTTACTTGTGACAAGACTGCCCTGACAAAGTATGCCATTGGCATTATAAAAAAGGACCTGCAGGAGCAGGCAGGAGAGGAAGGTCTGCCGGTACAGAGAGCCATCCGGGTATTTACCTATACGGCGGCTACGGTATTGCTGCATCTGACTATGGGGGATGTGGAGCTGTTGGAGGGATATCTTAAATATCTGCCGGGGGGATTAAAAATGTTCGGTGGATATGTGCTGGCTCACAAGGCATATCTTGAAAAAAATTATGAAAGAACGCTGGCTATTGCGGATATGACACTGGCGTTAAGTGACGCCGTCTATCCCATCCCGGCCACATATATTTACAACATGGAAGCCATGGCCATGATGAACCTTATGCGGGTGGAAGAGGCAAAAAAATACTTTATGAAGGCGTGGGAATACGCCAGACAGGATCAGCTGATCGAAGTATTTGCCGAACACCATGGACTTTTGCAGGGAATGGTGGAGGTGTGCCTTAAGGAAAAAGAACCGGAGTCATTTCAGAAAATAACCGATATCGTATATAAATTCAGCGCAGGATGGCGTAAAGTACATAAAATAGCGGAGCACAGGGAGATTGCAGATAATCTGTCCACAACAGAGTTTACAGTGGCCATGCTTTACAACAGAAAGTGGACCATCAAGGAAATCGCCCACCATATGCAGGTGTCAGAGCGGACTGTAAAGAAACATCTGGATGTGATCTATGACAAATTAAATATCCACAGCAGACAGGAACTGGAACAGTATATGCTGAGATAGTTCCGTTCGTCAGGCGAACGGTGTTCACGGGAGAAAACCCCCTAAAAACAGGCGTTTCAAAGGAAGAATTGTATTATTTTTTTGCCAAATTGTACATTCCTATGGGAAAAAATAACTGATATAATTATTCTACTATGAACGAAGGGGGAAAAAATATGAAGAAAATAAAAAAAGTGTGTAAAAAGATATTCGCAGTACTTCTGCTTGCAAGTCTGTCGATTCCGCAGATCCCTGCGGCACCGGTAAAGGCGGACACAGCAGATGTAGGTACTGGAAATGCTGATACCATCAGTGCATCGGAGGAAACCAAACGAGATATTCTGGAGAAAAATCATCTGACCGATACAGAAGATTCTGTAAAGGGCAGGGAGAACGGACGAAATCCACTGACGGGTGATAATGAAGTGGCGGTTTCTGTGAATCCATCTCCGGAGCTTATGATCGGAGAAACCGATGCTTTGAATGCATCCCAAAGAACTCAGAGGGTTACCCAGACGCTGTATGATCTGGAAAATTCCGGCAGTTTCAAAGAAAGTGGTGGAAAAGTAATTGATCAGCAGGATGAAATGACCAACACTTCCAGTGGAGAGGTAGTTACTGCGGTTAGGACAACGGCTTTTGATCCCTTGGGAGAAGGTAAAGATGCCTATGTAGCACAGCTGCTGGCGGTACATTCCGGGTATGTAAGTGGGTATGCAGGAGGCGACGGAACAATCATTTACCTGAGAATATACGATGCGACACAGAAAACGCAGATCTGGCATACTACAACTGTAGGATATCTGCGATTTGATATTGAAGAGTGGCAGGCAGATGCCTATATGCAGATATCGGCAGGAGATTATAACGGAGATGGAAAGGATGAACTGGCAGTTTATTGTCCAACCGATGCAACCAGGACATCCAACGACATGGCCTTGTCCAGCACATCCTCTTATGTTGCCTTATATGAAGTGCGCAACTGGGGAACGAAAGAAGATCCCAATGTGGATTATCAGGAAATGACCATGGACAGCACAAGATATTATATCAATGTGACAGACCGGAATTCAAATCACACCCCAAAGGATAAAGACACATTTAAAAACTCTGTCGATGAGATCTGTGCGGTAGATCTGGAGACGATAAGGCACCCATCCGGCACAAAAGATTCTCTGGCCATTGCCGTGTGTCCACCCCGGAATGGTACGAAAGTGACCTCTTCCATGGAGGCTGAGACGAGAGTGGATATATGGCTGGATGCCACCAAGGCACCATCGGCATCCAACTTGTCAAAACACAGCATGCGCTGGGATCTTAATAATTACCAGAGCAACAAATGGAAGCAGGGAAAAGAATATGATGTAATGTATTACGGTGGATTATCTGCCGGAGATATGGACAATGACGGTAACGATGAACTAGTAGTGGCAGGCT
>ULPZ01059598.1_pt1 | contig 20797 bp, 15 predicted proteins | sample 1953991 | NCBI WGS metagenome assembly ULPZ01 (sample SAMEA4835642, study PRJEB28245) | human gut metagenome | biome: gut microbiome; material: fecal sample | place: Denmark | collected 2008
GCAAGATACGCACGGGATCTTCGCAGAAGGCTTCCGAAACGTGTCTCAACACACGGGCCTTGAGGTCGGCCTGCCCGCCCCACGGGTCAATGATGTTTCCTTTGTCGTCTTCGGCCATGGCGTTGATCGTGAGATCGCGCCGACGCAGGTCTTCTTCGAGTGTCACATCCGGGGCCGTGTAAAACGTAAAGCCGTGGTAGCCCTTGGCGGTTTTGCGCTCGGTGCGTGCCAAGGCGTATTCCTCGTGCGTGTGCGGATGCAAAAAGACGGGGAAATCGGCACCCACCGGCATGAAGCCGCGCGCGAGCATCGCTTCGGGCGTAGCTCCCGTCACCACCCAGTCAATGTCGCCCGTAGGGGCGTTGACTCCCTGTTCCCGCAAGAGGCGGTCGCGTACGCATCCGCCGACCTTATAGATTTGCATACTCATTGTGTTGCCTTTGCCGTTTTGGCTTTGCGGTCGGTACGTGGTCTGTGTTCAGCAAGAAACGCTTTGAGTGCAATACCCGTCGGGGTTTTCCTTTTGGCAATGGCAGAGGGGGCGCCCTCGCCTGTTACCTTGCCGCCCTCGGGGCCCCCTTCCGGACCGAGATCGATCACCCAGTCGGCTTCTGCGATGACGTCAAGATTGTGCTCAATTACGACCACGGTGTTGCCGGCTTCGACGAGCTTGTGCAGCACATTGATGAGCTTTTCGACATCGGCCATGTGCAGGCCCACGGTGGGTTCATCAAGGATATAGAACGTGTGTGCCGTGCGGCGCGTGCGCATTTGACTGTAGGCCTTGGAAAGTTCCGTGACAAGCTTGATGCGCTGCGCTTCACCGCCTGAAAGCGTCGACGAGGGCTGCCCGAGCCGCAGGTAGCCGAGACCCACGGCTTGCAACAGTTCCAGTGGCTTTGCGATCTTGGGGCGGTTGGCAAAAAGTTCGAGCGCGTCGTCAACGCTCAGATTCAATACGTCGCCGATGCTCTTTCCCATCCACTTCACCGCAAGCGTTTCTTCGTCAAAACGCATGCCACTGCAGGCTTCGCAAGGCATCTTGACGTTGGGCAAAAAGCTCATTTCGACGCTCACCTGCCCCTGGCCTTCGCACACCGGGCAGCGGCCTTCGGGCGTGTTGAAGGAAAAACGCGTCGGCTGGTAGCCGCGTGCTTGCGCCTCGGGCGTTTGCGCGTACAGGTCGCGAATTTGATTGAAGAACGAAACGTAGGTGGCGGGGCACGAACGAGGCGTTTTTCCGATCGGGGTTTGATCAACCTCCAGCACGCGTCCCAAAGGAGCGTCTTTGTTCCATTCGATCGCCTCGCAGCCTCGCAGCTTGGCAGTCGGAGACTCCAGTTTTGCCTGAAGTGACGAGCGCAGTACATCGCGCACAAGAGTGGATTTGCCCGAGCCCGAAACGCCTGTGACGGCCACCAGACGGCCGAGCGGGAAATCAACGGTGATGTGTTTTAGGTTGTGCAGCGAGGCATTGCGCACTGTCAGACGCGGCGTGGTGTCGTCGACCGGATGCTTGGCTTTGCCGGTGTGTTCAAGCGGCTCTCTGAGCATGCGCCCCGTGACGCTCTTTTCGTTGGCGCAGACTTCTTGAAGCGAACCTTCGGCAATGAGCTCGCCGCCGCGGCTGCCGGCGCCCGGTCCGATGTCGACCACGTGATCGGCTCGTCGGATGAGCTCTTCGTCGTGTTCGACCACAATGACTGTGTTGCCTTTGTTTTTCAGTTCCGTGAGCATGTCAACGAGACGCGCATTGTCTCGGGCGTGTAGGCCGATTGTGGGTTCGTCAAGCACGTAGCAGACGCCCTGAAGCGTACTGCCGATTTGAGCTGCCAAACGAATGCGCTGCGCTTCGCCGCCCGAAAGCGACGGTGCGTCGCGATCCAGGCTGAGGTAACCCAAACCTACTTTTTGCAGGAATTCCAAACGAGAGATGATTTCCTTGACGGCATCCTCGCCGATGGCCTTGTCTCGTCCCTTGAGTTTGATTGCCCGCATTGTTTTGAGCGCTTCGTCAACCGACATTGCTGTGGTTTCACCGATCGAGCGGCCCTCAAACTTTACGGCTAACGCAATGGGATTCAGACGCGTGCCGTGACAGGCCGGGCAGACCGCTGCCGAGACCGCTTCATTGTCGTCGGCAAGCGCCTGATCTTCATTGGCGTTGATGCCGACTCGCCCGGTGCCGGTACATTGCGGACACCATCCCATCTTGTTGTTGTATGAAAAGAGGCGAGGATCGGGTTCGGGAAAACTTATGGCGCAGATGGGACATGCACGCTTTGTTGACAGAATCTCCACAGTGCCTTCTTCGGATTCGGGCGGAACATTGCTGTTGGGCAGTGCCTTTCGGCCGTTTGCGACGCACACTAGGCCGTGACCGTGAAAGAGCGCTTCGGTCATCGCCTGAAGAATCTTTTCTTCGGTTGCCGGTTCAACCTTAAGTGTGCCGGTCGGCACTTCGATTGTGTGTTCCTTGTGGCGCGACAGCAGTGGGAAGGGAGAAGTGGGCTCCCATTTGCCGTCGACGCGGATTTGATGGGCGTTGAGTTTGGTGAGCGCCCACTGAGCGATTTCCTGATAGGTGCCTTTTCGGGCCACGACGACGGGGGCCATCAGCGTGATGCGCTGACCGCGGTAGGTTTTCATGATGTGCGCGAGGATTTGCTCCCGTGTTTGTTCGCGCACGAGCGAGCCGCACTTCGGGCAATACTGTGTCCCGAGTTTGACATAGAGCAGACGAAGGAAATGCTGGATTTCCGTGATCGTCGCAACTGTCGACTTGCGGCCGCCGCGGCTTGTACGCTGCTCGATTGCCACCGTAGGTGCAATGCCCGTGATGCTTTCGACGTCGGCCTTAGGCGGAGGTTGTGTGATGGAACGTGCGTAGGCGTTGAGACTTTCCAGATAACGTCGCTGTCCCTCGGAAAAAACGATGCCGAAGGCAAGCGTCGATTTCCCTGAACCGGAGACGCCGGTTACGGCAGTAAGGCGCCGTTTCGGAATCACGACATCAATGTTTTTGAGGTTGTGCTCCCGTGCGCCGAAGATGCCTAAGTCGCCTTGCCGCGCACCGCGCCAGACGTTCTGCAGTGACCGGCCCGGGACTGTGCGGTCGCGAGTGTGCGGCTGGGCGAAAAGGCCGGTCATCGGAACGCTTTCTTCCCCGATCATCTTGTCGTATGCGGCCAGCGCTTGCCCGGTGTAGCTTTGGGAGTTACCACGAAGATCCTCGGGGGTGGCGGCCGCCACGATCTGACCTCCTTCGTCGCCGCCTTCAGGACCGAGGTCAATGACCCAGTCGGCGGCGGAAATCACGTCAAGATTGTGTTCGATCACCAATACGGTTTGGCCGTTGAGTACCAGACGGCGGAAGACTTTGAGCAGCTTGCGGATGTCGTCGAAGTGTAGACCCGTGGTGGGTTCGTCGAATATGTAGAGATGCCGTTTGGAGGCGTAGCCCGATTCGGTTTCGGCCAGGATCTGTGCGAGCTTCAGGCGCTGCGCTTCACCTCCCGAAAGGGTGGAAAGCGGTTGCCCGAGCTTGACGTAATCGAGTCCGACGTCGATAAGACTTTGCAGCGCGCGTTCGATTGAACGCTCGCCGAGGAAATAGTCGCGAGCTTGTCGGACGATCATTTCGAGCACCTCGGCGATGTTGACTTCACCGCGGCCGAGGTAGTTGAGTTTTACTTCCAGCGTTTCATCTCGGTAGCGGGAACCGTTGCAGTCCGGGCAGCGCAAGAGAACGTCGCTTAAAAATTGCATTTCAACGCGCTCGAAACCTGCGCCCTGACAGGTGGGGCAGCGTCCGGTACCCGAGTTAAAACTGAAGGTGCCCGCGGTGTAGCCGCGCTCATGTGCCTGCTGCGTATTGGCAAAGAGGTGGCGGATGTCGGTAAAGACGCCGCAGTATGAGGCCGGATTGCCGCGGCTCGTCTTGCCGATTTCGGATTGACTCACGTAGACGGCTTCACCGACAGGGCAGGAGCTATGGACAGAATCGAAAACATCCGGCGGGTTGTCCTTGTTGTTTTTGTTTAGAAATTCAACTGCCGCAAGGATGATGTCGTTGGCGAGCGTTGATTTGCCTGAGCCCGAGACGCCGGTGAGCGCCGTGAAAGCGCCGATCGGCAGATTGACCGTGATGTTTTTGAGATTGTGTGCGCGCGCTCCCGTCACGGTCAGGAAACCCGAAAATGCTTCCGGCAGCTTTTTGGGTTCTTTCGGCATGGTCGAGCGTTTGCCTCTGAGGTAAAGCCCGGTGAGCGAGTCGGAAGCTCTGACCGACTCGGGTGTGCCGTCGCAGACGATTTCACCGCCGTTGGTGCCTGCCCCCGGTCCCATGTCGATAATCCGATCGGCGGCGGTCATCACCTGCGGATCGTGCTCGACCACCACCAGCGTGTTGCCGCTGTCCTTCAGACCGGCCATGATGCTGTTGACGCGGTCCATGTCGCGCGGGTGTAGGCCCACGGACGGTTCGTCCAGAACAAAGAGCGTGTCGGTGAGGTTGGTACCGAGAGCCGTCGTGAGGTTGACGCGCTGCACTTCGCCGCCCGAAAGCGTGCGGCTTTGGCGTCCTAATGTCAAATAGCCTACGCCGACGTCAATGAGGTAGGTCAGCCGTGTGCGAATTTCTTCAGCAACCAGGCGAACCGCTTCATCGCAAGTCTCCTGCAGCAGTACGTCGAAAAAACGCTTGATGTCTTCGATCGGCAGATTCATCAGATCAGGCATGGAAAGCCCGGGCAACGACTCGAAGTTCTCAAGAGCCGTCTTTCCTAGGCCGCGCGGGACGAAGCGTTTGTAGATCCCTTTTTTTGGCAGCAAAGCGGCCTCGGACGCCTTGTGAGACCCCAGACGCCATAGAAGGCTTTCGCCGATGAGACGCGCGCCGCGGCACTCCGGGCACAATGCGTAACCGCGGTAGTTGGCCAGCTGAACGCGCACGTGCATCTTGTAGCTTTTCGATTCGAGCATATCGAAATATGCTTTGACGCCGTACCAATGCGTGCGCCAGTTTTTACCGTTGTATTCCTTGTCGCCGTGGATGACCCAGTTTTTTTGTTCGGCCGTGAGTTTTTGCCAGGGGACGTCAAGCGGCACGCCGCGCTTGGGGGCCCATTTTTCGAGATCTCGTTGACATTCCGATCCCGTCGCGGTGCGCCAGGGTTTGATGGCGCCTTGCGCTAGCGTGAGCGTTTCGTCGGGAATTACCAGCGAGTAGTCAATGCCGATCACACGACCGAAACCGCGGCAGGTGGGACATGCGCCGACGGCCGAGTTAAAGGAAAAGCGCGACGGCGTGGGAGCAGCGTAATGATGCAGGCAAACCGGGCAGGTGAGATCGGTTACCCAGCGACGTTTGCTGTTGGAGCCGTCTTCGGTCTGTGCGTAGACGCACAAAATGCGTTCTTTTCCAAGTTGAAGCGATTTTTCGACGGCTTCGACCGCGCGCGACTTCGTCAGGCGCGAGGCGCGTACGCGATCAGCCGCTACCCACAGGCGCTTGCTTTCGTTTTCAATTGATTCCTCTTCAAGGATATGCGTGAAGCCTTGTGCAGACAAACCGCCGAGCACCACGTCCCGCTCAAGATTTTTGGGAACCAGAACAGCAAAGCATATGCTCAGGCGAGCCTCAGGCTGAGTCTTAGCCCATGCGACGATTTCTTCGGCAATGTCGCCAGCACTGCGCTCTTTGACCGGCTCTCCGCATTGGCCGCAGAACAAAGCGGCATTCCTCGCAAAGATGAGTTTGAGGCAGTCGTTGATCTCTGTCATCGTGCCCACGGTCGAACGCGAGGTCTTGACGCTGTTGGACTGATTGATGGCGATAGACGGAGGCACCCCGTCGATTTTGTCGACTTGCGGACGGTCGCAGCGTTCCAGAAATTGGCGGGCGTAAGCGCTGAACGTTTCGACGTAACGGCGTTGTCCTTCAGCGTAAAGCGTGTCATAGGCAAGCGAGCTTTTGCCCGATCCCGAAGGACCGGTAATGACAGTCATTGTGCCTGGTTCAATGTCGAGATCCAGGTTTCGCAGATTGTTTTGGCGGGCTCCGCGAATGCGGATGGGACTGATGTCTGTTCTGTCGGCGACGTGAGACATGGCTAATGAATTCAGGTTCTCGAAAATAAAGACAGAAAGTTGGGCGACCAACGCCGTATTTAGCAGGGTGAGGCCCACTGGGGGCAGCGAACTTGCCACAGACGTCTGTCGGGCAATCGTACGCAGGTGAGTTGCCCTCCCCATAGACATCCCGTATCGATGGCGATTGTGTCTTCGCGCATCACCAGCCCCAGTGTCGACCAATGGCCGAAGCAGACGGTTTTGTTGAAACGACGCGGGTAGTCGAACCACGGCATCAGGTCGGGTGTGTCCTTTGGATTCATCTTGGCTTTGAATTCAAGTGAACCATCGGTTCTGACGTAGCGCATTCTGGTAAAGGCGTTGAGGATGGCGCGCATGCGGCCGGCGCCCTTTCTGTCTATATCGGTGTCGTCGCCGTACATTCCCTGCAAATACGCCTTCCAATCCTTGCTTTTGAGTGCATCGGACACTTCTTGGGCGTAAGTGCGAGCTTCGGCGAGTGTCCAAGCGGGTGAGATCCCGGCATGCACGAAAATTGTTTCGGGTGTTTCAAAAAGCAGCGGGCGATGGCGCAGCCACTTGAGCAGTTCTTTGCAGTCCGGTGCCTCAAGAATTTCGCCGATGGTATCGCTGCGGTGCAACTTACCTGCGCCCGCGGCGACGGCCAGCAGATGCAGATCGTGATTGCCGAGTAGGACAGCGCGACAGCGTCCGGTTTCGTCAAGCGCCTTGACGCGGCGCAAGGTTTCGAGCGAGGCAGGGCCTCGGTTGACAATGTCTCCGACAAACACGAAGGAGGCATTAGGATCCAACATATCGAGAAGTTCTTCGAAGCTCTCCAGACAGCCCTGAAGATCTCCGACAGCATAAATCGGCTCGGACATAATCGCAGTATTGGTTAGAATTTCGACTCAGATTCTAACTGCGGCGTTTGATGGTCAGTGCGCGCTCTTGACTCTGTTTTTGCGAGGATGTTCGTACCGGCAAAAAACGCCTTTTCATTTGGGAAGTGACATGAAACCCGTTCGTAAGGCTGTATTCCCGGTTGCCGGTTTGGGCACCCGCTTCTTGCCCGCCACTAAGGCAATGCCCAAGGAAATGTTGCCGGTAGTCGATAAGCCGCTCATCCAGTATGCCGTGGAAGAAGCTGCTGCTGCCGGCATTACCGACATGATCTTTATCACGGGCCGCTACAAGCGTGCCATTGAAGATCACTTCGACAAGAGCCCTGAATTGGAAGCCGATCTCACGGCCAAGGGCAAGTACGAACTTTTGGATCTGGTGCATTCCGTGACGCCGCGTGGCGTCAATTTCATCTTCATTCGTCAGCCCGAACCGCTCGGTTTGGGACATGCTGTGCTCTGCGCCCGACCTGTGGTGGGCGACGAACCTTTTGGCGTGATTCTGGCCGATGACCTGATTTACGCCCAGCAGCCTGCTTTGGGTCAGTTGATTGGCGCTCGCAGCGAAATGGGCGGCGGCAGCGTGCTGGCCGTTCAGAATGTGGCCCCGAAGGAAACCAATAAGTACGGCATAGTCGGTGTGGATGACGAACTCAAGCAGACGAGCTGCGTGCGTACGATGGTGGAAAAGCCTGCTCCCGAAGCGGCTCCCTCGACGCTTGCCGTCATCGGCCGCTATGTGCTTGAGCCGGAAATCTTTACCGCGCTCGAACACGTGGATCGTGGTGTGGGCGGCGAAATCCAGCTCACCGACGCCATCGCTTCTCTGTTGGGCGAAGGCAAGACCTATGCCCACCGCTTTGAAGGTCGTCGTTTTGACTGCGGCAGCAAGCAGGGCTTCCTGACGGCTACGGCGCACTACGCTCGATTGGCCGGCTACGACTTCATCTGAAGCTGAGTTTCCGGACGGACGCGGCTTGCCTGATAAAGAAAGAAATATCAGGCGCCGCGTACTTTTTTGAGAAGCGCCGTCGTGGAGCGCTGGTGTTCGAACTCAACGGTGACGGTGCGACCGCCCCAGGAGGCGACAAGAGATGCTTCTGGCAAATCTTCAATTCGGTAGTCGCCGCCTTTCACATAAATATCTGGGTGTGCCTTTTCAATAACCTTCAACGGCACCTTCTCCTTAAAGATGACGACGAGATCCACTGCTTCCAGCGAGGCGAGCACGGCGGCGCGATCGGCTTCGGTGTTGATGGGGCGATCATCTCCTTTGCCGAGCATCTTGACGGAGGTATCGGAATTGACGGCCACAATCAGACTCTTTCCCAGTTCGCGCGCCTGTGCAAGATAGGTGACGTGACCGCGATGAAGAATGTCGAAAACGCCGTTGGTCATGACGACCGGTTCGGGAAGTTGCGCTCGGCGCTCGGCGAGTTCTTCAAAGGAGACAATTTTGTGTTCAAAAGTAGGGGCGGGCAGTCGAAGAGCCATGACAACACGAAAAAAGATGGTTGAACCTGGAGCAACATCCTACCAAAAGCTCATGATCGGAGTGTTTGACGGAGAAATCGACACTTCAGAAAGCGTGTTGTGCATCCACAGAGCCAAGAAAGTAGAGAAAGACGAAAAATTTTTTGAGACACACAAACTTTTGATTTTAATAGAGAAAATGATATTTTTATGAAATTTTTGAGAAATTTCTTCAAAAATTTTCGCAAAAAGACTTGCATTTAAAAAAATATCGGTATATAGTTTCGACTCCTTCGGGGGTATAGCTCAGCTGGGAGAGCGCTTGCATGGCATGCAAGAGGTCAGCGGTTCGATCCCGCTTACCTCCACCAAGATTAGGTCCCCATCGTCTAGAGGCCTAGGACACAACCCTTTCACGGTTGGTACAGGGGTTCGAATCCCCTTGGGGACGCCACAAACAAGTCCGATACTGTCGCATGCAGTGTCGGATTTTTTGTATCTGCCCGTTTTATCAGGCAACGGCTGTCCCATCGAGTTTCATCGACTCCCGCCAAATCGCAGTTTTTTGGATGGTTCTATTGATGGGTTCTCACTAGAATGACCTTAAATGGTCTTTTTGGTGGGTAAGTAAGACACATGCCGAAAGTTGCTGCTGCATTATCTGATCTCCAAATTCGAAGGCTCAAAGAGGACGGTGTTTATGCCGTCGGAGGCGTCCCTGGTTTGATGCTGAGGGTCAAGGGTAACCACAAGGCCTTCTTCATCCGTTATATGTCACCTGTGACCAAGAAGCGCCGAGAAATGGCTATTGGTGCGTACGGTGTATATTCGCTCAAGCAAGCTCGTGACCGAGCTGCCGAATTGAGAATGCAGATCGGAGATGGGACAGATCCGCTGTATCTGAGGGATGAAAACTTAAAAAAGCAGCGTGAAGAGGCAACGCGCAAAGCGCAGGCCGCCTACACAGTTTCCAATCTGCTTGACGACTACATCCAGTACAAAGATAAATTTTCCGACTGGTCTGAAAAAGAAAGAGATCTTTTTCTTAGTCGGTATGGCCGCTACATTCGGCCGGTTCTCGAAAAACAAGCGGTTTGCGACGTTACAGCTGATCAAGTTGCTACGGTTTTGCAACCGTTTTGCAAGGAACATCCGGCGGTTGCCAAAAAGGTTCGCGGGATGTTGCGTCGGATGTTTGCGTGGGCAAGAGCTCGGGGAATCTTTGAGGGTGCAGATCCCGTCGATCCCAAAGTGCTGTTTCATCTATTGCCGCGTGCGCAACCGAAAGATCGTCACATGGCAATGTTGGCTGTCAGAGATGTTCCTCGATTTATGGCGATGTTGCGAACCAGGGAGGGGGCTGCTGCTCGTTGTCTGGAATTTGCGATATTGACGGCAACGCGATCGAGCAACGCGCGGCTAGCCAAGTGGGAAGAGATTGACTGGGACAAAAAGCAGTGGGTGATACCGGCGGAAAAGATGAAGGTCTCGGCTAATGATGACCACGTAGTTCCGTTGAGTGAGCAAGTAATAAAACTGCTTGAGGAGATGAAGGCGCAATGCTACTCAGAATACATTTTCCCATCACCAAGACAAGCAGCTTTGTCAGATGGTGCATTTAGATCGGTCATTGAATCTATGCACATGGAATCGTTGCAGCGGGGCGAAGGTGGCTTTGTAGATCCGAAGCAAAAGACGAAAGACGGGCTGCCCGCTATTGCGACGCCGCACGGCATTGCGCGCGCGTCTTTCCGCACTTGGGCGCAAGATGACGAGTTAGGTAACGATAGACGGTTTAATGAGAGAGTGGCGGAACTCTGCTTACACCACAAAACAGGCGACGCCTACAACGGCGCCTATGAACGCAACCAAGCAATGAAAAGTCGCATCGAGATGATGCAGGCTTGGGCCGATTATTGTTTTTCAGTGTAATAATATTTTTACGCCCCCCCCCGCCACTGCAAGATCTATATCTACTTGGAAAGTGTTCATTTCCCAGCCCCAACTGGATGGGTGTGCGGCTTGATTTCACAGGAACAGAGTCATGACTAACGATGACAAGGTGACGCGGCGCAAACGAGACAAAAACCGTCTGGGAATAGCCAAGAACAACCAAATAGTACAACGGGCGCTGTTGGACTCAAGCGTGATGCGTGGCATGACAGAGGAAGTAGCGACAACTGTAACAGAGAGATTCACGCTTCCTCTAACAGGGGCCATTTCTCCAGAAGAGCGTGTCACCAGTGAACGTACTTGTGAAGATGCCAATAAATGTACTGGTGAACAGGATTATCAATCTATCTCTTTCAGTACAGATTTTTTTAAGAAAGTTCAATCCTTGCATGATAAAAATGTGAGACTCAAGGCTTGGATTGACTTGTGTCATGAGGTATTTGAATCGTGTTTAGATTCAGATCTCAGTCGAGTTTCTGAAAAACCAAAAACTGAGAGTGATGCGTTGCAAACAAAAATTAGAGCCATACTCAACAAACAGGACTCAGATTGGGGCTTGTTGGGTTGCGGATCCTTTGCGGACGTAGTTATGGCTAATTTTTTAGAATTTTGTTGGCAAGTGCGACTAAAAAAACATAACGAACGCCTATCTGGACCAATTGCCTTCAGTAAGTTAGCTGAATTTTTTGACGAGAAAACCCTTGATAAATTCGGTGAGCTAATGAGCAAAGACGTGAGAATCGACTTGTGGTTCAAGCTTTGTGCTCAGGCATATTCCTCCTTTTGGGGAGAGGCAGATCCGAGAACCTTGTCAAAGACGGAAAAGGAAGCTGTTTTCGAAGATATTAGTCGGTTGGTAGCGAAGGAAGGTGGAGACTTTTGGCCTATGTCTAGTCATCGTCTGGCGCAATTTTTGTTCAGTTACTTGCCTGCTAAACCTCTAAATGGGACTCCCAAGAGAAGAAAAGAATCCACTTGATGTCACAACGTCTTCTATAAAAAAGTAGAGGTTCTAGGTAGTAAAATCCCTAGGTTACATCTGCAGTTGACCAATAAATTCAGTCAATCAAGACCTGCAGAAAGCTCTTCTGTTTTTTGGCAGGTCTTTTTTTTGTTTTGGGGACATGCCAGGATTAGCCCTGAAAGTAGCGCTGAGCAAGGATAAAGCAATGCAAAAACTACTTAGAGCAGCAGCACTGGCAAAGATGTTGTCAATTAGCAGATCAACGCTGTGGCGGTGGTGCAAAAACAAAGTGGACTTCCCGCAGCCGCGAAAAATCTCTCAGGGGGTAACAGCGTGGTCTGTGGGAGAAATTGAAGAGTGGCTGAACAGCCAAAAACCGAAGGAGGTACCTGTTATGGAACAAAAGTAAAGGGCCACAGGCAAGAGCAAACGAGTCTCACTCTGGAAAAGTCACGACTCGTTCTTTTCTAACAATATTTCTGTCGCCCTTGTCTGGGAGTCTACCACGACCTCAGATGCGGGCGGCGAAGGAACAAAATTATGACGTTCAAGATTTCACATTTTCGCAAGCCCGAAGAGGCTTGTTCAGCCGTCGGCGTTGATTTTGACGGTGTTGTGCCCGAAGGTGGTGCCAACCGCCGTCTTAATGTTAGTGGCGATCCTCGCGGCAAGGGGGATGGCAACATCTATACGTTCCCAGATGGCAACGGTGGTTGTGTCACCAATTTCAAAAATGGCGAAAAGGCCACTTGGGGTGAAACTAGCAAGGTAGGCCCACGTAAGAAGCCCCAGTTCAAATACGATGCGCGGCTTAAGGAGCTGTGGCGTAAAGCACAACCGGTGAAAACACACCCGTACTGCGAACGCAAATGTATTAAGCCGACAAAGCGTGTGCGCCAAATTACGCGCAATGAAATCTTTGAAATTTTTGGATGGGCTCCCTGGGAGCTCCTTGATCCTCTTCTATGTATTCCCTTGACCGATGGTATCGACTTGGTGACGATGCAATTCATCGACACCCAAGGGAAAAAAAGTTTCCTTAAAGGGCACAAAACTAAAGGTGCCTATTGGTTTACAGGCAAGGCAAATCCTGCAAAAGCGCTAGGCATCGCTGAAGGCGTTGCAACAGCAATCAGTGTGGCCACTGTGAACAAATTTCCAGTGATAGCTGCGATGAGCAGCAGCAACTTGCTTGAAGTCGCTAAGAAAATCCGGACGCTAATGCCAGATCAGCAGATTTACCTCATTGCTGATGCAGGAAATGGCGAAAAAGAAGCTCACGTTGCAGCACACAGTATTGGTGCCCAGGTAGCTGTTCCTGTTTTTACGGAAGCCATGATTCAAGCTTCTAAAGGCGAGAACCTTACGGATTTCAACGATTACTACAAGCTTACGGGAGCTCTGAAATGACAAAAAAGACTCTTTTGATTGAAGACCTGGCTAGTGAACCTCTGCCGAGTGTGATTGATCCAGAGCTGCCTCCGATACAGGAAGGCGAAGTGTCATTTACAGACGCTATGCGCGATTGCGTAGCTCTGTTGAATAAATTCGTGGAGATGAAACCCGAACAGGCAATCGTCACATCATTATGGGCTGCTGCTACATGGTTTGTCGATGAATTTGAGTTTGTTCCATACCTTTTGATCACGTCTAAGACGAAAGAGTGTGGAAAGTCGAGGTTGCTTCAATGTCTGTCGTTGCTTGTAAAAAAGCCGACCAAAGTCAGCGATATCACTCCAGCTGCTACATTCCGCATCCTAAGTAAGGAAACACGAACGCTCTTGCTCGACGAAGTCGATCAGTATTTGCTTTACCGTGAGGGATTCTTTTCGATTTTGAACGACGGTAATACTCGCGGGAATGATATCTGCCGAACAGCTACGAATGCCAGAGGAGGTTTTACTGATGACCTCAAAAAATACTACAGCTTTGGCTTTAAAGCTGTAGCAGGAATTAAGGCAGAAAAAATCAAGGACACACTCACAAGTCGGAGTATTGTTATTCAACTGCGCAAGAAAGAGTGTACAGGAGAAGCAAGAATTAAAATCAAGCATTATGAATCTGAATTTGCAGCACTTCGCAGTCGTTTTTATACGTTGAGCTTGCGTTATGGACAAAAAGTCCAAGAGCTTACAGATTCTGGCACAATAAAATTTCCTCGTAATTTTCATTTCAGTGGCCGAGATATAGATAAATTTGAGCCACTATGGGCGTTGCTCAATTGCATGGCTGATAAGAAAACGCAAAAAGTATGCAAGGAGGCTTGCCGCCGTTGTACCGAGCAAATGGTGGCATCGTCTGAGAAAGCGCTTCTGTTGAATATCTACAAAATAGTGGAAAATATTCAGCAGGAATCGATTAAAACACTTGATTTACTCGACAAGCTGCACTTGGTTCCTGAGTGGCGGGATTTGAGTCCTAAAAAATTAGGGGATATTCTGGACACTTTCCAAGTGAAGTCACATCATATATGGCGGGAAAATAATGCCCGTGGGTACTTTGTTAATCAGCTAAAGCAAGCATACTTCGAATATAAATAATCTTTCGGCGCCCTGGAGAAATTCTCTGGGGCGCTTCGCGTTGAGCGCGCTGAAAGTAACACGGAGCATCAAACAACTGATAGTTGTGATGGACTGAAATTTTATCTTCAATGCTTGATTGATCCTGTTTTCTCAAACAGGAAATGGCAAGCAAGGAGGTACTTTCCTTGCTTGCTTGTCATCGAGGAAATATTGCCTGTGGTGTTGCTGAGAGAGGCTACCGCAGGAAGATTTAGGCATCAGGGTAAATTTAATACGTGACGAGTCAATCCTCGTTGAAGATTAACTTCAAAGGAAAATCGGTGTGAATAGCCACGTAGCTAACAGGTCTAACGGATCTAACGGGTCTCCAGACGTGGCTATCGGATAAAACTCATACATACATAGTATTACTAATAAATAGTAATTATTACTACTACTATTAATAAAAAGTTAACACGTGTGTTCTTACCGATGGCAGACCTTGGGAAAAGCGTTAGATGCGTTAGATCTGTTAGACGTGTGTTTTTCCCGATGTTCGTTTTTTTTTTTTTACAGGGTTGTTTTCTAGATAAAAAATAACAAAACTGATACGATGAAGAATATAAAAAGGCAAAATTTGGAGCGCCACTGAAGAAAAAGTCTTTTTGTTTCTTCTGATTTGATTCCTTGTATATGCTCTGCACTATTCGGATCTATTGTAAATGGTACAGCGTCTGGGGAGTAAAAGTTTTCTTTATAACTAGGCTTATCTATTGCAATGTTGTATGCGTGTCTGGCTTTTGGCCGAAGCATTATTCTTTTCAAGTAGTTCCATTCTTGGTCAGAAATATTTTTATGTTGATCTTCTATTTTTCGAATCGCAGACTCAACTTCTGACTGGCTGGCATTGTTGGGTAGATCGAGTATTTGATAAAAATTTCTTATCATTGTTCTCTCCGAATTTCGCTTACCCTTCCTCTATTGAATTTAAGTATAAGCCCCCAGGCGTAACCACTGCCTCTTTTGCCTAGTTTCTGATATTTCCATAATCCTTTTGAGTCTATTTGTTCGGGCTTGCCTAACATATATAAAACTTCTTCGCGCGTGGCATCTACAAAAACTCTCTTGTTTTCTATATTGCTTAATACTGCAGCTGGATATAATGAGGGGTGCTTGTCTGATATAAAGTCATTTAAGGTTCTGATGCTGCTTACTTGATTGTTTTCATCAATTGTAACCCTGAGTACATAGTCAAATAATGCTCCGATGCCATCATTTTCTTTGTACAGAAGAATGTTGTCGTGGGTAATGTCGGGCTTTCCTTTCATTAAAAGAACTTCGTCAAGGGTTGCTCCAAGCCAAATCGAGTTATTCTCTAGATGTTTTAATATTAACTCGCCTGATATTTTGCTGTTATTGTGTGCTGTAAATGCAAAATCTGCGCGAGATTGAATGTCAATAGCTCGGTAATTGCCAGTTTTGTCTTCTTCGAACTTAACGAAATATTGAATTGGGTAAAGAGAAGATATTTTATCGTTGCATAAGTAAATAAAGTTGTTCCCATCTTTTTTGGAGGGTTCTCCAAGCGCCAAGAGGATGTCTTCCATATAAGCACCCTTCCAAGGGACGTTATTCTTGATGTTATTCAAGCATTCTGCTGCTTCTTTTCCATACTTTAGTTGAAGATTTTGTTCTAGTTCTATAGTTTCTTCTTCTAGCACTATTTTTAGAGCCTCAGATCTTGCTTTATCTTCGACGGCCCGCTTACTTCTTAGTGCGTCTTCGTGCCGATTTCGCTTTAGATATTCAAGAACTGTCTCACCGTCTTTTTTATCGGGGTATTGTTCTTTATTACTGTTTAGTAATAAAAGTGTTATGAGTGCAAGTAAAAGGTATGCTCCTAACCAGGGGAATGATATATCTGAGAAAAATGCAACAATAGCAGTTGTAATTAATATAATGTAGTTCATTTTAAGTAAAGTTTTTTTTCGACTGCGCTATTGCAAAGAAATTATGGTTAAGTTGTTGATTGTGTATGCATCTCAAATACTGGCTTGAGTATGATTAGATATAGGCAAATCCAAAAGGTAACCGACCATAAGACTCTAATGATTAAGCTGTTTTTGTGGCGGGCAGTGACTCTGACTTTTCCTTTTGGAGGAAACATATAATTTAGCCACTGAATTATTCTTCCTGGGAAGAGGAATAAATCTATAATAATTTTGATAATGCTCATAGAATTTTTGTCAATAAAAAATGATTCAATGTATTTGGTTGAATGGTTGTTTATTGCGTTTGGTCTATATTTAAAATGTGTTTATATTTGTTGTAATTATGGAGCTATAAATACCAAGAAGCAGAGATGGGTTGAGTGTTGCCTTCAATTCATAAGAATTGTTTTTGGCGGGAGCTTGAAAATTATATAATATAAAAACTTCTAAGCTGACAGATGTTCAAATGAGTGTCAGAAATAGACCAGATTTGCAGATGTAACTTTCGATATTTTTTGTTGAAGTTGTGAGCTACTACCAGAGTTCCTGTAGCTGTTGGTGCTCTTGTGCTTTGAGATCTTTTTCAATAGCATTAGCGGCCTGGTTGAGCTGCGCCGTAAGGCGCCCAAAAAACGACTTCAGTTAACCAAACAAGTTTAGGCAAGCTGTTGTTTGTTTTTTGATGGGCTAGATGATGGGTAAGAGGAACTTCCGCTTGTTTTTGCCTTATAATGCAAGGCACTGCGGAGGCCCTTGGGACGCCAAATTTAGAAAGCTCGCCTTAATCGGCGGGCTTTTTTGGTATCTGCGGCAGATTTGATGAGAAAAAAACCGCCCGGGCGATGCCGGACGGTTTGCGATTGACTTCAAGCGCTAGGCAGGAAGTCGGGAAAGCGGTGCGACTCAATCAATGAGAATGACGCTTGTCGTTTTCCTCCTTGACCGCACGGCGAGCCGTATCAAACACTTTGTTGATGGCTTGCATGGCGTCAGGGTCGTTTTCCGTTGCAATCACGCTGCGGCCACCTGAGACAATCATGTCAAGTTTGACGCTGAATTCGCCGAGACCTTGGTGACCGACTTTCGTAATCGTTGCTTTGCACTCCGAGAGATTGTTGTCAAAGCGCTGGAGAGCTTCGAAACGTCTTGCGATGTCGGCTTCAGCCGCCGGGGAACGATCAACGCCGTGGAAAATAACCTGCAGCATAAAAACCTCTCTTTTTGTTGTTCGTAGGGTTCCAGTCAGACCGCAGAAAGTCTTCCTGTACGAAGTAGTTTACTCGGCATGAAGGTTGAAAACGCGCAAGATTGTTCGGATTTGGTGGAAATTTGTATTTTTCGACAGAGCCGGCACGACTCTGTCTATACTATTTAGTTGGGCGGCTTGCTGAGCAAGACCGCCGATTGTTTTCGATAAGGAAAATTGCAATGGCTTTCGACCGTTTCAATGACAAACCTGCACGCCGTGAAAAACGTGACGGCGATCGTTTCAGCGGCAAGGGCGGCCGTTTTGAGGAATTCGGACGTGGACGCGGCGAAGGTCGCTTCGGTGATCGCGGCAACGATCGTTTCGGCGCCCGCAAGCCGTTTGCCGGGCGTCCGTTCAAGGAAGAGCTCGGCGGTCGTTCCGGCCCTCGCGCCAAGGTGGTGGATAAGCGCCGTTTCTCCGATCGAGCCGCGTTTGTGCAGAACGCAACGGTTCGTCTGGATTCGGATGTGGCTCGTTACTTCAAGTCGTCTGAGGACGTCAACGTTGCGCTGCGTATGGTGATTGCGCTCACGAAGACTGTTAAGACCGAAGAAACTCCGGCCAAGGTTGAGGAAGTTCAGTCGCAGGCCATTGAGACTGCTGCTGAGACCGACAACAGCGAAGAATAAGAGCCGACTCTTTTGATATTGGCAAAGGCGCTTCCCGATGGTGTGGAGGCGCTTTTTTCTGCCGACTGTTGCGTTAAGTTTTCGGGCAAGTTGCTCAGTTAAACTTGCGTTTGCACAAAAGAGGACGGCATGCCGTGCCGACTCGTTGTCGGCAGGCCTCAGTGCAAAAGGCAAATCCTCTTTTTCGACGACCACAAGAAGTGACACGAGACATGGACAAGAAGCAGGGCCCCTGGAGCCGCCGCGAGATGATTGAGCGTCTTGAGCGGCAGGATGAGTTTGACGTTGCCGTAATTGGCGCCGGCGCAACCGGGCTCGGTGTGGCGCTTGATGCGGCCAGCCGCGGCATGTCGGTGCTTATTGTGGACGGACAGGATTGGGCCTCGGGGCACGCTTCGCGCTCGAGCAAACACATTGGCAGCGATATTCGCCGCCTGGTTTGTCCTGCCCGATGGGATCGCGTGCGTGAAGAGCTCTACGAGCGACGTTTGCTTTTGCAAAATGCGCCGAGCCTTGTGCGTGCTCAAAACTACGTGATTCCCTGCCGCAGCAAGATCGGCATGACGATGCGAGCTTCCAGTCTGGCGCTCTACAGTCTGTTCTCAAGCGGCGGACGCGGTACACGCCCGGTGTCCATGCAGGGACGCGTCAATGCTCTCGGTATGTTGCCTGGTATTGAACGAAAGGGGCTGGCAGGTGCTGTAACCTTTACCGATGCCGTTTGCGACGATGCCGGTTTGGCGCTTGCTCTTTTAAGTGGGGCGGTGGAGTACGGCGCGGTGGCGCTCAACAGAATGCGCATGATTGACGCCGAAGCCGACGGGCGACGTGTCACTTCGGTTGTGCTACAAGATTCAGAAAACGGCCGCAAGCGCAAGGTGCGTGTCCGCACTGTCTTTAACTGCGCCGGTGTCTGGGCCGATGATGTTCGTCGGATGGTGGACGTCACTTGCGGCAATATCGTTAAGATCGTGCGCCGCTCTTACATTGTGGTTGATAAGACGTTTATGCCTACGGGCAATGCGCTTTATCTGCCGCGCGGCTGCGGCGGACGCGGTCCTCTTACGATTGTTCCGTGGCAGGGGCGTCTTTTGATTGGTGCGACGGCCGTTGATCAGGGGCAGGCACCGATCGATCCGCAACCCACAGAAGATGAGGTTCGCTTGCTGATGGCTAGCGCCAATCGCTTGTTGAGCCGCAAAATTCGTCGCGAGGATGTGCGCGCTCGTTATGCGGGGTTGCAGGCCGAAGTCGGTGTGCGCGGACTCGACGGCGGCCGTGGTTTTGCCGTTGTGCCCGAATTCAACAATATGTTTACGGTGGTCGGCGGCTCCATGACGCTTTATCGAGCTAAGGCCGAAGCGGCGATTGATGCGGCTATTGCACGGCATCTGTTGCCCAAGTACGGCTGCATGACGCGTTCGATGCGTTTGGGCGGCAATTCTCAGATGGCTATGGAAGAACTGCAGAAAAGGCTGCTGGCGGGCGAAGCTCCTGCCGCGGAGGCGATCATGCAGCTCAACGGCTTTGTCAGCCGTCATTTTGCGGAAACCGGTGCACGTTGTGCCGATGATATTCTCTGGCGACGGCTCCGCTTGGGTGAGCTTGACGCGACTCGCGCCGAAATGCTCAAGCCGGTGGTCTCCGAACAGCTTGCCGCGCTCAAGGCGCAGGAATAGTTAATTGAGGATATTGCGCGACAAGCGCCTGATTTTTCTGAAAAAACAGGTCTTGGAACGGTTGACAGCCTGAGTTTACTCTGTCATAATCTCGATCCCTTCCTTCGCAGGGAAGGAACGCGCGTGCGCGCAACACCGTACGGCTTCGTTCGGTGGCGCAGTGCGCGTGATGTGTAATTACAAAAAGGTTTTGCCAACCGGGTAACCGGGCGCAAAACGGCGAGGAAAAACTACATGTACGCAATTATCAAGACCGGCGGCAAGCAGTACCGCGTTGCCGAAGGTGATTTTCTCAAGGTCGAAACCCTCAACGCCGACGTTGAAGGCGAAGTGGTTTTCAACGAAGTGCTCGCTGTGAGCACTGAAGAAGGCCTTAAGGTCGGTACCCCCGTCGTGGAAGGTGCTGCCGTGACCGCTGTCGTGACCCATCACGGCCGCGCCGACAAGGTCCGCATTTTCAAGTTCCGCCGCCGCAAGCACTCCATGAAGAGCGCCGGCCACCGTCAGAACTACACGGAAGTCAAGATCGTCAAGATCCAGGCTTAATTTAAGTAACGATTTTTTGAAGAGAACATAGAAAATGGCACACAAGAAAGGCGGCGGTTCCACCCGCAACGGTCGTGACTCTCAGGCAAAGCGCCTCGGCGTCAAGGTTTTCGGTAACGCCATGATCAACGCTGGCGGCATCATCGTTCGTCAGCGCGGCACCAAGTTCCACGCCGGTGACAACGTCGGCATCGGCCGCGACCACACGCTCTACGCTCTGGTCGACGGTGTGGTGACCTTCGAAGTGAAGGGCCCGAAGAACAACCAGTTCGTGAAGGTTGTTCCGGTTGCCGGCTAATTAAGGCGTCGGGTGCCGTGAAAGCGGCGCCTCGCTCCAGTGAAAAAGCCCTGACGGGACGTTGTTCTCGCGGGGCTTTTTTCGTTATGCTGTTCAAAGCGGCCTTCGAATGGCTGCGATTGACTTAATTTTTTACGGACGGTATTCAAGTGAAATTCGTTGACGAAGCCCGCATTGAGGTTCAAGGCGGCAAAGGCGGCAATGGCGTTGCGAGCTTTCGCCGCGAAAAATTCATTCCCAAGGGCGGTCCAGACGGCGGCGACGGCGGCCGCGGCGGCAGTGTGTGGGCGGTAGCAGACCGCAACATCAACACGCTCGTGGACTATCGCTATACGCGCAAATTTTTCGCGCCTAACGGCGAGAATGGCCGCGGTGCCGATTGCTTCGGCGCGGGTGGCGAAGACATCGTGCTACGCATGCCTGTAGGTACGCTCATTGTGGACGAAACCACCGGCGAAACGGTGGCTGACCTGACGCACCACGGCGACAAACAGCTTTTGGCTGCCGGCGGCAAGGGCG